>ERZ761602.811-NODE-811-length-62351-cov-6.812733_pt1 | contig 62351 bp, 25 predicted proteins | sample MGYA00512165_ERZ761602 | MGnify/ENA primary metagenome ERZ761602 (study PRJEB28899, sample SAMN02445085) | bioreactor sludge metagenome | biome: EBPR sludge; isolation source: Thorneside wastewater treatment plant | place: Australia: Brisbane, Thorneside Wastewater... | reverse complement strand
CCGGTTCAGCCGACGCCGGTCCCGCCGACTGTGGCGCCCCCAACCAGCCCGCCGACCGAGCCGCAGCCCAGCGACCCCGGGCCGGGCGATTCGGGCACCGCCACCCCGGTCATCATCCCCTGAGGTTGTGATGGTGAATACCACCGACCGTCGTGTCAGGTCTTCGCGCGGGCACCGCCTGAGCCGGATCGCCTGGCGCGTGGGGTTCAGCCTGGTCCTCACCCTCAGCCTGGGGCTGCTGCCGGCGCCGCGCGGCGGACCGAGCCTGCGGCCGGCGCGGGCCGCCATGATCCTGCCCGTCACCAGCGCCCTCGACGAGCATGACTCCGACCTGAACAACCCGGCCTGCCAAACGGCTTCCGGCGGCTGCACGCTGCGCGCCGCCATTGAGCAGCTGAACTTCTCCGGCGGCGGCACGATCCTGTTTCCGTCCGAGCCGGCCACACCGATCACCTATACGCTGAACGCGGCTCTGGGGACCTTGGTGCTGGAGGCCGATACCGAGATCCAAACGCCGCTGGGCGCTGGTCCGCGCCTCATCGACGGCGACGGACTGGCGACCGGCGCGGTGCTGGCGGTGGCCGCCGACATCACGGCCACCCTGTCCGGCGTGACGATCAAGAACGGCGGCCTGGGCGGGCTTTCGATCCAGACCGGCGCCCGCGTACGCCTGACCGATGCCGCCGTGACCGGCAACGCCAACACCGGCGTCTTGAACAGCGGCACGCTGGCGATCACCAACACGACGGTCTCCGGCAACACCGGCAGCGGCCTGTTCAACTTCGCCGGCGCCACGCTGACCGTGGCACACTCCACCGTGGTCTCCAACACCAGCTCCACTTCGGCCGGCGGCGTGCACAACGAGGCCGGCGGAGTCGCCACGCTGATGAACACGGTGGTGGCGCTCAACGTCGCCAGCGGCCGCCCGGATTGTTTCGGCGCGCTGACTTCGGGCGGTTACAACCTGATCGGCAACAACCAGGGCTGCACCGTCACTGCCGGCACCGGTGACCTGGTGGGCACCAGCGGCGCGCCGCGCGACCCGCGCCTCGGCCTGCTTCAATTCAACGGCGGCCCGACGCCCACGCATGCTTTGCTGGCGGACAGCCCGGCGCTTAACGCCGGCGTGCTGAGCGGCTGCCCAGCCACCGACCAGCGCGGCGTCACCCGCCCGCGCGGCGGACGCTGCGACATCGGCGCGTTTGAGGTCCCGGCCGTGCGCTTCCAGGCCTCCGGCTTCGCGGCCAGCGAGAGCGCCGGGACGGGCGTGATCACGGCCACGTTGGATGCCACGGTCCCGTTTACGCTCCTCGCCAATTTCAGCACCGCCGACGGCACGGCGCTGGCCGGCAGCGAGTACGCGCCGGTGGCCAACGGCGTCATCACGTTCCCGCCGAGCACCCTGGCGGCCACAGCCACGGTGCCGATCACGGCCAACGCCCTGTACACCGGCGACAAGTGGCTGAGCGTGGCGATCACCGCGCCGCCCGGGATAAGCCTGGCGGCTCCTGAAAACGCCAACCTGACTGTGATGGACGCGCAGGCGCCGCCTCTGGCGAAGGTGCAGCCGGGCTCGGTGGCCGTCCTGAAGTCGTCGGGCCAGGTGGTGATTACGACGACGCTGAACACCGTCTCCGGCATCACGGCCACCGTGCCTTACACGACGCTGGGCGGCAGCGCCGTGCCCGGCCGCGACTACGCCGCCGCGACGTCGGCCGTGGTGTTTCCGCCCGGCCAGACCACGCGGCCGCTGACGATCACGCTGCTCAGCGACGGCCTCTACTACGGCGATGTGACCTTCAATGTCGTCCTCACCGCGCCGGTGAGCGCCACCCTCGGTTCGCCGGCGCTGGCCGCTATCACCATCCTGGACGACAACCCGCGGCGCGTCTATCTGCCGATCACGCAGCGCGAGTATGACCCGGTCCGCGAGGTGGAGCCGAACGACACGCTGGCGACGGCCACTGGCCCGATCGACTCCGGCGTCACGTACAAGGGCTCCAACAAGGGCGCGGCCGACCCCGATATCTTCTTCTTCGGCTCGAACGGCTTGGGCACGATCCGGGTGCGCGTGGGCAACCTGGCCTATGACCCCGCCAAGCCGGCCCTGAACCCGCAGGTGCAGCTGCGCAGCGGCTCGCGCATCCTGACCGACGACGACGGGAATTGTTTCGCCGGCGGGCCGCCGTTCGAAATCGAGTGCGAAGGGGTCAGCGCCGGCCTCTACAACGTGCTGGTCTACACGCCGGCAGGCTATCCGGGCGGCACCTACACGCTGACGGTCACGTATCCGTAGTGGCCGCGCGCATCACTCTGGCGGAGGCAGGGCGACGCCTGTGGCGCGCGCTGTTGTTGGGGCTGGCGTTCGGCTCGCTCCAGCCGCCGCCGCCGCTGGTCGTGCTCGGCCCGCCGCAGACCGTGGCCACGCGCCACCCCGTCGTCTGCACCCACACGCGCCTCACCGATGAAGTCGAAGCCTGGAAGATCCTGCGCACGCTGGAGATGGTGCGCGCGTTGGGCGCGCCGACCATCACCGAGTACTTCCCCTGGGCGTATTATGAGGGCGAACCAGGGCAATACAACTGGGCGCATGCCGATCTGCGCATCGACTATGCGCGCAACCAGGGTCTGACCGTGATCGCGCGCTTGGGCGGGCTTGTGCCTGAGTGGGCCCGCCGGCCGGAGGGCCAGGCCGCCGCCGGCGCGCCGGTGGTGGATACCTCGCTGCCAGAAGAACGCTACACGGCGTTCGGCGATTTCGTCTACGCGTTTGTGACGCACTTCCGCGGCCGGGTGGACCACATCATCATCTGGAACGAACCCAACGTCACCGCCGAGTGGGGCTTCCAGCGCGTGGACCCGGCCGCGTATGCGCGCCTGCTCCAGATCGCGTACACGCGCGCCAAACAGGCCGACCCCGGCATCGTGGTGTTGGGCGGAGCGCTGGCGCCCACGCTGGAACCGGAGACCAGCGAGCTGGCGCTGAATGACCTGCTTTACCTCGAACGCCTGTATGCGGCTGGCGCCGCGCCGTACTTCGATGCCCTGGCCGCGCACGCCTATGGCCTCAAGTTCCCGCCGGAAGAGCCGCCGGCGCCGGACGTGCTCAATTTCCGGCGCGTGGAGCTGCTGCGCGCCATCCTGGACGCCCACGGCGACGCCGCCAAGCCCATCTACGTGACCGAGTCCGGCTGGAACGACTCGCCGCGCTGGACCCACGCCGTGCGGCCGCTGGCCCGCGCGGAGTACACGCTGCGCGCTTTCCAGTGGGCCGAGGCCAACTGGCCCTGGGCGCCCGCCGTGTGCGTGTGGGCATTCCGGTATCCGGCGCCGCAGCGCAGCTATGGCGATTACTTCACTTTAGTGACGCCCGAGTTCGCGGCCAAGCCGATCTACGACGCGATCCGGGCCTGGACCCAACCCTGAATGAGTCCTGACGATCTGGAAGCGAGGCCCACGCTGACGGCGGCGAAACCGCCGCGCCGCCTGAGTTGGCGCGCCGGCGCATTCGGGCTGGCGCTGGCGATCGGCCTGACGGCTTTGTTCGCCTGGGCCGTTAACGTGGCCACCCACCCGGAGGATGAGGCCTGGGCGCGCCTCCAGGCGCGCGGCGTGCTCGTCGTCGCCACCGACGCCAGCTTCCCGCCATTTTCGGCCGTGGACGCGGACGGTGCGCTGTTCGGGTTCGACATCGACCTGGGCGACGAGTTGGGCCGGCGGCTGGGCGTGCGCGTGGAGTACGAGAACATCACCTACGACGCGCTGCTGTCGGCAGTGGCGGCCGGGCGGGACGACGCCGTGATCTCAGCCTTCGTCCCGCAGCCGGAGCGCTTGAAAGAAGTCTCGTTCACGCGGCCGTATTTCGTGGCGGGGACGCTGGCGGTGGCGCGCCTGGGCGATCAACCGCAGAGCGACGATGAACGCGACTGGCAGACCTGGGCGGCCGGGCGCCGCCTGGCGGTGGAGTTCGGGGCGGGCGGCGATGTGATCGCGCGGCGCTGGGCGCGCCAGGGGGATGGGCTGACGGTGCTTGCGCAACCCACGGCCCTGGAAGCGCTGGAAGCGCTGGCCGCCGGCCAGGCCGAGGCCGCGCTGGTGGACGCGGTCACGGCCTACGAATTCTTAAGGACACACCCGGACCTGGCGCCGGCCGGGCCGCCGCTGGACCCCGAGCCGTACGCCATCGCCGTCAGCGCGCGCAGCCGCGAGCTGTTGCAGGCGCTCGAGCGCGCCCTGGAGGCTATGCAGCAGGATGGGACGCTGGCAGCGCTGCGCGTCAAGTGGTTCGGCGCGGCCGTGGAAAGCGGCCAGTAACCGGCCGTTCCTCTGACTAAGGCCGCAGCCAGACGAAGTTGACGGCCCCGGCCTGGAGCGGGGTGTTGGCGCGCAGGACTTGCCCCTCGACCGTGGTTTCCAATTCACAGAAGCCGGCCGGCACATCGGTCAGAGCCGCGTTCTCGCCGTAGCCGTCGTCCGGGTTAACGCCGGGGTCCCAATACGTGTCCAGGAAGCGCGCGGCGCCGTCTGAGCACACGATGGTCACGCGCCGCCCCGGCAGGTACTGGCCGCTGGCGTTGGTCACCCGCACGGCCAGCGTCCCGCGGCCGGCGCCGGGGGCCACCCACAGCTCCGGGTTGCGCGTAGTCCAATACGAGTCCGGATTGTCCAGCCGCACTTCCAGGTGCAGGTGCGGGCCGAGGGCCACGCCGCTGGCGCCGACGGTGCCGAGCAGATCGCCGGCGTTGACGGCCTGGCCGGCGCTGACCACGATCTGGTCCATGTGTCCGTACAGGGCGAACACCGGCCGGCCCTGCCAGGCCTCGGCCAACTGCAGGACCACCAGATTGCCGTAGAAATCCAGCTGCGGTCCGAACTGCCGCTCCAGGTCGGTGCCGGCATAGTAGATGATGCCCGGCGCGACCGCCACGAGCGGTACGCCGAGGGGGTTGGCGAACTCCACACCGTGGTGCGTCTCCAGCTGGTTGCTGAGCGTCGAGCCGTAGCGGTAAGACGAAGCGACGAAGACGTTGCCGCCCGCGCCGATGGGGCGCGCGAAGAAGAAGTGCGCGTCGCCGCCGAATGTGTCCGGCGGCCGGCGGAAGCGCGCCAGATCCACGGTCGGGAAGGGCGTCGGCGTGATGGTGGCGCTGGCGGTGGGTGAGGGCGTGGCCGTGGCCGTGCCCGGCGGTGTCGCGCTGGGCGGGAGCGGCGTCGCCGTGGCGGTTGGCGCGGCGGCGGCCTCGGTGGCCGCGCTCTCGGTCAGAATGGCGGCCACGCGCGTGGCCAGGAACTCCGTAGCGGCCCGGCCGGGCGTCGCGCTGGGCGGGGCGGCAGTGGGGGGCGGCGGTGTGCACGCCGCCAACAGCGCCAGGCTAAGGCCGAGGCTGGTGAGAACGGTGCGCGACCGATTCATGGCGCGGCCGGCGGGTTGGGCGGCGGCGGCTTGACGGAGAAGGTGACCCAGGTCAGCCGGCCGGGCGTGATGACGACGGTCTGCTGATAGAACTTGCTGGTGTTGACGGCGACGCTGTAGACGCCGGGCGGGAGATCGCCGATGGCGAAGGTCTCCTGCAGCCGGTCGTCGCCGTTGAGAGACTCGTGCGCGTAGGTGGTGATGTATTTGGCGCGGGTCGGCTCGTTCACGTCCACCGGCCGGATCACCACCGACTGGCCATACAGCACGTTGCCGTCCAGGTCCACGAGCCGGCCCGCCAGCACCCCATACTGTTGATCGTTGGCCGCCGGCAGCGGCTTGAGCCACAGCTCCGGGTTGCGCGTGTGCAGGTAGGTGTTCCGGCCGACCCGCACTTCAAAGTGCAGGTGCGGGCCGATGGCCACGCCGGTCTGCCCGATGGCGCCCAGGAGTTCGCCGGTGCGGACACTCTGACCGACCGCGACGTCGACGCGCGCCAGGTGCGCGTACAGCGTGAAAACGGGCTGGTCATTCAGCGTCTGGTCCAATTCCACGATGACGAGTTGTCCGTAGAAGCGGGTGGCCGGGCCGTAAGCCACGGTCGCGTCGTCGCCGGCCACGACCACGGTGCCGGCGCCGGCCGCCAGCACCGGCGTGCCGGAGCGGTTGACGAACTCCACGCCGTGATGCGGTTCGCGCAAGCCCTGCTGCGTGGAGCCGTAGGCGTACGTCCGGTCCGCGTAAATCATAGCCTCCGGCGGCACCGGGCGTGCCAGCCAGAAATGCTCGGCGGCCGAGGCGCAGGCCTGGTCCGGGCAGGGCAGGCCGGGCGTCGGCGGCGCGTCGCGGGTGGGCGCCGGCGTCACGGTGGCGCCGGACGTTGGCACGGCCAGCGGCGTCCGGATGGGCGTCACGGTCAGGAATTCCAGGCTTGGCTCGACCGGCGCGGTGGCGGCCTCGGTCGGCGCGGACGCGTCCGTGGGGGCCGGCAGCTCAGCGGTGGCCGCCGCTTGCGTCAGGACATCGGCCACGCGCGTGGCCACAAAGGCGGTGGCGGCACCGTCCTCGGCCTGGGCTGAAGCGGTGCTGGACGACGGCGCACAGCCGGCTGCCAGGGGCAACAGCAGGCCCAGCAGCACGAGGCCCCGCGCCCAGGCGGGCCAGGGGTGGAGACGAGGAGAGGCCGCCAGGCTCATGGGCTACTGCCGCGTGCGCAGCGTATGCTCCAGGTTGGCCAAGGTCTCATTGGCGCGCGCCTCCAGGCCCGCGATCTCTTTGAGCCACGCGGCCGCCGTCCCGCGGTCACGCACCACGCCGGCGTTGGCGCGGACGTTGAGCGCGGCCCCGGACAGCGCGGCCCGCGCCAGGTAAGCGGCGCTGCCGGCGTCCGAGATGGCGTTGACGTTGCCCTGCTCGGCGGCGAGGGCGGCTAGGGCGAGCGCGGCCACGGCGTCGCGCGCCACCCGCATGGGGACCTCGGCCGCATGCACGTAGGCCTGGTCGACGGCGGCGTCGCGCGCCGCGCTCTGTTCCTCAGTGCCTTTCGGCAGCTTGAAGGCGTCCATCACGGCATCGAAGGCGGCCGAGTCGGCCTCGACCGCGGCGGCCAGGTCGGCGCGCAATTTGTCGGCGTTCTCGAGCACGGATTGCATCTGGGCCTCGACTTCGACATACTTCTTCTTGCCCAGCGTCAGGCGCGCGACCATGCCGACCAGGCCGGCCGCCATGGCGCCGGCATAAGCGGCCGCCGCCCCGCCGCCCGGCGTGGCCGTGCCGGCCGCCAGCCGCTCGATGAAGACGGTCTCGTCGGGCGCGGCCTCGGCCTCGCCCACCTCGGTCAGGCGGTTCTCGAGGATCATCTCCGGCGTCAGGTTGTCCAGCTGCAAATACCACTGGGCGGCGTCCACCAGCGCCTGCTGCGGCAGCATACCCACCAACTCGGCGCGCGTGAGGGTGCAGCCGTAGCGCGCGGCTTCGCGGCGCACGAACTCCTGCACGCGCGCAATGGGCGTGCGCGTGAAGTCCGTCAGGTTCATGCTGACCTGGGCCTGGCCGTCCACCAGGAAGCCTTTGGCTTTGACGAAGCGCAGGCCGCCGGACAGGTGACGCACGGCCTTGGCGACTTTTTCAGCGATCGTGACGTCGCCGGTGTTGAGGTAGAGGTTGTAGGCGATCAGAAACTGGCGCGCGCCGATGACGGTGGCGCCGGCTGGCCCGACGCGCTTGGGGCCGAAGTCCGGGGCGCGCTCCGGCTTGGTGGCGATCTCGTCTTTGAGCGCCTCGTACTCGCCTTTGCGGATGTTGGCCAGGTTCTCGCGCTCCGGGCGGGTGGCGGCCGCTTCGTACAGGTAGACGGGGATGGCCAGTTCGCGGCCGACGCGCTCGCCGAGGCGGCGCGCCAAGGCGATACAGTCCGCCATGCTGGTGCCGCGCAACGGCACAAACGGCACCACGTCGGTGGCACCCAGGCGCGGGTGCTCGCCCTGGTGATGGTTCAAGTCGATCAACGTCGCGGCCTTGGCGATGCCCGCGAACAGCGCGCCCTCGACGCCGGCCGGGCTGCCGACCAGGGTGACGACGGTGCGGTTGTGGTCCACGTCCGAACTGACGTCCAGGATTTGAACTTCGCCGGCGCCGCCGTCCTCCAGGGCCGTGACGATCGCCTCCACCACCTCGGGACGGCGGGCCTCGGAGAAATTCGGAACGCACTCGACGAGCTGACGCATGGCGTGTTCCTTCCCCGGCGGGCGTGCGACGCCGGCGACGCAAAATGCCGCCAAGAAACTCAGCGGCAGGCGGATTATACCAAAGCGAGACGCCGCCGCCCGCGATTATGGAAGCGCACAGCGGGCCGGCGCGTTATAATCCCCGACATGCGTGCGCTCAAAATCAACTGGGTCTTGTGGATCGCGCTGGCCTGCCTCCTCGCCACCGGCGCTTACCTGTATTTCCGTCTGACGGCGGCCATGCCGCCCAATAACGGCAGCATCGTCTACGCCTTTCTGGTCGCTTACAACTACACGGCGCTGCCGGTGTCTATCACGGTGGTCCTGGCGGCCTTGATCGGGATCTTCCTGTGGCTCCCGGAGTTCATGGTCCGGGCGCCGGGTTTCGGGCGCGACGGCGTGCTGCTGGTGCTGGCGGTGGGCGCGGCCGTGCTCGCGGTGTGGGTGGCGCTCCCGCTCGGGCGCGAAATTTACCGCGAGGTCCCGAACGGGACGCTGGCCGCGACCGGCCGCACGTATCACCTTGGCGCGCGCGTCTCGCCGGACCCGGACCAGAACGCCTACGTGTTGTGCGTGTGCCCGGGCCTGGTCTGCCAGTGCCAGTACCTGTATGACGAGAGCCTGCAGACGCTGGAGCCTCTGCCGGAGTTGAAGCTGGCGGCCGATGGACGCCTCATCGTCCAGGTCGCTGACCGTGTCCTGTATGCCGGGCAACCGTAAGGCGCGCCGCCGGGGCGTCTGGCCCGGCTGGGCGTTGGCGGCCGCGCTGGGCGCGCTGCTGGCGTGCGCACGGCCGGACCTGGTGGTGGACTACGCCAACGTGACGCCGGTGGGCGGCGCCGCGCCAGCGGCGCTGACGCCGTCGGGAGAGGCGCCGGCGGCGGCCGCACCCACGCTGTCCGGCCCCACGCCGGTTATCCCCGGCCTGCCCACGCGCCCGGCGCGTCCCACTCTGGACGTGGCGCTCTCGCCCACGCCCGATCCGCCCCGGCCGCAGGCCGCCCCGCGCCAGACGATCGAGCAATATACAGTCCAGCGCGGCGACACGCTCAACCTGATCGGCGCGCGCTACAGCGTCACCGCCGACCAGATCGCGGCCGCCAACGGCCTGAACCTCGTCGACACGCTGTTCGTCGGCCAGGTGCTCTTGATCCCGCTGCCGGAGACAGCGGCCGTGGGGCCGGACCGGAAGCTGCTGCCGGACAGCGCTTTCGTCTATGGCCCGGCCGACGCCGGCTTTGACCTGACGGGCTATGTGCAGTTCCGGGGCGGCTACCTGGCCGCGTACTCCGAGACGGTGCCGGCCGAGCTCTTGGATGGCCTGAGCGCGCAGACCCTGGCCGGCGCCGAGATCGTGCGGTTGGTGGCCACGCGTTTCTCCATCAGCCCGCAACTGTTGTTGGCCGTGCTCGAGTATCAGAGCGGCTGGGTCACGAACCCGCGTCCCGGCGACAACACGCTGGCGTTCCCGCTCGGCCGCGTGGAAGTGAGCCGCCAGGGCCTGATTCGTCAGTTGAGTTGGGCCGCTGACCAACTCAACCGCGGCTACTACGGCTGGCGCGCCGGGTGGCTGGTGACGCTGCCCTTCGCCGATGGCACCCTGCGGGTGGCGGCGCCCGGCCTCAACGCCGGCACAATCGGCGTCCAGCACTTCTTCGCGCAGTTGTACACGGCCGATGCCTGGGCGCGCGTCGTCGCGGCCGGCGGCTTCGAAGCGACCTACCAGCAGCTGTTCGGCAACCCTTTCCGGCTGGCTGTGGAACCGCTGGTGCCCGCCGACCTCACCCAGCCGGCATTGAACCTGCCGTTCGAACCGGGCAAACTCTGGGCGTTCACGGGCGGGCCGCACGGCGCCTGGGCCTCCGGTTCGGCCTGGGCCGCCCTGGATTTCGCGCCGCCGGCCCTGGCGGAGGGCTGCCTCACGTCCGATGAGTGGGTGACGGCCGCGGCCGCCGGCCTGGTGGTGCGCGCCGAGCACGGCGGCGTGGTGGTGGACCTGGACGGCGATGGCTGGGAGGGCACCGGCTGGGCCTTGTTTTACATGCACCTGGAGACGCGTGACCGGGTGGCCGTGGGCACCCGCGTGCAGGCCGGCGACCGGCTGGGCCACCCTTCGTGTGAGGGCGGCTTCTCCAACGGCACGCACGTCCACCTGGCGCGCAAATACAACGGCGAGTGGATCGCCGCCGATGGCTCGATCCCGTTCATCCTGGATGGCTGGGTCTCGGCCGGCCTGGGCCAGGAGTATGATGGCACGCTCAGCCGCGACGGTGTAACGTTGGAGGCCTGTGACTGCCGCGCGGCCGGAAATGAAATCTCACGTTGACCACCGGCGCTGGACGACGGACGAGGGGCACCCGCCCACATCGTCCGTCCACCGTCCGCCGCCTGTCCTTGTATGAGTGAACGTCCGCGTCATCTCACCCACGTCGTTCGGCGCCGCCCGTCCGGGCAGCGCGGCCGCGGCGATGGGCCGAGCCTGCGCTCCGCCGCCGCCCTGGGCTTGCTCGGGTTGACCGGCCTGGCGCTGGCCCTGCTGGTCTTGCGCTCCGGCGAAGTGGACACGACGGCGGCCGCAGCCGCGACGGCGGCCTTCCGCCAGACTCAGGGCGCCGCCGCCCTGCCGGCTACGCCTACCCCGGAGCCGCCCCAGCCCACCAGCACTTTCCTGGCGCCGTCGCCCACGCCCACCCGTTTGGCGGCCACCGGCGCCGGCGCCGCGCCGACGCAGTTTTACACGTCACAGACCGGCGACACGCTGTCCGCCATTGCCGCGCGCTTCGGCGTCAACCCGGACGACATCCAGCTGCCGTTTGGCTTCACGGCCCAGACCACGCTCAACCCCGGCCAGCGCTTCATCATCCCCAGCGTGCTGGACCCCGGCGCGGTCAGCCCGGGCGTGCGGCTGGTGCCGGACGCCGACGTGGTGTTCAGCGCCTCGGCGGCCAGCTTCGACCCGGCGGCGTTCGCGCGCGAGCTGGGCGGCTACCTGGCCGGCTATCGCGGCTTCGCGGACGGCCTGACGCGCTCGGGCGGCGACATCGTCCTCAGCGTGGGCCGTCAGCACTCCATCAACCCGCGGCTGCTGCTGGGCTTGCTCGAGCACCTGGGCGGCTGGGTGAGCAACCCCGCCCCGACCGGCACGGCCCTGACGCGGCCGCTGGGCTACGCCCACCCGTATCGCGACGACCTGACGCCGCAGTTGAGCTGGGCGGCCAATCAGCTCGCCATCGGCTACTACGGCTGGCGGGCGGGCACGCTGACCGAGCTGACCTTCCCGGATGGCTCGCGCCGGCGCCTGAACCCGGCCCTCAACGCCGGCACGGTGGCCGTGCAGTATTTCTTCGCTCAAGTGTACAGCCCGCCGGAGTGGGATGCGGCGGTGGGGCCGGACGGTTTCCCGGCCACCTACGCGCGGTTGTTCGGCGATCCGTTCGCGCGCGAGCTGCCCACGCTGATCCCTGGCGACCTGGCTCAGCCGCCGCTGGCGCTGCCGTTCCAGCGCGGCACCACCTGGTATTTCTCCGGCGGCCCGCACGGCGCCTGGGAGAACGGCGGCGCGCAGGCTGCGCTGGACTTTGCGCCGGCGTCCATCGAGAGCGGCTGCGCCCAATCCGACGCGTGGGTGGCGGCGGCCGCGGCCGGCCAGATCGTGCGCTCCGAGCGCAACGCCGTGGTGCTGGACCTGGACGGCGATGGCCGCGAAAGCACCGGCTGGGTCATCTTCTACTTCCACATCGCCGAGCAGGACCGCATCGCGGCCGGCACCTTTGTGGAGCAGGGCGACCGAATCGGGCATCCGTCCTGCGAGGGCGGGCGCGCCACCGGCACGCACGTCCACCTGGCGCGCAAGTACAACGGCGAGTGGATCCCGGCCTACGGCCCGCTGCCGTTCAACCTGGAGGGGTGGGTCGCCGAGCGCGGCGAGGGCGAGTACCTGGGGATCTTGACGCGCGACGGCCAGACGATCCGGGCGTGCGCGTGCACGGCCGCCTGGACGGCCATCACGGCGGGACGATGATGCCGACCCGCCTCCCCGGTGGTCTGGCGATCGGCCTGGCCGCCGCGCTGCTGGCGGCCTGCGTGGCCGCGCCGACCGCGCCGCCGCCCGCCAGCGCCACCCCGCCAGCGCCCACCCTCACGCCGACGATGGCAGCGCCCACGCCGGCCGGCCCGGTGCCGACGCCGCTGCCCACGCGCACGCTCTTCGGGCCCGGCGAGCGCCTGCCCTACGTGGTCCAGACCGGTGACTACGTGGCCGCGCTGGCCGCGCACTTCAACACCACGGCCGCGGAGATCCTGGCCGCCAACCCCGGCCTGCCGCCCACCAGCACGCTGCCGGTGGGGATGACGCTGGCGATCCCGAGTTACTACTTCCCGCTGGGCGGCTCGCCCTTCCAAATCATCCCAGACAGCGAATTCGTCTACGGCCCCGCGCAGCAAGCGTTCGATCTGCGCGCCTACCTGGCGCAGCAACCGGGCTTCCTCCGGGGCCTGAGCGCCTTTGTCAACCAGAAGCAGCGCGATGCGGCCGGCACGATCGACTACGTGGCGCGCCAGTATTCGCTCAATCCCAAACTCCTGATCGCGCTGATGGAGTGGCGCTCTGGCGCCCTCACCGACCCGGCCGCCTCGGCCGCAGCCCGCGCCGCGCCCTTCGGCCCGCTCCCGGACCGGGCCGCCAAAGATTGGTACCTGCAGATGCTGTGGGTGGCCGAGCAGCTCAGCGAAGGCTATTACGGCTGGCGCACCGGGGCCTTGACGACCATCCACCTGCCGGGTGATTACCGCGTGCGTGTCGACGCGTATCAGAACGCCGGCACGGTTGCGCTGCAATCCCTCTTTGCGCAGTTGGTGGCGCGCGAGGCGTTCGAGGCGGTCAGCGGCCCGGACGGCTTCGCGGCCACGTACCGCGCCTTGTGGGGTGACCCCTGGGCCGACCCCGGCGAAGTGCTGACCGGCGGCCTGGTCCAGCCGCCGTTGGCGCTGCCCTTCGAGCCGCAGCGGGTCTGGACCTACACCGGCGGCCCGCATCCGGCCTGGGGCCGCAAGGTGCCCTGGGCGGCCGTGGACTTCGCGCCGGCGGGCGTCTCCGGCTGCCAGAGCTCGGCCGAGTTTGTGCGCGCCTCGGCTGCCGGCGTCGTCGCGCGCAGCGGCGATTCCACCGTGGTGCTGGACCTGGACGGCGACGGCTACGAGGGGACCGGCTGGGTGCTGTTTTACTTCCACATGGCCGAGCGCGACCTCATCCCGGCCGGTACCACCGTGGCGGTGGGCGATCCGCTCGGGCACCCGTCGTGCGAGGGCGGCACGGCCACCGGCACGCACGTCCACCTGGCGCGCCGCTACAACGGCGAATGGCTGCTGGCCGATGGCGTCCTCCCGTTCGACTTGGGCGGGTGGCAGGCGCAGAGCGGCGGGCAGCCCTATGTCGGCCGGCTGATCCGGCTGGGCGCCTGGGTGGAGGCGTCCACGGCCAGCACCGCCCAGAACCGCATTTACTGGGTGCCCTGACCGGGCCGCCGGGGTGGTCGCCGTTGTCGGGCGGCGGCCGTTTGTTTGACGGAACCTGGCGCGCATGGTACAACCGCTTCAACTGGCTCCGGCCGTGTGGCTGCGGGCATCCGCGCTCAAACGCAGGCTGAACGCCTTGCCGAAAACAGTCCATCTGTCTCGTCAATTGCATTGGTGGGCCCTGGCCCTGGCGCTGCTGGCGGCGGCCGCTGGCGTCCGGCTCAGCCGCGCCGCGCCGCTGGCCCAGGCGCCGGCGGTGCTCATGGTGGCGCGCGCCGGCTTCGACGGTTATTACCGGGACGGCCAGTGGCTGCCAGTGCGGGTGACGCTGGAGAACAACGGCCCGGATACGCGCGGACGCCTGCAGATCGCCACCCCGCGCGGCTTCGGCGGCAGCGAGATCCTCTACACCCGTGACTTGGAACTCCCCAGCCAGTCCCGGCGTGAATTCTTCATCTTCCTGGCCCCGGAGGGCTTCGCCAGCTCGGTGGAGATCAAACTGCAGGATGGCGCGACGGCGCTGGCGCCGCCCCTGACCGAGCGGTTGACCCAACTGGCCGCCACTGACCTGCTGTACGGCGTCCTGGCCGGCAGCCCGTCGGCCTTCAGCGTGCTCGCGGACGTCGATCCCTACAACGGCCAGGCCTATGTGGCCCAGCTGCAGCCAGAAGACCTGCCCTCGGCGGCCATAGGCTGGCAGGCCCTGGACGTGCTGGTGGTCTCAGACGTGGACACCGGTGCGCTGACCCCGGAACAGCGCGCGGCCCTGGCCGGCTGGGTCCAATCCGGCGGGCGCCTGATGGTGATGGGCGGCCCCGGCTGGCAGAAAGCCGCGGCCGGATTGAGCGCCTTGGTGCCGCTGACCCCGGATCAGGCCCAGCCGGTGGCGGATGTGCAGGCCCTGGCTGCCTACGCCGCGACGACTGCGGTGCCGGCCGGCGAGGCGCTGGCGGCGGTGGGGACGGTGAGCGACGACGCCGTGACGCTCGTGGAAGCGGCTGGCGTGCCGCTGGTGGTGGCGCGTTCGCAGGGTTTCGGGCAGGTGGTGTCCGTGGCCGTGGATCTGGCCTTCGCGCCGCTGCGGGCCTGGGACGGCGCGGTCGATCTCTACCGCCGCGTCCTGTCGGTGCCGGTTGACCGGCCGAGCTGGGCGCCGGGCCTCACCAACTGGTCGTCCGCACAGAGCGCCGTGGACGCCCTGCCAGACCTGCAGCTGCCCAGCCCGCTGCTCATCTGTGGTTTCCTCGGGCTGTATCTGGTCATCGTCGGTCCGGCCAATTACCTGGTGCTGCGGGTCCTCAAGCGGCGCGAGCTGGCCTGGCTGACCATCCCGGCCACCGTCGTTGTCTTCAGCCTCATTGCCTACATCTTCGGCTATGGCCTGGCCGGCAGCCAGCCCACCTTGCACGAGTTGGCCATCGTCCAGGTCTGGCCGGGCGCGGCCCAGGCGCGCCTGGACCAGGTGGTGGGCGTGTTCTCGCCGCGGCGCAGCGCCTACGACCTGGAGTTCGCGCCTGGCCTGCTGGTGCGCCCGCTGCCGGGGCTCACCCTGCCGGGTTCGGCGTCCCTGCGCGTAGAGCAGGGCGAGCGGACACGCCTGTACGGTGTGCGCACCGAAATCGCGTCCGTGCAGACCTTTGCGGCGCAGGGCCTGGTGGCGGCGCCGGTGATCGAGTCTGACCTGCGCCTCGAGTGGATCGCGGGCTCGGCGCGCCTGTTGGGCACGGTCACCAATCAGAGCTCGCTTACGCTGCAGGAGGCGGTCTTGCTGGCGCCGGGCGGCACCCTGCGCCTGGGCGAGTTCCGGCCGGGCGAGACGCGCAACATCTCGCTCATCCTGAGCAGCGGCCGCGCCTCGTCGACGGCGCCCAACAGCGTTGTGCCGTACCCGGTCAGCCCGTTGAAGCCGGGTCCGTCCGCGCCGTATTACCCCGGCACGGTCTACGACACGACCATCGACGACATCCTCGGCAACACCAACTACTATTCGGACCGCGTGCAGTATCGGCGCTACTCGCTGCTCTCGGCGGCCATCAACACCTATAACAGCACCACCGGCCTGGGCCGGGGCGGCGGCCTGTACCTAACCGGCTGGACCGCCCAGGTGCCGGCGCCCACCAGCGTGGTGGACACGGCCTTCAAGACCGAGGCCGAGACCGTGTATTTGATCGGGCTGGATTCGACCTTGGAGGCCGGCGGGCAGACGGTGACGGTGGGGCCGGGCCTGATGCTGTGGATGCCGCTAACCTCCGGCCAGGCCAGCGGCGCGGTTTCGCCGTACGATGTCACGCTTTATCCCGGCGACGAGATGGCCTTCCGCTTCACGCCGATCCGGCCGGTGCTCTTCCGCCAAGTGCGCGAGCTGCGCCTGCTGCTGTCTGGCAGCAGCTTTGCCGGCGTGAACGGCCCGCCGCCGGACGTGGCGCTGTGGGATTTCGGCGAGGCGCGCTGGGTGACCCAGGACGTGACACAGTTCGGCGAGCAGGCCGTGCCGGCGCCGGAGCGCTACGTCGGCGAGGGCGGCGAGATCCGCGCGCGGCTGATCAACCCCGGCCCGGACGCGCTCAACCTGAGCGCGCTTGAATTCACGCTGACGGTGGAGCCGTAACGTGTCCGTCATCCTGGAGACCCAGAGCCTGACCAAGCGCTACGGCCAATTCACGGCCGTCAACGACCTGTCCTTGCAGGTGGAGCAGGGCGCCATCTACGGCTTCGTCGGCCCGAACGGCGCCGGCAAGACCACGACCATGCGCATGCTGACCACGCTGCTGCGGCCCACCGCGGGCGAGGCGTTCGTGGCCGGCCACTCGGTCCGCCGCGCGCCCCAGGCCGTCCGGCGCGTCATCGGCTACATGCCGGACTTCTTCGGCGTGTACGACGACATGACGGTCTGGGAGTACCTGGATTTCTTCGCCGCCTGCTACCAGATCGGCGAGGCCCAGCGCCAGCACCTGATCAACGACCTGCTGGAGCTGGTGGACCTGGCCCACCGCCGCGACGACCAGGTGGACACGCTCTCGCGCGGCATGAAGCAGCGCCTGTGCCTGGCGCGCACGCTGGCCCACGATCCGCAGGTGCTGATCCTGGACGAGCCGGCCTCCGGCCTGGACCCGCGCGCCCGCATCGAGATCCGCGAGCTCCTGATGGAGCTGAGCCGGATGGGCAAGACCATCTTCTTTTCCACGCACATCCTGGCGGACGTGGCCGAGATCTGCACCCAGGTGGGCATTGTGGAGGCCGGCCGGCTGGTGGCCCAAGGCAGCCTGGCCGAGATGCAGCGCCGCCTGCGCCCGCACCGCACCCTGGCCATCACGCTGCTGGACCGAGGCGCGGAGGGGGTGCAATCCGCGCTGTTCGGGCGCGACGGCGTGTTGAGCGTGCGCGTGGCGGACCAGGCCCCGCAAGGCCAGGCCGAGCACGCCGTGGTGGAGGTGGATTTCGCCGGCGACGACGCCGCCGTGAGCGCGCTGCTGCGCGAGCTGGTCGGCGCCGGCTTGCCGGTGCTGCGCTTCGCGGAGACGATGCACGACGTGGAAGACGTCTTTATGCAGGTGACGAAAGGGATTGTCTCGTGAGCGATACGGCCGCCACCGCCCCGCATCCGGCCGTGCCCCGGCCGCCCAAACGCGCGCCGCGCTCGCTGCGCGCGTGGCTGACGCGCAACCCGGTCGTGCTCAAGGAGCTGCGCAGCCGCATGCGCGGCGCGCGCGCCTTCGTGGTGCTCACCGTCTATCTGCTGCTGATGAGCGCCTTCATCACGCTGCTGTACACGGTCTACCTGTCGTCCAACGCCAGCGTCTACAGCCGGCCGGACCGGATGCTGCTGGGTAAGTTTGTGTTCGGGGGCGTGGTCGGCATCGAGGCGCTGCTGGTGTGCTTCATCACGCCGGCTTTCACCGTCGGCGCCATCGCCAGCGAGCGCGAGCGCCAGACCTATGACCTGCTGCGGACGACGCTGTTGTCCGAGCGGGCGCTGGTGCTGGGCAAGCTGGTGTCGGCGCTGTCCTATGTGCTGCTGCTGCTGGCGGCCGCCCTGCCGCTGCAAAGCCTGGCCTTCCTGCTGGGCGGCGTGGCGCCGGAGGAGGTCTTCATCGCCACGCTGCTGCTCATGGCCACGGCCTTCCTGTTCAGCGCCGCCGGCCTGTTCTTCTCGTCGCTGATGCGGCGCACGCTCGGGGCGACCATCCTCACCTACGCGTTCGCGCTGCTCACCACCGTCGGGCTGCCCGTGCTGCTCTTCCCGGTGGCCCTGCTCGGCCCGGTCTTCAGCTACAACACGCCGCCGCTGTTCGTGCAGGCGGCGCTGGTGTACGCCTTCGGCCTGCTCATCGTCATGAACCCGGTCGCCACGCTGATCGCCACGGAGCTGGTGCTGGTGAACGAGCAGACCGTGTTCTACTTCACCACCACCCTCTACGACCCGGTCACCAACAACCCGGTCGTCCTGCCGCTGTTCTCGCCCTGGCTGCCGTTCACGCTGTTCGCGCTGGCCGTGGGCGGGGTGCTGGTGCTGCTGGCAATCCTCAACGTCCGCCGCATCGAAAACTAAGACCCCGCCCGCCCGGACGCGCGCCGCGGGGCCGGGCCAGACCCGACTGAGTTCTTCAAGCCAACGCCGCCGCCGCTCCCCGTTCGGCCGCTTAAACGCGCCCCCCGCCGGGGATTGGCGGGGGGGCGTTTGCGAGGTGGGGGGAGTGCTTCACCGGCCGGGCGGCGGGTAGGGCGCCGCCCGGCCGGGCAACACGTGCGGTTAGCGCCGGACTGCGGGCAGGAAGAGCTTCAGGTCTTGCAAGTCTGCCGGCGGGATCACGGCCTGCGGGTCGGCCAGCGGGTCAAGCCCGGTCTGGGACAGGATCGGGTTCCAGGGCAGGTCGGCCTTGACGGCGCTGACGCCCTCCAGGCCGGCCGGGGCCAGGGCGCCGCCGGCCGGGGCGATGGTCAGGTCGTAGGTGGCGGCCAGGTAGCCGTGCACCAGGATCAGGTACACGCCGGTGCGCGGCGCCGTGAAGCTGACCGCGTCGACGGCGGTGCCGTCATTGGTGCTGCGCAGGTCCGGCCGGCCGAGCCCGCCCGGAGACCACACATACAGGTCGGCGTCGCCGCTGCTGGGCGCGAGCGTCACCTGCACCGACGCGCCGGCTGAATAGTGGACCAGGTACGGCACCAGGCCGCCGGCGTCCACGCTGGCGTCGGGCCGCACCAGGCTGGCGAAGTCCACGGCCTGCCGGCCCAGCCGGGATTTGTTGCCGGCCGCGTCGGTGACCCACACGCCGATGAAGTGCGTGCCGTCGGCGTCGCCCAACTGCCAGGCGACCTCGGTCTGGAACGGGATCCAATCGGTCTCGCGCACCAACTCCCAGCGCGGGAGCGGGCTGGTGCCGAGGCGCCACTCGCGGATGAGCATCTTGGTGACGCCGACGTTGTCCTCGGCCGTGATGTGCACGGTGACATCGCGGCTGGTCAGGACGTCGCTGTCGCCGAGGCGGACGTCCATCACGTGCGGCGGCCGGACATCACTGGTGGGCGGCGCCGGCAGCAGCGCGATGCGGACACTGCGCTCATAGGTCTTGCCGTCGGCCACGATCAGGGCGGTGTTGGTCACCGCCAGCGGCCGGTCCACGGTCAGGGCGGCCTCGACGTCGAAGGTGAGCAACTTCTGGCTGCCGGCCGGCACCGGGACATCCGTCCAGGTGAGCCGGTGGGCGGCGGCGTCGTACACGCCGCCGTCGGAGGCGCTGCCGGCCACATAGCTCAACTCAGCCGGCAGGTTGTCGGTGACGGTGGCCGTGACGGCCTCCGCCCCGCTGTTGATCAGGTGCAGGGTGTAGGTGAGCGCCTCATCCGGCCCGAGGGCGTGCGCCGACGCGGACTTGAACGACCCGCCCAGGCCCGGCACCGGCGTCCGGCTCGGCGTGGGCTGGGTGGGCTGCGTCTGCGGGGTGGGCGAGTTCTGCGGAGCGGGCGTGCCGCCGCCGGCATCGCTCAGCTTGAGCAGGAAGCCCTCCATCATCCCCTTGCGCGTGCCCTGCAGGGCGTTCTTCACCGGGAAGCTGCCCGAGGTGAAGCCGCCGATCAGGACCACGCCGTCCTCGGCCAGCGTCACGCTGCTGGCGACGTCCGAGGCGCTGCCGCCCAGGAAGGTGCTGTACGTGACCGCGCTGCCATCCGCGCTCAGCTTGAGGGCGAAGGCGTCGCCGCCGCCGCCATATTCCTGCAGGAAGTTGTCGGCCGGGAAGTTGTTGGAGTCGGTCGAGCCGACGATGTAGGCGTGCCCGCCGCCGTCCACGGCGAGGCCGTAGCCGTAGTCGTTGCCGGCGCCGGCCAGGTAGGTGGCGTAGACCAGGCTGGTGCCGGCGGCGTTGAGCTTGGCCGCGAAGGCGTCATTGCACAGGTTGGGGGTGAGCACCACCGTCGGGCAGCCGCCGTTGCCGCGCTCCGTCTGGAAAGCGCCGGCGGTGGCCGGGAAGTCGGCGGAGGTGGTGTAGCCGGTGAGGTAGGCGTTGCCGGCGCCGTCCACGGCGATGCCCTCGCCGGAGTCGTTGGAGGCGCCGCCCAGCCGCGCGCCGTAGGTCAGAGCGCCGGTCGGGCTGAGCTTGGCCGCAAAGGCATCCAGGTTGGCCGAGGCCGCCACCGCCACGCTGGTGAAGGGGCTGGTGGAGGCCGTGGAGCCGGCGACGTAGATGTTGCCGCCGCTGTCCAGGGCGACGTCGCTGGCGTCATCGAACTTGGAACCGCCCAGCAGCTTGCCGAAGACCAGGGAGGCCGCGCCGCTCTGGGTGGTGTCCAGCTTGACGACGAAGGCGTCCTGCTCGCCCGCCAGGGTGAGCGTGGCCGCCGGCTTCAGGAAGTCCGGCGAGAACGTCCCGCCCACGACGACGGCCAGGCCGTTTCCGTGCACGGCGACCGCCGCCGCCTCGCTCACACTGTTGCCGCCCAGATAGGTGCCGTAGACCAGGCCGCTGCCGGCGGCGTTGAGCCGCACCAGGAAGCCGTGCCACAGGAAGTTATCCTGCGTAGACAGCGCCGCCTGGACCGCGTTCTTGGTCGGGAAGGTGTCTGAGCTGGTCTCGCCGACGACGTAGGCGTTGCCCTGGCCGTCGACGGCCACGCCGTAGCCGGCGTCGTCGTCCTCGCCGCCCAGGAAGGTCCCGTAGAGCAGGGCTGAGCCGTCGGCCTTGATCTTCAGGACGAAGGCGTCCTCGTCGCCGCCGGGGCGCGGGGTGGGCAGGAAGTTGCTGGAGCTGGTAGTGCCGGTGACGTAGACGCTGCCGTCACCGCCCACGGCCACGTCGGCGACGTCGTCCCAGTTGGTGCCGCCGAGATAGGTGCTGTAGACGATGGTCGGGTCGATCACCAGCGCGTGGGCGCGGTCATAGCCCTGCGGCAGGTCGAAGCGCACACTGCCGTCGGCGGCCAGGGCGAAGCGGATGGGCACAGCCACCTGGCGGCCCTCGATGACCTGCCAGGCGATCGGCGCTTCTTCGATCAGGGTCTGGCCGCGCGTAGCGCCATGCGTCTTGAAGAGCGTGATGTGGAGTTGGCCGGTGGCCGTGTCCAGCTGCACGCCGGCCGCGCCGGGATGCCGCCAGACGATCTGCCCGGCGTCCGCGCCGGCCGCGATGGTGTAGGTGGCCTTCAGCCGGCCGCTGGTGCCGTCGTAGCGCAGGTCGATGCCGGGATAGAGCTCATCGTAGACGACGGCGGCGTAGGTGGGCAGGTCCGTCTGCCACAGGGCGGGGTCGTCACCTTGCAGGTAGCTGAAGGTGCCGAGGGCGCGGTCGGCCCCCTGCACGGTGGCGCCGGCGTTGGCGCCGGCAAACTGCAGGCGCAACGTCTCGTCCGGCAGAGCCACCTGCACTTCATCCGCCGTGAAGAAGAGGGTGTGGCCCAGGTCGTGCGCCTGGAAGGCGACGACCGGGTCGCTCTGGCCGGCGTTGGGCACAAACGACAAGGGCAGTTGGCCGAAGCCGGCCTCGCCCCGGACAGTCAGCGCCGCCGGGTTGGTTGGGGCGCCGCCCAGGCCGAGCAGGCTGAGGGCGACCAGGGCGCCGACCGTGACGACGGCCAGGGCTCCGCCCAGAATTGGCAAGGCCAAGCGCAGTGACAAAGTCTTCATGTAACCGTTCTCCTGTTGGGTTTCCCCGGCAAAACCGGGGCTACACCGCACCCGCTATTCGCCAGCAGGCGATCCGGCAATCAGTCAGCCTAACGGAATCGGCTGTGACCACCTCCTGTCTTGCAAGAGCAGCCGGCTGTCTGGCCAGGCGCTGAGCCTGACGTTGTCTTTGGCTTGTCGAAAGAATCCGAAGTACGTGAACGTCCCCCCGACCGATTAAACGAGCGTCCAACCGCTTTGTTACAGATCGTTTCCCGTTTTCAGGCCAGCCCGCTTACGTCAAGCCTGGGCGCTCAGACATCCAGCCGCCAGCAGTCTAAAGGCCGGGGCCGGAAGTCCGCGGCCAGCGCGGCGACATAACCTTCGGCCGGCGTCAGCGCCGTCAGCGTCCAGCGCGCGGCCTCGGCCGGGTCCGGGCGCGTGTGCAGCAGGGCCGCCGGCGCGCCGGGCGCCAGTGACACGTCGAAGGCCTTGAGCGGGAAGGACAGACCCTCGCCGCGCGCTTTGACGAAGGCCTCTTTGCGGGTCCAGCAATTGAAAAAGGCCGACACTCGCTCGGCCTCCGGCAGACCACGCAGGGCCGCCACCTCGGCTGAGGAGAAGAACTGTTCGGCGATGGCCAGGCCGGCCAGATCAGCCTGGGCGGCCTCGATATCCACACCCAGCCGGCCGGCGGCCGCCACCGCGATCAGCGCCACCTCGCCCGAGTGGGAGAGGTTGAAGCTCAACGGCGCGTCCGGCAGGGCGGGCTTGCCGTAGGCGTTGTACGTGAAGGTGATGGCGGCGGCGGGCCGCCCGCAGTAGCGGCCGAGCAGAGCGCGCAGCTGGCCGTGCGCGGCCACAAAACGGCGGCGGTCGCGCTCAAAGCGGAAGCGTTCGGCCCGTTCGCGCTCCGCGAGGCTCAGACTCGCCCACCAGCGTTCAGGCGCGGAGGCCGCCTCGTCCAGGGCCAGGGCCCAGACGTGGACGGCGCCCTCGGCCAGGCGCGGCGCGTCAGGCGGCCGGGCCCACTGCAAAACCGGGGTCATGGGCCTGGCCGGTGCGCAGCCACTGGTCCAGCTCGCGCGCCACCATCCGCAGCAGCAAAGGCCGCGCGCTGTTGATATAGAAATGGTCGCCCGGGAACAGGCGCGCCGCAAACGTCCCGCGGGTATGTTCGCGCCAGGCCTCCAGCTCATCGCGCCGGGCGTGCGGGTCCTGCAATCCGCCGAAGGCCGAGAGCGAGCACGGCAACGGTTCGCCGGGCGCGAAGGTGTACGTGTCACAGACGGTGAAATCCGCGCGCAGGATCGGCAGCAGCAGGTCGCGCAGCTCGGGGTGTTCCAGCACCTCCGGCGGCGTGCCGTTGAGCTGGCGCAGGCGGGCCGTGAACTCGGGCTCGGGCAGGTTGTGGATGGGCGCTTCGCGGTCCGGCAGCTGCGGGGCGGGATGGCCGGACACGAACATGTGGACGGGCGGCGTGCCCTCGGCCTGCAGGCGGCGCGCCAGCTCATAGCTGACCAGCGCGCCCATGCTGTGGCCGAAGAACGCGAACGGGCGCCCGGCCAGCTGCGGCCGCAGCGCGGCGTGCAGCGCGGCGACGAGCGGCGCCATCTGCGTGAAGGCAGGCTCAGACAGGCGCGCCTCGCGGCCCGGCAGCTGCACGGCCCCGACCTCGATCTGCGGCGGCAGCGCGGCCGCCCAGGCCGTGAACGTGGACGCGCCGGCCCCGGAATGCGGGAAGCAGATCAGGCGCAGGCGGGCCTGCGGGTTGGGGCGCGGGACGACGAGCCAAGGGCTGGTGGCGCTCATGCCGCGGCAGCCTCCTCCGGGGCGGGTTCAAACGCCAGAAACCGGCGGATGGGCTGGTTGAGGCTCATGCCGATGGCCAGCAGCAGCTGCGCGCCGCTGCACACGCCATAGATCAGCGGGATGTTCTGGCCGGTCTGATCGGCGACGACGCCGGCCAGGCCCATCGCCAGGGGCGCGATGGCGCCAGAGAGGGTGGTGAGCAGGCCGAACACGCGGCCGCGGATCCCGGTGGGCGTGGTCATCTGCATCAGGGCCGTGATGTTCAGCGTGAAGAAGCTGCCGGTGGCGCCGGCCAGCAGCCACAACCCCAGCGCCGCGAACGGCGTCTCCACCCAGACCAGCCCGCCATAGGCCAGCGCGTCGACGAGGATCGCGGTCAGCATGGCGCCGGCGCGGCGCCGGCCCGAGAAGCGCGTCAGGCCCACGGTGACGTACCCGATGATCGCGCCGACGCTGGCCGCCGACAGCAGATAGCCGTACCAATCCTCGGTCACCTGCAGGGTATTCTTGACGTAGAACGGCAGCAGCAGCAGGAATGGGACGGAGAAGAAAGTGCTGAGGGCCGAGACCAGCACCATGCTGCGCAGGCCGTCTGACGACCAGACGTAGCGCAGGCCCTCGCCCAGGTCGTGCCGGAATTCGGCCAGGCGCGCCTGCCAGTGCGGGGGGTGGGCGCTGAGCCGCTGCGGGATGCGGATGAACGTCGACGCGCCGCCGGCCAGCAGGTAAGACAGCGCGTCAAAGAGCAACATGGCGGGCGCGCCCAGCAAGCGATAGAGCGTGCCGCCCAGCGCCTGGCCGACGATGAGCGAAAACTCGCTGGAGAGTTGGCCGAGGGCATTGGCGTTGGGCAGACGGCCGACCGGCACCAGATCTGGCAGCGAGGCCATGACGGCCGGCCCGAAAAACGGGCCGATGATCGCCAGCACCAGCGCCACGCCGATCAGCCAGGCCAGGTGCAGGTTCGTCTGGCCCGGGGTGAGGAAGAGGACTGCGGCCAAGGACAGCACGGCCAGGCCGCGCAGCAGGTCGCTGATCACGATGATGGCGCGCCGCGGATAGCGGTCCGCCAGCGCGCCGCCGATAGGCGCCAGCAGCAGCGCCGGGATGCTGGCCAGGGACAGGATCAGGCCCATCAGGGTGGCCGAGCCGATGGTCTGTGTGATCCACAGCACGATGGCGATGTTGAAGGCCTGGTCGCCCAGCTTGCTGACGAACTGGCCGGACCACAGCAGCACGTAGTTCCGGTTCCAGAACTTCGTCGGGTGCGCGGCCGCGTAGGGCGGCGCGAGTGACGCCGTTTCTTCAGTCATGGTTGTGTCCCCGGCTCAGACCGAGTACCCCCAGGTCTGAAAGTAGCGGTCCCAGGCTGCGGCGACGCGGGTGCGCAGCGCCTCCGGCAGGGTCGCGTGTTGGTTCTTCTGATAGCCGGTCTTGGCGGCGGCGTAGGCCTCCAGCTTGGGCCGCACCTGCCCGAAGCCGGGCAGGTTCAGCCGGGTGTAGACGTGTTCCACCTGGCCGACCAGGTCACGCTCCAGGTCTTCAAAGCGGACCTCGCAGAACCGGCCGGCCGGGACAAGCGCCAGGTCCTCCAGGTAGGCGTCGTACATCGCCGCGTAGCGCCGCAGGATGCCGTCGTCCACACGCGCCAGGTCGGGCTGCTGCAGGTAGGAGTAGGGCACGGCCTTGGCGTACAGGTTCTGGGTAGAGCGGAAGACCGTGTACGGCTCGCGCATGATGTGCACAAAGCGCGCGTCCGGATACAGCTCCAATAGAGTGCGGATGCGCCCAGTGTGCGGCGGCGACTTGAGGACCAGCGGGCGCCGGTATTTCCAGGTCAGCTTCTGGTAGAAGCGCTGGCAGGCGGCCTTCCATTCGTCGATCTCGGCCTGAGGCACGCCGCGGAAGGTGTAGTAGCGGTCGTAGTGCGCCTCACGCCGCGGGAAGGCCCAGCCGATGAGCGGCGAGCGCAGGCTGGTGACGGCCATGGCGGCCTCGTCCTCGCCCGGGCTCTGGAACGTGACCTGCATGTTGTCCATCGGACGCGCCTGGGCCGGGGCGTCCTTGAGGGCCTGGGCGGCCTCCTCAGCCCGCGACAGGCAGCTGTGCGGGTTGGCCACTTCGAAGACATTCGGGTAGGCGAACTGCTCGTCCATGATCAGCAGTTCGTGCAGGAGCGTGGTGCCGTTGCGCCAGTGGCCGAGGATGAAGAGCGGCGGTTGGACGCGCGTCGCCCGCACTTTCTCGGCGTACAGCCGGTCCTCGCGGCGCCGCTCCTGGCTGTTAGACAGGCTCATCAAGGTGACCGCCAGGGCGCGGCCCCAGTAGGGTTGGTCGATGCGGAACTGGTTGTCGCGCAGCAGCCGCAGCCACGCGCTGAACGAGACACCTCGCAGATTGTCCACAGTCAATCGTCTCCCAAGCTCAAGCCCGCCGCTGGCCCAACGGCCAGCGGGTCTGCCCCCGCGGCGCCAATGCGCTGCGGGCCCGGCCGCGCCGATTTCGCCGGGCGGCGCGTTGATGGTCAGCCGTCCGGTCGAGCGGCTGGCGCAATAGTTGTCGGCCCGCGCGGCGGGCCGCTCTCACCTGTTTCCTGGCGCGGCCACACCGGCCAGGCTGGCGGCCAGCAGCCGGCGGAGCGCGTCCACAAAAGCCTCGGCCAGGCGCTCGATGGTGGCGCGCTGATGCCGGCCGGGGCTGTAGCTGAACAGTACGTCGAGCGTGCCGGCGCTGACGGTGCCGACGACGTAGAGCTGGGCGCTGCGGCGCCCGTCCGGGAACTGCTCTGGCCCGGACGACTCCGGCGCGATGCTGAAGGGCAGGGCGGTCACCGGCATGGCGTCGAACTGCCCCAGGTAATTGAAATTGACGTCCGGCGCGGGCGCGGCCCGCAGTTCCGGCGCGTTGGCCAGATAACGCAGCAGCCCGTAGCCGACCCCGCGGCGCGGCACGGCGCGCAGCTGAGCTTGCACGGCGCGCACGGCCGCGGCCGGGTCCGGCGCGGCCTCCAGATCCAGGCGCACCGGGAACATGCTCGTGAACCAGCCCACCGTGCGCGAGACGTCCACACCCGTGAAGAGGTCCTCGCGGCCATGGCCTTCCAGCTCCACCACCAGCGCCCGCCGGCCCGTCCAGCCCGCCAGCGCTTCCACCAGGGCTGCCAGCAACGCATCCTGGATCTGGGCGCCGGTGGCGGCCGGCAGATCGCGCAGCAGGGCGTGGGTGGCGGCCACGTCCAGCGAGACGACGACGCGTTCGGTTCCGCCGTAGGTGTTGGGGCCGTCGGCGAAGTCGACGGGTAAGGCCGGGAGATCAGCGCCCGTCTGGCGCCGCCAGAAATCCAGTTCGTCCAGGGTCTCGACCGCCTGAGCGTGCGCGCTGAGCCGCGTCGCCCATTCAGTGTACGGCGTGGTCTTAGGCGGCAAGGCCGGCCCGTCGCCGCTGTGCGCGTACAGCCGCTGCAGGTCCTCGATGACCAGCCGCAGCGAGACGCCGTCGAAGACCAGGTGATGGAAGACCAGCAGCAGCCGCGCAGACTGGCCGGGGCCGCGCGTGAAGACGGCCACGCGCACCAGCGGCCCGTGCTCCAGGTCCAGGCTGGCCTGCAGGCGGGCGGCCTCAGCCTCGATGACGGCGGCCTGGGCCTCGGGCGGCGTGCCGCTCAGATCGAAGTGGCTGAACGGGACGGCTTCGTCCGGCGCCGTGATCCGGGCCTGCCAGCCGTCCGGCCCCGGCGTGAAGCGCGAGCGCAGAGCGTCATGGTGGGCCAGCAGTTCCTGGACGGCGCGTTCCAGTTGGGCCACATCCAGCGGCGCCCACACTTCCATCAGGAGCGACGTGTTCCAATGGTGCGGCGCGCGCGGATGGTGCGCGAAGAACCAGCGCTGGATGGGCGTCAGCGGGTAGGCGCCGCTAATTACGCCTTGTTCGCTCGTGGGCGCCGGCTCGCTCTGCGCCAGGGCAGCCAGCCCCTCAATTGTCGGGTTCTGGAAGAACATGCGCGGCGTCAGGCGCAGGCCGGCCTGGGCCGCCTGAGCGATCACCTGGATGCTCAGGATCGAGTCGCCGCCCAGCTCGAAGAAGTTATCGCGCACGCCGACGCGCTCCACGCGCAGCAGCTGCGCCCAGACGCGGGCCAGCGCGGCTTCGGCCGGGGTGCGCGGCGCCAGGTAGTCCGTGCCCAGGTCGCGGCGCGCGGTGTCCGGCGCCGGCAGGGCTTTGCGGTCGATCTTGCCGTTGGGCGTCAACGGGAAGGCCGGCAGCACCACGAACGCGGCCGGCACCATGTACTCGGGCAGCTTGGCCTTGAGCGCGGCCCGCAGGTCGCCCACGGTAAGGGTCGTGTCCGGGCTGGGCACCAGGTAGGCCACCAGGCGTTTGTCGCCGGGCTGGTCCTCGCGCGCCAGCACCAGCGTCTCGCGCACGCCCGGCTGGGCGCCGAGCAGGGCTTCGATCTCGCCCAGTTCGATGCGGAAGCCCCGGATCTTCACCTGGTGGTCGATGCGGCCGAGGTATTCCAGATCGCCGTTGGGCCGGAAGCGCGCCAGGTCGCCGGTCTTGTACAAGCGGAAGGATTGCGGATTGGCGCTGGAGAGTTGCGTGTCGGTCAGTCTCCAATCGCGCATCTCCACAAATCTCTCCGCCGTCAGCTCCGGCCGGTTGAGATAGCCGCGCGCGACGCCGGCCCCGCCCACGTACAGCTCGCCGACCACGCCGATCGGCGCCGGCTGGCGATGCCGGTCCAGCACGTACACCTGCAGGTCCGGGATCGGGCGGCCGACCATGCTCGGGGCGGCCTCTACCAGATCGGCCAGAGACACCGGGCGGTAGGTGACGTGGACGGTGGTCTCGGTGATGCCGTACATGTTCACCAGCTGCGGCCGTTGGTCGCCGTGCCGGTCGAACCAGGGTCTCAGGCTGCCGAACTCCAGGGCCTCGCCGCCGAAGATCACGGCGCGCAGGGCCAGGCCGGCGGCGGCGGCGCGCGTGTCCTCGACGCGGATCAGTTGCTTGAACGCGGACGGCGTCTGGTTGAGGACGGTGACGGCCTCCGTGTGAAGCAGGTCGTAGAAGGCCTCCGGCGAGCGGCTGGTGAGGTAGGGCACGACGACGAGGCGGCCGCCGTACAGCAGCGCGCCCCACAGCTCCCAGACCGAGAAGTCGAAGGCGTAGGAGTGGAACAGCGTCCACACGTCTTCGGGTCCGAAGTGATACCAGGCCTCGGTGGCCGTGAAGAGGCGGATGACGTTGGCGTGCGTCACCATCACGCCTTTGGGCCGGCCGGTGGAGCCGGAGGTGAAGATGACGTAGGCCAGGTGCTCGGGCGCGGCGCCGCTCTCCGGGGCCGTGTCCGGCAGGCGCGCGATCTGGTCCCAGTCGCGGTCGATCCACAGCACCTCGGCCGTGGTCGCCGGCAGCCGGTCAGCCAGCGGCGCCTGGCTGATGAGCACCGGCGCGCGCGCGTCCTCGATCATGAAGGCCAGCCGGTCGGACGGGTAGGCCAGGTCCAGCGGCAGATAGGCGCCGCCGGCTTTGAGCGTGCCCAGGATGGCGACGACCATGTCCAGCGAGCGCTCCAGGCACAGCGCCACCAGCACATCCGGGCCGACACCGCGCGCCCGCAAGGCCTGCGCCAATTGGTTGGCGCGCCGGTCGAGCTCGGCATACGTCAGGGTCTGGCGTCCGCCGCCGTCGTCGAACGAAACCGCGACGGCGTCGGGCGTGCGCGCCGCCTGGGCCGCGAAGCGTTCGGACAGCGTGCCGTCCGCGTCGAAGTCGGCCGGCGGGTTCCAGTCCACCAGCAGCTGCCGGCGCTCGGCGTCGGTGAGCAGCGGCAGGCGGCTGACGGGCGTCTCCGGGCTGGCGGCTGCGCCGGCCAGCAGGTTGTGGAAGTGGACGGCCAGCCGCTCAATCGTCGCGGCGTCGAACAGATCGGTGTTGTACTCGAAGGCGCCGCCCAGGCCGTCCGGGCCTTCCATCATCTCGAGCGTCAGGTCGAACTTGGCGGTGCCGCTGTGCGCGTCCAGGGACGTGATGGTGAGCGCGCCGGCGGTCTGCGGCGCGGCGCTGAGCGCGTCCAGGCGGCCGGTGTTCTGGAGCGCGAACAGCACCTGGAAGAGCGGCGGGTAGCTCAGGTTGCGCTCGGGCTGGAGCGCGTCCACCACCATTTCAAAAGGCACATCTTGGTGGGCGTAGGCGCCCAGCGCGGCCTCACGCACGCGCTTGAGCAGGTCGCGGAAGCTCGGATCATCCGAGAGGTCCGCGCGCAGGACGAGGGTGTTGACGAAGAAACCGATCAGGCCTTCGGTCTCGGCGCGGTTGCGGTTGGCGATGGGCGTGCCGACGGCGAGGTCGTCCTGGTTGCTGTAGCGGGCCAGCAGGGCCTGGAAGCCGGCCAGCAAAGTCATGAAGAGCGTGGCGCCGGCCTTCTGGCTCAACGCGCGCAGGCGGTCGGCCAGTTCGCGCGGCAGGCTGAAGCTGTACGTCGCGCCGCGGAAGGACTGCACGGCCGGGCGCGGCCGGTCGGTGGGCAGCTCCAGCAGCGGCGGCGCGCCGGCCAGCTGACGCCGCCAGTAAGCCAGCTGAGCGTCCAGGGCCTCGCCCTGCAGCCAGCGGCGCTGCCAGCCGGCGAAGTCCGCGTACTGGAGCGGCAGCGCCGGCAGCGGCGCCTGCTCGCCGGCCTGGTAGAACGCCAGCAGTTCGCGCACCAGCACTGTCATCGACCAGCCGTCGGCGACGATGTGGTGCAGCGTCAGCAGCAGGGCGTGGTCGTCCGCGCCCAGGTGGAGCAGGCTGGCGCGCAGCAGCGGGCCAGCGGCCAGGTCGAAGGGGCGCTGGGCTTCCGCGCGGGCGCGGCGCCGGGCGGCGGCCTCGCGCTCGGCCTCGGGCAGCGCGGTCAGATCTTCGCGGCCCAGCGTTAAGGTCAACGCCGGGGCGATGACCTGGTGGGCGCGGCCGTCGGCGGTCATGGCGAAGGTGGTGCGCAGGCTGGCGTGCCGGGCGACGACGGCGTTGAGGGCGCGGGCGAGGGCGTCCGCGTCCAGCGGGCCGCGCAGCCGCACGGCCGTGGGGATGTTGTAGAGCGGGCTGCCGGGTTCGAGTTGGTCCAGGTACCACAGGCGCTGCTGGGCGAAGGACAGCGGCCGCTCCCCGGCCTCGGCGGTTGGCTCGAGCGGCGGCGGCAGTGTGCCGGTGGCGGCGCGCTGCGCGGTCTCGGCCCGCGCCGCAAACTCGGCCAGGACAGGGGCTTCAAACAGGTGGCGCAGCGGCACTTCCACGCCGAGCGCGTCGCGCAGCCGTGAGATCACCTGGGTCGCCAGCAGCGAGTGGCCGCCCAGCTCAAAGAATTGATCGAAGACGCCCACGCGCGGCAGGCCGAGCACGGCCGCCCAGACGCTGGCGATGATCTCCTCGGCCGGCGTGCGCGGCGCCACGTAGGCGGCGGCCGCCGCCAGGTGGCCGGCCTCGGGCGCGGGCAGGGCGGCGCGGTCCACTTTGCCGTTGGGGGTGAGCGGGAAGCGTTCCAGCGCCACGAAGGCCGCCGGCAGCATGTAATCGGGCAGGCGGCCCTTGAGGGATTCGCGCAGCGCGGCCGGGTCCGGCGCGGGCGCCTGTGGGTCCGGGACGAAATACGCCACCAGGCGTTTGTCGCCGGGGGCGTCCTCGCGCACCAGAGCGGCGGCGTCCTGGACGGCCGGGTGCTGGCGCAACGCGGCCTCCACTTCGCCGAGCTCGATGCGGAAGCCGCGCAGCTTCACCTGGTAATCCAGGCGTCCCAGGAACTCGAGGTCGCCGGACGGCAGCCAGCGCACGCGGTCGCCGGTGCGGTAAAGACGGAGGCCGGAGGCCGATGGACGAACGTCGGCACTCCCGCCTTTCGTCTCGTGTCCGTCGCTGAGCGTCAGCGTCACAAACTTCTCCGCCGTCAACTCAGGCCGATTGAGGTAGCCGCGCGCGACGCCGAGCCCGCCGATGTAGAGTTCGCCGGGCACGCCCACGGGCACGGGGCGCTGGCGCGCGTCCAGCACGTAGACCTGGACGTTGGCGTTTGGTCCGCCGATGGGCACGCTGGCGGTGTGCGGCACGCGCTCCGTCACCTGGTAGTAGGCCGCGGCGACGGTGGTTTCGGTGGGGCCGTAGCCGTTCAGGAAGCGGCGGCCCGAGGCCCAGGCCGCGGCGATGTCCCAGCCGCAGGCCTCGCCAGCCGAGACCACGGTCGTCAGGGCCGGCAGCTCGTCCGGCGGGAGCACGGCCAGCAACGACGGCGGCAGGGTGACGGTGGTGACGGCCTCGGCGCGCAGCAGGCGCAGCAGGTCCGGCGGCGAGGTGAGCACCTCGCGCCGCGCCAGCACCAGCGTCGCGCCGGCGGCCAACGCCATCACGATCTCGGACACGGCCGCGTCGAAGCTGAAGGACGCGAACTGCAGGACGCGGCTGGCCGGCGTGATCGCGAACTTCTCAATCAGGACGTCGGCCAGGTTGGCCAGGCCGCGGTGCTCCAGCAGCGTGCCTTTGGGGCGGCCGGTCGAGCCGGACGTGTAGATGACGTAGGCCAGCGAGTCTGGCGCCGGCGGCAGGGCGTCAGAGGCGGAGGGCGCGCGGGTTTCCCAATCCGCGTCGAGGCGGAGCGTTTGAGCCGGGGTGCCGGCGAGCCGGGCGACGAGGGCGGTTGTGGTCAGCACCAGCGGCGCGCCCGAGTCCTGGAGCATGAAAGCCAGGCGGTCGGCCGGGTAATACGGGTCCAGCGGCAGGAAGGCGCCGCCGGCTTTAAGCGTGGCGAGCACGGCCACGATCATGTCCGGCGACGGCTCGCAGCAGACGCCCACGATCTGGTCCGGCCCGATCCCGCGCTGGCGGAGCGCGTGCGCCAGCCGGTCGGCGCGCGCGTTCAGCTCGGCGTAGGTGACCGTCTCGGCCTCAAACCGCAAAGCCGGCGCGGCCGGGTTCCGGGCGGCCTGGGCCTCGAAGCGCTGATGGACGAGGCCGGGCGTGGTCGGCCGCTGGGTGGCGTTCCAAGTCAGCAACACCTGCTGGCGTTCGGCCTCGGTCAGCAGCGCCAGCGAACCGAGCGCCTGATCCGGCGCGGCGGCCAGGCCGGTGAGCAGCGTGGCCAGGTGGCCGAGCATACGCTCGACAGCGGCGGCGTCGAAGCGGGCGGTGTCGTAGGCCAGGCGCAGCGCCAGCTCGTCGCCGGGATACGCCACCAGCGTCAGCGGAAAGTTGGTCTGCTGGACGTCCTGCACGTCGTCCAGGGTCAGCGCCGCGCCGGCGCCGGGCGAGGCGGCCTCGCGCACGGCGGCGCCGACCGGGAAGTTCTCGAAGACCAGGATGCTCTCGAAGAGCGGCTGGCCGCGCGGCACGGCGCTCCAGCCCTGCACCTGGACGAGCGGGCTGAACTCATATTGGCGCGTGTCCAGCTGCTGGGACTGCAGGGCCTTAAGCCAGGCGGCGGCCGGCTGGTCCGGGTCGAGGCGGGCGCGCACCGGCAGCGTGTTGATGAACAGGCCGACCATGTGCTCGGCGCCGGGCAGCTCGGCCGGACGGCCGGAGACGGTGGCGCCGAAGACCACGTCGGCCTCGCCGCTGTAGCGGTGGAGCAGCAGCGCCCAGGCGCCCTGCACGAGGGTGTTGAGCGTCAGCGCGCGCTGGCGCGCCAGCGTCTTCAGGGCGTCGGTGACCGCGCGCGGCAGGAGCGTCATACGCTCTACGACGCCACCGGCGCCATCTTCGGCCGGAGCCGGGCCGTGATCGATGACGAGCGGCGTCGGGGCCGTGAAGTCCTGGAGCAGGCCGCGCCAGTGGGCCTCGGCCTTGGCCAGATCCCGTTTGCGGAGCCAGGCGATGTAGTTGCGGAAGGGCGGGGCGGGCGGCAGGGCCAGATCCTGCCCGGCCTGGAAGGCCTGGTACAGAGCGAAGACTTCACGCAGGAGCAGCGGCAGCGACCAGCCGTCGAACAGGAGATGATGATAAGTCCAGACGAAGCGGTGGCGGTCGTCGGCCAGCTGAATCAGGGCCAGGCGCAGCAGCGGCGCCTGGTGCAGCGTGAACCCGCGCCGTTGGTCAGCGCGCAGGAAGTCTTGGAGTTGGGCGGCCTGCTCATCCGGCGCGGCCGCGCGCCAGTCCAGTTCGGTCCAGGGCAGAGTCACCTGGCGCTGGACCACCTGCACCGGCTCCTTGAGGTCGCCCACGACGAAGCCTGTCCGCAGCACGGCGTGGCGTTCCACCAGGCGCGCCCAGGCGCGCTGGAAGGCGGCCACGTCCAGGCGTCCGCGCAGCGTGGCGCTCATCTGTCCCACGTACACGCCCGACTCGGGCGCGTACAGGCTGTGGAACAGCATGCCCTGCTGCATGGGCGAGAGCGGGTAGAAGTCTTCGACGTTCTTCTGGGTCATACCGTGGAATCGCCGTTCAGCTAACCTGACCTAGGTGGAAGGATCAGACCAGGGGGCGACTGGAACGCCGCCCCCTGGCGTCTGTGGGCGCACATGGTCCGCGGCGCCCGGCCGCGCCCAGCCCTCCCCCGCCGGGCGGGCACGGGGGAGGGCGCAGGGCGGTCAGGCGCGGCGGAACTGCGGTTTAGCGGTAGGTCACGCGCACGGCCACCCAGTCCAGCGAGAAGTCGCGGGCCGTGTTGCTGGCGACCATGCTGATGCGGACGCGGAAGCCGGTGTTGGCCAGCTCACCGACGGCCCAGGTGCGGCCCCAGTTATCAGCGGCGCCGCCCAGCAGGTAGGTGGCCTGGCTGGTGGTCAGCGTGCCGGTCTGCTTGGCGGTCGTCCAGCTGGTGCCGCCGTCCCAGGAGAGCTGCACGCAGAAGCGCGGCGCTCCGGCGATGCGGTCGGCCAGGCCGTCCAGCCGCACCTCGATGCCGTCGATGGCGGTGGCGCCGGGCACGCTGACGTTGTAGTTGTAGTAGACGTGTTTGTCCTTGCCGGTATTGGTGCAGGACGTGTTGGTGTTAGTGCCGCTGTTGGTGTCCACGGCCAAACCGCCGCCGTCGGCGTAGGCGTTGGCCGGGTTGGACTGGAAGCCGTTGTTGTCGCCGGCGCTGCTTGTGACGGCGGCGTTAGCGCTCGGGTTGAAGTAGGCCGACGTGATCGGGCCGGGGCTGGTCGCGGTCGCGGTCGGCGTGTTGGTCGGCGGCAGCGGCGTGTTCGTGGCCGTAGCGGTCGCCGTGGCGGTGGCCGTCTGGGTCGACGTCGGCGTCGGCCCGACCGGCGTGTTGGTGGGCGTATTGGTGGGCGTGAAGGTCGGCGTGTTGGTCGGCGGGACGGCCGTGTTGGTGGGCGTGCTGGTGGGGCCGGTGCCGAAGCTGCCGTCCACGACGAGCGCGAAGGGCTGCGGGCCGTTGGGCACGTTGAAGCCTGTGATCTGGATCGTCCAGGTGCCGGCCGCGGCGCTGGCGAGGTAGACGTTCTCGACGTTGTTGCGCCGGTCCGCGCTGCCGCCGGTGGTGCTCCAGCCGCCGCTGAAGACGTTGCCGCGATACTGCGTGCCGCCCGGGGCGGTCACGAGCACGTCCAGGTCGTTCACCAGCGTGACGCTGGCGTTGGCGGCGGCGGCGTAGTCGCTCCACACCACCGTGAACTTGAGCGGGGCGCCGGCCGTGCCGACGTTGTACTGGTAAGAGACGCTGCCGCTGGTGGCCAGGCCGGGCGTGTTCTGGACGTAGACGGCTGTGCCGTCGGTGGCGTTGTTCAGATCCACGCGCCCCCAGCCCTCATGGTAGTTCGGGATGGGGAAGTCGTTGTCGTTGGCGCCGTCGTTGTTCTCGTCCGGGATGTCCACGGCCGAGTTGATCAGCGTAGCCTTCACCAGTGCGGCGCTGGCGGTGACGCCGTAGGCCTTGCTGTAGAAGTCCTTGATCACGGCCGCGCCGCCGGCGGCGAGCGGGTTGGACATGGACGTGCCGCCCATGTACTTGTAGTAGGTGTTGAGCGGGAAGCCCCAGCCGTCGTACTGGAAAGCGCCGTTGCGCGGGTTGACGGTGGTGCCGTAGCCCTGCTGGTACAGGCTGGAGTAGCCGGACAGCACCCAGGTGCCGGGGGCGACCACGTCCGGTTTGATGCGGCCGTCGTCCGTCGGGCCGCGGCTGGAGAAGGCCGCCATCTGCCCGGCGTTGCCGGCCGACGGATCGTCCTTGAGCGGATTGGCCGGATAGTCGTCGGGCCAGGCCACGCCGTAGGTGAAGGTGTCGTTCAGGCCGCCCAGGCTGTTGCAGCTGTTCGTGCCGCCGGACGGGATGTACGTCAGGCTGCTGTCGCAGGCGAAGTTGTCGGCGCGCTGGTTCTCGCTGGCGCCGACGGTGATGACGTTTTTGGAGGTGGCCGGCGCGCCGATGGAGTCGTTGTCGACCACGCCGTCGCTGTTGGCGTCGAGGCCGGCGTTGCCGGCCGAGAAGGTGATGACCATGTCTTTGTTGGTCCAGACAAAGTCATCGGTCTCCTGGCTGTTGTCCGTGTACTGGCCGGCCACCGCCGAGCCCCAGGAGTTGGAGTGGATGCGCGCACCGGCGTTGAAGGCCTGCTGGTAAAGCTGGCGCAGGTCGCTGGGCAGGCCGGTGAGATAGTAGCCGTCGGCGTACAGCAGGCCGCAGATGCCGGTGTAGTCGACGTAGTTCTCGGTGGCCTGGAAGACCAGCCGGGCGGCCGGAGCCGTGCCGCGGCCCTCGCCGCTGGCGCCGCCATCGCTCAGCACGGACGCGGCGGTGTGCGTGCCGTGGCCGCTGTCCACGTCGATGGCGCCGTCGTTGACGACGGTCTGGCAGCCGGTGGTGGCGCCGGGCCAGTTGTTGACGGCCACAACGCGGGCGGCCGGGATGTCGGCGTGCGCGCCGGCGGCGGTGCCGTTGCCCAGGCCGGTGTCGGCTACGGCCACGATCTGGGTCGAGCCATCATAGCCGCGCGCGTTCGCGGCGGCTGCGCCGATAATCTGGCCGCCACCGTATTCATTCTGCAGCGCGCCGTGGGTCTCGGGCAGCACCAGGTTGTCCACCCAGGCCACATCCAGCACCAGCGCGATCAGGTCGATCTGGGCGGAGGTGGCGCCGACGAGCAGCTCGCGCCCGTCCGCGGCCAGCACTTCCACGCCGGCCGCCTGCAGGGCGGCGGCCACGACCGCGCCGTCGGCGCCCTGTTCCAGGGTGACGACGTACGGCCGCGCCTCGCCGGAGCGGATCAGGTCCGGATTGAGCTTGAAGGCCGGGTGGAAGATCGTCACCGACCCCACGCTGGCCAGGCGCCGCACCTGCGCGGCCTCGGCCGGCGTCATGCGCACCTTGAAGGCGAAGTCCGGGATGTAGTCCAGGAGCTCAGCGCCGACGGCGGTGACCTGGTCTTTCCAGGCCGCCTCCACCGGGCCGCGGAACTGGACGATGAAATAGCCGCGCTGGGCCGCGCCGTAGCCGGACAGGCGCAGGGCCGCCGGGATGTTCGGCGTCTCGCCCAGGGCGGGCGTGAACGTGGCCGCGCGCAGGCGGATGGGCGCCGGCGTGGATTGCGCCGACGTCGCCGCCGGGGCGGCGCTGATATTGAGCAGCGACGCGATGAGCGTCACGGCCAGTAACAGACGATAAGGCTGAATACGCATCGAAGTCTCCTCGTCCTAACAGGCGCCAGGCCCGAACCGAACCAATGCTCCCCAACAGCTCACCGGTGCCCGGACGGCTGGGCAGCCGACCGGGCCGGCTCGCGGACCGGCAGTAGATCCTCTGACGTGATGGCCGTCACCGAGCGGCGGCCGCGCGCCGGCCGCCGTTGGCACCGACCTCTGGCGTGCCCTCCGCCGAGGTCACCCCGGCAGTCTGGTGGGCGCGCACGAAACCTTGCTGAATGAGATAGTTCAAGATGAAGCGGGCGTTATCCGCCGGCGTCCGCCCGACGGTGTCCAGCACCAGCTCCGGGCGCTCCGGCGGCTCGTAGGGGTCATCGATACCCGTGAACCCCTTGAGTTCGCCCCGGCGCGCCTTGGCGTACATGCCTTTGACGTCCCGCTGTTCGCACACCTCCAGTGGCGTGTCCACGAACACTTCGACGAAGTGCTCGGAACCGACCATGTTGCGCACGTCGTTGCGCGTGGACCGATAAGGGCTGACGGCCGCGGCGATGACCAGCCCGCCGTGGCGGACGATCTCGGCGGCCACAAACCCGATCCGGCGGATGTTGACGTCGCGGTCCTCCTTGCTGAACCCCAGACCTTTGGACAGGTGGGTGCGGACCACGTCGCCGTCCAGCATCGTCACCTGGCGGCCGTGCTCCAGCAGCAACACGGTGAGCACCTCGGCGGTGGTGGACTTGCCGGCGCCGCTTAATCCGGTGAACCAGACGCACGCCCCCTGACGGAAGCGCGGCGGATAGGTCTCCTGCAGGATGTCCGCCACTTCCGGCCGGGTGAACCAGTCCGGGAGCTTTTTGCCGTTGTTGAGGAACTCTTCGCGAACCTGGGTGCCCGAGAGGGAGGCCGTGCGCGCCTGCGCCGGCACTTTGGACACTTCTTCGTAGCGCTCTTCGTCGGGAAGATACACCAATTCCTGGAAACGTACCATACCCACTTCTAACTCGGCGCTGTGCTGGGCGACCAACTCCTGGGCCGCGTACGGACCGTAGAAGGGGTGGCCGTCCGAGTTGGCGCCCGGTCCGGCATGGTCGCGGCCGACGATGAAGTGGTTGGCGCCGTAATTGCGCCGGATCAGGGCGTGCCAGAGCGCCTCGCGCGGGCCGCCCAGGCGCATGGCCAGCGGCAGCAGGGCCAGCACGATCCGGCCCGGCTCATAGTGGTGCTCGGCCAGGGCGCGGTAGGTGCGCACGCGGGTGTAGTGGTCCACGTCGCCGGGCTTGGTCAGGCCGACCGACGGATGCAGCAGGAGCACGCCGTCCACGTTCTGAACCGCGCGCTTGGTCAGTTCCTCGTGCACGCGGTGGAGCGGGTTGCGCGTCTGAAAGGCGACCACGTTGGCGCGGCCGGCCGCGGCCAGGCGCGCCCGCGTCTGCGCCGGCGTCAGGCGCAGTTCCTGGAAGTCATAGTGCGGCGGCAGCTGCAGCACGCGCAGCCGCCCGGAGACGTTGACGCGCCCCCAGCTTTCCATCTCGGCCACCAACGGGTGGCGCATGTCGTAGGCGCCGAAGACCTGCTCGGCCGTGGCGCGCCGGTCCCATGGGTAAACCTCCTCGATGGTCATGACCGCCAGCAGATCGTTCTTGACGCTACGCAGGGCCACCTCCTGGCCGAGGTGGACGGCATCGCCGGGCTCCACGGCCAGGGTGATCGGGATCGGGAAAAGGTGGCCGCTGGCCAGGCGCATCTCGGCCAGCACGCGCTCAAAGTCGGCCTGGCCCATGAAGCGGTCCAGCGGCGAGAAGCCGCCGACGGCCAGCAGTTCCAGGTCACAGGCGGCGCGCTCGGAGATCTGCAGCGAGGGCAGGCGGCTGGCGTAGGCCTTGACCGCGGCCAGTTCCTCGGCCGGCACGCGCAAGTCCACGAGTTTGCCGCCGCAGGGCGGGACCAATTGAACAGACGAGGGATGGTCGGTCACGATGGCATGGCTCCTGTTCGAGCGCGAGGCGGCGCCCCGCGCGATTAAGCGAGCTTGTCGATGGCGCCCAGGATGTCGTTCAGGTCGTCGTCATCCCAGCCGAAGTCGCCGGCGGCCGGACCCGCCTCGGCGCCGCCCGCCTCAGCCGGCTGCAGCTCAGGCTCGGCGGTGACGGCCGCGGCCGCGGCGGCCAGGCCTTCCACGGTCGGCGTCTCGAACACCTGGCGCGGCGTCAGGTGCAGGCCGGCCTGGCGCGCGCGCGCGATGATCTGCAGGCTCAGGATCGAGTCGCCGCCCAGGTCGAAGAAGTTGTCCTGGATGCCGACGCGCTCCAGGTTGAGGACCTCCGCCCAGACGGCGGCCAGCGCGGCCTCGGCCGGGTTGCGCGGCGCGACGTAGGCGGCCGCCGTCCCGCGCGCGGCCTGGTCCGGCGCGGGCAGAGCCTTGCGCTCGACCTTGCCGTTGGCGTTGAGCGGCAGCGTCTCCATCGGCACGAACGCCGCCGGCACCATGTACTCGGGCAGGCGTTCGCGCAGGAACTCGCGCAGCTCGGCGGCCAGCCCGGCCGGCGCGGCGCCGCTTTGGGCGGGGACGATGTAGGCGGCCAGGCGCTTGTGGCCGGCTTCGGTCCAGACCCAGACGACATTCTGCTTCACGCCCGGGTGCTGGCTCAGCGTGGCTTCGATCTCGCCTAACTCCACGCGGAAGCCGCGGATCTTCACCTGGAAGTCCAGGCGGCCCAGGCATTCCAGGTTGCCGTCGGCGCGGTAGCGGGCTAAGTCGCCGGAGCGATACAGGCGCCCGCCGGGCCGGAACGGGTCCGGCCGGAAGCGCTCGGCCGTCAACTCCGGCCGGTTGAGATAGCCGCGGCCCACCTGGACGCCGCCGATGTACAGCTCGCCGGCGACGCCGATGGGCACCGGCTGGAGGTGCTCGTCCAGCACGTAGAGCTGGGTGTTGAGGATCGGCCGGCCAATGGGCACGACGGCCGCGCTCGGGCGGGCCGGGTCTTCGGTGTACACGCAGCAGCCGACGACGGTCTCGGTGGGGCCGTACTCGTTGACCAGGGCGGTGTTCGGCGCATGCCGCAGCCAGAAGGCGACGTGCTCGGGCAGCAGGTTCTCGCCGCCGATGATGAAGGCGCGGGTCTTGGCCGGGGCCTGGTCCGGGCGCAGCTGATCGCCGACGAGCTTGAGGTGGGCCGGCGTGATCTTGATCAAGCTGAAATCGCCGGCGCGGTTGAGCAGGTCAGACAGCGCCTCCACGCCCAGGTCGTCCGGCAGCAGGTGGACGGCGCGGCCGGTGGTGAGCGGCGCGATCAGGCTGGTGACGGTCAGGTCAAAGGCGATGGACGAGTGGACGGGCGAGCCCGCGCCGGCGTGGAGCGGGTAGGCCTGCCGGCACCAGGTGAGGTAGTTGACCACGCCGCGATGCTCGAGCATGGCCCCTTTGGGCGTGCCGGTGGAGCCGGAGGTGTAAATGACGTAGGCCAGCGAGTCCGGGGTGGCACGATTGGGCGGCGGGGCGGCCGGCGCTTGGGCGATGAGCGGCCAATCTGCATCGAGGCACAGCACGCGGAAGCCCGGCAGCTGCAGGTGCGCGCCCAGCGATTGGGCGGCGCGGCTCCACAGGCCGGCCTCGGTCAGGACGACCGGGGCGCGCGTGTCCTGGAGCATGAACGCGATGCGCTCGGCCGGATAGCCGGGGTCGATGGGCACGTAAGCGCCGCCGGCCTTGAGGACGCCCAGGATGGCGATCGGCACGGCCGTCGAGCGCGTCAGGCACAGGCCCACCAGCGTCTCCGGCCCGACGCCCAGCGCCTGCAGGTGGTGGGCCAGCTGGTTGGCGCGCGCGTCCAGCTCGGCATAGGTGAGCGCGGTCGTGGCGTCCACGGCCGCCAGGGCCTGCGGGGTCAGGGCGGCCTGCTGCTCGAAGAGCTGGTGCACGAGCAGGTGATCCGGGAAGGGGGCGTCGGTCTGGTTCCACGTCACCACCAGTTGGCGGCGTTCGGCCTCGGACAGCAGCGGCACTTGCGCCACCGGGCGATCCGGCTCAGCGACCAGGGCGGCCAGCAGGTTTTGGAAGTGGCCGGCCAGGCGCGTGATGGTGGCGGCGTCGAACAGGTCGGTGTTGTATTCGAGCGCGCCGCTGAGCGTCTCGCCTTCTTCGACCATGAACAGGGTCAGGTCGAACTTGGCCGTGCCGCTGTGGGCCTCCACCGGCGCCAGGCTGAGCGGCGCGGTGCCGGCCGATAGGGTGACCGCGCCCAGCGGCGTGTTCTGCAGCGCAAACATCACCTGGAAGAGCGGCGCGTGGCTGAGGTTGCGCTGCGGATGCAGGGCGTCCACGACCATCTCAAACGGCACGTCCTGGTGGGCGTAGGCGCCCAGGGCCGTCTCGCGCACGCGCTGGAGCAGCTGGCGGAAGGACGGCGCCCCGCTCAGATCGGCGCGCAGCACCAGCGTGTTGACGAAGAAGCCGATCAGGCCTTCGATGTCGGCGCGGTTGCGGTTGGCGATGGGCGTGCCGATGGTGAAGTCGGTCTGCCCGCTGTAGCGCTGGACCAGCGCGGCGAAGGCGGCCAGCAGTGTCATGAAGAGCGTGGCGCCTTCGCGCTGCGTGAACGCCTTGAGCTGGCGGGTAAGGCTGGCCGGGAGCGTGAAGGACTGGTACGCGCCGTTGAAGGTCTGCACGGCCGGGCGCGGCCGGTCGGTGGGCAGTTCCAGCACGGGCGGCGCGCCGGCCAGCTGGCGGCGCCAGTAGCCGAGCTGGGTCTCCAGCACTTCGCCCTGGAGCCAGCCGCGCTGCCAGGCGGCGAAGTCCGCGTACTGCAGGCGCAGATCGGGCAGCGGTGACGGCCGGCCGTGGCTGAAGGCATCGTACAGGGCGGCCAGTTCTTGGGTCAGCACGCTGCTAGACCAGTCGTCGCCGACGATGTGGTGCAGGGTGAGCAGCAGGATGTGCTCGGCGGCGGCCAGGCGCAGCAGGCCGGCGCGCACCAGTGGGCCGGCGGCCAGGTCGAACGGGCGCTGGGCCTCGGCCGTGGCCAGGCGCGTCGCCTCGGCCTCGCGCTGCGGCGCGGGCAGCGCGCTCAGATCGGTGACGGCCAGCGCCAGCGTCAGGGCCGGGGCGATCACCTGCAGCGGGCGGCCGTCGGCGGTGAGCGTGAAGGTGGTGCGCAGGGCCTCGTGGCGCCGCACGATTTCGTTCAGGGCGCGCTCCAGCGCCCCCACGTTCAAGGCGCCGGTCAGGCGCACGGCCTCGGGCAGGTTGTAAGAAGCCGAGCCCGGCTCGAGCTGGTCCAGGAACCACAGGCGCTGTTGGGCGAAGGAGAGCGGCAGGGGCTGGTCGCGCGGCACCGGCACGATGGGCGGGACGTAGGCGCCGGTCTGCTGCTGGCGCGCGGCTTCGACGGCCTCGGCCAGCGTGGCGATGGTGGGCAGCTCAAAGACCTTGCGCAGCGGCAGGTCTAGCTGGAAGGCGTCGCGCACACGCGAGACCAGCTGCGTGGCCAGCAGCGAGTGGCCGCCGAGCTCGAAGAAGTTGTCGTGCACGCCGACGCGCGGCAGCGTCAAGACCTGCGCCCACACGCCGGCCAGCGCTTCTTCGGTGGGCGTGCGCGGGGCCACGTACTCGACGCCGGTCTCGGCTTGGGCCAGATCCGGGGCCGGCAGCGCCAGCCGGTCGATCTTGCCGCTGCTGTTTAGCGGCAGGCTGTCCAGGATCACGAAGGCGGACGGCACCATGTAATCCGGCAGCTTGGACTTGAGGAAGGTGCGCAGGTCCGCCAGCGAGAAGCGCTGGGATTGGCGGAAGGCTTCGACGCGCTGCTGCAGGCGGGCGCGGGTCTCTGGCGTGGTGTTGAACTTGACGCCAGCGCGCTCGTCGCGGTGCCACCAGACCACGCCGTCCAGCCAGAGGGCGTCCGGGCCGTCGCAGCCGCCGCCGTCCCCGGCCAGCAGGCACAGCCGCAGCGGCAGGCCGCCCTTCCACAGCTCAGGCTCGGCCAGCAGGCGCGCGCCGCCCACCGACAGGTTTTCGACGACCAGTTCCCGCGTCCGGCCGTCCTCAAACTCGACGCGGCAGGTGGCGCGCAGCGGCACGCGCGGATCGGACCCGCGCAGGTCGGCCACCCGCAGGTCATCTTCGGCGGCGACGTGCTTGAGGCTCTGGCGCAGCAGGGCCAGCTGGGCCGGCTGGCCGGCGTCCAGCATGACGCCGGCTTCGTGGCCGCGTTTCCACAGGATGGTTCCGGTCATCTCCGGCGCTTCGGCCACGCCGGGCAGCTGCGGCTGCAAATGCAGGCTGTGGCCCGCCGCCCAGGCATCCGGCACATCGGCCAGGGCCAGGCCGCCGGAGGAGAGGTCCAGCATGGGCAGGTCCAGCGCGCCGGCGCCGTCCAGGTGGCCGTTGCCGGGTTGGGCCAGAGCCGCCCGGCAGCGGCTTTCGATCGGGACGCGGTCCACGGCCAGGTCGGCGGCCAGGTAGGCCACCAGGCGGCCGTCGCGCGCCAGGACCACGGTCTGGCGGACGGCCGGGTGCTGGCGGATGACGGCCTCCACTTCGCCCGGTTCGATGCGATAGCCGCGGATTTTCACCTGGTGATCGGCGCGGCCCAGAAACTCCACGTTGCCGTCGGGCAGGTAGCGGGACAGGTCGCCGGTGCGGTAGAGGCGGATGGAGGCCGCAGGACCACCGGCGAGCGTCAGCGTCACGAACCGCTCGGCCGTCAGCTCCGGCCGGTTGAGGTAACCGCGCGCCACGCCCAGACCGCCCACGAACAGCTCGCCGGGGACGCCGACAGGCACGGGCTGGAAACGCTTGTCCAGGATGTAGAGCTGGGTGTTGGCGAACGGCCGGCCGATGGGCACCAGCCGGTCGGCGTGCAGGTCCAGCTGCCGGCTCTCGAAGAAGGTGCTGTCGATGGTGGCTTCGGTCAGGCCGAAGGAGTTGATGAAGCGCGTGTCCGGGCCGCAGAAGCGCAGGAATTCCTGGTACTCGCGCACGTACCACGAGTCCGAGCCGCAGAGCAGCAGACGCATTTGGTCCAGCGCCTGGTCGGTTTCCTTGAGGTGCTCGATGAGCTGGCGCAGGACGGCCGGCACGAACTCGGCGCACTGCACGCCCTCGCGGCGCAGCAGGGCGTACAGCTCCTTGGGCTGGAGCAGAAGCTCACGCGGGCAGAGCACGAGCGTGCCGCCCGAGCACAGCGCGCGCACGAAATCGCCCGAGAAGACGTCGAAGGCGAAGTTGGCCATCTGCAGGTGCGCGCGCACCGCGGCCAGTTCGTAGGCTTCCTCCCAGGCCAAGTATTGGTTCACCAGGCTGCGCTGCGCCAGCAGCACGCCCTTGGATTTGCCGGTGGAGCCGGAGGTGTAGATGAGGTAGACCAGATCATCCGGGCCGCTGCGCGGGCCGGGGCTGGCCGCCGGCTGCCGGGCGATGGCGTCCCAGTCCGTGTCCAGGGCGATCAGGCGGGCGTCGCCGGCCAGCGGCGTCAGCAATTCCGTCAGGCGCGCCTGGGTGAGGACGACGCGCGCACCGCAGTCGGCGAGCATGAAGCCCAGCCGGTCAGCCGGGTGGGTCGGGTCCAGCGGGACGTAGGCGCCGCCGGCTTTGAGCACGCCCAGCACGCCCACGATCATCTCGGCGGACTTGTCCAGGCACATGGCCACGGTGAGGTTCGGGCCGACGCCGAGCGTGATCAGGTGCTGGGCCAGCTGGTTGGCGCGCCGGTCCAGTTCGGCATAGGTCAGGCGCACCTCGCCCGGCCGGTCGGCGGTGCCGGGCCAGACCACGGCTTCGGCGTCCGGCGTGCGCGCCACGGCTGCCTCGAAGAGCTGGGCCACGGTCCACTCGGCCCGGTCGTAGCGCCGGGTGGTGGCGTTCCAGTCCACCAGGAGCTGCTCACGCTCCGGCGCGGTCAGCAGCGGCAGCGTGGCGATGGGCTGGTCCAGGCCGGTGCTGGCGGCCTGCACCAGGGTCTCGTAGTGGCCGAGCAGGCGCTCGATGGTGGCGCCGTCGAACAGGTCGGTGTTGAACTCCACCGAGACGTCCAGGCCGGTGGCGGTCTCGGAGAGCGAGAAGGTCAGGTCGAAGGTGGCCGTGCCGGTGCCGATCTCAAGCGGCTCCATCTGCAGGGCCGGGCCGTCGGCGGCTGGCGCGGGCGCGCCCCGGCGCGGCAGGCCGGTGGGCGCGTTCTGCAGGATGAACATCACCTGGAACAACGGGCTGCGGCTGAGATCGCGCTCCACCTGCAGCGCGTCCACCAACATCTCGAACGGCAGGTCCTGATGGGCGAAGGCGCCCAGGGCCGTCTCGCGGACGCGGCGCAGCAGCTGGCGGAAGGTCGGGTCGCCGTCCAGCTGGCCGCGGAAGACGAGCGTGTTGATGAAGACGCCGATGAGCGGCTCGATCTCGGCCCGGTTGCGGTTGGCGATGGGCGAGCCGACGGTCAGGTCGGTCTGGCCGGTGTAGCGGTAGAGCAGGACGTAGAAGGCGGCCAGCAGGCCCATGAAGAGCGAGGCGCCCTCCTGACGGCAGGCGGCCTGGAAGGCCTCCAGCACCCCGGCCGGGATCTCCCGCGCGCGCGCGTCGCCGAGGCTGGATTGGACGGGCGGGCGCGGCCGGTCGGTGGGCAGGTTGAGGACGGGCAGCTCGCCGCCGAGCTGCTGCTTCCAGTACGCCAATTGCTGCTCCAGCACGGCGCCGGTGAGGTATTCGCGCTGCCACTCGGCGAAGTCGGCGTACTGGATGGCCAGCGGCGGCAGCGGCGAGGGCCGGCCATGCGCGAAGGCGTCGTACAGCGCGCCGATCTCGCCGACCAGCACGCCCATAGACCAGCCGTCGGAGACGATGTGGTGCATCGTCAGCAGGATGACGTGCTCCTGTGCGCTCAGCCGCAGCAGCCGGACGCGCAGCAGCGGGCCGCGCGTCAGGTCGAAGCCGGTGCGCGCCTCCTGGGTGGCCAGCCGCAGCGTCTCGACCTCGCGCTCCGTCTCGTCCAGCCCGCTCAGGTCCACCAGATCGACCGGCAGGTGCAGCGCGGGCGCGATGACCTGGACCGGCTGGCCGGCTTGCACGGCGAAGGTGGTGCGCAGGGCCTCGTGTCGGCGCACGATCTCGTCCAGGGCGCGTGACAGCGCGCCGACGTCCAGCGCGCCCTTGAGGCGCACGGCCGTGGGGATGTTGTAGAACGGGCTGCCGGGCTCGAACTGGTCGAAGAACCACAGGCGCTGTTGGGCGAACGAGGTCGGGAAGACGAAGACCTCGTCGGCCGGCAGCGTCGGCGTCCCGGCGTAATCGGGCACCGTCATAGCCTTATCCTTGCCTTTCACGGTCCGGGCCGCCCGGCCCGCCGAGGTCGGCGCGTTTCATGCGGCGCGCCTCGCGGGAGCGGGCCGTGATGGCCGGCGTCTGCGCGTCGGCGCTGACGCGCGGCAGCTGATCCACGGCCTCGGCCAGGCCGGCCACGGTGGGCTGCTCGAACAAAACGCGCAGCGGCAGTTCGGCCTGAAAAGTCTCGCGCACGCGCGAGATCAACTGCGTGGCCAGCAGCGAGTGGCCGCCCAGATCGAAGAAGTTGTCGTCCACGCCCACGCGCTCCAGGCCGAGCAGTTCCTGGCACAGCGCCGCCAGCCGGCGCTCGGTCTCGGTGCGCGGGGCCACATAAGCGCGGCTCTCGGCGCGGCTGAGGTCCGGCGCCGGTAAAGCCTTGCGTTCCACCTTGCCGCTGGGCGAAAGCGGCAGGCGCTCCAGGTAAACGACGATGGTCGGCACCATGTACTCGGGCAGGCGCGCGCGCAGATGATCGCGCAGGGCCAGGGTCAACGCGTCGTCGCCGGGCGGGGCGCCCTCGGCTCGCGCTACATAGGCGGCCAGGCGCTTATCGCCGGGCCGGTCTTCGCGCGCCAGCACAGCGGCCTGGGCCACGGCCGGATGCTGCTGCAGGGCAGCCTCGATCTCGCCGAGTTCAATGCGGAAGCCGCGCACCTTCACCTGCTGGTCAATGCGGCCCAGAAACTCGAGGTTGCCGTCCGGGCGGTAGCGCACGAGGTCGCCGGTGCGGTAATAACGCTGGACGGCGCCGTCGTCGTCGAGCGGCAGCGTCACGAACTTCTCGGCCGTCAGCTCCGGCCGGTTGAGGTAGCCGCGCGCCACGCCGGCGCCGCCGATGATGAGCTCACCAGGCACACCCACCGGCACCGGCTGCTGATGCTGATCCAGCACATATAGCTGGAAGTTGAGGATCGGCCGGCCGATGGACGGCGGCAGCGGATCGGCGGGATCGCACTGCGCCCAGGCGGCACAGACGGTAGTCTCAGTGGGGCCGTAGGCGTTGAAGAAGCGCCGGCCCGGCGCCCAGCGCGCTACCAGTTCCCGCGAGCAGGCTTCACCGGCCGAGATCACGGTCCGCAGCGCCGGGAGCGCCTGCGGCGTGAGCACGGCCAGCACCGACGGCGGCAGCGTCACGGTGGTGACGGCCTGGTCGCGCAGCACGCGCAGCAGGTCGCCGGTGATGGTCTCCTGGCGGGCGAGCACCAGCGTGGCGCCGTTGAGCAGGGCCATGACGGTCTCCCAGACGGAGGCGTCGAAGCTGAAGGGCGAGAACTGCAGGACGCGGGTGCCGGGCGTGATCTCGAAGGCGCGGCGCTGGGCTTCGGCCAGGTTGCCGAGGCCGGCGTGGCGCAGGAGGGCGCCCTTGGGGCGGCCGGTGGAGCCGGAGGTGTAGATGACGTAGGCCAGGTGGTCGGGCGAGACGTTGACGGGCGGGCGGGTGGCCGGATGCTGGGCGAGGGCGGGCCAGTCGGCGTCCAGGGCCAGGACGGGGACGGTGGTGCCGAGGGCCTGGACGACGGGCCGGAGATGCTGCTGGGTGAGGACGAGCGGCGCGCCGGAGTCCTGGAGCATGAAGGCCAGGCGGTCGGGCGGGTAGGCGGGGTCGAGGGGCAGGTAGGCGCCGCCGGCCTTGAGGATGCCGAGGAGGCCGACGACCATGTCGAAGGCGCGGTCGGTGCACAGGCCGACGAGGGTGTCTGGGCCGACGCCGCGGGCGCGCAGGGCGTGGGCGAGGTGGTTGGCGCGTTGGTCGAGTTGGGCGTAGGACAGGGACTGGTCTTCGAAGACGAGGGCGGGGGCGTCCGGGATGCGGTCGGCCCAGGCTTCGAAGAGCTGGTGGACGGTGCGGTCGGTGGGGGTGGGGGCGGTGGTGGCGTTCCAGTCCACCAGCATCTGCCGGCGCTCGGCCTCGGTCAGCAGCGGCAATTCGGCGATGGGCCGGTCGGGGTCGTCCAGCAGGCCCGTGATCAAGGTCTCCAGGTGGCCGACCAGGCGCTGGATGGTGGCGGCGTCGAACAGGTCGGTATTGTACTCAATGTAGCCGCCCCAGCCCTGGCCGTCCTCGCGCATGGACAGCGTCAGGTCGAAGGAGGCGGCGCCGGTCTCGGCCGCTACCGGGCTGAGGCGCAGGCCGGCCAGGTCGAAGCCGCTCAACGGGGCGTTGTCCAGCACGAACATCACCTGGAAGAGCGGCGTGTGGCTGAGGTTGCGCTCCGGCTGGAGGGCCTCCACCAGTTTCTCGAAGGGCAGATCCTGGTGGGCGTAGGCGCCCAGGCTGGTCTCGCGCACGCGCGCCAGCAGGTCACGGAAGGAGAGGCCGGCCGGCTCGTCCAGGCGGGCGCGCAGGACGAGGGTGTTGGCGAAGAACCCGATCAGGCCTTCTAGCTCGGTGCGCGTGCGGTTGGCGATGGGCGTGCCGACGTTGAAGTCGGTCTGGCCGGAGTAGCGATGGAGCAGCACTTGGAAGGCGGCCAGCAGGCCCATGAAGAGCGTGGCGCCTTCGTGCTGCAGCAGGCGCTTGAACGGATCACGCAGGGCGCCGGCCAGCCGGAAGGGCAGCGTGGCGCCGCGCGAGGTCTGCACGGCCGGGCGCGGCCGGTCGGTGGGCAGCTCCAGCAGCGCCGGGCTGCCGGCCAGTTCATTGCGCCAGTAGGCCAGCTGCTTATCCAGCGTCTCGCCCTGCAACCAGCGGCGCTGCCAGTGGGCGAAGTCGGCGTATTGCACCGGCAGCTCGGGCAGGGGCGAGGGCGCGCCCGCGGCGCAGGCCTGGTAGAGCGCGGCCAACTCGCTCACGAACAGGCCCATGGACCAGCCGTCCGAGATGATGTGGTGCGTGGTGAGCAGGGCGATGTGATGATCCGGCGCCAGGCGCAGCAGGCGCGCGCGCACCAGCGGGCCGCGCGCCAGGTCGAACGGGGCGCGGGCCTCGGCCGAAGCCAACCGCAGCGCCTGCGCTTCGCGCTCGGCCTCCGGCCGGTCGGACAGATCCTCCACGGGCAACGCCAGCGTCAGCGTGGGCGCGATGACCTGGACGGGCTGGCCGTCCACGTTGGCGAAGGTCGTGCGCAGAGCCGCGTGCCGGCGCACAATCTCGTCCAGGGCGCGGGTGAGCGCGCCGGCGTCCAGCGCGCCCTGCAGGCGCACGGCGGTGGCGATGTTGTAGTCCGGGCGGTTCGGCTCGAGTTGATCCAGGAACCACAGCCGTTGCTGGGTGAAGGCGACCGGGGCGGCGCCGGCGTCTTGGCCGGCGACGAGGGCGGCCAGGTCCGGGTCCACCGGCAGACCGGCGGCGTTGCGCGGCAAGGGCGCGATGGGCGGGGCGGCTTGGCCGTCGCCGGCGCGCCGGGCGGCGTCCACGGCCGCGGCCAGGCCGGCGACGGTGGGGTCGTCGAACAGGCTGCGCAGCGGCAGTTCCACTTGGAAGGCTTCGCGCGCGCGCGCCACCACTTGCGTGGCCAGCAGGGAATGGCCGCCCAACTCAAAGAAGTTGTCGCGGGCGCCGACGCGCGCCTGGCCGAGCACGGCCGCCCACTGGCCGGCGATGATCTCCTCGGTCGGGGTCTGCGGCGGCACGTAGGCGGCGGCGACGACGTCGCCGGCCTCCGGCGCGGGCAGGGCTCGGCGGTCGATCTTGCCGTTCGGCGTCAGCGGGAACTGGTCCAGCGTCACGAAGGCGGCCGGCAGCATGAAGTCCGGCAGGCGCGCCTTGAGGAAATCGCGCAGGGAGGCCGCCGGCGGCGCATCGGCGCGGGCGGTCAGGTAGGCCACCAGCCGCTTCTCGCCGGGCGCGTCCTCGCGCGCCAGGACGGCCGCCAGCGCCACGGCCGGGTGCTGCTGCAGGGCGGCCTCGATCTCGCCGAGTTCGATGCGGTAACCGCGCACCTTCACTTGGAAGTCGAGGCGGCCCAGGAACTCAAGCTGGCCGTCCGGGCGATAGCGCACGAGATCGCCGGTGCGGTAGACGCGTTGGAAGGCGCCTTCGTCGTCGAGCGCCAGCTCAATGAACTTTTCGGCCGTCAGTTCCGGGCGGTTGAGGTAGCCGCGGCCCACCTGGACGCCGCCCAGGCAGAGCTCACCGGGCACGCCCACGGGCAGCGGCCGGCGCTGCGCGTCCAGCACGTAGGCGCGCAGGTTGGCGATCGGGCGGCCGAGCGTGACCGGGTTGCCGGGCGCCAGCCGGCTGAACAGCGCGCCGACCGCGGTCTCGGTGGGGCCGTAGCCGTTGAAGAAGGCGCGGTCGCCGCCGCTCCAGCGCGCGGCGATGTCGGGCGTGCAGGCCTCGCCGGCCGAGGTCACGTTGCGCAGGGTCGGCACCGCGTCCGGCCGCAGCAGGCTGAGCACGGTCGGCGGCAGGACCGCAACCGTAACTTGTTCCGACTGGATCAGGCCCGCCAGGTCCGGCATCGCCATCATCGTCTCGCGCGGGGCCAGGCACAGGCAGGCGCCGTTGAGCAGGGCGATGAAGATCTCGGCGACGGCGGCGTCGAAGCTGAAGGACGCGAACTGCAGGACACGGTCGTGGGCGCGAACGCCCATCGTGTGGGCGAAGGCCTGGCAGAAGTTGCTCAGGCCGCGGTGCTCGAGCAGGGCGCCCTTGGGCGTGCCGGTGGAGCCGGAGGTGTAGATGACGTAGGCCAGCGCCTCGGGCGCGGACGCCTCCGCCAGGTCCGTGTCGGCGTTCGCGGCGATGGCCGGCCACTCGGCGTCCAGGGCCAGCCCGCGCGTGTCCGCGCCAGCCAGGGTCTGGACGAACGGGACCAGCGCCGCCTGGGTCAGGATCAGGCGTGTGCCGGAGTCGGCGATCATGAAGCGCAGGCGCTCGGCCGGATAGTGCGCGGCCAGCGGCAGGAAGGCGCCGCCGGCCTTGAGCGCGCCCAGCACGGCCACGATCATCTCGAACGATGGCTCGACGCAGACGCCGACCAGGGTCTCCGGGCCGACGCCCAGCTTCTGCAGGTGCCGGGCGAGCTGGTTGGCGCGCCGATTCAACTCAGTGTAGGTCAGCGTCTGGCCGGCATAGCGCAGGGCCGGCGCATCCGGGGCTTGCCGCACCTGGGCCTCAAAGAGGCGCGGCAGGCTGGCGATGGTGCCCGCGACGTCGGTGGCGTTCCAGTCCGCGAACTGGCGCCGCTCGGCCGCGGTGAGCAGCGGCAGGGCCCGCACCGGCCGCTCCAGGTCGGCGGCCAGCCCGTCCAGCAGCGTCAGCAAATGGCCGAGCAGGCGCTGGATGGCGTCGACGTCGAAGCGCCCGGCGTCATAGACCAGCTCCAGGCCCAGCTCGCGGCCGGGGCTGACCACGAACGTCAGCGGGTAGTTGGTGCGCGCGAAGGACGCGCGCTGGCGCAGGCCGAGGCCGCCGCTGCGCGCCTGCAGCGCCGCGTCCACGGGGTAGCTCTCAAAGACCAGCAGGCTCTCGAAGAGCGGCGTGCCGCGCGGCACCTCGCTCCAGCCCTGGATCTGCACCAGGGCGGAGTGCTCGAACTGGCGCTGCTCGGCCTGCTGAGCCTGCAGCCGCTTCAGAAAGGCCAGCGCCGTCTCGTCCGAGTCGATCTGGACGCGCACCGGCAGGGTGTTGATGAACAGGCCGATCATGGCCTCGGCGCCGGGCAGGTCGGCCGGGCGGCCGGAGACGGTGGCGCCGAAGAGCACGTCTTCATCGCCGCTGTAGCGGTGGAGCAGCAGCGCCCAGGCGGCCTGGACGAAGGTGTTGAGCGTCAGCGCGTGCTGGCGGGCCAGGGCCTGCAGCCGGGCGGTGGCCTCGGCCGGAAGGCGCGCGCCCGCGATGCGGTTGGCGGCCTCGTCCAGCGTGGCGGGCGCGCCGGCCCGGTCCACCACCAGCGGGGTGGGGCGCGCGAAGCCGCGCAGCGTCCGCCGCCAATAGGCCTCTGCCGCGGCCGGGTCTTGCTCCGTCAGCCAGGCGATGTAATCGCGGTACGAGTGCGCGGGCGGCAGGGCCGGCGTCCGGCCGGCGCGCAGGGCGTCGTAGGCCAGCAGCACTTCCTGCATCAGCAGCGGGCCGGACCAGCCATCCAGCAGCAGGTGGTGGTGGCTCCAGACCAGGAAGCTCACGGCGCCAGCGCGCAGCAGGCTCAGGCGCATCAGCGGCGCCTGGGCCAGATCGAAACCGCGCGCGCGGTCGGCCTTGAGGAAGGCCTCCAGGCGCGCCTCGCGTTCGGCCTCGGCCACATCGCCCCAGGTCTGCCCGTCGAAGGGCAGCGCCACGCCGCGCTGGATCACCTGCACGGGTTCGTCCACGCCCTCCCAGACGAAGGCGGCGCGCAGACTGGCCTGCCGTTCCAGGGCCAGCTCCCAGGCGCGCCGCAGGGCGGCCTCATCCACAGCGCCCTGCACTTCCCAGCAGGTCTGCTCGAAGTACATGTTCGCCTCAGGGCTGTACAGGCTGTGGAACAGCATGCCCTGCTGCATCGGCGACAGCGGAAAGATATCTTCGACCTCGACGGCCGGCGCGGGCTCAACGCTCATCGCTTGGGGGTGTCCTTTTTGCCGACCTTCGCCAGCACTTTGTCGAGCTTGCGCTGGTCGAGCTTGGCGAGTTTGAAATCGGACGGCGTATGGCCGCCGGCCTGCGGCGCCTGGCAGTGCGCGATCAGGTCGCGCAGCGCCTGGGCGAAGTCGCCGGCCAGCCGCTCCACGGTGGCGCGCCGATGGCGGGCGGCGCTGTACGTCCACTCCAGGCGCAGGCAGCCGGCACTGATGCCGCCGTTGAGGTCCAGCCGATGGCTGCGCGCGGCGCGCGGGCTCTGCGCCAGGCCGGACGACTCGGCCGCCGGCTCGAACGGCGTCGGGCCGCCCGCTTCCGGCGCGGCCTGGCGCCCGAACTGGCCCAGGTAGTTGAAGCTGACCGGCGCCTCCGGCCGGCCACGCAAGGCGGGCTCAGCGGCCAGGTAACGCAGCAGGCCGTAGCCCAGGCCGCGGCCGGGCACGCGCCGCAGCTGCTCCTTGACGGACTTCAAAGCTTCACCGGGCGGCAGGCCGGGCCGCAGCTCTAGCCGCACCGGGTAGACGCTGGTGAACCAGCCAACCGTGCGCGAGACGTCCACGCCGGGCAGCACGTCTTCGCGGCCGTGGCCCTCCAGGTCGATCAGCGCCGCGCGCGCGCCGGTCCAGCGCGTCAGCGTCTGGGCCAGCGCCGTCAGCAGAGCGTCGTTGATCTCGGTGTGGTAGGCGCGCGGCACGTCCTGGAGCAGGGCGCGCGTCTCGTCGGCCGTGAACGTGACGGCCACGCTCTGCTCGGAGGCTACATCATCGTCGCCGTCGACCAGATCGACCGGCAGGCCGCCGGCGCCGGGGGCGAGCGTCTCCAGCCAGAAGGGGAGTTCGTTCTGGACCGCCGCCGTCCGGGCATAGGCGGCCAGGCGCTCGGCCCAGGCTTTGAACGACGTGGTCTTGGCTGGCAGCTGCGGCGCCGCGCCAGCCAGGCGCTGTTGGTAGGCCGTCTGCAAATCTTCCAGCAGAATGCGCCAGGAGACGCCGTCCACGGCCAGGTGATGGATGACGATCAGCAGCCGCGCCGGGCGGCCCGCGCCGCAATTGAAGTACACGGCGCGCAGCAGCGGGCCTTCGGCCAGGTTCAGGCTGGCTTGAGCCTGGGCGGCGTGCGTTTCCACGGCCGATCCGTGCTCGGCCTCGGGCTGATCGCTCAAATCAATCCAGGTCAGCGGGACGCCGCCGGCGAGGTCGGCCAACTGCGCCTGCCCACCGCCGTCGGCCGCGCTGAAGCGCAGGCGCAGGGCGTCGTGATGGGCCAGCAGGTCGCCGAGCGCGGCCGTCAGCGCGGCGCGGTCCAACGGGACGCGCACGCCGAACAGGACGGCCTGGTTCCAATGGTGGGGGTCCGGGAAGGCCTGTTGGAAGAACCAGCGCTGGATGGGCGTCAGCGGCAACGAGCCGGTGACCAGGCCCTGCTCGGCATCCACGCGCACGCCCACTGCGGCCACAGCCGCCAGGCCGGCTACGGTGGGATGCTCGAAGAGCTGGCGCGGCGTCAGGCGCAGGCCGGCCTGCGCGGCGCGCGCGATCACCTGGATGCTCAGGATCGAGTCGCCGCCGAGCTCGAAGAAGTTGGCGTGCACGCCCACGCGCGGCAGCCCGAGCACCTGGGCCCACACGGCGGCCAGGGTCTCTTCCGTGGGATTGCGCGGGGCCGTCTGGCCGGCCGGGGCGGAACTGTCTGGCGCGGCCTCGGCGACGCGCGCGGCCAGCGCCCGCCGGTCCACCTTGGCGTTGGGCGTCAGCGGGAGCTGGTCCAGCACCACGAACGCGGTCGGCCGCATGTACTCGGGCAGGCGTGCCTGGAGGTGCGCGCGCAATTGCTCCGGCAGGGCGGCGCCCTCGCCGTCCGCGGGCACCACGCACGCCACCAGCTGCTTCTCGGCGCGGCCGCGGGCCAGCACGGCCGCCTGCTTCACGGCCGGATGCGCCAGCAGCGCGCTTTCCACCTCGCCCAGCTCGATGCGGAAGCCGCGCACCTTCACCTGCTCATCGCCGCGGCCCAGAAACTCCACGTTGCCGTCCGGGCGGAAGCGGGCCAGGTCGCCGGTGCGGTAGAGCCGTTGGACGGGGGACGGCGGACGACCGTCGGCGGCTTCGTCTTCAATCCTTCGGCCATCGTCGAGCGCCAGCTCAATGAACTTTTCGGCCGTTAACTCCGGCCGGTTGAGGTAGCCGCGCGCCACGCCGCGTCCGCCGATGTGCAGTTCGCCCACAACGCCGACGGGCACCGGCTGCTGCCGCGCATCGAGGATGTAGAGCTGGGCGTTGGCGATGGGCCGGCCGATGGGGATGGCGCGGCCGTCCAGGCCGGGTTCGCGCGGCTCGTAGAGCGAGGCGATGATCGTGCCCTCGGTGGGGCCGTAGGTGTTGAGCCAGCGCACGCGCCCGCCGGCTCGGCGCCGCCAGGCAACCAGCCGCTCGGCCAGCGCGGCCTCGCCGCCGACGACCACCAGGCGCAGGCTCTCCGGCAATTGCGCGCCGCTCAGTTCCAGCTCGCCGACCCAGGCATGCCAGTAAGCGGTCGGCAGGTCCAGCACGGTCAGGCCGCGGTCGGCGCTGAGCTGGCGCAGCTCGGCGCCGCTGGGCGGCGGCCCGGCCGGGCGCAGCACCAGCGTGGCGCCGGCCGCCCAGGTGGGGAAGATCTCCTCGGCGGCGGTGTCGAAGTTGAGCGTCGCGAACTGCAGCACGCGGTCGGCCGGCGTAAGGCCGAAAGCCGCCACCACGGCCAGGTTGTGGTTGACGAGGTTGCCATGCGTCACGGCCACGCCCTTGGGCGTGCCGGTGGACCCGCTGGTGTAGATGACGTAGGCCAGCGAATCCGGGGTCGTCTGGGGCCAGGAGTCAGTGGCCGGGGTTTGAGCGATCGTGGGCCAATCCGCGTCCAGGCGGAGCGTTTGAGCCGCTGAGGCGGGGAGCAAAGCCGCGAAGCGCGACTGCGTGAGCACCAGGCGCGTGCCCGAGTCCTGGAGCATGAAGGCCAGGCGCTCGGGCGGGTAGGCGGGATCAAGCGGCAGGTAGGCGCCGCCGGCCTTGAGGATGCCGAGCAGGCCGACGAGCATCTCCGGCGAACGCTCCACGGCCAGGCCCACCAGCGTCTCCGGCCCGACACCGAGGCCGCGCAGGTGGTGGGCGAGCTGCTCCGCGCGGCGGTCGAGCTCGGCGTAGGTCAGCGCGGCGCCGGCGGCCTCGACGACGGCGAGGGCGTCCGGTTGGCGCGCGGCCTGGACCTCGAAGAGGTGATGGACGCAGCGGTCGCGCGGGAAATCGGCGGCGGTGGCGTTCCAGTCCACCAGGATCTGGCGGCGCTCGCTGTCCGAGAGCAGCGGCAGGGCGGCCACCGGCTGATCCGGGTCGGCCAGCGCGCCGGCCAGCAGGGCGCGGAAGTGGCGGGCCAGCCGCGCGATGGTGGCCTCGTCGAACAGGTCGGCGTTGTACTCGATCGCGCCGCTCAGCCCGGCGCCGGTCTGCTCCAGGGCCAGGGTCAGGTCGAAGTTGGACGTGCCCATGTGCACGACCAGGGGCTCGAGCGTCAGGCCGGGCACGGGCGTCACGGCGCCGCGCGGGCGGGCCGCCGTCTGCAGGATAAACATCACCTGGAAGAGCGGCGGGCGGCTCAAGTCGCGGCGCGGCTGCAGGGCGTCCACGAGCTTCTCAAAGGGGACGTCCTGGTGGGCGTAAGCGCCGAGGGCGGCTTCGCGCCCGCGCCGCAGCGCCTGGCGGAAGGTGGGCGTGTCGGCGAAGTCGCCGCGCATCACCAGGGTATTGACGAAGAAGCCGATCAGGCCTTCGACCTCGGCGCGGGTGCGGTTGGCGATGGGCGTGCCGACGTGGATGGCGGCCTGCCCGGTGTAGCGGTGCAGCAGGGCCTGGAAGCCCGTCAGCAGCGTCATGAAGAGCGTGGCGCCCTCGGCCCGGCTCAGGGCCTCCAGCCCCTGCAGCAGAGCCGCGTCCAGCGTGAAGGGCAGGAGCGCGCCGCGGCTGGTCTGCACGGCCGGGCGCGGCCGGTCGGTGGGCAGGTCCAGGGCGGGCGGGTCCTCGCCCAGCGTGCGGCGCCAGTAGTCCAGCTGGGCCGCGAGCACGTCCCCGTGCAGCCAGCTGCGCTGCCAGGCGGCGTAATCGGCGTATTGCAGCGGCAGCGGCGGCAGCGGCGAGGGCGCGCCGGCGGCGAAAGCGCTGTAGAGCGCGGCCAGCTCGCGAGTGAGCACGCCGCTGGACCAGCCGTCGGAGGCGATGTGGTGCAGCGTGAGCAGGGCCAGGTGCTCGTCGGCGCGCAGCCGGAGCAGCGTCGCGCGGAGAAGCGGGCCGCGCGCCAGGTCGAACGGGCGGCGGGCCTCGGCGTTGGCCAGGCGCAGGGCCTCGGCTTCGCGCTCGGCCTCCGGCCGGTCGCTGAGGTCGACGATCGGCAGCGGCACGCTGAGCTCGGGCGTCACCACCGGCACCGGCTGACCGTCCACGGTCGGGAACGTGGTCCGCAGGACTTCATGCCGGCGCACGATCTCGTCCAGGGCGCGCGCCAGCGCGTTGATGTCCAGCGTCCCGCGCAGGCGCACCACGTCCGGCAGGTTGTACTGGGCGCTGTTCGGTTCGAACTGGTCGATGAACCAAAGGCGCTGCTGGGCGAAAGAGAGCGGCAGCGGCGCGGGCCGGCCGTCCGGCGTGGTGCGCGGCACCGGCACCAGCGGCGGCAGGGCCAGGCCGCGCCGGGCGGCCTCGATCTGTTCGGCCAGGCCGGCTATCGTCGGCTGCTCGAAGACGGCGCGCAGCGGCAGCTCGACGTCGAAGGTCTGGCGCACGCGCGAGATCAACTGCGTGGCCAGCAGCGAGTGGCCGCCCAGGTCGAAGAAATGATCGAGCGCGCCGACGCGCGAACGGTTGAGCAGGCGCGCCCAGACCTCGGCCAGCAACTCTTCGGTGGGTGTGCGCGGCGCGACGTAGGCGGCGGCCGGCGTCTGGTCAGAACCCTCCGGCGCGGGCAGGGCGCGGCGGTTGACCTTGCCATTGGGCGTCAGCGGCAACTGGTCCAGCGCCAGCCAGGCGGCCGGGAGCATGTACTCGGGCAAGCGCGCCTTGAGGAAGGCGCGCAGCTCGTCCGCGCTGGGCGCCGCGCCGGCCGCGGCCGGGACGATGTAAGCGGCCAGGCGCCGGGAGGCGCCCGCGCCGAGCGCGACCACCACGGCCATCTGCACGGCCGGGTGCTGCTGCAGGGCGGCTTCGATCTCGCCCAGCTCCACGCGGAAGCCGCGGATCTTCACCTGCTCGTCTGCGCGGCCGACGAAGACCAGATTGCCATCCGGCCGGTAGCGGCACAGGTCGCCGGTCTTGTAGAGACGAACGACGGAGGCCGAAGGACGACTGTCGGCGAATCCGTCTCTCGTCTGCTGTCCATCGTCAAGCGCCACCTCAACGAACCGCTCCGCCGTCAGCTCCGGCCGGTTGAGGTAGCCGCGCGCGACGCCGAGGCCGCCGAGGTACAGTTCGCCAGGCACGCCCACCGGCACCGGTTCGCCGTGGCGGTCGAGCAGGTAGGCGCGCACATTGGCGATCGGCCGGCCGATGGGCGGGACGGTGCGTGGGTCAGCGGCCGCGTCCAGCACGTAGACGGTGCTGACGACCGTGGTCTCGGTGGGGCCGTAGGTGTTGAGCCAACGCACGCGCTCGCCGGCCAGGCGCCGCCAGGCGGCCAGCGCCTCGGCTGAGGCGGCCTCGCCGCCGACGATGACCAGGCGCAGGGAGGGCGGCAGGGGCCGGCCCAGCGTCTCCAACTCGGCCACCCAGGCGTGCCAGTAGGCCGTGGGCAGATCGAGCACGGTCAGCGCCTCGGCCTCAGCCAGGGCCAGCAGTTCGGCGCCGCCCAGCAGCGGGCCGGCCGGGCGCAGCACCACGGCCGCGCCGCGCGCCCAGGTGGGAAAGATCTCTTCCACGGCCGCGTCGAAATTCAGCGTCGCGAACTGCAGCACGCGGTCGGCCGGCGTGAGGCCAAAGGCCTCGGCCATAGCCAGGTTGTGGTTGACCACGGCCCGGTGCGGCACGAGGACGCCCTTGGGCGTGCCCGTGGAGCCGCTGGTGTAGATGACGTAGGCGAGGGAGTCGGGGCTGAATGGGGCTGGCGCCTCCACGTCGCTGGCGGAGGCCGCAATCTTTTCCCAGTCTGCGTCGAGGCAGAGCGTTTGGGCGGAGGTGCTGGGGAGCCGCGGAGCGAGCGCGGCCGTAGTGAGCACCCAGCGCGCACCCGAGTCCTGGAGCATGAAGGCCAGGCGCTCGGCCGGGTAGTCCGGGTCCAGCGGCAGGTAGGCGCCGCCGGCTTTGAGGATGCCGAGCAAGCCGACGAGCATCTCCGGCGAGCGCTCGACGGCCAAGCCCACCAGCGATTCGGGTCCGACGCCGAGGCCGCGCAGGTGCCGGGCGAGCTGCGCGGCGCGCTGGTCCAGTTCGGCGTAGGTGAGCGTCTGGCGCGGACGGCCGGCCTGAGCGGGCACTACGGCGGCGATAGCCTCCGGCGTCCGCGCGGCCTGAGCTTCAAAGAGCTGGTGGACGCCGGCCGCCTGCGGGTAAGCGCGCTCGGTGGCGTTCCAGGTCTCCAGCACCAGGCGCCGCTCCTCGGCCGTGAGCAGCGGCAGGCGCGTGATCGGCCGGTCCGGCTCGCGGACGGCGGCCTCCAGCAGGACGCGGAAGTGGCCGATCAGGCGCTCGATCGTGGCCGCGTCGAACAGGTCGGTGCTGTACTCGAGCGCGCCGTGCAGACCTTGCGGCGTGTCGGTCAGGGACAGCGTCAACTCAAACGTGGCCGTGCCGCTGTGGGCCTCGATGGGCGTCAGGCGCAGGCCGGTGGCCGGCAGCGGCTGAGCGCCGGCGGCGGGCGCGTTCTGGAGCACGAACATCGCCTGGAAGAGCGGCGTACGGCTCAGGTCGCGGACCGGGTGCAGGCGCTCCACCAACGTCTCGAAGGGCAGATCTTGGTGGGCATAGGCGCCCAGCGTCGTCTCGCGCACGCGCTTGAGCAAGGCCCGGAAGCCCGGCGCTTCGGCCGCGCCCGGCTCGGAGCTCAGGTCGGTGCGCAGCACCAGCGTGTTGATGAAGACGCCGATGAGCGGCTCGATCTCGGCGCGGGTGCGGTTGGCGATGGGCGAACCGACGCTGATGTCGGTCTGGCCGCTGTAACGGCTGAGCAGGATCTGGAAGCCGGCCAGCAGGGCCATGAAGAGCGTGGCGCCCTCGGCCTGGGCCAGCGCGTTCAGGCCCGCCGCCAGCTCGGCCGGGAACACGAAGCCGTGGTGGGCGCCGCGCGCGCTGAGGATGGCGGGCCGCGGGCGATCGGTGGGCAGTTCCAGCGGCGGCGGCAGGTCGCCGAGTTTCTGCGTCCAGTAGGTGAGCTGTTGCTCGAGCGGCGCGCCGGCCAGCGTGGTGCGCTGCCAGTGGACGAAGTCGGCGTACTGGATCGGCAGGGGCGGCAGCGGGGATGGCCGGCCGCTGGCGTAGGCGTCGTACAGGATCGCCAGTTCGCGCAGCAGCACGCCGATGGACCAGCCGTCGGAGACGATGTGGTGCAGCGTCAGCAGGACGACGTGGTCGTCGGCGCCCAGCTTGAGCAGGCTGGCGCGCAGCAGCGGGCCGCGGCGCAGGTCGAAGGGGCGCTGCGCTTCGGCGTGGGCCTGGCGCCGGGCCTCGGCCTCGCGCTCGGCCGCGGGCAGGGCCGTCAGGTCGGCGTGCGCCAGCGCCAGCGCCAGGGACGGGGCCACCACCTGCACGGGCTGGCCGTCGCGGGTCTCGAACGTGGTCCGCAGGGCCTCGTGCCGGCGCACGATCTCGTTGAGCGCCTGCTCCAGCGCACCGGCGTCCAGGCGCCCGGTCAGGCGCACGGCCTGCGGGATGTTGTAGAGCGGGCTGCCCGGCTCGAGCTGGTCGAAGAACCACAGGCGCTGCTGGGCGAAGGACAGCGGGAAGGCGCCGCCGTCCCGGCGCACGGGCAAGATGCGGTTCGGCCGCTGGCCGACGCCTTCTTGTTTGAGGAGCTTCTCCAGCAGCGCCCGTTTCTCGGGCGATAGATTGGCGATCTGCTGCGACAGGTCAGCCATGCCGTGCTACCAGCTTGTCTCGGCGACGAGGCTCAGGCTGCCTCCAATAACCGCTTGACGTCTTCATCGGATAAGTCTTGGACTTGCGCTAACAGCGCCGCGAGGCGGGCGTCGTCGTCGGCGGCGGCCGTCTGGCGCTGCTGGTCGATCAGCGCGGCCAGGCCGGCCACGGTGGGCTGCTCGAACAGGGCGCGCAGCGGCAGCTCCACCTGGAGGCGCTCGCGCACGCGCGAGATCAACTGGGTGGCCAGCAGCGAGTGGCCGCCCAGTTCGAAGAAACTATCGTGCACGCCCACCAGGCGCGCGCCCAACAGCTGCGCGCAGATCTCGGCGACGGCCTGCTCGGTCTCGGTGCGCGGGGCCACGTAGGTGACCGTGGCCGGGCGGTCGGCTTCCGGCGCGGGCAGGGCCTTGCGCTCCACCTTGCCGCTCGGCGAGAGCGGGAAGGCGTCCAGCAGGACGAAGTGGGCGGGGACCATGTACTCGGGCAGCCGGCCGCGCAGCCCTTCGCGCAGTTCGGTGATGACGGCGGCGCGGTGGCCGTTGAGGGCGGCCGGCTGGCGGTCGGGCGTCGGGACCACGTAGGCCACCAGGCGCTTGTCGCCGGCCACCAGGTCCTCGCGCGCCAGGACGACGGCGTCCTGCACGCCGGCCAGCCCGCGCAGGGCGGCCTCGATCTCGCCCAGCTCGATGCGGAAGCCGCGCACCTTCACCTGCTGGTCGAGGCGGCCGAGGAACTCCACCTCGCCGTCCGCGCGGTAGCGCACGAGGTCGCCGGTGCGGTAATAACGCTGGACGGCGCCGTCGTCGTCGAGTGGCAGCGCCACGAACTTCTCGGCCGTTAACTCCGGCCGGTTGAGATAGCCGCGCGCCACGCCGACGCCGCCGACGACGAGTTCGCCCGGCACGCCCACCGGCACCGGCTGCTGATGCCGGTCCAGGATGTACAGGCGCGTGTTCAGAATCGGCCGGCCGATGGTGGGCTCGCCGGTCTCGGTCGGGTCGCACAGCTTCCACGAGGCGCAGACGGTGGTCTCGGTGGGGCCATAGGCGTTGAAGAAGCGCCGGCTTGGCGCGGCGTCGGCCGAGCGCCTGGGGCACCAGCGCCGCATCAGTTCGGTCGTGCACTTCTCGCCGGCGGCCACCACCACGCGCAGGTCCGGCAGGCCGGCCGGGTCCAGGACGTTGAGCACGGACGGCGGCAAGGTGACCACCTGGATGCGCTGCCCGTGCAGCAGGGCGTGCAGATCACGCGTGATGGTTTCCTGGCGGGCCAGCACGAGGGTGGCGCCGTTGAGCAGGGCCATGACGGTCTCCCAGACGGAGGCGTCGAAGCTGA
>ERZ761602.809-NODE-809-length-62570-cov-7.405615_pt1 | contig 62570 bp, 69 predicted proteins | sample MGYA00512165_ERZ761602 | MGnify/ENA primary metagenome ERZ761602 (study PRJEB28899, sample SAMN02445085) | bioreactor sludge metagenome | biome: EBPR sludge; isolation source: Thorneside wastewater treatment plant | place: Australia: Brisbane, Thorneside Wastewater... | reverse complement strand
AGGACCCTGAAAGGACCCTGAAAGGACCCGCACCATGCCTCAGGAGACTCTGGGCTACGTCGAAATGGAGTGGACGTGCCGGCGCTGCGGCACGAAAAACCCCGGCCTGACCAAGACCTGCGCCAACTGCGGCGCCCAGATGGAGGCCGAACAGCAGTTCGAGAAGCCAGCTGGCCAGACGCTGATCGCCGATGCGGCCAAGCTCGAGCAGACCGGCAAAGGCGCCGACGTGCACTGCCCGTTTTGCGGCACGCGCAACCCGGCCGGCGCGGCAACTTGCTCGCAGTGCGGCGGCGATCTGACCAAGGCCCAGAAGCGCGAAGCCGGCCAGGTCGTCGGCGCTTTCAAGCCCGGCGAAGCCGCCGCGCCCGTGATCTGCCCGGCCTGCCACACCGCCAACGCGGCCAGCGCCGCGCAGTGCGCCAGCTGCGGGCGCCCGCTCGGCTCCGCCGCCGCGCCGGCTACCCCGCCCACAGCGGCCCCGCCCACGGCGGCCCCGCCCACGGCGGCGTCATCCCCGCGCGCCGGCCAGCCCAATCTCATCGTCATGGCGGGGTTGGGTCTGATCGCCCTGGCCTGTCTGCTCGGCGTCGGCTTCCTGGTGTTCCAGTCGTTCAACACCAGCGCCGTGCCCGGCGTCGTCCAGGCCGTGGAGTGGGAACGCAGCATCAGCGTGGAGGCGCAGGTGACCGTGTCGCGCGAGAACTGGCGCGACCGCGTGCCGGCCGGCGCCCAGATCAACACCTGCCAGGAGCGGCCGCGCGAGTTGCGCGCCGGGCCGGATGCCTCGCGGCGCTCGGAGAAAATCTGCGGCACGCCCTACACCGTGGACCAGGGCGACGGCACCGGCAAGGTGGTGCAGGACTGCGAGTACCAGATCTACGATGACTACTGCTCGTATGCGGCTTTGGAGTGGCGCGAAGTCGATCGGGCGGTGGCCAACGGCCAGGACCTGAACCCGTTCTGGCCGGATATCGCCCTCGGCCCGGACCAGCGTGAGGGCGACCGGGCCGAGCGCTACGCGGTGACGCTGGCCGCGGATGACCGCGACTTCACGTACACCCCCGAGGATGAGGCCGAGTTTCTCCAGTTTGAGCTGGGCAGCCGCTGGACGCTGCAGGTGAACGGGCTGGGCGGCCTGAACGGCGTCGCGCCGGCGAGATGATAGAATTTCCGGCGGCTCCGCGCTCGGTTGGCGGATGACGTCGATTAGTAGCGGCCCAGCTGGGCCTATTGGCGGGCGGCCGACCGGGCCGCTCGCTTTGTGAGTGCCGATGGAACTGGAAGTTCACTGTCAACCCGAAATCTTTGCGACCCTGCACGCCGAGTGGAACGCGCTTGTGGAGCGCGGGCTGTGCCGGGTGCCGTTTTTGCGCGCCGAATACCAGGCCGCCTGGTGGCAGCACCGCGGCGGCGGTGAGTGGCCGGAGGCCGAACTGGTGGTGGTGACCGCGCGCCTGGACGGCCGCCTGGTCGGGGTCGCGCCGCTCTTCGCCGCCCGCAACCGCGCCGGGCGGCGCGCCCTGCTGCTGATCGGCAGCATCGAGATCTCGGATTATCTGGACCTGATCGTCGAGCGTGAGCACGTCGAGGCGTTCTGCGCGGCGCTGCTGCCGCGTCTGCGCGCGGCCGATGTGCCGGCCTGGGAGGTGCTGGATTGGTACAACGTGCCGGCGACCTCGCCGACGCGCGCGGCGCTGGGCCGCACGGCGGCGGCACTGGGCTGGACGACCGGCGAGCAGATGCTGGAGCCGGTGCCGGTGATCACGCTGCCCGGGGATTGGGACACCTACCTGGCGACGCTGGTCGAGAAGAAGGAACGCCAAGAGATTAAGCGCAAGCTGCGCCGGGCCGAGGCCAACGACGAGAAAGTCGCCTGGCAGCTGGTGGACAGCGCGCGTTATACCCCCGCCGACGGCGAAGCCTTCCTGGCGATGATGGCCCTGAGCGAGGACAAAGCCCGCTTCCTGACGCCGGCCATGCGGGCCCAGTTTCATTCAGTCTTACAGGCGGCCGCCGCGCACGGCTGGCTGCACCTGGCCTTTTTGCTCGTCGGCCCGGTCCGGGCGGCCGCTTATCTGAGTTTTGACGACGGCCGGCGCTTGTACGTCTACAACTCGGCCATCGACGCGCGGTTCAGTGCGCTGTCGGTGGGCTGGGTGCTGTTGGGGTATCTGTTGCAGTGGGCCATCGCCAACCGGCGCGTCGAGTTCGATTTCATGCGCGGCGGCGAGGACTACAAGCTCCGCTTCGGCGGCGTGGCCAGCACGATCTATCGGCTGCAGCTCAGCCCGGCCGCGGACATTGACTTGGGCGGCGCGCCTGTGCCGCTCGTCAACGCCCAGGAGGCCGCGAGCTTCCCAAGCCCGCGCTAATGAAAAGGCGGCCCGGGCAGGGCCGCCTTTTTTATCCAGTTAGGCCCCGTCAGGCGGGGATGGCGCCGGGCAGGCGGCGCGCGGGCCGTCCCAGAGCCTGGTGCACTTGGTTGGCGAAATCCTGGTGCGAGATCGGCTTGGCCAGGAAGCCGTCGGCCAGCATCGCGTCAGCCTTGATCCGGTTCTCGCCCGTGCGCCAGGCGGTAATGAAGATGATCGGCGCGTCCGTGATCGGCGTCAGCCGGCGGAAGACGGCCCAACCGTCGGTCTCCTCCAGCATCACGTCCAGGATGATCACATCCGGCGCCTGCCGCCGGCAGGCTTCCACAGCGGCGTCGCCGGTCGGCACGTACTCGTGGTCGTAACCGAGGATGGCGATCATGTGGCCGAGCAGCTCGGCCATATCCGGGTCGTCGTCGATGATGAGAACGCGGGTCATCGCGCGAAAGGATAGCACCAATCAGAGTGCCGGACAATGGGCCGGGCGGCGGGCCAACTCTTTCCGCTTGGCGGCCGGGCCGGCGCCGTTAGCCGTAGGCGAAGCGTTCTTCCTTCCAGACATCGGCCTCGTTGTGGTAACCGGCCTGCTCCCAGAAGCCCAGCCGGTCGCGGCTCAGGAACTCCAGGCCGCGCAGCCACTTGCCGCCTTTCCAGAGGTAGGGCGTTTTGTGGTCAGCGCCCGGGATGTGGCCGACGACGCCGCGCAGCGGATAGCCGTGGTCGGGCGTCAGCGGCTGGCCGTCGAAGTGGGTGGCCAGCAGAAAGTTGGGCGCCAGCGCCACCGCCAGCGGTACGTTCACGGTGAAGCCGTACTCGCAGTGCTGCATCACGTGCTGGGCGGTCGGTTTGAGCTTGATCAGGCCCGTGTCCACCAGGGTCTTGAGCGCCACGCCCTCCCAGGTGGTGTCGAATTTGCTCCAGCGGGTGACGCAGTGCAGGTCCATCGTCACCTTGGTGCGCGGGAGTTGGTTGAAGGCCTCCCAGGTCCAGGTGACTTCCTGCTCCACCTCGCCGAAGACGCGCAGGGTCCAGGTGGCCGGATCAAAGGGCGGCACCGGGCCGTAGTGCAGCACCGGGAAACGATTGGTCAGCGCCTGGCCGGGGGGCAGGCGTCCCTCGCTGCGAATGCGCTCCTCGTCGTTGCGCCGCCCAAATAGACTGTTCAGCATCAAGCCTCCTCGATCGTTCGTCTCGCTCACTCCCCAGACTCGCGGAGCGCGGATCCGTTACAGGCGCGCTCCGGCCCGGGTCCGCCGGGGCCGGTTCAGCCGGTGAAGAGCGGCAGGTGGCCCAGGGCGATGATGTTTTCCCACTGCGAGCGCTCGCCCTCGGTGAAGATAGCGGATTCGGCCACGACCCGGGCGCCGGCTTTGCTCAACACCAGGCGCATGCCCTGCAGCGTGGAGCCGGTGGAGATCACATCGTCCACCAGGATGACGGCCTTGCCCTCGATCAACTGGCGGTCCTTCTCGTCCAGGTACAGGGTCTGGGGCTTGCCGGTGGTGATGGAAAGTGTCTCGGCTTGGATGGCCTCGCCCATATAGGGCTTGTACGATTTGCGCAGCACGATGTACGGCTTGCGGGCGTGGACCGAGAGCGCGTGGATCAGCGGGATGCTCTTGGCCTCGGCCGTCACCAGCACATCGTAGGGGACGGCGGCCAGCTTGGCGGCCAGCGCCTCGGCGGCGGCCTCCACCAGTTCGGTGTCGCCGAGAATGTTCAAGACCGCGATGCGCAGACCGGGCTTGACTTCAAACAGCGGCAGTTGGCGCTTGACGCCGGCGATTTCGACCGGGTAGGTTTCACGAGCCTGGGACATAGACTTTCTCCTGGCAGCGTCCAATGGGGTGCTGAGGATTTTACCGTAACTCGCCGCCGCCCCCCCAACCTTTTGCCGCCCCAGCGGATAGTATTAGTAAGAAGGCCTTCGTGACTTTGACAGAAAGGCGGCTGGTGGACGAACGACAGGCACTCGCCTGCCTCCGGCGCGGCGACATGGAAGGACTGGAACCCCTGGTGCGGGCGCATCAGTTGCGCGCGCTGCGGGCGGCCACGCTGATCGTGTGTGACCGGGCGCTGGCCGAGGACCTGGTGCAAGCGGCCTTCGTGCGGGCCGCTGAGCGCATCGCGCAGCTGGATCCGGGCCGTCCGTTCGGGCCGTGGTTCCTGCGCAGTGTGGTCAACGACGCCCTCAAGGCGGCGGTGCGGCGTGAGCGCACGGTCTCGTTGGACCAGGCATCGGCCGACGGCGCCCTGACCCTGGCCGAGCAGCTGCCGGACCCGGCGCCCGGCCCGCTGGCGGCCGTTGAAACTGCCGAGACCCAGCGCGCGATCTGGGATGCGCTCGGCGCGCTGTCACCGCGGCAGCGCGCCGCGGTCGTCCAACGCTACTATCTCGATCTGAGCGAGGCCGAGATGGCCGCCCACTGGCAGGCCGCGCCGGGGACGGTCAAGTGGCACCTGCACCAGGCACGCGCGCGCCTGCGGCTCCTCCTGCGGCCCCTGATCCCTGAACGCAAGCCACGCCGCGAGGGCTGAGAGGCGAGTATGTCTAGCGAACCGCAGTTGCGCCGGAAGTTGGAACGCTTGGCCGAGCAGGCCGTGCCGCAGGCCGTGGACCTGTGGCCGGCCGTGCAGGCGCGCTTACGCTCATCTCGTAAAGGAGTTTGGCACATGCCCACGTATCTTCACCGCTGGCGCTGGCTGGCGGTCCCGCTCCTCGTTGCCGGCCTGGGCTTGACGCTCGGCCTGGCTACTCCGCAGGGCCGGACGCTGGCCCAAAGCTTGTGGCAGTTTTTTACGCCGGCCGCCGGCTCATCCTTCCCGGTCCCGGCCGCCGCTGTTACGCCGGATGCGCTGGCGCCGACGGCGGCCCCGCCGGCGGGGTTGCCCGGCTGCGACGGCCAGACCGGATCGGCCGCGCTCGCTTGCCAGGTGGGCCAGGCCGAGGCGCTGCTTGGTTTCGATCTCAAGACTCCGCCGGCGGATCTGCCTGGCCTGGTGTTCGTATACGCCACCGTCGACGCTGAGCGGCGGACGGCGACGGTGGTGTACAACGCCGTCGGCGGCGGCGCCGGCCTGTCCCTCACGCAGGGGGATAGCTCGAATGACTCGGTCGTCTGGGAGACCGTGCCGGCCGAGGCGCAGGTTGAGACGGTCCGGGTCGGTGGCGGCGACGGCGAGTACGTGCGGGGTACGTTTGTCGTCTATGCCAACGCCACCGCCGCCAGCTGGAATCCGGACGCGCCGGTGCAGCGGCTGCGCTGGCGCGCGGACGGACGGCTGTTCGAGATCAACCTGGCTGGCGCGGTCGAGGCGGTGGCCGTCTACGATCAGGCGGCGCTGATCGCCCTGGCCGAGAGCCTGCGCTAACAGCCGAGCGCGCTCAGTCCGTCTTCAGCCCCGGCGGCGCGCCGCCGGGGCTTTTGCGTGCCTGGGGTTGACTGGCGGCGGGGGTGGTGTATAATTAGATATCTGTCTAATCAATGTGGTGGATATATGACTGACACAAGCCCTGAACTGACGCGCTTCTTCAAGGCGCTGGCCGATGGGACGCGGCTGAAGATCGTCGGGCTGCTGGCGCGCGAGAGCCTGACCGGTGAGCAGCTGGCGGCGATGCTGGCCGTCAAAGCCGCGACGATCTCGCACCACCTGGCGCGCCTGACTGAGGCCGGGCTGGTGGAGGCCGAGGGCCAGCGCGGCCGCGAGAAACCCTATCGCCTGCGGCTGGACGCCATCCACGGTCTGGCCCAAGTGCTGCTGGCCCAGGAGACGCTGCCGCAGACGGCCGCCGATGTGGACGTGGAAGCCTTCGACCGCAAGGTCATGCGTGACTTTTCGCGGCGGGATGGCTCGCTGAGGGAGATCCCGGCCCAGCAGAAGAAGCTGCAGGCGGTGCTGCGGCATATCGCGCGTCAGTTTGAGCCGGGCCGGGAGTACACCGAAAAGCATGTCAACCTGGTGCTGGCGCGCTTCCATCCGGATAGCGCCAGCCTGCGACGGGCGCTGATCAGTTACCGGCTGCTGGCCCGCGCCGCTGATGGAGGCAAGTATTGGCGCCCGACGGCGGAGCCCGCCCCGGCCCAGCCGGCGGCGCCAGCACACCCAGACAGGAGGCCCGCGATGGATACGGTCCAAGAAGCGATGGCGCAGGATGAACTCGAGAAATTCTTCCAGGTGCTGGTGGACACGAACCGCTTGGCGATCGCGGGCCGGTTGGCGCGCCAGAGTGCCACGACCGAACAGCTGGCGGCGGAACTGGGCCAGAAGCCGGCCGCGGTGGCGCGGCATTTGGCCACGTTGCTGGGCGCCGGCCTGGTGAAGGCGGAGGCCCGCCCCACCGGCACGCGGTACGGGCTGGCCTGGGAGGCGCCGCGCGCGTTGGCGGCGCGGCTGTCAGCGCGGCCGGAGGCGCCCAAGCTGGAGTCAGTCGAGGCCTCTGACCAGCAGGTGCTTAAGAACTACCTCACGGCCGAGGGCCGCTTCCGCGAGCTGCCGCTCCAGGCGAAGAAGATGCAGGCCGTGCTGCGCTACGTCGTGCGCGCGTTCGAGCCAGGGCGCGAGTATACGGAGAAGCAGGTCAACGAAGCGCTGGCGCGCTTCCACAACGACACGAGCGGGCTGCGGCGCGAACTGGTGGACGCCGGTTTCCTGCGGCGCACCACCAACGGCAGTCGCTACTGGCTGGGGGCGGTTACACCGGCTCCTTGAAGTCGTAGATTCCGTCGCGCACAGCCCAACGGCGGCCACAGCCTGAGCACAGGCAGTGGTCGCCGTTGTCGTTTAACGCCAGCGAGCCACAGGCCGGGCAGCGGAAGAAGACGCCGGCCTCCGCGGGGGCGCCCGGCCCGGTGGCCTGGGCGCGCACGAACACGCTGGGCGAAAGTTGGACGAGCCCGCCGGTCGGTTGCAGCAAGGCGTCCAGCGCCACCAGCACTCCGGTGGGCACGCGGCGCTTGAGCCACGTCACCCGGAAATAGGAGAGCGCGCGGAGCGCCTGCGGCGCGAACCCGGCCGCGCGCAGCCAGCTCAGCAGCGTGGCCGGATGGAAGTCGAAGTTGAGGGCCGCAAACTCCACCGGCGCCGGGTCAAACGGGCTCCAGGCCTGGCGGCCAAGCAGCCAGCGGGCGATGGCCTTCAGGTTCTGCTTGTTGGCGAATTCCAGGATGAAGGTGGCGCCGGGTTGCAGCACCGCGCGCACCTGGGCCAGGGCCGCTGGCGCGTCGGCCATGTGGTGCAGGACGCGGATCATGGTGGCGGCGTCGAACAGGCCGGGCGCGAACGGCAGCCGGTAGACATCGGCGGCGACGTAGACGTAGCGCGCGCCGCGGCCGAGCCGGGCCTGGGCCTGCGCCAGTTGCGTGCGCGAGTAGTCCAACAGGACGACGCGCTCAAAGCCGGCGTAGCGGGGCGTGTTGCGGCCGGCTCCAGCGCCGACCTCCAGCAGGAGTTTGCCCGCCGGCGGCAGCAAGGCCTGCAGGGCACGGGCCTCGGTCTGGTCTTCGTAAGCGCGCCCGCCGGTGTCCCAAAACTCAGACTGGTAGCGCGAGCCCTCGTAATCGCAGACGGGCGGCCGGTCGGTCATGCGCGGTCAGCGGCCCAGGAAGGCCTCCGTCCAGGAGGACGGCAGGCCGCTCAGCAGGGCATCATACGGCCCGACGATGCCGGCCAGTTGGGTGAACGGCGCGTTGAGCTCGGTCTGCGCGAGGGGGATGTTGACCGGCACCTGGATCTGGACCGGGACGGTGAGGACGACCGGCACGATCTGGTTGACCGGTACGGTCAGGGCCAGCTGAACCGGGAGGCCGGTGCCGGCCGGCAGGACGATGTCGGCGGCGGCGTTGAGCGACAGCCCGCCGCTCTGGATGTTGACGGTGGCGCCGTTGATGACGAGCGGGGCCGTCGTGGTGACGATCGTGTTCTGGTTGAGCGGCAGATCGAAGACCACCGGGATCGTGTCGTTGACCAGGATCGTGTCGCTGACCGGAATGGAGGAGACGATGCTGGCCTGCTGCATCTGCTGAAAGCTGGCGTGCAGGCCGCCGACGATCGGCTGAGCGATGGAGGTCTTGATCTGGAAGACCAGGCCGATCAGCCCGGCCACCACCAGGAGCAGGATGACGTTGACCACGAACGAGAACAGGACCGCGAAGCGCCAGAAGTCGCCGACCAGCGGCTGGGGCGCCGGTTTGGATTGCGGTTGGCCATTCTGGCGGGCGGCGGCCTGCGCCTTGCTCTTGGCCAGGAATTTCTCCATTACGTGCCTCCGTCGGTTCAGGAACTGGGGTCGATCGGGCTCGTGCCGGCCACCGGTCATTGGTCCACTCGCCGCCCTGGCGGCGTTGATCGGTTGGGTATCACTGCCGGGAACGATAGTGGCGGGATGATAGCACCCGCCCGGGGCTCTGGCAAACGAAACCGGCCGGGGCCGCTGGGCGACCGCCGGCCGGTTGCGGCGGCTGGGGCGAGGCGCAGGCTGTTACGGCGCGTAGCGCGAGTCGTCCAGCTGCTTGCGCAGTTTCTCTTCCGGGCTGGCCTCCGGCGCCGGCGCGGCTGCGCCGGCGCTGGCCCGCTCGGCGGCCTCGGCGGCGCGCAGGTCCTCAGGGCTGGCGCGCGTCGTCAGGCTCCACTTCCCGCAGTGGTCGCAGCGGTCGAACTTGCCGACGAAGCTGATGTTGAGGGCCCAGAGGTGGCGCGGGAACGGCCGCCCGCAGCGCGGGCAGATCGAGCCGCCCAGCAGGCCGTAGTCGCGGGCCGCGCCGAGCGGCACCGGCTTGCGGCGGCCGGTGAGCGTGGGCAGCAGCGCCAGGCCGAAGACGACGGCCAGGATCGCGAGCACAATCCCGCCCATGGTGCCGACGACGCGCAGCGTGGCGGCCTGGCTGTCGGCGGCGCTCAGGAACTCCAGGCGGCGCGGCGCCGAGACCAGCGTGCCCCCGTCGGCGGTCTGGCCGACGGCGGTCATTTCCCGCCAGCCGGCCGGGTAGTCGGCGGTGCTGAAGTCGACGCGGAAGGGCGGCTCGCTGTCGGTGCCGACGACGGCGTCGTCGATCTTGAAGGTCACGGCGACCAGGTCGGCTGGGCCGTCAATTTCCATGCGGAACGAGCCCTGGATCTGGCTGCCGCCGCCGTAGCCCATGTTGCGGCGGACATAGAGGGTCAGGACGTCCGGTTCGGCGGTCTGGGCCCCGGCGGGCGTCAGCGGCAGGAGCAGGCTCAGGCCGACCAGGAGGGCGGCCAGCCAGTGGCTGGCGCGGTTCGTCTGTATCCGAGTGAGAGGGGCGGAGGCGGACATGAGGCTCACTTCCATTTGGTGAGGATGGCTTCGCGCTGAAAGACTTGCGCGCCGAGATAGATCGCGCCGATGTCGAGCGCGGCCAGGGTGACGGCCACGCCCAGCATCAGCGGCAGGTTGATGACGATCACGCCCGCGATCTGGCCGAAGATCAGGCCCATGATCGGCACAATCAGCAGCCCGGACAACTGCTCGGCCGTGCGTGGGTCGGTGACGCGCGAGGAGACCATCACGGCGAAGTTGACGGCCAGGATCGCCATCAGCGGGCCGATGACGAAGACGGCCACGATCCAGGTGGGGCTGAAGATCCGGCTGACGACGGTGGGCGTGGCGCCGGCCAGCGGCGCCAGGGCCACGAAGAGCAGGAAGGCCCCCCAGGTGGCGCCGATCGCGGGCAGGGCGGCCGCCAACCCTTTGCCGGCCAGGAGTTCTTCGGTGGTGACGGGCGTGGCCAGCAAGGGTTCCAGGCTGCGCGTCGTCTTTTCACCCACGATGCTGTAGGCCGCGATCGAGGTCGGGATGATCAGCGGCATCATCATGTACAGCACCAGGAACTGGTTGATCAGGTAGACCTGGAAGCACTCGTAGGGCGCCAGCGCGCCGCAGGCGTTCAGGAAGCTCTTGGGCAGGTCGGTCACGTCGCCGCTCATGGCGTCCGGCGTCACGCTGCGCGTGGCGAACAAGATGCCGAGCGGCAGGAGCGTGAAGAGCAGCGGCAGGGCGGCCACGGTCCAGATCACCAACTGGTTCTTGAAGACCTCGGCCCACTCTTTGTCGACGATGGTGCGGATGCGATGCAGGTTCATACGGGTCCTCCTGGACGCCAGGTTCCACGTGAAACCGGGCCGGCGCTCAGGCGTGGTTGATCAGCTGCAGATAGACGTCTTCCAGTGAGTGGCGCAGCTCGCCCACAAACCGGAGGTCGGCGCCGGCGGCGACCAGGTGGCGCACGATGGCCGGGTTGACTGTTTCCGGGTCGTCCACGCGCACGACCAGGCGGTGGTCCACGGCCTCGGCCGCGCGCACGCCCGGCAGACCGGCCACGGCCGTCACCCAGGCCGGCTCCAGGCGGGCCAGGTGGAAGACCACCTGGCGCCCGTATAGGCGCTGGCGCAGGTTGGCCGGCGTGTCCACAGTCACCAGCCGGGTCTTGAAGATGGCGATCCGGTCACACAGCCGGTCGGCCTCGTCTAGGTTGTGGGTGCACAGGAAGATCGTGCGGCCCTCGCCTTTGAGGCTTTCGATGGCGTCGCGCACCAGCCGGGCCGCCTCCGGGTCCAGGCCGCTGGTGGGTTCGTCTAGGAACAAGACCTTGGGTTCGTGCAGCAGGGCGCGGGCGATGGCCAGCTTCTGGCGCATCCCTTTGGAGAAGCTGCCGGCCGCGTCCAGCCGCCGATCCCACAGGCCGAGCATCTTCAGGTAGTGGGCGGCGCGGGCGGCCGGGTCCGGCACGCCGTACAACTTGGCGAAGATGATCAGGTTCTTTTCGGCGCTCAGCCGGTCATACATGCCCGGCGTCTCGGTCAGGATGCCCACCGATTGGCGGATGGCCTGGTCGTCGCGGCCGATGGTCAGGCCGTTGACGCGCGCCTCTCCGCGGCTGGGCCCAATCAGCGCGCACAGCAGGCGTACGGTGGTGGTCTTTCCGGCCCCGTTGGGGCCCAGGAAGCCAAACACCTCACCTTCCTCCACAGAAAACGACAGGTTATCCACAGCGGTGACGGTCGTGCCTTTCACCTCGCCGGGAAAAATCTTGGTCAGTCCTTCGGTCTGGATCATGGTGGTCTCACTGGGGCGGCGCCGGCCAAGGAGGCCGGCGCCGCGCGGCTTAATGAGTGTAACGCGAGTCGTCAAGCTGCTCGGGCCGTGTGGGCGCGGGGCGACTGGCCGGCTCGGCCGGCGGGGCGCCCAAGGCCGGAGCCGGCGCCGGGGCGGGCGACACCTGGCCGGCGGTCGGCGGGGTCCGGGCGCGCCAGACCGCCGGGACCAGCAGCAGACCGAGCGTCAGCAACGCCCACGGCAGGCCGCCGATCACGCCGACCGGCAGCGGGCCGAGCACGGGGTTAGGCTCGCCCTGAATGAAGAGGGCGCCCAGCCCGGCGATGCCGTTGATGGCGGCATGGCCGATGACGGCCGGCCAGACGCTGCCGCCGCGCACGGTCAGCCAGCCCAGCACCGTGCCGCACACGAACGTGAACCAGACCATGGCCAGCGGCCCCAGCCACGGCGCGCCGGGATAGTCCAGGCCGTAGTTGTGGCCCATGACGATCACGGGCCAGTGCCAGACGCCCCAGATCAGGCCCATCAGCAGCATCGCCCGGCGCGGGCCGAGCGCCATGAGTTTGGGCTGCAGGTAGGCGCGCCAGCCGAATTCCTCGCCGAAGGTGAACACGCTGTTGATCAGCGGCGCGATCAAGATCGCCTGGCCGATCTGGAGGGCGACCACGGCCCACGGGTCGATCAGCCCGGCCTGGCCGGACTGGGCCAGCAGATCGCGCAGCAGACCGAGCGTCGGGTCAAAGTGCTGCGGGAACAGGCCGAAGTAGACGACCAGGCCCGCCACGGTCAGCAAGCCGGGCAGCACCCAGGCCGCCAGCCAATACGGCCAGCCGGCCAGCACCGGCCGCAGACCGGTGTCGCGCCAGCCCTCGCGCGTGATCAGCCGGGTCAGGAGGTGGGCCAGCGCCGGCGCCCACATATACGGGCCGGCCACCAAAACCACGGCCAGCGGGATCCCGGGCAGGATCTCCGGGCTGTTGGCCAGGCCGCCGTTCAGGGCCAGCACCAGGGCCGTCAGCCAGGCCAGGCCGAAGGCGAAGCCAAGGAAGATGAGGAGGCGGCGGGTGTCGAGCGAGTTGGCAGACATAGAAGTTCTCCCGGCGCCGCGGCGGGTCTGCCGGGCGCCGAACAAAAGAGGAGGCGCAACCGGTGGGTCGCGCCTCCCGCAACGCAGTCGGGCGGTTCGACGTCAGCGGCCGCTGGCCGCCGGCGGGGCGCCGCCGCCGGGCCGGGCCAGCGCGGCCAGGCCGGTCAGCCCGCCCAGGTTCATGGTCTCCACCGCCGACGACGGCACGATCATCAGCGCGCCCTTCTCCTTGAGACCTTCAAAGAGCATGTTCATGGCGCGCAGGTGCAGGGCGGTCGGATTGTCGGCGTAGGCCTGGGCCGCCTCGGCGAAGGAAGCCGCGATCTGCTTCTCGGACTCGCCCAGGATGACGCGCGCCTGGCGCTCGCGCTCGGCCTGAGCCTGGCGGCTCATCGCCACCTCCAGGTCCTGCGGGATGACGATGTCACGGATCTCGACGCTGGTCACGCTGACGCCCCAGGGCGTGGTGCGCTCGTCGATGATCTTCTGCAGCTCGCGGTCGATGGCCTCGCGCCCCACCAGGATATCGGCCAGCATCATCTTGCCGATGATGTCGCGCAGGGCGGTCTGGGCGGCCCAGGCGATGGCGGTGCGGTAGTCCTCGACTTCGAGGGCGGCCTTCTGCGCGTCCCAGACCAGCCAGAACAGCACGGCGTCCACGTTGACGGGCACCGTGTCGCGCGTCAGCGTCTTCTCGGCGCTGAAGGGCGTGACGATGGTGCGGTGGTCGATCCAGACCGGCACGGTGTCCATGATCGGCACGATCCAGAACAGGCCGGGGCCGGCCAGGCCGCGGAACCTGCCGAAGCGCAGCACCACGGCCTTCTCCCACTGGTTGGCGATCTTGAGCGCGAAGAGCAGATAGATGCCGATCAGCAGACAGGCACTGACGGTCAAGCCGATGGCCCAGTCCGGCCAGCGCGCGGCCTCGGCCAGGACGGCGCCCAGCGTCCCCACGCTCAACCAGAAGAAGAACAGCGTCAACGAGACCGGATTCGCCTGGCGGGACGCCGCCTGGAGCGCCATGCTAGTCTTGAGGTCTTGCAATGAAACCTTGGCCACGGTCGTCTCCTTTACTGGGCGGCCATCGCCGCTCGGCGGGCCTGCGCGTTGTCCGCCACGCCCTGTTCCACTTCGTCGAGGTCATAGCCCAGCCGCTGCGCCTCGGACAGGAAGGCCTCGATCAAATCATTCAAGCGCTGCCGGCGCAGCTTGCGTTGCTCGTTGGGGATGGGTTGTTCCAGAATGTACGTGCCGCGTCCTTGTTGAGTGGAGATCACGCCTTCCTCGTCGAGAAGCCGGTAGGCACGCGCAACCGTGTTGAAGTTCACGCGTAGGTCGGTGGCCATTTGCCGCACGGTCGGGAGTTGATCACCCGGCCGGAGTCCGCCGGCGGCGATCGCTGTCTTGACCTGGTCGACGATCTGCACGTAGATCGGGTCACGGCTCCGGAAATCGAGCTTGATCACCATGCTGCGCCTACCTGGATTGAACTAATTGTCTCATTGAACTAATTGTATTGGCAAATCCGCCAAGGTCAAGTGACAAACGGCTGACGAAACTCTGGCTTAACGGCGTTGACCGCCGGCGAATTGCCCGGCCTATATGCGCGTGGTAAAATCCTCACAGCGAACCGTCTTTATCGTAATCTCGTGGGGACCGGCTGCCTTTGCATCGAGACGCGTCGTGAACAAAGCCAAACCGTTCCTGGTTAATGAAAACCCGAACTACCGGTTCGCCGAGTTGAACCGGATGCCGGAAACCCAGCTGGTGATGCTGGTGCCGCTGCGGTTGTGGCAACGCTTGTCGGAATACATCAACGCCTACGAAGCCCTGAGCCTGGCCGGGCGTTTCGGCGCCGACCCTGGCGATTACGAGTGGGAATGGCTCCTCGATCCGGAGGCCGTGCGCTGGTGGCGCCGCAACGCCGACGGGTACGAATCGCTGTTCGGCATGGCCGTGGGGGTGCGGCGCGGCGAAGTCGTGGAGCTGTACAGCATGGTCGACGTCGACGAGTACAGCCCCTTCTGGCCGGAGGTCATCCCGGAAGAGGCCGCCAACGCCATGCCGCTGCGGGCCAAGGTCATCGCCCGCGAAAAAGGCCGCCCGGAGAAGGACGTCCTGGCTGAGCTGTACCGCGAGTACTTCCGCACCAAGGGGATGCTCACCAGCGACAACCCCGGCGAGCCCAGCACGCGCCGCGGCACGATCCGGGAAGTGGAGCGCTTCCAGGCGGCGCTTAAGGCTCTGTTCGAACGCGCTTCCAAGACCGCGCTGCCCTCCGAGCTCAACCGCCGCGACCGATGATCCGCCCCTTTGATTGGCGCGATGTCAGCCTGGTAAACCAGCTGAGCGATCAGGGGACCTGCCTAGACTCGATCACGCGTCTGACCAGGGAAAACCAGCCGCTGCAGAACGCGCTCCTGGCCTACCTGATGCCCGGCGCCGGCGCGCCCACGCTGATCTGGCGCGGCGACGGCCGGACGGCGTTCGGCCAGCTGCGCCACCGGGCGGGCGAGGAGCTGGCGCGCGCCCTGTTCGTGGCGCCGCGGTGGTCCGAGGACAACCCGGCCTGGCTGCCGCTGGTGGAGCGGCTGGCGGTGGAGGCCGGCGAGCGCGGCGGCCACAACCTGATCGCCGAGGTGGACGAACTGAGCGGCGAATTCGAGGCGCTGCGCCTGGCCGGCTTTGCGATCTACGCCCGCCAGACGGTCTGGCGTCTGTCCGGCGAGGCCGCGCCCACGGCGCCGGCGCTGGCGGTGCGGGCGGCCGGCAGCGCGGACAGCCTGGCCATCAGCACGCTGTATGCCAACCTGGTGCCGCGGCTGGTGCAGCAGGTGGAGCCGCCGCCCCGGCCCGGCCGCGGCTACGTGTTCGAGCGCGCCGGCGAGTTGATCGCGTTCCTGGATGTGCGGCGCGGGCCGCACGGCATCTGGGTGGAGCCCTACCTGCACCCGGAGGCTTACGATCAGGCGGACGCGATGGTGGGCGCGGCGCTGCACATGCTGGCGGCCACCCAGCGGGCCGGGCGCCCGGTGTTCGTGTGCGTGCGCCGCTATCAAGACTGGCTGCAGGAGGTCCTGCAGAGCGCGCAATTCGAATGGGTCGGCGCCCAGGCGGTGATGGTGAAGCGGCTGGCGGTCCGCATCACCGAGCCGCTGCTCAAGCCGCTCCCGGCCATCGATGGCAGCGCCACCACCACGCCCATCGCCGGGGCGCGGATCGAGATTTACAAGAACTGAGTCTGAGACTCCCAGTGCCCTTTACCCCGCGAGGTGCCCCGCAGTCGGCCGGCGGCGACGCCGTGGCTGCCGGGCAGCGTAACACTCATGCAACGACGCATCACTGACGACCTGCACGCGATGATGGCGGTCATTCCGCCGCACGTCGGCAGCGCCTTGGCCGCCGCCAACCGCACCGACGAATTACTGGAGATCATCCTCGACCTGGGCCGCGTGCCCACGGCGCGCTATATCGACGGCGAAGTGGTGCTGGCGCCGGACGAGATCACGCGCGCCGACATCGACTACGTGGTCACGCGCATCGGCGCCTTCGACGCCGATAACCGCGCCGGCATGGAGCGGACGCTGCACCGCATCAGCTGCATCCGCAACCGGCGCGGCCAGATCGTCGGCCTCACCTGCCGCGTCGGGCGCGCCGTCTACGGCACCATCGACATCATTCAAGACATCGTCGAGAGCGGCAAGAGCATCCTGATGCTCGGCCGGCCCGGCGTGGGCAAGACCACCCTGCTGCGCGAGGCGGCCCGCATCCTGGCCGACCAGAAGCGCGTGGTCGTCGTCGACACCTCCAACGAGATCGGCGGCGACGGCGACGTGCCGCACCCGGCCGTCGGCCGCGCGCGCCGCATGCAGGTGGCCCAGCCCTCGCTCCAGCACGAGGTCATGATCGAGGCGGTGGAGAACCACAACCCGGAAGTCATCGTCATCGACGAGATCGGGCGCGAGCTGGAGGCCCAGGCCGCCCGCACCATCGCCGAGCGCGGCGTCCAGCTGATCGGCACCGCCCACGGCAACACGCTGGACAACCTGATGCTCAACCCCACGCTGGCCGACCTGGTCGGCGGCATCGAGAGTGTCACGCTGTCCGACGAGGAGGCGCGCCGGCGCGGCACGCAGAAGACCGTGCTGGAGCGGCGCGCCCCGCCGACCTTCGATGTCTTGATCGAGATCCAGGACCGCGAGCGCCTGGCCGTACACCACGACGTGGGCGTGGCCGTCGACACGATGCTGCGCGGACGCGCCCGGCCGCCGGAGCTGCGCTATCGTGACGAGGCCGGCCAGATCAAGGTCGAGACCCCGACCGAATGGGCGACGCCGGCGGCGCTGTCCGGCCGGACGCGCACCGGCCGCGAGGCCGCCCCGCGCGACGGGAACGGCCGCCCGCCGCGGCGCGCCCCGGAGACGGACGGCGAACCGGTCCCGGCCGAGCGCGGCAACGGCTCCGTGCTGGAGGCCATGCGCATCTACGCCTACGGCATCGCGCGCAACCGCCTGGAGCAGGCGGCGCGCCATCTGCGCGTCCCGGCGCTGCTGGTGGACGACGTGGACAAGGCCCAGGCCATGGTCACGCTCAAAACCTACTACCGCCAGCGCCAGCGCCCGATCGAGGACGCCGAGGAGCGCGGCCTGCCCATCTACGTCCTGCGCGCCAACACCTCCACCCAGATCGAGAACTTCCTCTCGGACCTGTTCAACCTGCGCACTCTGCCCACGGACGCCGAGAGCGAGCTGGACGTGGCCATGACCGAGACGCGCCAGGCGATCGAGGCCGTGATGCGCGGGGAGCCGTCAGCTGACCTGCCGCCGGCCTCCGCCTACGTGCGCCGCATGCAGCACGAGCTGGCGCGCAAGGCCAACCTGGTCTCGCATTCCTACGGCAAGGAGCCGCGCCGCTGGGTGCGGATCTTTAGGGATTGACTGACGACCTCCGTCCTTCGTCCCCCATGTTCATCACTTTTGAAGGCCCGGACGGGTCCGGCAAGTCCACGCAGATCAAGTTCCTGGCTGAACGCCTGCGGGCCGCCGGCGCCGAGGTCTTGTTGACCCGCGAGCCCGGCGGCACCGCCATCGGGGAGCAGATCCGCACCGTCCTGCACGATCTCAAGAACGAAGCCATGCAGCCGCGCGCCGAGGTCCTGCTCTATTCGGCGGCGCGCGCCCAGCTGGTGGGCCAGGTGATCCGGCCGCACCTGGCGACGGGCGGCCTGGTGCTCAGCGACCGCTACGCCGACAGCACGCTGGCGTATCAGGGCTACGGCCACGGCCTGGACCTGGCCGCGCTGCGCGCCCTGACGCTCTTCGCCACCAGCGGCCTGCGGCCCGACCTGAGCCTGCTGTTCGACCTCGACCCCGAGCTGGGGCTGCGCCGGCGCCAGACGAATCAGGCCGAATGGAACCGGTTGGACGCGTATTCGCTGGCGTTTCATGAGCGTGTGCGGGCCGGCTACCGGGCCTTGGCCGAGGCTGAGCCGGAGCGCTGGGTGGTGCTGGACGCCGCGCAGCCGGTGGCGGCGCTCCAGGCGGAGGTGTGGCGGAGCGTGGCGGCGCGCCTCAGGCTGACCCCGCCCGCGGAGCCCCATGCCGATCCTGGACGTTGAGGTGGTGTTGGCGCCGGAGGAGGCGCTGCCGCCGGGCCTGGCCGCCGCGCTGGCGGACCACGCCGCCGCCGTCTTCGGCTCCGGGCCAGGCGAGACCTGGGTGAAGCTCCGGCCGCTGGCCGCCAGCGGCTATGCCGAGAACGGCGGCGGGCCGGACAGCGGCGTCCGACCCGTCTTCGTCAGTGTCCTGCGGGCGCGCTGGCCGGACCCGGAGCGCCGGGCCGTGGAGCTGCGGCAGCTGACCGAGGCGGTGGCGCGGGCGTGCAGCCGGCCCGCCGAACACGTCCACGTCAGCTATGCGCCGGAAGGGGCCGGGCGCGCCGCCTTCGGCGGGCACCTGGTCTGACCCGCGCCGGCGGTCAATCGTCGTCGCCGGCCCCGCCCGGGTCGCTGTCGCCGCCGCCAGCCAGGTCCGGCATGTCTTTTTCGATCGCCTCCGGGGACTCGCCGGATTCCAGCCGGCGCGTGATCTCGTTGAACTCGGGGGGTACGTCTTCGCCAATCTGCTCACCCATCTTGCGCATAGCGCGGCCCAATGAGCGCGGGTCGTTCTCATCGGCCCCGCTCAAGAAATCCGGGTCAGCCAGGCTGTCCAGCCGCTGATCCTCGCTCTTCAACACGCGCACGCGGTTGATCAGGCGCTTGAGCTGGCGGCCGCGGCACTCCGGGCAGACCGGCGGCTTCACGCCGTAGTCCTGGTAAGACTGATAGATGGAAACCCGCTTCTGGCAGGCGGCGCAGAAATAGTCATACGTCGGCATAAGCTCACTCCCGCGTCTATTATAATAACCGCCACGGCCTGGCTCAAGGATTTGACGTTTTGGCAGACGATTGGTGGTCCGATCTCCCGCGGCGCCAGCCTTTGCTGGTGGTAATCTCCGGCCCGTCCGGCGTCGGCAAAGACACGGTGCTGCAACGCATGAAAGAGCGGCGGATGCCGTTCCACTTCGTGGTGACCGCCACCACCCGGGCGGCGCGGGCGGGCGAGGTGCACGGGCGCGATTACTTTTTCATTTCCAACGACGAGTTCGCCGAGATGATCGACCAGAACGAGTTGTTGGAGTGGGCGCGCGTGTACAACGACTACAAGGGCATCCCCAAGCAGCAGGTGCGCGACGCGCTGGCAACCGGCAAGGACGTGGTCATGCGCCTGGACGTGCAGGGCGCGGCCACGGTCCGCACGCTCAGCCCGGATGCAGTTCTGATCTTCCTGGCGCCCAGCTCCGAGGATGAGTTGGTGAACCGCCTGCGCGAGCGCAAGACCGAGACCCCGGAGGGGCTCAAGCTGCGCATCGCCACCGCCCGCAAGGAGCTGGAGCGGATGCGCGAATTCGATTACTGCGTCGTCAACCGGGACATGTCTCTGGAGGCGACGGTGGATCAGATCATCGCGATCATCGAGGCCGAGCACAGCCGCGTCCATCCCCGCCAGGTGACGTTGTGAGCGCCGGCCCGCCCGGCGGCGAGCCCGCCGCCGCGCCGCGGACCGCCCTGGTGCGTCTGCCCCGCGAGCCGGTGCGCGCCACCTACGTCCTGCTCGGGGCCATCGGCCTGGTTTTCCTGGGCCAGTTGCTCCTGGCGCCGTTCCCGGGCGATGTGGACCCGCTGCTGATCTTCGGCGCCAAGGTCAACGAGTTGATCGTGGCTGGTGAGTGGTGGCGCCTGATCACGCCCGTCTTTGTCCACGGCAGCCTGTTGCACTTCTTCTTTAACGCGTACGCGCTCTACAGCCTGGGGCGCGAGGTGGAACGTTTCTACGGCGCGGCCCGCTTCACGCTGGTGTTTTTCTTCGCCGGTGTGGCGGGCACCACGGCCAGCCTGTGGCTCAGCCCGGCGCCGTCGGTGGGCGCCTCCGGCGCCATCTTCGGCCTGATCGGCGCCGAGGCGGTGCTGCTCTACCGCAACCGGGCGCTGCTGGGCGAGCGCGCGCGGGCCGGCCTGCAGAATATCCTCCTCATCGCGGCCGTCAACCTGGTCATCGGTTTTCAGGGCGGGATGCGCATCGACAACTGGGCGCACCTGGGCGGCCTGGCCGGTGGTCTGGCTATGGCCTGGGTCGTCGGCCCGCTCTGGCGCCTGAGCCCGGCCCCGTTTGTGACCCCGGCCGGCGGCCTGGCCTATGACCTGGTGGACCAGCAGCCGCCGGACGGCGCCCGCCTCGGCCTCGTTTTGTTCCTGCTGGCGGCCCTGGGCGGCCTGATCGGCGGCGCGATCGTGCTCCAGTCGTAACCGTGCGTCCGCCGGCGGGTTGTTGACCGCGCCCCTCCCTCGTCCTAGAATCCTAGTAGCCGGACCAGGCGGGCCACACGCGGGTGGCAGGGCGGGCCATGCGCCCGTCCTGGGGGCGCCCGGTGCCGCGCAGGCTCAGATGGACATTCGCCCTTCGCCGATTGCCGGACGTTGGTACCCGGATGACCCCGGCGCCCTGACGCGCATGGTAGACGGTTTCCTCCAGGCGGCCGAGCCGCCGCTGCGCGCGCCGGCGGCCCGGATCGTGGGCTTGCTGGCGCCGCACGCCGGCCTCCTGTACTCTGGCCCGGTGGCGGCTTACGCGTATGAGTTGGTGCGCGGCCTGGCGGTGGACGTGGTGGCCGTGGTGAGCCCGAGCCACTTCCACGCCGATGCGCCGGTGCTGACCAGCGCCCACGCCGCCTACGCAACGCCGCTCGGGGTGGTGCCCGTGGACCAGGCGGCGCTGGCGCCGCTGCGGGCCAAGCTGGCGGAGGCACTCGGCCGGCCGCCGGAGGAGGTGCTGGCGGCGCTGCGCCATGACCGCGAGCACGCGGTCGAGATCGAACTGCCCTTCCTGCAGCGCGTCCTGGCGCCCGGCTTCCAGTTGCTGCCGCTCATGCTGCGCGACCAGTCTGAACGCGTGGCGCGCGCGCTGGGCCAGGCCCTGGCGGAGGTGCTGCTCGGCCGGCGCGTCCTGGTGGTGGCCAGCTCCGATCTCTCGCACTACTACCCCCAGCCAGTGGCCCTGCAGATGGATGGCGCGATGCTGGAGGCGGTGCGGGCGTGTGACCCGGAGAAGGTGCTGGCCGTGCAGGCGGCCGGCCGCGGTTTCGCCTGCGGGGCCGGGGCGCTGGCGGCCGCGTTGTGGGCCGGCCAGGCCCTGGGCGCCACCACCGCCCAGGTGCTGCGCCAGGCCACGTCCGGCGATATCAGCGGTGACTATGAACAGGTGGTGGGCTATGCCGCGGCGGTTTTTCAACGATGAACGATGACTTGAGCGCAGCCAATTTTCTGGCGTTGATCGGCCTGCTGGCCGTCAATGCCTTCTTCGTCGCCGCCGAGTACGCCATGGTGCGCGTGCGCAAGACCCGGCTGGACGAGCTGATCCAGCAGGGCAAAGCCGGCGCGCGCCAGGCGTACCAGGTGGTGAGCAACCTGGACCGCTACATCGCCACGACCCAGCTCGGCATCACCATGGCCGGCATCGGCCTGGGCTGGGTGGGCGAGCCCGTGCTCACCGCCGCCTTCACCAACTTGCTGGACCTGCCGCTGCAGGCCGTGGAAGAAAGCGTGCGGCGGACCATCTCGGCCGTGATCTCGTTCCTGCTGGTCACGTTCATCAGCGTGGTCGTCGGCGAGCTGGTGCCTAAGACGGTGACCATCAAGAACACCGAGAGCGTGGCGCTGGCGGTCAGCGGCGTGGTCGTGTTCACTGGCGCCGTGGCGCGGCCGTTTATCTGGGCGCTCAACACCTCCGCCGACCTGATCCTGCGGCTGCTGGGCCTGGGCCAGCTCAAAGAGGCCGAAGGCGCTTACTCGGTGCAGGAACTCAAACTGCTGGTGGAGGCGTCCGAGGAGAGCGGTGTCATCGAAGACACCGAGCGCGACATGCTGCACGCCGTTTTCGATTTCGGCGACTCCACGGCGCGCGAGTTGATGGTGCCGCGCACCGAGATGCTGGCCGTGGACGCCGACGCGCCCATCCACGCGTTGATCCACTTGGCGATCAAGCACCCGCGCTCCAAGTTCCCGGTCTATGAGGGCGACCTCGACCATGTGATCGGCGTCGCCCACGTCAAGGACCTGGTGCGCGTCCAGCACGACGAGCGCCGCGCCGCCACCATCCGCGGCCTGATCCGCGAGGCCCTGTTCGTGCCGGACACCATCCGCCTGGACAATCTGCTGCGCCAGTTCCGGGCCACCAAGCAGCACCTGGCTATCGTGCTGGACGAGTACGGCGGCACGGCCGGCCTGGTGACCCTGGACGACCTGGTGGAGCAGATCGTGGGCGAGGTCCAGGATACCTTCGACCGGTCCACGCCCGAGATCCAGCGTCTGCCGGATGGCGGCGCCCTGCTGGACGGGTTGACCCTGATCGAGACCGTCAACGAACAGCTCGGGCTGAAATTGCAGGAGGACTACTACGACACGATCGCCGGCTACGTGCTGGGACAGCTGGGCCGCATGGCCAAGGTCGGCGATGTGCTCGAAGTGGACGGGGTGCGGATGAAGGTGGAGGCCTTGGACGGCCTGCGGATCGCGCGCCTGTCGCTGACCTGGCCGCGGCCCAGCGCCGATGCCCCCTTGCCTTCTTCGGGCGGCGGCTGATCCGCGGCCGGCGGGCCGGGCCGGACGCCCGCGCCGGTCTCGGGCGAACTCACCGAAACGGGGCCGCCCACATTCTCCAAATGCCCCATTGCCGGCTGGCCGCAGCGCGTTAAACTTCGGGTATGACGGCCGCGCTCACCGAGGGCTACGACCCGGGTTCGTTCTTCGACGAGATGTTCGCGGCCTCCGGCGCGCCCCGGCCGCACTACCGCGCCCTGCACGATTATCTCCGCACGCTGACGCCGGAGGCGCTGGCCGAACGCCGGCGCGCCGCCGACGCCGCCTTCCTCTATCAGGGCATCACCTTCACGGTCTACGGCGAGGAACAGGGCCTGGAGCGCATCTTCCCGTTTGACCTGGTGCCGCGTCTGATCCCGCGCGCCGAGTGGGAGCAGCTGGAGCGAGGCCTGACTCAGCGCGTCCAGGCCCTCAACCTGTTCCTGCACGACGTCTACCACGAGCAGCGCATCCTGCGCGAGAAGCGCGTGCCGGCCGAACTGGTCTTCAGCGCCCGCCACTTCCGGCGCGAGATGCTGGGGGTGCGCGTCCCGCGCGACCGGTATGTCCATGTGGTGGGCACCGATCTGGTGCGCGGCGCCGACGGCGCCTACTACGTGCTGGAAGACAACCTGCGTTCGCCCTCGGGCGTGAGCTACATGCTCGAGAACCGCCAGGTGATGAAGCGCACGTTCCCGGGCCTGCTGGCGCGCTACGACGTCTCGCCGGTGGAACAGTATCCGCAGGCATTGCTGGAGACGCTGCGGGCGGCCGCCCCGCACGGCTACTCCGACGCGACGGTGGTCTTGCTGACGCCGGGCGTCCACAACTCCGCCTACTTCGAGCACACCTTCCTGGCCCGTCAGATGGGCATCGAGATCGTGGAAGGCCGCGACCTGGTGGCGCACAACAACAAGCTCTACATGCGCACTACGCGCGGGCTGAAACTGGTGGACGTCGTCTACCGCCGCGTGGACGACGACTTCCTGGACCCGCTGGCGTTCCGCTCGGACAGCGTGCTGGGCGTGGCCGGTCTGCTCAACGCCTGCCGGGCCGGCAACGTGACACTGGCCAACGCCATCGGCACCGGCGTCGCCGACGACAAGGCGGTGTACGCGTTCGTGCCGGACATGATCCGCTACTATTTGGGCGAAGAGCCGCGGCTGAATAACGTCCCCACCTACCTGGGGCTGCGCGCCGACGACTTGAAGTACATCCTCAGCCACCTGGACGAACTGGTGGTCAAGGCCGTGAATGAGAGCGGCGGCTACGGTATGCTGGTGGGGCCGCACGCCCCGGCCGCCGAGCGGGCCGCCTTCGCCGAGCGCGTGCGCGCCAACCCGCGCAACTACATCGCCCAGCCCACCCTGGCCCTCAGCCGGCACCCGACGCTCCTGGACGGGGAGCTGCACGGCTGCCACATCGACCTGCGCCCGTATATCCTCTACGGTGAGAAGGTCGTCATCGTTCCCGGCGGGCTGACCCGCGTGGCCTTGCGCAAGGGCTCCCTGGTGGTTAACTCGTCGCAGGGCGGCGGCAGCAAAGACACCTGGGTGCTGCGGGACTAAGATGCTGTCGCGAGTCGCCGAAGCCCTCTTCTGGATGGCGCGCTACATCGAGCGCGCCGAAGACCTGACCCGGCTGATGGCCGTGAACTTCAACGCCCTGCTGGACACGGCCTCGCTGGATGACCCGGCCGCCTGGCAGCCGATCGTGGCCATGACCGGCGACGCCGCCCTGTTCGCCGAGGTGTACGGGCCGGCCACGGCCGGCACCGTCATCGACTTCCTGCTCTGGCATCCGCTCAACCCGAACGCGGTCAGCGCCTGCGTCACGCGCGCCCGCGAGAATGCCCGCGCCGTGCGCGAGCAGATCAGCAGCGAGATGTGGGAGCATCTCAACCGCCTTTACTTCTTGGTGCGCGAGACCGACCGGGCGGCCGTTCTGGGCAACCCGCACGAGTTCTTCCAGCGCGTCCGGGACGGCTCGCAGACCTTTCAGGGCGTGACGTTGGCGACGATGACACACAGCGAGCCGTATGAGTTCATCCGCCTGGGCACCCACCTGGAGCGCGCCGACAAGACCGTGCGCATCCTGGACGCCAAGTACCAGGCCCTGGCCGGGCTGGCCGACAACTCGGCCGAACCGGCCCTGCAGCTCATCGCGCTGCTGCGCTCATGCAGCGCTTTTGAGCCGTTCCGGCGGGCGCAGGGGCTGGCGCTGCAGACCGACCGCGTGGTGGAGTACCTGCTGCTCAGCCGCGATTTCCCGCGCGCCGTGCTCTTCTGCGTCAATCGTTGTCTGCAAGCGCTGGATCAGCTCACCGACCCGGCCGCCGCCGCCCGCCCCGACCATCCCCGCCGCGTGGTGGGCCGTCTGAGCGCGGACCTGGAGTACCTCAACCTGGCCGAGATCCTGGGCGCGCCCCTGGACGGTTTCCTGGACGGGCTGCTGTTGCGCTTGAGCGCGGCCGGTGATAGCATCGCCCGCACGTACTTCAACACCAGCATCATCCTGCCCGACGAGCGGCCGCGCCAGCAGCAACAGCAGCAGCAGTAGGCCGGACCACCGCCGACATCCATGCGTCTCCGCATCGAGCACGTCACCACCTTCGACTACGACCAGCTGATCAGCGAAGCCTATACCGAGATGCGGCTGCGTCCGCTGGATGCCGGCGGGCAGCGCTGTCTGGCCTTCGCGCTGGTCACCGAACCGCGCGACGAGGTCCTGCAGTATACCGACCGCTTCGGCAACGACGTGCGCCACTTCGACGTCATCCAGCCGCACCGGCGGCTGCGGGTGTCCGCCACCAGCGAGGTCCTTACGCCCGAACGCTTTGAGCCGCAGGCCGCGCCGTTCTCGCCGCTGGATGAGTTCGATTACCGCATGGCCACCCATTACGCGCCGCTGACCCGGCCGCTGGCCGAATTCGCGGCCGCCCACGTCGTCCCCGGCGACCCGCGCGCCACCGCCCTGGCCTGCCGGCACGGCCTGTTCACGCACCTGGTCTACACCCAGGGCGCCACCGACGTGCACACCACCGCCGAGCAGGCGCTGGCGCTGGGCCGCGGCGTGTGCCAGGATTTCTCGCACATCCTGCTGGCCGCCTACCGCAGCCTGGGGCTGCCGGCGCGCTACGTCAGCGGCTACCTGTACAACAACGGCCACCTGGCCGCCAGCCACTCCTGGGTCGATGTCTTCGTCGCCGGCTACGGCTGGCTGTCACTGGACCCCACGCACGATTGCGAGCAGACCGCCGAGTATGTGCGCGTGGCGGTCGGCCGCGACTACGCCGACGTCTCCCCGACGCGCGGCGTCTTCACCGGCAACGCCCGCGAGACCCTGCAGGTGACGGTGACGCTCACGGCGCTGTGAGCGGCGCCGTGAGCGCCGCGCCGTGGATGCGCTATACTCCGCGGCGTGTACGCCGAGATCGCCGTTAACGTCGCCAGCCTGGCGCGGACTTTCCACTACGACGTCCCGCGCGATCTGGAACCGCAGCTGCAGGCCGGCCACCTGGTGACCGTGCCGTTCGCCGGCCGCGACGCGCAGGGCATCGTCGTCGGGCTCGCGGACGAAGCGCCGGTGGAGCACGTCAAGCCCATCCTCGGCCTGATCGACCCGGACCCGGTGCTGACGCGCGCCCAGCTCGACCTGGCCTACTGGATCGCCCACACCAGCCTCGTCTCGCTCATCGACGCCCTGACCCTGATGCTGCCGCCCGGCCTGGCCAAGCAGGCCGAGGTCGTCTACGCCCTGGCCGACGCCGAGCCCGCGGCGGCGCCGGGCGCGGACGCCAACGCCGGCGAGCGGCAGCTGCTGGATTTGCTGCGCGAGCGCGGCCCGCTGCGCAGCCGCCAGATCGACCGGGCTTTGGCGCGCGGCAAGTGGCGCCCGACGGCGGAGGCCCTGGCGCGGCGCGGCGTCCTCAGCCGCTACAGCCGACTGGAGCCGCCGTCGGTGCGCGCCAAGCATGTGCGCACGGCGCGGCTGGTGGCGACGCCGGCCCAGCTCGCCGCCGTCGGCCCGCTCTCGCGCTCGGCCGGCAAGGCCCAGCGCCTGCAGGCCGCGCTGGACTACCTGGCGCGCGAGGCCAAACCCGTGGACGTCAGCTGGGTCTACGCCGCCTCCGGCACCAGCCTGGCCGACCTGAAGGACCTGGCCGAGCTGGACCTGGTGGACCTGGGCGAGGCCGAGGTCTGGCGTGATCCGCTGGCCGGCCAGACCTTCGTGCCGGACCTGGCCCCGCCGCTGGCCGAGGACCAGCAGCGCGTCTGGGCGGCCGTGCGCGCCGCCCTGGAGCCGCCGTCTGCGCCGGCCACGTTCCTGCTGCACGGCGTCACCGGCTCCGGCAAGACCGAGATCTACCTGCGCGCGCTGGAGCAGGTGCTGGCGCAGGGCCGGCGGGCGCTGGTGCTGGTGCCGGAAATTTCGCTGACGCCGCAAACCGTGCGCCGTTTCGCGGCCCGCTTTCCCGGCCGGGTGGCCGTCTGGCACAGCCAGTTGGGCGAGGGCGAGCGCTATGACACGTGGCGGCGGGCCCGCACCGGGCGCGTAGACGTCGTCATCGGCGCGCGCAGCGCCCTCTTCGCGCCGCTGCCCGAGATCGGCCTGATCGTCTTGGACGAAGAGCACGACGAAGCTTACAAGCAGGACCCGCCGCAGTCGGTGCCCTATCACGCCCGCGAGGCCGCCATCCAGTACGCGCGGCAGCTGGGCGCGGTCTGTCTGCTGGGCTCGGCCACGCCGGACGTGGTCACGTTCTTCCGCGCCCGGCGCGGCGATTACCACTTGCTGGAGCTGCCGCTGCGCATCATGGGGCACGCCCGCCGGGTGCAGGAGCAGGCCGAGCGCTTCCAGGTAGCCGCGCGCTATCGGGCGCTGTCCGACGCGGACGGGCCGGAGACGCTCCCGGACGCGCGCACCATCGACCTGCCGCCGGTGGAGATCGTGGACATGCGCCACGAGCTGCGCATGGGCAACACGTCCATGTTCAGCCGCAAGCTGCGCGCGGCGCTGACCGAGGTGCTGGCGCGCGGCGAGCAGGCCATCCTGTTCCTCAACCGGCGCGGCACGGCCACCTTCGTGTTCTGCCGTGATTGCGGGTACGCGCTCAAATGCCCGCAGTGCGACGCGCCGCTGACCTACCACGGCGTGTCCCAGGCGCTCACCTGCCATCACTGCGGCCATCACCAGCCGCAGCCGGAGCGCTGCCCGGAGTGCGGCAGCGCGCGCGTCAAGTATTTCGGCCTGGGCACCGAGAAGCTGGCCGAGACCGCGCAAGCCGAATACCCGCAGGCCACGGTGCTGCGCTGGGACCGGGACGCGACCCGGGCCAAGGGCGCGCACGAGCTGATCCTGCACCAGTTCAGTTCCGGCCAGGCCAACTTGCTGGTGGGCACGCAGATGATCGCCAAGGGCCTGGACCTGCCGCTGGTGACTCTGGTGGGCGTGATCTCGGCCGATGTCGGCCTGGGTCTGCCGGATTACCGCGCCGCCGAGCGGACCTTCCAGTTGCTGACACAGGTGGCCGGCCGGGCCGGCCGCGGCCTGCTGGGCGGCCAGGTGGTCCTGCAGACGTATCAGCCCGAGCACTACGCCATCCAGGCGGCGGCCCAGCATGACTACGCCCGCTTCTACGCGCGTGAGATCGAATACCGCAAGGACCTCGGCTATCCCCCCTTCCGCCGCCTGATGCGCCTGGTCTACCGCCACAAAGACGCGGCCCGGGCCGAAGCGACCGCCAACACGCTGGCCGCGCTGCTGCGCCTGCACCTCCGGGACAAGCCCGCTCCCAACACCGACCTGGTCGGCCCGGCGCCCTGTTTCTTCGGCAAGATCGCGGACGAGTACCGCTGGCAGATCATCGTCCGCGGCCCGGATCCGGCCGCCCTGGCCCGCGGCCTCGATCTCAAGGGCTGGATTGTGGACGTCGACGCGCTGAGCACCCTCTGACCGCGCCCCGCCGCCACAGCCCCTCTAACAAGACTAAGTTGACAATCGTCATCGCAAATCTGCGTAAATGTCAGTTGTATGATTCTGAGGGAACCGTTTAGATTCAGACACCTTCTGGAGGATTGCGTGGAATTTGCGGTCGTAGACGACTGGCTGAACCTGAGCGAGGCGGCTGAGATATTGGGCGTCCACCCCTCCACGGTGCGCCTGTGGGCCGACAAGGGCGAAATCCCGACCCATCGCACGGCCGGCGGCCATCGGCGTTTTCGGCGCGTCGAGATCGAGAGCTGGGCGGCGGCGCGCCGCGAGGCCCGTCAGCCGGCCGGCCACGTGATCGTCCAGAACGCCCTGGGGCGGACGCGGATGCAGATGGCCGAGGGCAAGCTGCGCGACCAGGCCTGGTACGGGCGCCTGGATGAAGCCCGCCGGCTGGCCTTTCGCGAGAGCGGGCGGCGGCTGCTGGCCGCGCTCATGCGCTACCTGGGCGATGAACAGGACGCCCTGGCCGAGGCCGAGGCCATCGGGCGCGACTACTTCCGCCTGGGGCAGGCCGCCGGGCTGAGCCTGGCCGAGACCGTGCGCCTGTGCCAGTTCTTCGCGGACTTCTTGTACGAAAGCGTCCTGGACGTCTACCAGGCCTCCGGGCTGCGCGCCGCCCGAGAGTGGGCCAACATGCACCGCCGGGTCACCCACTTCACCAATACCGTGCTGGTGGCGCTGGTGGAGGCCCAGGCGGGGGGGGCAGACACAGCTGTGTGAGGTTACGCCCGGCCGCCGGGCGCGTTGTTTCTCTGGAGGATCTGCCATGGACGTCATCCACAGCCTGCCCTTCCTGTCGACGGCGGTGACGCTGGCCTTCGCCGGCGCCGTGTTCTACCGCTTCCTCAAGGGGCGCCGCAAGCACACGCTGATGTGGAGCCTCGGCCTGCTGCTGTACGCGGCCGGCACTTTCTCCGAAGCTTACCTGGCGCTGGCCTGGAGCCCGTTCATCCTGCGGCTGTGGTATCTGTCCGGCGCCATGCTCACGGCGGCCTGGCTGGCGCAGGGGTCGTTCTACCTGCTCATCCGGAAGCCGCGCGTGGCGGACAGCCTCCTCGTCGGCCTGATCGCGCTGAGCGGGTTGGCGGCGGTCCTTGTCTTCAGCGCGCCCGTGGACGGCGCGGCCTTCCGGCCCGGCGTCGCGATCTCCACGCAATACAAAGACCTGCTGACACGCGGCGGCTTGATGGTGCCGCTGACGATCTTCCTCAACCTGTTCGGCACGGTCGGCTTGGTGGGCGGCGCCGCCTACAGCGCCTGGCTGTTCTGGCGCAAGCACGTGCTCTTCAACCGCATGCTCGGCAACCTCCTCATCGCCGCCGGCGGCCTGTTCCCGGCCATGGCCGGCACGCTCATCCGGGTCGGCCTGGGCGATTGGCTGTACGTGAGCGAACTGATTGGCGCGGCCGTCATGTTCGTGGGCTTCACGCTGGCCACTCAGCCGCAGGCGGCCGAGAAGCCGGCGGCCGTGGCCGCCCGCGCCTGACGCCGCCGCCGCCCTCTACCCGTGACCCGCGCTGAGGCTTGGCCCGGCGCGGGTCACGCTTTGTTTAACGGCTCCGGTCACCGCGCCGGCGGTATCTGGCGTTCGGCCTGTCTCGCCCCTATAATGCCCGCAGTCCCCACACGGCCGGCCGCCGGCCAGGAGTTGGTATGCCAAACCCGTTGAACGCGTTGTTAGCCCTGCCCGTCATCGACCGCACCCGGCGCAATCACGGCCTGGAGCACGCCACCATCACGCTGCTCTCGCAGAGACAGCGCGGCTTGAGTATGGTCGGCCGCTCCACGCCGAACGGCTTCTATCTGTACGGCGACGTGAGCACCGAGGCGGTGGCCGAGGCCGCCGCCGCCGCCCTGGCGCGGATGCGCGCCGGCGAGCACCATTTAGCCGTCCATCCCAATTGCGGCACCAATTTCGTGACGGCCGGCCTGGCCGCGGCCGGGGCCGCCTTCCTGGGCTTCATCGGCTCGCGCAACTCGCGGGACCGCCTGGAGCGCCTGCCGCTGGTGGCTGTCTTTGCGACCGTGGCCCTGATCCTGGCCCAGCCGCTTGGGCTGACGATCCAGCGCGATGTGACCACCTCCGGCGACATGGGCGCGCTGGAGATCGTGGCGGTCGAGCGCCGGGCGCAGGGCGGCCTGACCGTCCACGTGGTCACCACGCGCGGCTGAGAGGCGCGATGCCGCGTTTCTACCTCCTGCACGGCCTGGACGAGTTCGCCAGCGCCGAGTTCGTGGCCGAACTTCAGACGCAGATGGGCGACCCGACGACGGCGTCGCTCAACACCACGGTCTTCGACGGACGCACGGTCACGCTGAACGATGTGCAGGCCGCCTGCGGGGCGATGCCGTTCCTGGCCGCGCAGCGCCTGATCATCGTGGAGGGCTGGCTGACACGGCTGCTGGCGCGCGGCGAGGACGGCGAAGACGACTCCGGCCGGGGGGCGGGCGCCAAGGAGGCGCAGGCCGAACTGGCGGCTTATCTGCCCGAGCAGCCGGACACGGCCTGGCTGGTGCTGGTGGAGAAGCGCGAACTGCCCGAGAAGAACGTGGTCCTGAAGGCGGCCGCCGGCCAGCCGTGGGCGCTGACGCGCAAGTTCGACCTGCCGCAGGGTGAAGCGCTGGTGAAGTGGATCCTGGCGCGCGCCAAGGCGGAGGGCGGCACCTTCTCGCGTCCGGCCGCTCAGGCGTTGGCCGAAGCCGAGGACAATCCGCGCGCCCTCGGCCAGGAGATCGTCAAGCTGCTCACCTACGTGGCGTTCACCCGCCCGGTCGAGGTCGCCGACGTGGCGGCCCTGACGTCAGCCTCCAGCGAAGCCCGGATCTTCGACTTTGTGGACCATCTCGGCCAGCGCCAGGGCGCGCTGGCCCAGCGCGAGCTGCACCAGCTTCTGGAGAAGGAAGAGCCGCTGTACGTGCTCAGCATGATCGTGCGGCAATTCCGGCTGCTGCTCCAGGCGCGGGAGCTGGTGGAGGCGCGGCGCACCGAGCGCGAGGTGGCCCAGGCCCTGGGCCTGCACCCCTACCCGGCCGGCAAGCTCTACGCGCAGGCTCAACACCTGGCGCTGCCGGCGCTGGAACACATCTACCGGCGGCTGCTGGAGTGCGATATCGACATGAAGACCGGCCGGGCCGAGCCAAGTGTGGCGCTGGACACGCTCGTGGCCGAGCTCACGCTCTGACCTGGCCCGCGCCCGAAACACAGAATCGACAGCGGGGCGCGCAATCGAGGCGCGCCCCGCTGTCTTGGGGCGAATGAAGAGGGGAACAGGCGGGGAAGTAGCGGGGACGCCGGGTTGCCAGAGAAGCCCGGCTCACGCGGCCTCAACGCAGACTGACCGGGCGCGCGCGGCCGCCACCGCGGCGGCGCCGGCTGCGACAAGGCCGTGGACAACGATGGAGTTTCGGCATAGCTCTCCCAGAAACGGCGTCAAGAAATAAGGGGCCGCGCTCACTCCGCGCCCCAGACCTGTTCGATGCGCCATTGATTGCGCGCCAGGTCCTGGGCCAGTTCGAAAATCGCGCGGTCGGTGCGCACCCGGAACACGTGGCGGCGCACTTGGCCGCGGCGCTGCTCCGTGCGGCACGCTTCCACCGCGCGGACGTCGTGGCGCCGGCCGCGCCACTCGAAGACGCGCGGAAAGAAGCCGTTCTGGATGGCCGTCATCACCACCGGTTCATGCCTCAGCGTTGCCATACCACCTCCACCGCCGTCTCCTCGGCGCCGGCCAACTCGGCGCCGCCGATCACGTTGAACTGGCGGGGGGCCGCATTCGGCAGGGCGGTCGGCATGGCCGGGTACGTCATCGGCGCAGCATAACCGGCGAAGTTCTGATAGCCGGCGGCTGGCTGAGCGGGCGGCGCCATCAGCACCACGCGGGGCTCGGGTGCCGGCGCCCGCAGCGGCGGCTCGGCGGCGGCCCGCGTGGCCGCCAGGGTGCGCGTGGCGAACCAGACGACGATCAGGCTGGTGGGGATACTGGCGGCCACGCCGGCCACCACGCCCACCATCACCGCCATCGCCTCGGCCGAAAGCCGCTGACCGATGATGATGGCCAACGTCACCGCGAAGGCCAGCCCAACCAGGAGCCAGAGAAAACGTGTCTTCATGGGGTGATGGCCTCCTTGGCCTGAGCTGGGTCGAAACTCGCGCCCAGCCAATAACAACCGATCTTCACGGCGCGGGTCGTCAAGAGCCGCAGACTGGGCGGTAAGCCCTCCCGGCCCGCTGGCAGCGTGCGCGGATGAACGAAACAGACCGTCGGCGCTTCACCGTAGCGCTGGCGGAAAGCCGCGCTGGCCCGCCCCAGCACCTCGGCCAGGCTGGCGGGCGGTCCAGCCGGCTGGCACAACAGCCCCAACTCCAGTGCGGCCGGTGACATGCGGCCCCTCAGTAGCGCAGGGCGATGCTGTCCCAGTCCCGGGCCGGGATCCAGGCCGCCTGGAACCGGATCGTCTGGCCGGAGGCCACGGCAATGAAGTCCCCGCGTCCCAGGAGTTTCTCGGCGCCCGTGCCAGACAGCCCCGCCGCAACGCGGGCGTCGTCCGCGCTGCCCACCCGGCCCACCAGGCGCACCGGAAAGTTGGCTTTGAGCATCCCGCCGATGGCGGCCGCGGACGGCTTTTGGACGCCGGCCATTAGGTGCAGGCCGGCCTCGCGCCCGCGCTGCGCCAACCGCACCAGCGCGATCTCCACATCCTTGCCGCCGGTCGTCAAGAGGTCGTGCAGCTCATCCACGGCGATGACGATGTGCGGCGACGAGACGTTTTCGCGATCGCGCCGCTCCATCTCGGCCACCAGTTTGTCCAGCAGAGCCCGCGCTGAGGCTGGGTCAGAAGCCACGTCGTCCAGGGTGTGCGGCAGCGCCGCCAGCGGGCCGAAGCCGCGGCCCTTCGGGTCAATCAGCGCGATCTGCAGCTTAGACTGGCGGTTGTGCAGAGCCAGCGAGACCAGCATCGCGCGCATCAGGTCGGTCTTGCCGGAGCCGGTGGCGCCGGCCACCAGGATGTGCGCGACGTCCGGCGATGGCAGCCGCACCAGCAGCGGCCGGCCATCCTCGGCCAGGCCCAGACACGCCGTCAGCGGCGGGATGTGGCCGACGCTCTTGAGCAGAGGCAGCAGGCGCACCGGCTCGGCGTCCGGGCGCGGCACCTCCACCGCCAGCGACTCGCCCTCGCGCGCCACGCGCACGTCGGCCGCGCCCAGGGCCAGCGCCAGTTCCTCCGACAGATTGCGCACCGTGGCGATCCGCGCGCCCAGGGCCGGCGTCAGGTGAAAGCGAATCCAACGCGGCGAGACGGTGCCGCCGTGCACCCGGGCCGAAACCCGGTGGGAGGCCAGGACACGCTCGATCCGGTCGGACTGGAAATTGAGAAAGTCGCGGGAAAGAGAGGCATCCATAGTTAGCACCGAGTCTTCTGAGCTTGGGGCCGGCTGAGCGATCATCGAACAGGTCGGGTTCGATGTAGGCTAACTTTGGGATGATCGCGCAATGGAAATTATGTTCTAATGTTATAGAACAAAGGTTTGAGAGTCAAGGAGGATTCCTTAAAGAATACGAAAACTTGTTCTATTATTCGGGTGGCGCAGAGGGACGGGGCGTTATGGACGGATGAGGCCCTTGCGGATGGCGTATTTCACCAGATCGGTCCGGGAATGGAGGTTGAGCTTGCGCATCAGGTTCTCGCGGTGGCGGGCGACCGTCTTGGGGCTGATACTGAGCGCATCGGCGATAACCTGGTTGGTGGCGCCCTCGGCCAGGTGGGCCAGCACTTCCTGCTCGCGCTCGGTCAGGTCGTCGGCGGCGCCGGCGGCAACACGCTCCTCGCGGCTCATGGCTACATAATCGTGAACCAGGAGCTTGGCCAAAGACGGGAAGAGGTAGACCGAGCCTGTGGCCGCTGTGCGGACGGCCGTGAGCAATTCCTCCGGCGCGGCCCGTTTGGGCACGTACCCGCTGGCGCCAGCCATCAACATCTGAAAGAAGTACTCTTCGTCCTCGTGAATCGTCAGCGCGACCACGGCCACGTTCGGCCAGGAGCGCTTGATCTCCTGAGTGGCCGCGATGCCGGACATGTCCGGCAGGCCGATGTCCATCAGCACGACGTCCGGCGCCGCGGTCCCGATGAGCTTGAGGGCCTCCCGACCGCTGCCAGCCTCCCCCACGATCTGCAGATCCGGCTCTTGCCCGAGCAGCATGCGCAGACCGGAGCGCACAACGGCATGGTCGTCCACCAGGATCAGGCGAATAGTCACGCGGGGGTCTCCTCGGCGTTGGGATACGGGATGGTGACGCTCACCCGGGTGCCGGCGCCGGGTGCGGAGTGGACCTGGAAGTGGCCGCCCAGCAGGGCGGCGCGCTCTTCCATGCCCAGCAGGCCCCAGGCCGGCCGGGCGTCCACCGCCGTGCCATTCTGAGCGAAGCCGCGGCCGTCGTCCTCGATCTCCACGCTGACCCCGTCGGCGCCGTAGTTGAGGCGCACGCGCGCGGCCTGGGCGCCGCTGTGCTTGACGACGTTGGTGAGCGCTTCCTGGATAACGCGGAAGAACGCGATGCGGGCCGCCGGTGCCAGCGCGCGTTCCTCGCCCTGGACCTCCACCTGGACGGCGAGGGCGGTGCGCGCCTGCACCTGTTTGGCGTACCAACGCAGCGTAGAGGCCAGGCCGAGGTCATCCAGGTGCGACGGGCGCAGATCGGCGATCAACTGGCGCAGTTCGTCCAGCGAATCGGCCGTCATCTTCTCCAGCTGGCGCAGCTCCGTGGCGGCGCGGTCCTGGTCCGTGCGCATGGCCGTGGACACGGCCCGCAGACCCAGTCCCAGCGCAGTCAGGGCCTGGCCGGTGGCGTCATGCAGTTCGCGCGCGATGCGCTGCCGCTCCGCTTCCTGAGCCGCCACCACCCGCCGCAGCATCTCCCCGCGCCAGGCTTCGCGGCGCTCGGCCGCCTCCACCCGGGCCGCCTGCAGGGCCGCGATCTGGCGCTGCATCTCCACGTCGAAGGCGCGCAGGAATCGGATGACGAACACAGCCGCCATGCCGGCGGCGCCGGCGCGCAGCAGCTGGATCGGAAAGCCAAACAGGCGCTCGAAGAGAGCGTGGTTGAGGACGTCGGTGGGCGGCAGCAAGCTGGCGTGGGTAAACGTCTGCCCCACTAGCCCGTAGACGGCGAAGGCCAGCGCCGCCCACAGGCTGTCCTGCCCGAAGCGCACCAGGCCCGCCTGGCGGAACTCGTATTGCTGCGCCACGAGGCCGATGGACGCCAACAGGGCGGCCGGGACTGCCAAGATGTAACGCGTCCAGCCTTCGGCGGCCGGCCAGAAGTCGGTGGCGGCCGGCCAGGCCTGGCCGATCAGGAGCAGGCCCACGAGCCACAGCCCGACCTGGCTCAACGGCAGCGCCAGCTCCGGCCGGCGCAGGCGCGGGCTGGTGGGCAGCAGGGTGGCGCCGAAGCAGGACAACGCCAGGAATGAGATGGCCAGCAGCCCCAGCCGCATGGCCTCGGCCGCGGGCAGGAGCGGCAGCAGTTCCAGCACCTGGAACATCTCGATCCATTCGTGCGTGCCGTGCAGGAAGCCGAAGATCGCGAGCCAGCGCAAGGCCACGCGTAGGCGCGTATCTGAGCCGCGGCCGCCCTCCAGAAGGATAGCCACGCCCATAATGAAGAACGCCAGGCCGTAGATGAAGAAGACGAAAGCCAGATAAGGCGTTGACATTCCGACACCGGGTGGGACGATCTTGGTCATTATAGGCTGGCGGGGCGGTCTGGCCTAATGACAACGCTCACGCCAGGGCCGGTCATGTTTCACCGGCGGTGGTCAGGCGGGCCTGGTTTTGATACGCTCTTGCCATTCAGTCAGCTGGGCAGGAGGCAAGCCTATGGGTCGGATGATCAAACGCGGCGCGGTGATAATCGGCGTGGCGCTGGCGGCGCTGGTCGGCCTGTTGGCCGGCGCCATCGCCGTGGACGGCCTGGGCGGGGCCGGCCGGCTGCAGGCGGTGGCCAACACGGTCATCCCTGGCGCGGGTGGCCCGGACGTGCGCGCTTACGTGGCCCGGCCGGCCGGAACCGGGCCGCGCCCGGCCGGAACCGGGCCGCGCCCGGCCGTGATCATGATCCACGAGTTCTGGGGCCTGAATGCGGATATCGCCGCCAAGGCTGACCTGCTGGCGCAGGAGGGATATCTCGTCGTCGCCCCAGACATGTTCCGGGGCAGCACCACCGGCTTCATTCCGCGCGCGATCTACCAAGTGATCAGCACACCGGCCGCGCAGATCAACGCCGATGTGGACGCCGTCTTCAACTGGCTGGCCGCCCAGCCGGAGGTGCAGGCCGACCGCATCGCGATCATGGGTTTCTGCTTCGGCGGGCGCACATCGCTGTTGTACAGCCTGGAACAGCCGCAACTGGCCGCGACCGTAGTCCTGTATGGCCAGGTGACCGGCGACGCGGACGCCCTGCGGGCGCTGTCCGGGCCGGTGCTCGGGATCTTCGGCGGCGCGGATACGTCGATCCCGCTGGACGAGGTGCGCGCCTTTGAGGCCGGCCTGGAGGCCGCCGGGGTGCCGCACCAGGTCAGCGTCTACGACGGCCAGCCGCACGCCTTTGTCAGCAGCGTGGCCGGGATCCAGGCCGGCGGCGCCCAGGGGCAGGCCTGGGCCGAAGTGACGGCCTTCCTCAAGCAGGCCCTCCAGGGCGACGGGGCCGGCGCCCGGCCAGTGAGGCCGGGCACCCCGGTGGCGCTGGACGACTGGGGTTACTGGCTGAGCCTGGCGTACGAGCACGCCTTCGGCGCCGGCGCGCATCCGCACTGACGCGAGGCCGGCCTCAGACGCCCAGCAGTTTCAGCGCCAGGCCGCGCCCCAGGCCGCGCCGGAAGGCCAGCGTCACCCACAACGTGCCGAGCGCGTCCACCACGGGCAGCGTCTCGTAGCCGCCCACCCAGATCGGGCGCAGGCCGATCTCGGCGATCAGGCGCTCCATCACGGCGCGCGGCTCGCCGTCCGGGCCGCAGAAGAAATGATCGAGCTGCCGGCCCTCCAGCTGCGGCTCGGCGAAATGCTCCCAGCCCAGTGAGTTGAAGGCGCGGCAAACGACGGCCGTCGGCGCAGCGGTCTGCAAGGTCTGGACGTTGTTGACGACCGGCGCACCAAAGGCGTTGGTGGCGTCAACTAGGAACTTGCCGGCCAGGGCCGGGGCGTGCGTCTGGGCGATCTCGGCCACGGCCGCGTGCGGCGTGGACACCAGCACGGTGTCCGCTTCGGCCAGCGCCTCCGCCACGGTCAGCAGCCTCGCCGCCGGGTCCAGCGCGCGCAGCGCCTGCGCTTTGGGGCTGGCTGGGTCGCGCACGCCGTAGACCACGCTGTGGCCGGCCGCCGCCCACTTCCGGCCGAGCGTGCCGCCGATGTTGCCGGCGCCCAGGATGGCGATGTTCATGAGGTGCCTCCCGACACTTGGGGTTGTGAGTACAGCCCGACCAGGCGCGCCATCAGGATGGCGATATACAGGACGCCGACGACCTGTTCGATGTTGGCGACGGCGCGCGCCCAGCCGGAGACCGGCAGGATGTCGCCGTAGCCGCTGGTGGTGAGCGTGACCAGGCTGAAGTAGATGAACTGCTGCCAGAACACGGGCTGCCCGGTGGCGTTGTCCACAAACGCGCCCGGCGCCAGCAGTTCCAGCGTGCCGTAGACCGGCACAAAAAGCGCGCCGATCAGGATGTAGACGGTGATGGCCGCATAGAGCACGTCGCCGGTGACGGCGCGGGCGCGGAAGATGTAGCGCAGCAGCAGCCAGACCAGTGCGGCCTGGAAAGCGCCCAGCGCCAGGTAAGTCGCCAGCACCTTCCCGGTGTTGGCCGGATCGAGCGCGTACAGCACGGCCATCACCAGCCAGGCCAGGGCGATGACGACCGTGACGATCAGGTGGCGGCGGCTGTCGCTGGCGATGACAATGCCGGCCAGGAACATCCCGGCGTAGAGCACGTTGTACGCGATCAGGCTGGCCGAGTCGCCGCTCAGCGTCACCGGGTAGATAACGTGCAGCAGAGCGGTGAGGATCAGCAGGACCAGCACGCGGCCGCGGACGGTGTCGGCCGTGGTCGGAGCGGCGCTGGCCGCCCCGGAGGTGTTCTGGCGCACATCGTTCATGGACGCTTGGGCAGCCGCAATCGGAGGAAAAGCGTTCGCGCTCAGCCGCGATGGTCGTCGATCCGGTCGCGCAGGCCGCCGTGGACGATGTTCTGGATTTCGCCGGAGGCCAGGAAGTCGTGCGGGAAGCCCAGCTCAATCCGGCTGGCCGCGTCCAGGCGGGCCAACTGCTCGGCGCCGAGCCTCACCTTGAGACAGTCCAGGTTGTCCTGCAGCTGCGCGGTCTTGGTGGCGCCGAGCAGCGGGAGGACGGGTGCGTGGCGGGCGTCGCCCTGCTGGCGCACCCAGCTCAACGCCACCTGGGCCGGTGAGCACCCGTACTCGCGCGCCACGGCCTGCACGGTCTCGGCCAGCTGCAAGTGGCGCTCCGGGATTGAGTCCCAGTTGGCGGCGCGGCCCTGAGCGCCCTCGGCGCGGTTGTACTTGCCGGTGAGCACGCCCGCGCCGAGCACGTTCCAGGCCGTCACGGCCAGGTCGAAGGCGCGGGCCATGGGCAGCAGGTCGCGCTCGGCGGCGCGGTCGGCCAGGCTGTAGCGGAGCTGCAGGCCCACGAAGCGCGCCCAGCCGCGCAGGTCGGCCAGGGTGTTGGCCTGGGCCACGACCCAGGCGGGCGTGTCCGAGACGCCCACGTACAAGACCTTGCCGGCGCGCACCAGGTCGTCCAGCGCGCGCATCACCTCGTCGACCGGGGTCAGGAAGTCCCAGGCGTGGACCCAGTAGACGTCGACGTAGTCCGTGTTCAGGCGCTTCAGGCTGGCCTCCAGCGCCTGGACCATGTTCTTGCGGTGGTTGCCGCCGCCGTTGGGGTCGCCCGGGCGCGTGTTGAGCGAATACTTGGTGGCGACGACGAAGTGCGCGCGGTCGGCGGCCACGAACTCGCCCACGAATCGTTCGGCCGTGCCGTTGGTGTAGCGGTTGGCCGTGTCGATGAAGTTGCCGCCGGCCTCGGCGTACAAGTCGAACAGCTGGCGGCAGGTGTCTTTGTCCGCGCCCCAGCCCCAGTCGGTGCCGAACGTCATCGTCCCCAGCGCCAGCTCGCTGACGCGCAGGCCGCTGCGGCCCAGGAGTTTGTAACGCATCGGCAGCGCCTCAGCGCACGACTTTAAGGTTGAAGCGCGGGGTGCCCAGCGCGTCCATCAGCGCCAGCCAGGCCGGCAGCACCATCTCCGCGCCGCGCGCCGTGGCCAGGCCGCCCAGGTCGATGATGTCGCGCCAGCCGAAGCTGCGCAGCAGGGCGGCGGCAACGGCCTTGGCGTCGGCGTCGTCGCCGCTCAGGAAAACGCTGTGGTCGCCGCCGGCCAGCTGAGCTGGCGCCACCATCAACTCGGCCGTGAGCGTGTTCAGCGTCTTGACCACGCGGGCCTGCGGGAAGGCCCGCTGGATCTGTTCGGCCAGCGAGTCGCCGCCCTGCACGAACAGCGTCGGCGGCATGCCGTGTGAGAAATCCAATGGGTTGGAGAGGTCGAGCAGGACTTTGCCGGCCAGCCGGTCTGCGCCGGCCAGGCGCAACGCCTCCAGCGAGCCGGCGCCATTGGTGGCGTTGACCAGCAGCTCCCCGTGCGCGGCAGACTCCGCGAACGTCCCCAGCTTGATCAGGGGATGCTGCTTGAGCCACTCACTGGCCGGCGGCTGGCCGAAACGATCCGGCCCGCGGCGCGCCAGCGTCTCGGCCGGATCGCGCGTGCCCAGGACCACGGCGTGGCCCAGTTCGGCGAGCCGGCCAGCCAGACCACGGCCGACCATACCCGTCCCCAAGACACCGATGTTCATGCTGCGCTCCTTGTCAGTGCGGCCTTTCGGCCACAACCTCGGTTACAGTTTGCCGCAAAAAAGATGGCCCTACGGAGGGGCCGGGCGTCGGCGCCGCGGCCCGGCGGCGGCCTCGGGCTGGTCCGCATCGCGGGCCTGGATATCGCGCGCCAGCGCGGCGATGCTGGTAGTCCCGAAGGTCTGCGCCAGCGCGGCGTGCGCCTGGGCGTTGATCGCCGCCATCACCGGCCGGATGTGGCGCGCACAGATGCAATGCGGGTTGCGGTCGCTCGACCCAATCCCGAACAGGGTCTCCTCGCCGGTGGCCTGATAGACGTCCAGCAGCGTGATGGCCTCCGGGTCACGGGCCAGTTGGGCGCCGCCCCGGGCGCCGGGCGTGTTGATGACCAGCCGGGCCTTGTGCAGCTGGCTGAGCACGCGCCGGACGACGACCGGATTGGTGCTGGCGGCGCGGGCGAAGTAGGCCGACGGCGTCGGTTCGGCGGGCCGTTCAATGGCCATCAAGGTCAGGATGTGGACGGCCAGGGTGAAGCGATTGCTGTTCATCGGAACTGTAACAATTATAGGTGCTGATTTGGGCGCGTCAAGGCGGCCGGCTGCGGATTCTGGGTTACACTGCGCGGGCGGGAGGGAACCCATGCCCCATGCCGAAGACGAATACCCGGATGTGTTTCGCAGCCTGGAGGCCGGCATCGTCGGTGTCTATCGCGCCGATCCGGAGCTCCTGGACGCGCACGTAGACAGCGCGCTGGACAGCTTATTGCGCGCCTATCAAGCCGAACTGCGCGGCCGCGCCGCGCCGCCCGTCAGCCTGTCACCGCGCGCCGCGCCGGTCTACGCCGCCGCCAAGTCGCTGGCCGATTGGTGGCTGGGGCGCGCGGTGATCGTGGACGGCGAGGGGGTAGCCCAGCAGCCCGGCCGGCAGTTGGACCTCGCCACGCTCTGCGCCTGCCTCAAGCGCCTGCGCCAGGTGGCGGCCCAGTGGACGAAGCAGAACGGCCGCCAGGGCTACCTGGCTCGGCTGGCGCGTTTCGTGGCCTGAGCGGCGGGTCCGCGAGTTGCCGGGCGCCGTGCTTTTGGTCTCCTCCCCGCCACCCCAGCGCCCGTCCAACCTGAACGAGTGCGATCCGGCTGCCCGCTCCGCGATGACACCCTTGAGCACGGCCAGGCTGAATTGGGTTTCCCCCAGCCGCTTGTTCGCTTTCATCCCGGGTCCGGTCTTCAGCCAAACTCCCTTGATTGGCGAGGCGGGATGCCGGTAGAATGCGCTCCATGGTTGCCTTCACTGTGCGCCGCCTCCTCGGCGGTCTAGCCATCCTGGTGCTCGCCAACTTCCTGGGCTTCACTTACGCGCACGGCGCCTACTACCTACAACAGCTGCAGAGCCCGTTCGGCACGCGCGCCCAGCCGCCGGATGTGCTGACGCTCTACGGCGACTATGTCGACGGTCTGACCCGCCTGGACCTGGGCTCACTGCCGGTGGGCACGGGCATTCCCATCGCCGAAGCGTTAGCGGACGCCGCTCCGGCCAGCCTGGGCCTGCTCACGCTGGCGCTCGTCGTCAGCGGCGTCGGCGGTCTGGCGCTCGGACTGGCGGCGGTGCGGGTAGCTCCGCCCCGGATAGCGCCCTGGCTGGCCCCGCTGTCCACGTTAGGGCTGGCGACGCCGAGCTTCTACATCGGCACGCTGGCGGTGGCCGCCGCGGTCTATCTGGTGTTGAGCGGGCGCGGCCAGTTGCCCTTGCCAGTCGGCGGCTTCGGCTGGGATATTCATCTGGTCCTGCCGACTCTCGCCCTGACCTTGCGATCGACCGCCCAGATCGCCCAGATCTCGGCCAATCTCCTGGTCGAAGAGATCCGCAAGCAGTACGTCGTCACCGCCCGCAGCGTCGGCAACACCTGGCGGCGCATTCGCTGGCACCACGCTCTGCGCAATATCGTCGCTCCGCTCCTGCTGGTCATCGCCGGCGCCTTGCGTTTCTCGGTGGGCGAACTGGTGCTGGTGGAGTGGCTTTTTGATTGGCCCGGCCTGGGCCGCCTGCTGGCTCAGACGGTGCTCACGCCGAGCCTGGCGACGCCCGGGTCGCTGGGCGGCGGCGGCGCCTACTACCTGAACCCGCCCCTGCTGGCGGCGCTGCTGACCGTCCTGGCCTTTACGTTCTTGATAGTGGACGGCGTCGCCTCTGGCTTGGCGCGCGCAGCGGATGCGCGTTTGCGCCTGACCGACGCCGACCCGGCGCGAGGGTGAGCCGATGACAACGCGATCCCCAGCCTCGCTTGGAGCCGGTCATAGCAACTGGGCCCTCTGGGTCGGCGGCGCGCTGGTGGCCGCCACCCTGGTCCTTGCGGCCGCCGGTCCAGCCATGGCGCCGGCTGACCCGCTCCAGGAGAACTACATCGTCTTCACCGAGACCGGTTTTGTGAAGCCGCCGTTTGCGCCCTTCACCGTCGACGGCTTCTGGCTCGGCGCCGACGAGTTCGGGCGCGACCTGTTCAGCCGCCTGTTGTGGGCGGTCCGGCCGACGTTGACGCTGGTGTCGGTGGTGGCGGCTGTGCGCCTCAGCTTAGGGTTGGCGCTGGGGCTGGCCGCGGGCTGGTCTCGGGGCCCGGCCGGCCGGGCCTTGGAGCGGCTGATCGGGGCGGCGCTCTCCATCCCGGTGCTGTTGGCGGCCCTGTTCGTCGTGGCCACCGTGGGCCAGCGCTGGGGATTGTGGGCCTTCATCCTGGGCCTCTCGATCACGGGCTGGGCGGAGGTCGCCCGCTTAGTGGCGGAGCAGACGCGGCTGGTGCGGGGTCAGAGTTTTGTCGAGGCCGCCCGGGCGCTGGGCGCCTCGGACGCCCAGATCATCGGCCGACACGTCCTCCCGCATCTCTTCCCCTTCGTCTGGATCTGGCTGGCCCTGGAAGCCAGCAACGTGTTGATGGCGACAGCCGGCCTGGGCTTTCTAGGCTACTTCGTCAACGCGATCTGGATCCCGATTGGAGACTGGGTGGGCCTGCGTGCCGCCGGCAACCCGGAACTGGGCCAGATGTTGAGCTTCTCGGCCACGGAGCGCCAGCCCTGGTCGGCGCTGGCGGCCGGCAGCCTGGTGGTGCTCATCGTCCTGGGCTTCAACCTGCTGAGCGATGGCCTGCGCCGGGTCTTCAGCCCCGAACAGCGCACCCGCCCCGGCCGCCTGGGGCAAATCCTGGCGGCCCAGGCGGAGCGGCTGAACGACCAGTTCTTCCTGATCCTGACCGAATGGCAGCGCGTGGCCACCGCGGGCGGGGCCGTCATCGCCCTGCTCGCCGTGATCGCCGGCGGCAGTTGGTGGTTGTGGAGCCAGACCAGCAGCCGCGCGCTGGCGGCGCCGGTCGTGACGGTGCCGGGCGGCCACCTGTGGGGGACGGCGCGCCACGACGCCTCGGCCACCTTGTTTGTGCCCGGGCGCGGCCCGGCGACGGCGGCGGTGGCCTGGACCTACCAGGATCCGGCCGGGCTCTTCCCGCCCGTGGTCGCCGCCGACGGCACGTTGTACGCGGTTTCGGCGCAAGACGGCGGGACGTTGGTGGCGTTCAGCCCGGATGGCGCAGTGCTGTGGCGCACGCCGATCCCCGGCGCGGTGTTTACGCGCAATCGACCCGATTTTGACCGGCCGTTGACGGAGATCAACCTGAGCGTGCCGGCTTTGAGCGCGTCGGGCGAGATCATCGTCGCCGACGGCCAGGGCTCGGTGTCCGCTTTCGCTCCGGCCGGCCATGTGCGCTGGACGTTTCTCAACCCCACCCCGGCCGCGCTGCTGACCCAGCCGATCATTGGGCCGAACGACATCATCTATCTGGCGACCGAGCGTCATATTCTGGCGCTGACCACCAACGGCGAGCTGTACTGGCGAGAGAACCAGCCCACCTACAGCTACTCGCTGCCCGTTTTGCGCCTCAGCGCGGACGGGGGTCAGTTGGTGTTTCAGGATTTCGTCCTTGACGCCACCAACGGCGCGACGCTGGCGCGGGCGCCGACCTCCCTGGACATGTTCGTCTTTGGCGCCGACGGCCAGCTGTATCTCCGCAAGCCGGCGGAACTGGAGGCTTGGGAGATCGTCGAAGGCGATGTGCAGGTCACGCCACGGGTGAGGCTGGACGCGCGCGGCCTGTCCCTGGGTTTCAGCTTCGCCGGCGACGGCGGCGTGCTGCCCGGCGGCCGGGCCTGGTTTCTGTACGGCTCGCCGTTCGGGGGCACCGGCAAAGTGGTGTGGGCGGACGCGGCCGGCCAGACCACCGAAGTCTTCGATGCGCTCCGGCGCGGCAGCCCGGTGTTGGCCATCGACCAGGACCGGATTGTCTACATGTGTGACGCGTTCCCGGGCCGGCCGATCGTCTGCTCCGCTTATCGGCCCGACGGCGCGGAGGTCTGGGAGACGACGCTGACGGAGACCGACGGCGCGGTTCTGGGCGGGGCGCTGGTGCCGGGCCGTCTGTACGTGGTCGACAACCACGGGACGCTCTACGCGTTGGGGGCCGGCCCTGAGCCCTGAGGGGCGCCCAGCGCCAAAGCCTTCTGGCCCGGCTGGTGCTCTGCGCGGCTTGAGCGGCCGGACCGCGAGTTGCCGGGCGCCGGACTTTTGGTATCATCCCCACCATCCCAACGCACGTCCCAACTGAACGGGTGTGGGATCCGGCTGCGCTTTCCGCGATCACAAACCTGAGCACGTCCATGCTGAATTGGGTCTCCACCAGCCGCTTGTTCGCCCTTGCCCGTCAGGGCCGGCGTCTGACGCACCCGGCGGCGGCCATCGTCCTGGCAGCGCTGTTCCTCGTCGCCAGCCAGTTCATCGGCGGCGCGCCGGTCTATCTGCTGTTGTGGGCGCTGGCCCCAGGCGGCTCGACCTCGCTGGCGGACCAACCGCTGCCGCTCGGTCTGGGCGCCGGCCTGCTGCTGGCCGCGGTCACGCTGCCCGTGTTCGGTCTATTGTGGGCCTGGCTGCGCTGGTTTGAACGCCGGCCGTTATCCACGCTCGGCTTTGAGCGCGGCGGCGCCCTCGGGAAGTATGCGCGCGGCTTCCTGGTGGGTACGGCGATGTTTCTGGCCAGCCTCGGCCTGAGCGCGGCTTTGGGTTACATCACGGTCCAGCCGGCGGGACCGGCGCTCGGCCTGGCCACCTTCGGCGGTGTGCTGGCCATGCTGCTGGGCTGGCTGGTCCAGGGCGCGTCTGAGGAAGCGCTGACCCGCGGCTGGCTGCTGGGCAGCCTGGGGGCGCGTTACCGGCCCTGGGTGGGCGTGCTCATCTCGTCGCTGGCCTTTGCCGCGCTGCACAGCCTCAACCCCAATCTGAGCGGGCTGGCCTTGCTCAACCTCTTCCTGTTCGGCCTGTTCGCGGCCCTGTATGCGCTGCGCGAGGGCGGGCTATGGGGCGTGTGTGCCGAGCACAGCGCCTGGAACTGGCTGCAGGGCAATGTGTTCGGTCTGGAGGTCAGCGGCCTGACGCGCACCGGTCCGGTCATGCTGAACCTGCGGGCGCAAGGGCCGGACTTCATTACCGGCGGGGCGTTCGGGCCGGAGGGCGGCCTGGCCGTGACGGCTGTCCTGGTCGTGGCCGTGGCGGCCCTGGTGTTCTGGCCGCGCCGGGCCGAGTCGGGCGCGGCTGTACCGCCGCCGCCGTGAGGCGTATCCTGTTCCGGGAGAGACTGCTCTGGGCTTCGCCCAGCGAGCGGCTCCAGAAGGCTTAGGCTGATGCGTCCAATTCTGCCGGGCTTGTTCGCCCTCCCGTTAGGCGCCGTGAACGTCTTTATCCTGGACGACGGCGGCGCGTTGACCATCATCGACAGCGGTTACCCCGGCAGCGCGCCCCAGATCGGCGCGGCTCTGGCCGCCAGCGGCAAGAGCTGGGCCGACGTGCGCCAGATCCTGCTCACGCACTGCCACCCCGACCACGCCGGCAGCGTAGCCGAGCTCAAGCGGTTGAGCGGCGCGCCGGCCGCCATGCACCCCGCCGACGCCGCATTGACACGCGCCGGCCAGGTCGGGCGCGGCCAGATGGTGGTGGCGCCGGGCCTGCCCAATCAACTGCTCTACCGGTTGTTCATCACCGGCACGCCGTCCACAGTGGAGGCGGCCGAGATCGAGCAGACCGTGGAAGACGGCGCGGTGCTGCCGATTGCGGGCGGGCTGCGCGCCGTGCATACGCCCGGTCACAGCCTCGGCCATCTGGCTTTCTTGTGGGAGTCGCGCGGCGTGCTCTTCGCCGGCGACACCGCCAGCAACGTCGCCGGCCTGCAATTGAGCATTGTCTACGAGGATTTGGAGGTCGGGCGGCGCAGCCTGGCCCGGCTGGCCCAGCTGGAGTTTGAGGTGGCGGTCTTCGGCCACGGCGGGCCGATCCGGCGCGGGGCGGCGGCCAGGTTCCGCCAGAAGTGGGGCCGGGCTTAAGCGTCCTCCGCCGGCGCCGACCAGGCCTGCAGTTCCAGGACGTTGCCTTCCGGATCGGTGACGTAGCACCAGGTGACGCGCGCCCCGCCGGCCACGGTCAGCGTCACCACCTCCCCCACCGCCCGGCCGCCATCAGCCAGCACCCGTGCCCGCGCCGCCGCCACGTCGTCCACCTGGAAGGCGAGGTGTCCGAAGCCCGGCCGGTTGACGGCCGTCCCCGGCCGCGTTTCCAAGCTGGAATAGTTGAAGACCTCGAGCGTTGGGCCGGCCGCGCCGTGGCCGGGCAGGCGCAAGTGGACGCCGCGCAGGTGCGCGCCGGCCAGCCCGGTGCCGCGCTCTAACTCCGCGCCGGAGAAATCGCGCTCGGGCGGCACCGGCTCGCAGCCGAAGACGCGCTGATAGAAGGCAGCCAGGGCGCGCCAGTCGGCGGCGACCAGATTGGTGTGCGCGTAGCGCGCGTTCAGCGGGGCTGGGTCAGGGTTCATCGTGCGTCTCCTCCGGCGCCGCGAGTTCCCGCAGGATTTCGGCGGCGCGTTCCACCCGGATCTGGCCCTCGGCCGTCAGCCGCGCCGCCACTACTTCCACCTGGTCGCCGGCCGCGCCGGCCGCCACCGCGATCTGGCGCGCGTGCAGGCTCATGTGCCCGCGCTGGATGCCCTCGGTGGCCAGGGCCCGCAGCGCGCCCAGGTTCTGCGCCAGGCCGACGCTGACGATGATTTCGGCCAGCTCGCGCGCCGAGGTCACGCCCATCAGCTTGAGCGCGGCCTGCGCCGCCGCCAGCACCTTGGTGGCGCCGCCCACAATCCCCACCGCCAGCGGCATGGTCAGGGTCCCGACCAGTTGGCCGGCGGCGTCGGCCTCCCACCCACTTAACGACGTATAGCGGCCGGAGCGCGCGGCGTAGGCGTGGGCGCCGGCCTCGATGGCGCGCCAATCGTTGCCGGTGGCGATCACCACCGGATCGACGCCGTTCATGATGCCTTTGTTGTGCGTGGCCGCGCGGTAGGGGTCGGCGGCCGCCAGCGCGTAAGCGTCCAGGATGCCGTCGCGCACGTGCTCGCCCGGATACTGGTCGAAAGCCAGCGCCGCGGCCGGGATCACGCAGCGCGCCGTGGCCAGCCGCCGGTCGGCGAGGTTAGACAGGATGCGCAGGTGCGCGCGCCCGCCCGTGATCCGCTCGATGGCCGGCGCCAGAGTCTCGCACACGGTGTTGATGGCGTTGGCGCCCATCGCATCGCGCGTGTCGTAGAGGACGTGCACCACCAGGAAGGGGCCGCGCGGCGACTCGGCCAGCCAGCGCACCTCCAGCCCGCGCGCGCCGCCGCCGCGTTTGACGATGGACGGGTTGACCTGGTCGGCCAGGGCCAGCAAACGCGGGGTCTCCGCCCGCAGTGCCCGCTCGGCCGTGTCTGGATCGGTGAGGCCCAGCAGCTGGATCTGGCCGATCATTTCCGGCTCGGTGCTGCTGGCCGTGAAGCCGCCGCCGGTCCGCGCCAGCTTGGCCATGAAGGAAGCGCTGGCCACCACCGACGGCTCCTCGATCGCCATCGGCACCAGCACTTCGCGGCCGTTGACCAGGAAGTTGGCGGCGATCCCCAGCGGCAGCGCGTACGTGCCGAGGGCGTTCTCGATCATGTGGTCGGCCTGGGCCGGCGTCAGGCCGGCCAAGCCGGTGAGGGCGGCCAGGTCTGCCGCGCTCAGGCCGGCCGCGGCCTGGATCAGCTGGGCGCGTTCCGCCAGGGAACGTTGATAAAAACCGGGCAGACGGGAACTGGGCATGAGCGCCTCGCTGGGCCGGGCGGCTACTTGAGGTCGCCCTCAAGCGCGTTGATGAAGTCTTGCTGCGAACCGCGCCCGTCCACGCGCACGCGCGTCCAGGTGTAGCGGTCGGTGTAGGTGTGCGCGCGGCCGGGCTGCGTCGTCACCGCCCCCCATAGGTCGATCTCGCGGGCGAGCTGCACGGTGACGGCGTCGTACTTGCCGGACGGGAAGCACAGGAAACGTGGCCGCACGCCGAGATTGGCCTGGATGGTCTCGACCGCGCCCAGGATCTCGTACAACTGTTTGTCGCGGCTGCGGCCGGCCAGCGCCTCGTGCGTCTTGGTGTGCGGTTCGATGTCCCAGCCCAGCGCAGCCAGCGCGCGCGCCTGATCCCAGGTGAGGTACTGCGGGAAGCCTCGGTCCATGAATTCGGTGATGACGAAGACTGTGCCCGTGAAGCCGTACGGCTCCAGGCGCGGCGCGGCGTAATCCATCAGCGAGCGGTAGCCGTCATCGAAGGTGAGCACCACGGCGCGCTCGGGCAGCGGCGTCCCCTGGGCCAGCGCCGCCAGCAGTTCGTACAGGCTGAGCACGCGGTAGCCCTGGTCGGCCAGATACTGCATCTGCGCCGCGAAGGCCTCCGGCTGCACGGTCAGGCCGCGCCGCAGTTCATTGGCGTCGGCCGGCCACGGCTCCACATAGTGATACATCAGGATCGGCACGCGCACACGCCGCGCCGCCGCCTGCGCGTCCGGGGTGGCCCGCGGCGTTTCGGTGGCGGTGGCGGTGGGCGTGAGCGTGAGGGTGAGGGTGGCGGTCGGCGTGGCCGTGGCGGACGCCGTCGGCGACGGGGAGGCCGTCTGGGTCGGAGTCGCCGACGCTGTCTGGCCCGTGGCCGGGATGAACGGCGTCACGGCGGCCGATTGGGTAGGCGCGGCCAGCGGGACACAGGCGGCCAAAGCCAGCCCGGCCAGGCACAACAGGCTCTTGGGAGACATCGGGCGGATGATAACATACGCCCTGGCGCCGAGGCCGCTGGTCGTCGCATGAGCCTGAATTCACCTGACGCCCCTGTCCCGCTCTGGTTGTGGCGCCTGGCGCGCGCCGGCCTGGCCGCGTTGCTGGTCGGCACCGCCGGGCTGGCGCTGGCGTTGGGTCTGGGCCTGGCCGATCCGCCGCGGGCCGGGCCGCTCTTGTGGCAGGACGACTTCAAGGGTGACACGTCGCGTTGGGCGTGGTCGGTCTCGAGCGGGGCCGCCCTGGCGCCGCGGGCCGGTGCGCTGGTGGCCGACCTGTCCGGGCCGGAGCAGATGGTGTTCGCGGTGACGCCGGCGCCGGCCGCGGACTACACGCTGGAGGTCGCCGGCGCCCAGACGGAGGGCGCGGCCGGGGCCGCCTACGGCCTGGTCCTCAACTGGCATGACGACGCTCATTACACGGCCGTCGTCGTCAACGGCAACGGCTACGCCGAGGCGTACCAGCAGGCGGGGACACAGCGCCGCGCGCTGTTTCCGTGGCAGCAATGGCCGCACCTCCTGGCCGGGACGGACAGCAACCGCGTGCGCGTGGACGTGCGCGGGTCCCGGGTGAGTGTGCGCGTCAACGACGAGCGCTTGTGTGAGTTCGAGGTGGCCCCCGGCGGGCAAGTGGGCGTCATCGCGCGCGGGGCGCCCCGGGACGGTTTGGCCGCGCCGGCGCGCGTGGTCTTCAGCTGGGTGCGGGTGTGGGCGGCGCCCTGACGGGGCGGCCGCGGCGGAAACAAAAGCGCCCCAGCCGAGGCTGAGGCGCGGTCGTCGCGGGGCGGGCGTCAGTTCTTGAGGAACTGCGTCCCCAGCAGGTAATCCAGCCAGATGAACGCGATGCCGGCCAGCGAGACCGTCAGCAGGACCACGTTGCTGTAGGCGAACCGTTCGGGCGTTGTCCCGAAGCCCAGGTAGATGACGGCGCCCGTAAGCAGCACGCCGATAATGAGCGAGACGACCACGACGATGAGGCGCTTGATTTGCATGGACAGCTTTCTCCCAATTAGGCCCGGTTGGTGACAACCGGAATTCTATGCGAGTCGCCCGACTCCGTCAAAGGCGCGGTGCGGCCGGCGGCGGGCTGAAACCGGCCTAGAACCAAAACCCTCCGGCGAAGTTTGCTTTTCTGGTCGATCGGCCTATAGTTGCCGCATGCGCATCGTGGAAGCCACCCCCAGTGGCTTTGCGGATTTCCTGCGCGGCGGACGAGAGAAACAGGGTGAAGACCTCGTCACCGCGCAATTCGGCAAGGCCCTTGACGACTCCCATATCCTGATCCGGCACCTCACCCTGCCAGACGCCTCCGAAAAGACCGGCTTTGTGCTGGTCGGCCCGAACGGCCTCTGGCATCTGGAGCTGTTGCACCTGGCCAGCCTGGTGAACAACGCCGGCGTGTGGATGCATTGGGACTACGCCAAGCAGAGCGTCCAGCCGGTGCCGCTGTCTGAGATCGCCGCGCATGCCCGCAGCCGCTTGGCCGAGTTGCAGGCCTTCCTGGGGCCGGCCGGTCTGGGGGCGCGTCAGGCCGTGGTCGTGGCCACCCCGCGCGCGCCGCGCGAGTTCGCCGTCCCCGGCATCGACCTGGTGCTGTTCGTCGAAGAGATCGGCGAGTTCGTCCGCGACGTCCTGCCGCAGTATGCGGCCGAGACGCCCCTCGACGCCGCTGAGGCCGTCAACCTGCTGACCGGCAAAGCCCGGCCGGCCACGCCGCCGGCGGCCGCCGGCCCCACCCTCTCCGATTGGCTCAAGCGCCGCCAACCCCGGCTCTTCTCTCTGACGGGTCTGCAGCTGCTCGTGTTGGGCGGGATGGCGCTGGCCAACTGCTGTGCGCTGACCGTGTTCGGCTACTTCATCTTCTCCTGACCGGCCTGGCCGCGCGCCTGGGCTATAATGGCGCGCGGCAGCTCAGGAGCATCCTCGTGCGCATCTTAATCACTGGACACAAAGGCCAACTCGGCCGGGCGTTGCACGCCTACTGGCCGGACGCCGTCGGCGCCGACCTGCCGGAGGTGGACATCACCCAGCCGGAAGCCCTGGCGGCGCTGGTGGACGAGCACCGGCCGGAGCTGATCGTGCACTGCGCGGCGATGACGGACGTGGACGGCGCGGCCCGGGACCCGGCCGCCGCCTACCGCGCCAACGGCCTCGGCACCCAGGCGGTGGCATTGGCCGCCGCGCGCGGCGGCGCCGCGCTGGCCTACATCAGCACCAACGAGGTCTTCGACGGGACGAAGGGCGCGCCCTACCTGGAGTTCGACACCCCCAACCCGATCAACCCGTATGGCGCCTCCAAACGCGCGGGCGAGTGGTTCGCCCAGTCCCTAAGCTCGAAGTTCTACATCATCCGCACGTCGTGGCTCACCGGCCGCGCCGGCCGCAACTTCGTCCACCGCATTCAGCAGCTGGCCGATGAGCGCGGCAGCTTGCGCGTCGTCACCGACGAGGTGGCCTGCCCAACCTTTGTCACGGACATGGCCGAGGCCCTGGTCCGGCTGGTGACGACCGGCGCTTACGGCATCTATCACCTCACCAATGCCGGCTACTGCTCCCGCTATGACTTCGCGCGCCGGATCCTGGACCTGAGCGGGCGCAGCCACGTCCCCATTGAGCCGATCACGCTGGCCGATTACCCGCGGCCGTCCACGCCGCCGCCCTTCTCGCCGCTGGCCAACTTCGCCGCCGCCGCGCTGGGCATCACGCTCCAGCCGTGGGAAGCCGCGCTGGAGACCTTCCTCAAGAGCAGTTGAAGCGCGGGGGCGGAGGGCCGGTAAGGCACCCGGCGCCCCTGCTCCCGGCGCCCGCCCGCGCCATGTTCGTGTCCATCATCATCCCTAACTGGAACGGCGCCGCGCATCTGCCGGTCTGCCTGGACGCTCTGCGCGGTCAGACCTGGCGGGACTTTGAGGTCATCGTCGCCGACAACGCCTCGCGCGACGACTCGCTCGCGCTGCTGGCGCGTGACTACCCGGAGGTGCGCGTGCTGGCGCTGGAGCGCAACCACGGCTTCACCGGCGCGTGCAACGCCGGCCTGCGCGCCGCCGCCGGCGACTGCCTGATCCTGCTCAACAACGACACCGAGGCCGACCCGCACTGGCTGGCCGAGGTCCTGGCCGCCTTCGAGCGCCACCCGCGCGCCGGCATGGTGGCCTCGCGCATGCTGCTCTTCGACCGGCGCGAGGTTTTCCACACCGCGGGCGACGTCTTCAAGACCGACGGCACGCCCGGCAACCGCGGCGTCTGGCAGGCGGACCGCGGGCAATTCGCCGAGGGGCCGGTGTTCTCGGCCAACGGCGGCAGCGCCGCCTATCGCCGGACCATGCTCGACCAGGTCGGCCTGCTGGATGAAGACTTCTTTTACTCGTGCGAGGACGTGGATCTGGCCTGGCGCGCGCAACTGGCCGGCTGGCAGGCCGTCTATGCGCCGCGGGCGGTGGTGTATCATAAGCTTTCGGCCAGCGGCGGGGGCGTGACGGCCAGCTTTCACGATGGCCGCAACTTCCTGTATCTGCTGGCGAAAGATGTGCCGGCCTGCGTCTGGCGCCGGCACTGGACCGGCATCGTGCGCGGGCAGCTGCGGATCACCGCGGCGGCGGTGCGCGCCTGGCGCGGGGCGGCGGCGCGGGCACGGCTGCGCGGCCAGTTGGCCGGGCTGCTCGGCCTGCCCAAGATGCTGGGCAAACGCCGCGCGGTGCAGGCGGCGCGCGTAGTCTCAGACGATTATCTGCTGGCGCTGCTCACGCCGGCCGAGTGACCGCCTCCGGCCTCATCGGAGCTCTATGAGCGACGTCTTTCTCTCGATCATTATCCCGGCCCACAACGAAGAACACCGCCTGCCGCCGACCCTGACGGCGGTGGACGCCTACCTGGCGCGGCAGGCTTACCCCAGCGAGATCATCGTCGTCGAGAACGGCAGCCAGGACCTGACCGCCGTCGTCACCGAGGCCTTCGCGGCCGACCATCCGCGCGTGCGCCTGATCCGCGAGAAAGGCCGCGGCAAGGGCCTGGCCGTGCGCACCGGCATGCTGGCCGCGCGCGGCCAGTTCCGCTTCATCTGTGACGCCGATCTATCCATGCCGATCGAAGAGGTGGCCAAATTCCTGCCCCCGCAGCTGGACGGCTACGGCGTCGCCATCGGCTCACGCGAGGCCCCCGGCGCGCGGCGCTACAACGAGCCGGCCTACCGCCATTTCCAGGGGCGCGTCTTCAGCAACCTGGTTAAGTTCTTCGCCCTGCCCGGTTTCGAGGACACGCAGTGCGGGTTCAAGTGCTTTCGCGCGGACGCGGCCGTGGACGTGTTTCAGGTGCAGGTCTTCGACGGGATGAGCTTCGACGTGGAGGCGCTCTTCATCGCCGCGCAGCGCGGCTACCCGATTGTGGAGGTGCCGATCGACTGGTACTACCGCTCGGAGAGCCGCGTCCACCCGATCCTGGACCCGCTGCGCATGCTGCGCGACATCCTGATCATCCGCCGCAACTGGGCGCGCGGGCTGTACGCGCCGAAGGCGGCCGGCGATTGAGCGCCGATGCCGGACCTGTCGCTTGAAGCGGAACTGCAACGCCAGGGTCACCGCCTGATCGCCGGGATCGACGAGGCCGGGCGCGGGGCCTGGGCCGGCCCGGTGATGGCGGCCGCCGTCATCCTGCCGCTGGACCAGCCGGAGGTGCTGGCCGAGCTGGCCGCGGCCGGCGTGAACGACTCAAAACAGCTGACGGCGCGCCAGCGCGAGCGCCTGTACGCGCTCATCCGCCGCGCGGCGGTGGCGGTGGGCATGGGCGGCGCCAGCGCGCGCCAGATCGACCGGGACGGCCTCCTGCCCGCCACGCGCATCGCCATGCAGCGCGCGGTCAGCATCCTGCCCACCCAGCCCCAGGCGCTGCTCATCGACGCCGTCGACCTGCGCGCCAACGTGCCGCTGCCGCAGCGCCACCTGAATTTCGGCGATTCGATTTCGCTCAGCATCGCCGCCGCCTCGATCATCGCCAAGGTCAGCCGCGACCGGTTCATGACGCAGTTGGACGCGCTCTATCCGGGCTACGGCTTCACGCGCCACAAAGGGTATGGCACCAGCGCGCACCGCGCCGCCCTGGAACGCCTTGGGCCGAGCGAGATGCACCGCCGCAGCTACCGGCCGATCCAGGCCCTGTTGGCGGCGCGCACCGGGACGTGAGCCGTGCGCACCGCCCTCGTCCACGACTGGCTCAACCAGATCGGCGGCGCCGAAGATGTGTTAGACGTGCTGGTCGGCGCCTTCCCGGGCGCGCCCGTGTTCACGTCGATCTACGCGCCGGACCTGATGCCCGCCCACTACCGGCACTGGCCGATCCGCGTGTCGTTCATGGACCGGCTGCCCGGCGTGCACCGCCACCACCAGCCCTACCTGCCGCTCTATCCCTTCGCCTTCGAGCGCTTTGACCTGACCGGCTTCGACCTGATCCTCTCGAACAAGAGCGGCTTCTGTCACGGCGTGCGCAAGCCGGCCGGCGCCACGCACGTCTGTTACTGCCTGACGCCCACCCGCTACGTCTGGAGCTTCGACGACTACGCCGGCCGCGAAGGGCTGGGCGCCGCGGCGCGGTTGGCGCTGCGCCCGCTGCTGGCCTGGCTCAAACGCTGGGATCGGGCGGCCGCCGACGGCGTGGACCACTTCATCGCCATCTCCACCGAAGTCCAGCGCCGCATCCGCCAGTTCTACGCGCGCGACTCGACTCTGATCTACCCGCCGGTGGCGCTGGAGCGCTTCGCGCCGCGCGCGGACACGGGCGATTACTTCCTCAGCCTCGGCCGCTTGATCCCGTACAAGCGCGTCGACCTGGCCGTGCGCGCCTGCTCGGAACTGGGCCTGCCGCTGGTGGTGGCCGGCGCCGGGCGTGATCGGGAACGCCTGGAGCAGCTGGCCGGCCCCACCGTGAAGTTCCTCGGCCGCGTGCCGGATGCGGCCGTGCCGGAGTTGATGGCGCGCTGCCGCGGCTTCATCTTTCCGGGGCTGGAAGATTTCGGCATCACGCCCGTCCAGGCCCTGGCCTCCGGCCGGCCCGTGGTCGCCTTCGCCGGCGGCGGCGCGCTGGACACGGTACAGGATGGCGTCACCGGCGTGTTGTTCCGCGAACCCACTGTGGCCGCGCTCAAGGACGCGCTGCAGCGCTGCCTGGACCTGCCTTTCGACCCAGCGGTCGCGCGCGCCTCGGCCGAGCGCTTCGATACCCGGCTGTTCACGCACCAACTGCAGGATTTCCTCAGCCGCTGCCGGCGCTGACCGGCTGGCCGCCTGCCTCCCCGCTTCTGCCCGCTCCAATCGTTTCGGCCTTAAGGCGGAAATCGCGCCAGCCAGGCGCTTGTTTATTGACAAAACTAATAATATTAGTTATATTACTAAATAGATTAGATAGGGCTTTGCACGGAGGTCTATCCATGCCCACCCACTTCCTCAACCACGCCGGCGGGCGCCTCGCCTACGACGATAGCGGCGTCGGTCCCCTGGTGATTTGCGCGCCCGGCCTGGGGGACTTGCGCGGCGAGTACCGTTTCCTGGCCCCGCAGTTGGCCGCCGCCGGTTACCGGGTGGTCAGCCTGGATGTGCGCGGCCACGGCGAGACCAGCGTGCGCTGGCCCGATTACTCGGTGGCCGCGGTCGGCGCCGACCTCTTGGCCCTGATCCGCAGCCTGGACGCCGGCCCGGCCGTGATCGTCGGCACCTCCATGGCCGCGGCCGCTGCCGCCTGGGCCGCAGCCGAGGCGCCCGAGGCCGTGACCGGCCTCATACTGGTCGGCCCGTTTGTGCGCGGTGTGAACACCTGGCCGGACCGGCTGATGTCCGGCGCCCTGCTCCTGCTCTTGGGCCTCCTTTTCGCACGGCCGTGGGGGCCGGCCCAGTGGGCGCGCCACTACGCCACGCTCTACCCCACGCGCCGCCCGGCCGACCTGGACGATTACTGCGCGGCCCTGCGCGCCAACCTGGCCGCGCCTGGACGCCTGGAGGCCCTGCACGCGATGCTGCGCGCCCCCAAGAACGCCGCCGAGGCGCGCCTGCCGCGGGTGACGGCGCCGGCGCTCGTGATCATGGGGACGAAAGACCCGGACTTTAAGGACCCGGCGGCCGAGGCCGAATGGGTGGCCCAACAGGTGCGCGGGAGCGTGCGCCTCATTCCGGGCGCCGGCCACTACCCCCACGCCGAAATGCCGGAGGTCACGGCGCCGGTCGTGCTGGCCTTCCTAGAATCGCTGCGCGAGAAGGCCGGTGCCTATGCCGCGTAGGGTTGTCCCGCACGTCCGCCTAGATAAGCCTACCGTCGTCCAGGCGGCCGCTGACCTGTTGGACGCCGAGGGCGTGGACGCGCTCACGCTCAGCCGGCTGGCCGAACAGCTCGGCGTGCAGACGCCGTCGCTTTACAACCACGTCGACGGGCTGCCCGGGCTGCAGCGCGAACTGGCCCGGCTCAACGCCCGGCAGTTGGGTGAGCGGCTGGCGGAGGCCGCCATCGGCCAGGCCGGCCCGGACGGTGTGCTGGCGGTGGCCCAGGCCTTCCGGGCCCACATCCGGGCGCATCCGGGCCTTTACCTGGCCACTGTGCGCGCCTCCGGCAACCTGGAAGCGCCCGACGCCGACCTGCAGGCCGCCGAGCGCCGGGTTCTGGACATTGTCGTGGCAGTGGTCGCGTCTCTGGGCCTGACCGGCGATGACGCCCTGCACGCTGTGCGCGGGCTGCGGGCGGTGACGCACGGCTTCGCGACGCTCGAGATCGCCGGCGGTTTTGGGATGCCGCTGGACCTGGACGAGAGTTTTCGCCGGCTGATGTCCAGTCTCATCCGGGGCCTGACGGCGCCCCGTTCAAGTTGAAAGCAGACCGGAGCGATGAGGCCATGCTGACGATACTGAAAGGCGCCAACCTGGTGCTGCGCTTCGTCCTGGAATTGTGCGCGCTGGCTGCCTTCGGCCTGGCAGGTTACCATCTGGGCGGCAGTTCCGCCCTGCGCTTCCTCTTCGGCCTCGCCGCGCCGCTGGCGGCCGCGGGGTTGTGGGGCCTGCTCGCTTCGCCGCGCGCGCCCGTGCGCTTGCCGGACCTCGCCCGGCTGCTCTTCGAGATCGCGTTCTTCGGGTCGGCGGCTGTGGGTCTGGCCTATGCCGGCCAACCTGCCCTGGCCTGGGCTTTGGGCGCGGCGGTGCTGAGCAATGAAACCCTGCTGGCCGTCTGGGGTCAGCGTCAGGCCCAGCGTCCGCGCGATCGATGACCGTTGCTGCCGCTGAACCAATGCGCTCTGCTCCCCGTCATCTTTCACCATCTCCCTCGACGACATAAACCCAGCCACTGCCATTTGATCCAACTGCGAGCCGCAGGCTACAATACGCGGCATGGAACTGAAACAACTCTGGAAGGTCGGGCTGCGTTGGTGGTGGCTGATCGTGCTGCCGCCCCTGGTCGTCGGCGTCTACAGCCTGGTCACCTACCGCGCCCCAGCTCCGGCTTACGCCCTGACGCTGCGCTTCACGGCCGGCCAGCCGACCCCGCTCACGGCCGAGCCGGCCTACGCGCGCAACTACTATGACTGGCTGACCTCGGAGTACATCGTCGGCGCGCTGAAAGATTGGGTGCGCACCGGCGCCTTTGCCGAGGCGGTCAGCGCCGAGTTGGCCGCGGCCGGCCGCGCGGTGCCGCCCAGCGCCGTGGCCGGGACAATTGTGGCTTCGGACAATGCCCGCAGCCTGTTGCTGGTGTACCTGGGCGGGGGCGACCCGGCCCAAATCAGCGCGATCGCGGCGGCCGTGGTCACCGTGCTGCAGGAGCAGAACGCGGCCGCGCTGCCGTCGTTGGGCGGTCAGCCGGCCGTGGTCACCGTGCTGGACCCGCTCTCCGGCAACGGGCCGGTCGCCGCCTCGCCCTCCCTGCGCGCCAGCCTGGATCTGCCTCTGCGGTTGGCGCTGGCGGTGGCGGCCGGGCTGGCCCTGGCGCTGGCCGCGCACTACTTCGACCCGGTGGTGCGCGAGAAGGCCGAGCTGGAGAAGCTGGGGCTGCCGGTGGTGGCCGAGATACCGCCGTCTCCCCTTTCCCGGCCTCCCGTCTCTAAACGCCGTGACTAGCGACTGGAGACTGCCCTCCATGTTAGAATCCTCGCCCGGAGCTTAAGTCAATGACCCTGATCGACCTTTTCCTGGTGCTGCGCCGCCGCGGCTGGATCATCCTGCTGGCCGCCGCGCTCACCGCCGCCAGCGCCTTCGTGTTCAGCAGGCTGCAGACCCCGGTCTACGAGGCCAGCGTCCGCATCCTGGTCAAGCCGTATCGGCCGGACCTGGGCCTGACGCAGACCGCCAAGACCGTGCTGCGCTCCTACGTCCAATGGATGCGCACCCAGCAGAACGCGCTGCACATCATCAATGATCTGCAGCTGGACATGGTGCCGGAAGCGCTGCTGGGCAATGTCACCATCGCGCCCGAAGAGGAAAACTTCATCATCCAGGTCGACGTGCGAGACCAGAACCCGGACACGGCCGGCAAGGTGGCCTACCGCTGGGCCGAGCTGTTCGTCAGCTATCGCGACGTTGAGAACGCCGCCCTGCGCAACGAAGACAAGGTCAGCGGCGCCATTCTGGATCAGCCGGTCATCAGCCTGTACCGCCCGCAGACCACGGTCAACACCCTGGCGGGCGGCATCCTGGGCGGGCTGCTGGGCGCCGTCATCATCTTCGTCTTGGAATATCTCGAATCCAATATTATCCGCTCGCGCCAGGACGCCGAACGCGCCCTGGGGCTGAGCGTGCTGGGCGTCGTGCCCGCGCTGGAGCCAACCCGCCGCAAATGACGCCGGACGATTGACGCAAGGCCGACTCGCCCGGGCCGCCTTGCGTCCTTGGTCCTGCGTCTTTCGTCTTTCAACACAATGACCAAAGACCACCTGATCACCCTCAAAGACGCGCGCTCGCCGGCAGCCGAGGCCTTCCGCACCCTGCGCACTAACCTGATCTTTGCCGGCTTGGAGCGGCCGCTGCAGGCGTTGGTGGTAACCTCGGCCGCGCCGGAAAGCGACGAAGCCGCCGGCAAGAGCCTGATCCTGGCCAACCTGGCGGTGGTCATGGCCCAGGGCGGGCGCAAGACGACGCTGGTGGATTGCGACCTGCGCCGGCCGCGCCAGCACGAGATCTTTGGCGCGCCGGTTGCGCCCGGCTTCAGCGATTGGATGACTGGCCGGGACGAGACGCCGCCGCGCCTGGTGCCGACCGGCGTCGAGGGCCTGGCGCTGCTGCCGGCCGGCTCGGCCACGGCCGCCCCCGCCGACCTGCTCAGCTCGCGCCGCCTGCCGCAGCTCATCGCCCACCTCAAGGCCGGAGCCGACATGGTGCTGTTCGACGCCCCGCCGCTGTTGGCGGTCTCGGACGCCGCCCTGCTGGCGGCCAGCCTGGACGGCGCGCTGCTGGCCGTGCGGGCCGGCCACACCCGGCGCGACCACGCCCAGCGGGCGAAAGAGCTGCTGGAGAAGATCGGCGTGCGCGTGGTCGGGGCCGTCCTCACCAACGCCGCCGGCGACACTCTGGGGGCGTACTGACCCCCTAGTCCTATCACCGAAGGCCTATTGCCGCCGCGCGGGAGCTTCGCCGACAATACCCGCCGGGACGATCAAGGGAGCACTGCATGAAGGGTCTAATCCTGTCTGGCGGCAAAGGCACGCGCCTGTACCCGCTCACCTACACGCGGGCCAAACAGCTGATCCCGGTGGCCAACGAGCCGGTGCTGTTCCGCGTGATCCGCGCCATCCGAGACGCCGGCATCGGCGAGATCGGCATCGTCGTCGGCGACACGGAGCCGGAGATCCGCGACGCGGTGGGCGACGGCGGCCGCTGGGGCGTGGCCATCACCTACATCCGGCAGAGCGCGCCGGCCGGGCTGGCGCACGCCGTCAAGGAGTCGCTGCCCTTCATCGGCGACGACCGCTTCGTGATGTTCCTGGGCGACAACGTCATCCAGGGCGGCATCAGCCCGCTCATCCGCCAGTTCGCGGCCAGCGACTGGAACAGCCAGATCGTGCTCAAGCGCGTGCCCAACCCGGAGCAGTTCGGCGTGGCCGAGTTGAACGGCGACGGCTCGATCAAGCGCCTGATCGAGAAGCCCAAGCAGCCGCCGTCCGACCTGGCCCTGGTCGGCATCTACATGTTTGACCAGCATGTGCGCGAGGCCGTCCACGCCATCCAGCCGTCCTTCCGCGGCGAGCTGGAGATCACCGACGCCATCCAGTGGCTGGTGACGCAGGGTTATGCCGTCCATCCTTACGTGCACGAGGGCTGGTGGATCGACACCGGCAAACCCGTGGACATGCTCTCGGCCAACGACCATGTGCTGGAGGAAGTGAAGCCGCACGTGGACGGCAGCGTGGACGCCGCCTCCAAAGTGGACGCGCGCGTCACGGTCGAGCGCGGCGCCCAGATCGTCAACAGCGTGGTGCGCGGGCCGGCCATCATCGGCGAGAACACGCGCATCCTCAACTCCTACGTCGGCCCGTTTACGTCCATCTACCACGACGTCGTGATCGAGAACAGCGAAATCGAGCACGCTATCGTGCTGGAGCACTCGCGCATCAGCCACGTCGGCGCGCGCATCCAGGATTCGCTCATCGGCCGCAACGCCGTGGTGACCCACACCGAGCGCAAACCGCGCGCGATCCAGTTCAACCTGGGCGACTATTCGCAGATCGACCTTGTCTGACGGCAGACGGCGGACGCCGGACGACTTAGCCGTCGTCGGTCGTCAGCCGTCGGTCGTCGCGCAGTGACCTCATGCAAAATCTTCTCGTCACCGGCGGCGCCGGCTTTATCGGCTCCAATTTCGTCCACTATATGCTGGCCAAGTATCCGGCCTACCGGATCGTGGTCTTCGACAAGCTCACCTACGCCGGCCGGCGCGAGAACCTCAAGGCGGCCGAGGCCGACCCGCGCTTCGCCTTCGTCCAGGGCGACATCGCCGACCGCGGCGCCGTGGACGCGGCCATCCGCCAGCACCAGATCGACACCATCGTCAACTTCGCGGCCGAGACGCACGTGGACCGCTCGATCCTGTCGTCCGAGCCGTTTGTGACCAATAACGTGACCGGCGTGACCGTCCTGCTTGAGGCGGCGCGCGAGTTCAAGCTGGAGCGCTTCCACCACATCTCCACCGACGAAGTCTACGGCCAGATCCCGGAGCCCAAGCGCAGCCGGGAGGGCGACCCGTTCGAGACGCGCAGCCCGTACTCGGCCAGCAAGGCCGCGGCCGAGCACTTTGTCTACGCGTACTTCATTACGTACGGGGTGCCGGCCACCATCACGCGCGGCTCCAACAACATCGGCCCGTACCACTACCCGGAGAAGGCCGTGCCGCTGTTCACCACCAACGCCATCGACAACGAGCCGCTGCCCGTCTACGGCGATGGCCGCCAGATGCGTGACTACCAGTATGTGGGCGACCACTGTGAGGGCATCGACGCCGTGCTGCACCACGGCCAGCTGGGCGAGGCCTACAACATCGCCACCGGCGTCGAGACCTACAACATCGACATGGCCCGCCAGATCCTGGACATCCTCGGCAAGCCGCACAGCCTGATCAAGTTCGTGCCGGACCGGGCCGGGCACGACCGGCGCTATGCGCTGGATGTGAGCAAGGCCCGGGCCCTGGGCTGGGAGAGCCGGCACACTTTTGGCCAGGCGCTGGAGAAGACCGTGCGCTGGTACGTGGACAACGAGTGGTGGTGGCGGCCGATTAAGTCCGGCGAGTTCCGGGCCTACTACGAGAAGCAGTACG
>ERZ761602.808-NODE-808-length-62601-cov-5.227608_pt1 | contig 62601 bp, 57 predicted proteins | sample MGYA00512165_ERZ761602 | MGnify/ENA primary metagenome ERZ761602 (study PRJEB28899, sample SAMN02445085) | bioreactor sludge metagenome | biome: EBPR sludge; isolation source: Thorneside wastewater treatment plant | place: Australia: Brisbane, Thorneside Wastewater... | reverse complement strand
GGTCCTCGGAAAATGAACGCATCGCTTTGATTTACCGCGAGTCTTTGAAACAAGCGGGAATCGATATGACCATTCGACCTCTGGAATGGTCGGTTTATATTAAAGCCATCAATGAAGATAAATTCGACGCCATGATGATCTCTTGGACTGCAGCTTTTGATATGGATCCCTATCAAATTTGGCATTCTTCTCAGGCCGTGAAAGGTGGAAGCAATCGCGTCGCCTACAAGAACGCTCGTGTGGATGAGCTCTTAGAAAAAGCGCGAATCACTTTGGATCGCGATGAGCGAAATAAATTGTATCAAGAGTTCAGCCGCATCGTTTCGGCGGATGCTCCTTATCTTTTTATGTTTGAAAGACCAAGCCTGCTTGTGGTTTCCAAACGATTCCAAGGCATCTTTCCAATCGGAAAGTTGGGCGTGGATAGCTCGCAGTGGTTTACTCCGATGGGACATGAAAAATATAAAGACGCTGCCGCCACGACTTCAACTCCGGGAGAATAAATCGGTTGCGAGCTTATTTCATCCGCAGGCTTGTCCTGCTCGTATTTACGCTGTTTGGAATCACGGTGATTTCTTTCGTGATGCTTCAGCTCACACCCGGCTCACCGCTCGAACTGAAAATGCAAAGAGACAATCGCGGTGCGCTAGGGGAACAATCGGCGATAAGCGAAGAGGCAATGGAGAACCTTAAGAGACTCTATCACTTCGACAAACCCATTCACGTGCGCTACGGCCTCTGGCTCAATGATTTAATTCATCTAGATTTTGGAAAATCTTTTGCTGAACACCGCCCGGTCTTAGACATGCTCAAAGAGCGAATTCCCGTCTCCATCGCCTTTGGGCTGACTTCTATTTTAGTAGCACTTTTTATAGGGATTCCACTCGGCATGATCGCCGCCGCCTATCAAGGAAGATTTATAGATTACTGCGTTTCAGTGATCCTTATCGCGCTCTACTCCACACCCGTTTACGTGGTCGCACTCGTTTTGCTCACCTTTCTCGGAGGCGGAGACTTTCTCGATCTCTTTCCTATCTATGGTTTAAAATCCGACGATTACGAGACACTGAGTTGGGCGGGTCAGATTTGGGACCGCGCGCACCATTTCTTTCTGCCCGGTCTCTGCTATTGCCTAGGCGGGTTAGCTTTCATTGCTCAGCAACAGCGATCGAGCCTTCTCGATTGTATGCGACAAGACTACATTCGCACTGCGCTATCCAAGGGTCTGAGTGAACGAAGTGCCTTCCTTAAACATGCATTTCGGAATTCTCTCATTCCCACGGTAACCCTGCTCGGAGGAATGATCCCTGGAATTTTAGGCGGCGGAATTATCATTGAACGTATTTTTTCCATCCCTGGGCTTGGATTGCTTTCGTATGAGGGTCTTTTGAATCGCGATTATCCCGTCATCATGGCTAACTTCACGATTTCGTCCTTTCTCGTCCTGCTCGGAATTTTTATAGCCGACTTTTTATACGTCGTTGTGGACCCACGCATTACCTTTGACGAACGGGGCGAAGGTTAACGATGTGGAGACGCCTTTCATGGGTGGGACGAGTTTCGGGAATTCTTCTCGCGCTTTTCGTCTTTATGGCCCTCTTTGCTCCGTGGATCGCGGGCGATTCCAAGAATCCAGAGGATTGGCTGCCTTTGATTAAATTCGGTCCCGAATCCGCCGATATTTTCACCTCTCCATTTTTGGCCGCGCCCGATTCCGCACATCTCTTTGGCACCGATTACATTGGCCGAGATGTTTTTGCGCGTGTGGTGCATGCGACGAAGAACTCACTGCTCTTTTCCGTCGCTGTAATGATCGCCTCAGTGATCATTGGCACTTTGGTTGGTGCGGTCATGGGGTTTTTCGCGGGTCGACTTGATATGATCCTCTCCCGAATTATCGAAGTGATTAGCAACTTCCCGATTTTTCTTTTGCAGCTCACATTTCTCGCCATCTTTGGCTCGAATTATTTCATCCTCTTCTTTGTGATGATCTTTTCGAATTGGATTTCTTATGCGAGGTACACGCGCGCAGAATTTTTCCGATTGAGGAACCTGGAATTCGTCCAAGCGGCCCGAGTTTTAGGAAGCTCACGCTCTCGAATTATTTTTAGACATCTTCTCCCCAACTCTCTCACTCCGATTCTGGTGCTCATCCCCTTTGATTTAGCCTCCACAATCATCGGCCTCGGCGGATTATCCTTCCTTGGATTCGGCGAACCAATTCATGTGGCGAGTTTTGGCGAACTTCTCAATCAGGCCCGCGAACATTTTCAAAGAGCTTGGTGGCTGGCTGTATTTCCAGGGGGAGCGCTTTTCTTACTGACATTAAGCTTGGCCCTTTTCGGAGCAGCGGTACGAGACATGCTCGATCCACGCTTGGGAAAATAGTTAAAGGTAAAGGCTGTAAGCCGGGTTCTGTTCTCTGCGTTAACCCTTGCGAGTTGACGCAGAGCGACGATCATTAATCTAGGAGACCCGTTACCGAGTCCCTCAAGCGACCTACCTTCATCATAGACTACTCACTTGCCAACCGCGGAGCAGTCACGTGGGGAGCTTTCCCACGGAGAAGTTTGCACTTCTCCAGACGTATGTTTGGTCTTGCACCCCATAGGGTTTAGCGCGATTGCAGTCACCTACAAAAGCCGTGAGCTCTTACCTCACGTTTTCACCCTTACCTGATCTCTTCGGTAAAACCGAAAAGCCATCGGCGGTGTATTCTCTGTGCCACTTTCCGTATCAGTCTTTCAACTGACCCAGGCCATTAACCTGTATGGTCGCTCAGATTCAAAAAACTTTTCTGTCGAACAAGTTTTATTGAATCAGGTGCCCGGACTTTCCTCTCCACCATACTTTTCGAAAAAAACATGGGCAGCGATCGTCCGCCTTTACCTTTATTAAAAACAGAAGTTACTAAAGCGATTTTTGCCAAGCAAGTGCGAAGTCGAAAGTCGAAAAAATGAAGTTAAACCGACGCCGCTTTGATGGAATCCGCAACGATTGCGTTATTAGACGTGAGACCACCGCTCAATTCATTTTGAGGAAACAAAATTCTTGAGCAACTTGGACAAGTGATAAGAGCCGTAAGCTTCTCGAGCTGCATACGCGTTTGAGGCGGAAGGGAAACAAAACAGCCGGTACAGATAGAATCCTTGACAAGGGCAACGCCACTTCCTTTTCGGATTTTTTGAACACGTTCATAGAGCGAAAATACTTGATCATCGACTTGAGAGATAAATTGATCGCGCTGCTTTAGCAGTTCTTCAATTTTAGACGTGATGTCACTTAAACCTTTCGCTCGAGCTTCTTCCAATTGCTTCACTTTGGTCTGAAGCTCATCATTTTCTTTTTGCTTTGCATCACGCGCTTCAGTCTTTTGCTTTGAAATCTCCGTTTTTTCTTCCAAAAGTTTTTTCGTTTCTGCGACTCGCTTTTGAAAATTGTCGACTTCCTTGTTCGCGGAGAATTCTTCTTTCGTATTCCTTAAATCGCGCCGCTTCGCTTCAGCGCGCTTTAAGTCCTCAGCTAACGTGAGGGATCGCAATTCCAACGCTCGTCGTTCGCGATCCACATCCTTAAAGCCTCGGTCCAAAGATTTCACGACCTTCGAGATCTCCAACAAGTCCGACTGTGCTTTGACCATTTCTTCGGGAACTACAGAACTTTCTTGTCGGTATTGAAAGAGTTTGGCGTCGATTTCTTGAAGCTTAAGTAGCGATTCAACCGATTTTCTTAAGACCTCAGGAGAGATTTCCACCTACGACGCTCCTTTCGAATAGGGACGATGTGCCGTCCGTCTATATATAAAGAAGGTTATCGTAAGACTGGCTTAAAAGCTCAAGGCTTTTTAGGTGCAATTCGATAGTAGAAGGCCTTAGAGTCGGTTAAAGGCCATTTTTGGTCGGGCCCATAGCTCAGTTGGTTAGAGCAGGCGGCTCATAACCGCTTGGTCCCTGGTTCAAGTCCAGGTGGGCCCATTGTTTGTCAAAGATGAGGGAGCCGAGCTAAGGTATTTTGAATGACAAAGGGAATCTTGGAAAAATCGGATGCAGTAATGGGTGGCACTACCGTATTTGAAGGGACGCGCGTTCCCGTCGAAACCCTTTTGGAGTACCTCGAAGCTGGCGATTCCATAGATGATTTTCTGAACGATTTTCCTACCGTAAGGCATGGTCAGGTCGTCAAGTTTCTCGAGTCCATTCGAAAAGAATATTCATCTAAAGTCTCATCAGAATGAGAATTATTTTAGACGAGTGTCTTCCCCGCAGTCTCAAGGCTTAGTTTGCTAATTCTCAAGTTACAACCGTTCCCGAAGCAGGCTGGGCGGGGAAGAAAAATGGCGAACTAATGACGCTCCTTGAAAGTCGATTCGATATATTTATTACGGTAGATCGCAATCTCGCCTTTCAGAACCCGACACGAAAATTTAAAATAGGAATTATTGTTTTGGCCGCTCCTACGAACCGAATGGTCGATTTAAAAAAGTTAGTTCCTTCTATTAAAAAAATTCTAGGCAAAATGAAGCCAGGGATGCTCGAGGAAATTTTCGAATAAATTGCGGTCCTCTATCAAAACCCAATGATTTCCAGGCCATTCTCGGTGAGAACAAATTGAATTCCCATGGCCCGTTTTAAATACCGTCTAAAATCTTCTACTCTTAAAAATTGCCCATCGGGTACCCGACTAAAATCATGGCCGGGATACTTTGCTCGATCCACTTGATGCCACATCATCGCCCATTTTCCCGTTTCAATATCCTGATAAAGAACTGGCCTTCCGACCCACGAAGCTCCACCTTCCTTCATCGTTCTTCCAAAGTCTTTGTATGCACCACTCACCTCACGAATGACCTGATAAGGTCCCTCGATATTCTTACTAAACGCGAAATGAGCACGATAGGAATCGCTCGAATATTCTGAACTGCTAAATCCCACCACGAAATAACGTTCTCCTTCCACCATCACCTCCACAGGACGTGGGCCCTCTACAAGATACCCCCCAATTTTTGCATCCCGCTTTGAAGCCTCATAAAATGCCGAGTCCTTTTTAAGCAGAGGCTTCATTTCACCTTCGGACGCAAAGGCCACGAATTCATTTTTTTGATCAAAAATTGGCTTCAAACGCACACTCACCATTTCAGTGAGGTACGGTTTGCCGTCTCGCACTTCTGTCACTCGTTCCGAAAACAAATAGATCGGTTCTTTTGAATCCAGATCGATAGTGTTAGACGACTCACCTTTTTGAATGAGATTGCCCCCGTAATTGTGACCCAGCCATCCATAAGGTGAGTCGCCCGTTAGAGGCAGGGGCACCTGTTTCCCATTTACAAATAAATAAACTCGTCGATCTGCGTTGTCTTCCCAACCTCGCGGCAGTTGCCCGTCCGGAGAGCGAGACATCGCCCCAGCGAGATGAATCGTTTGGGCGGGTCTCCCATTTCTTAGAATTTGAAAGGCTCTTGCATCCCATGCGGGGGGAATTCCATTCGCACCGATGGGAAGGCCATTCGAATAAAATAGCTCGAGCGGTTTTATTTGTGGCTCGAGTCCCAGTCTGAAATCCCGGAGCGAGGACCATTCTAAATAGACCGAGCCGGAGATGAAAACTTGAACCTTGTACGCACCCGTCAAAGGATCCCAAACCCAAAGGGGCGGAGCGGGATCCGGCGTTTCCATGGGTAAGTTATGCGTGAGCGTCTGAACGACGGCCTGCCGACAGCCCTCTAAATCGAGCGCGTTCGATTGCGCATGCACATTGTTAAAAGCAATGATGAAAACCCAGAGATTGCCGACCACCCAATATGAAATGAGCCTCACCACTTCCTGTTAGTCAGCAAGAAATGTGCCAGAGTGAGGCCCGCTTAAACTCAACGTAGAGCGCTTGCCCTCTCGATTCAATACGACTTCGAATCAATCACAAAGCGGTAGCGGACTTGGCCCTTCACGGTGCGCTCATAGGCCTCATTGATCTGCGCAGCCTTGATCACTTCCACATCGCTCGTAATTTTGTGCTTTCCGCAATGATCGAGCATCTCCTGCGTTTCACGAATACCCCCAATCAGAGAACCCATGATCTTTCGACGCTTCATCACAAGGCCGAACACTCCAAGATCTAACGGCTTATCCGAAATTCCCACCATCACCAGCGTCCCTTGGCGCTTCAGCAATTCGAGCGCCTGATTCACGTCGTGTTTGGCAGCTACCGTGTCGATGATGAGATCGAAATGATTTTCCAACTTCGTCATCTCATCCTCATTCTTTGTGAGCGCGAAATGTTGTGCGCCTAACCGCTTCGCATCGTCTTTTTTCGAAGGCGATCCACTGAGCACCGTCACTTCTGCGCCAAAGGAGTTGGCCAACTTCACCGCCATGTGACCGAGGCCGCCTAGGCCAAGCACGCCGATTTTTTGACCGCGAGATACGCCCACGAATTTCATGGGTGAGTAGGTGGTGATCCCCGCGCACAAAAGGGGAGCAGCGCCGGCAGGATCCAATCCGTCTGGAATTTTTAAAACAAAATTTTGATCCACCACGATTTGCGTGGCATAGCCACCCTTCGTCGGCTTCTTCGTTTCCCGATAGAGTCCATTGTAGGTGGGCGTGAATCCTTTCTCACAATATTGCTCTAAGCTTTCTTTGCAGGACCCGCAGGTTTGGCACGACTCCACCATGCAACCTACGCCAACGCGCTCTCCCACTTTGAACTTCGTTACCCTGCTGCCAAGGCTCTTCACCTTGCCGACGATTTCATGACCCGGCACCATCGGAAATATCGAACCGCCCCATTCATCTCGCGCCTGATGGATGTCGGAGTGGCAGATTCCACAAAACTCGACTTCTATTTGAATCTCGTTCTCGGCCGGGTCTTGGTATTCGAATTCGAAGGGAGTGAGTGGACTCGTGGCGCTTTTGGCGGCATAGCCTTTGGTTTTGATCGTCATTGAGGAACCCTACAAGAAACTTGATTCCTAAAGCGAGCCTGATAAACCCCTCCAAAGGTGGTGTGAGAGTCATGAAAGCGGCTGTTTTTAGTCTTCTTTTAATTGTTGTCATGGGTGTGGGGGCAGAATGCCATGCTCAGCGGGTGCTGAATTTCCTTCACGGCAGAGTCGGTTCGACCTCCGTCATCATGACGGTCGGTGAAACCACAAGGGGAACCCCCGAAATTTATGGGCTCTTGATTACCTACACGCCTCCCACTTGGGCTCAGAGACTCTTCGGAAAAAAACCCGTTATTGTCACAGGTACGAATGTGAGCTTTGCGTATCGCGATCCCACATCTTTTGGAATTCAGTATATGTTACTACCCGCTGAAGCTCCCATGCCTCGGTTTGATCCCCGTGAAATTTTGATCCTACCAAATGCCACTCGATTTCCCGGGATGGGAACGATCATCTATCGCCCAACCGAAGGGACGATCGAATTGCCGAGAGAGTTAAGCGTCGTTCGAAGTGGAATTCGTTTAAAGAGCGTAAGCGCGACAGTCGATCGCGACGACATTCCCACACCTCATCATATTGAATGCGTTGCAAATGTGAATGCTCTCGCCTCTCGTCGATAGTCCTCCTTGAGCATCCCTAGCGCGCTTGATAAAACATCTTCATGGAAGCCGTTGAGCGGGAAGAGCAACCACTATCCTCAATTTCATTTCCGAAGACTGAAGAAGAAGTTCTCAAACGTTGGCGTACCCATAAGATTTTTGAAAAGAGCCTCGCGCAGTCGAAGAAGCCCTTTAGTTTTTATGACGGCCCTCCTTTTGCCAGTGGGCTTCCACACTACGGTCACCTGCTCGCTTCCACCTTAAAGGATGTCGTCCCGCGCTACTGGACGATGCGAGGATTTCATGTAGAGCGACGATGGGGATGGGATTGTCACGGCCTTCCCATCGAACAAGAAATCGATAAAAAATTTCATTTCAAATCGGCCAAAGAAGTCGAAGCATTCGGCATCGCCAAATACAATGCCGAATGCCGAAGCATCGTGCTCCGTTTCACCGAGGAGTGGAAGCGCACGGTGGAACGGCTCGGACGCTGGGTGGATTTTGAAAATGATTACAAAACCATGGACCTCAAATTCATGGAGTCCGTTTGGTGGATCATGGGGGAGCTCTGGAAAAAGGGAATGATCTATCGCGGCTACAAGGTCATGCCATTTTCCACGCCGCTCGGCACACCTCTTTCGAACTTTGAAGCAGGATCGAATTATCAAAATGTTCAAGACCCAGCGATCACGATTACTTTCCCATTGAAGTCTGATCCCACGATTGCATTTCTGGGTTGGACGACCACTCCTTGGACGCTCCCTTCCAATCTCGCACTCGCTGTCGGCGAAGAGATCGACTACGTGCAAATTTCAGTCAATGGCGGAAAGAAATTTATCTTAGCCGAAGCGCTCGTTCCGAATTTTTTCAAGAAAGATGAATTTGAAATTCAGAAAAAATATCTCGGACGTGATCTCGTCGGCACGGAATACACACCGTTGTTTCCATTTTACGCCGATGGAAAGAAGCCTCCCTACTTCACCGTTCTCACGAGTTCCCATGTCACCACCGAGTCAGGAACCGGCGTCGTGCACATGGCGCCAGCGCACGGGCAAGAGGACTTCGACGCCTGCAAGAAAGTGAAAATTGAACCGCTCTCCGCGGTGGACGCCTTCGGAGTTTTCGGCGCCGAGGTCGCGCCTTATGCCGGCATGTACGTCAAGGACGCTGACAAAAAAATCATCACGGATTTGAAATCGGCCGGACGACTCTTCAAGCAAGATACACTTCAGCATGCCTATGCCTTTTGTCCGCGCACCGACACGCCTCTAGTCTCTCGCGCGGTGGCGTCGTGGTTTGTGAAGGTGGAAGAAATTCGCGATCGTTTGGTCACAAACAATATAAAGCATACCCACTGGGTCCCCGAGCATCTGCGCGAAGGGCGATTTGGCAACTGGCTATCCAATGCTCGCGACTGGGCGATCTCTCGAAATCGCTATTGGGGAAACCCGCTGCCGTTTTGGGAAGCGTTTGAGGAACCTGAGGATCGGAGAGAGATTTTCTGCATTTCGAGCCTCAAAGAATTGGAGTCACTCACCGGGAAAAAATTTACGGATATTCATCGAGAATATTTGGATGACCTCATCATTGAAAAAAATGGGAAGAAATTCCGCCGCGTTCCAGAAGTTCTAGATTGCTGGTTTGAAAGTGGCTCGATGCCCTACGCGCAAAACCACTATCCATTTGAAAATAAAGAGGCGTTTGAAAAATCGTTCCCTGCGCAATTTATCGCCGAAGGTTTGGATCAAACGCGCGGCTGGTTTTACACACTCTCGGTTTTAGGCACGATTCTCTTCGACAAACCGCCCTTTCAAAATGTGATCGTGAACGGAATGATCCTTGCCGAAGACGGCAAGAAAATGAGTAAACGCCTAAAAAACTATCCCGATCCACACTATGTGATCGACACCTACGGCGCGGACGCGCTCCGCCTCTACATTATTGATTCACCCGCGATTCGCGCGGAGGAACTTCGATTTACGGAAGCTGGCGTGAAAGAAATTGTCCGCCGCGTGCTTTTGAAATGGTGGAATGCGTACACATTCTACGATTCCTACGCGAAGATCGACGGCTTCCAACCAGTAGCGGCCGATAAAGTCAAAATGCCAGCGAATATTTTGGATCGATGGATTCTCTCTCGCTTGCAGTCGCTTCTCGTCTCCATTGAGAAAGAAATGGAGCAGTATCACCTTTATAGCGTGGTTCCTGCGCTGCTCCTTTTCATTGAAGATCTCACCAATACTTATATTCGTCTGAATAGGCCGCGCTATTGGGAAGAAGGATTCTCTGATGATAAGCGCGATGCCTTCCAGACTTTGTACACCGTACTCACCTCCCTTACGAAGATGATGGCGCCGTTTACGCCCTTTCTAGCGGATCATCTCTACCTGCTTCTTACCAAGGAATCGCAAAAGGAATCGGTGCATTTAGAAGAGTATCCGCGTGGCAATGAAAAACTCATGCAGCCCGATTTGGAATTGGGCGTTGGACTTTTAGAAGAAGTGATCTTCCTTGCACGAAATTTGCGCGAGCAGGAAAAAATCAAAGTAAAGATTCCCCTAAAGGAATTGCACATTGTGCATCGAAATCCGAAGGTGCTCGAAACTTTGAGGCCTCTTGAGGCGTACCTCTATAGCGAACTCAATGTAAAAAAAATCACCTATCGCTCCGACGAGCAAACCTTCGTCAACCTGATGGCAAAGCCCAATGGCGCGACTCTGGGCCGAAAGGTGGGATCGAAGATGGGCGAACTTACAAAACTCATCAATCAACTGAGCTTTGAACAAATTACACAGCTCGAAGCGGGCAAAACATTGAATCTCGCGGGCTTTGATATTGGAACAGAAGACGTTAAAATTCATCGCAACTCCGTGAAAGGACAAATTCCTTCCACCTCCTCCGCAAAAATCATCGTGGGGTTGGACACCAAAGTGGAAAGAGCTCAAGAGTTGGAAGGTTTGGCGCGGGAAGTCGTAAATCGAATTCAAAAGCTTCGAAAGGATTCCCGTTTAAATCTTGCCGATCGCATTCGCTTGAACATTTCGACCTCAGATTCCGATTTGAGTGAGGCCATTCAAACGTTTAAAATATACATTTCTGAGCAAACGCTTGCCACTTCGCTTCAAGCGGGAACTGCCCCTGTAAAATTCACACAGCGCCAAGCCTTCGAAATCGAAGGTAAGAATTTAGAAATTGGCTTAGAGCGCGAAGCGTAGAATCATTGAGTGAGTGTCCAGCAACTCACCAACCATATTACAGATCGTCCATGTCGATGAGACCGGGGATTCCTACCATCGCATGCGATGGCCCGCGGAAATTCTCTCAAGTCATCATCGACCTGGCTGGCGAATCGTGAATCTCTCTTACAATTCTTCTCAACGTTATGAGTGGGCAATGGAAGCGGATCTCCTTGTGCTCATTCAATCCGGCGATGTCGAATTTCTACCTATCTTAGAAAAGCGCCGTGCGGCGGGACTCAAAACTCTCGTTGAATACAATGACAATTTTTATGAGCCCCAGCCCTGGAGTCCTTCCGCAGGAGCCTGGAACATTCCACAAATCCGGCAAACTTATGAACTCTTCATGCAACTCGCCGATGGTCTCATCGTCACCGGCCCTGGACTGGAGGAGCTATTCCAATCGAAATTTAAAACGCCAGTTCATATTTTAGAAAATCATCATCCTTACGAACTCACCGACTTCGAAAGCGTCTGGAACCGGAAAGACTCAAAGAAAATTCATATCGGTTGGGCGGGCTCACTGGGTCATATCGCCGATTTGTTGTCTCTGCAGCCGCTCTTTCATCGTTGGCTCGACCAATTCCCAAATGTGCATCTCCATGCTATGGGAAATGAATCCATTCCTTCCCTCCTTCGTCTGCCAAATAGCCGATTCAGTTTTACTCCCTGGGGTGGGATGAAAGAGTATTTTGAATTTCTTGCCGGACTGCATCTGGGTATCGCGCCCCAACGAATGACGGCTTATAATCGATGCCGATCGGACATCAAGGCCATTGAATTTGCGTCGCAGGCTTGCTTACCCGTCGTGCAGGATTCCCTGCCCTATACCAAATGGATCTCAAATACATCTCTGCCTAAATTTCAAACGCAAAAGGAACTAGATGAAATTGGGGATTCACTGGCGGGCAACCCCAACGAATTAAAATCAAAAGCCAGAATAGGCTTTGAATATGTAAAATCTCAGCGCCTGCACTTCCATCGAGGTGAGCGCGCGGAGTTGTACGAAAAATATCTGCCGAAAAATCTTCGGAGCCCCTCCTGGAAGCTGTCGGAGGGTTTTCACTATGTCGTCGGAGACACAGGATCGACTCCATCGTCCCATGAGCAAACTCTCGCTCAGGCCCAAAAACTTTGGAATGAATCTAAACAACGAGAGGTCGCCCTCACCTTCATTCAAAGCGCCGCGAAGCAAAATCCCTGGTCCGCGGAAATCGCGGTTGCGCATTGCAAGATGCTCATGGGCTTGCGACGCGGTGAGATAGGCGAGGTCCTCGAGAATGCGCAAAAGGCTTTTCCGTTGGACCTTCGATTTCCGCTGATGCGTTTACTTTTCGTGGCGGAAGCTTCCTCAGCACTTCGAGAGTGGGAGAAGTTTTGCATCCGCCTGGAAGAAAGCAATTGGGGCGCGAAAAAATATTTCCATCAAGAGATCGCTGCAACTCTTGCCCGTCACCTCAGGCAATTTCCCGAAATCGTGCAAATTGCAGAGCGATTGAATGGGATTTATGAGCGCCAAAGCCTCCCCATTCTTTTCGAACTGGCTGAACATTCCGAAAGAACAGGCGATTTCGTTAAAAGCGAACAAATTTACGCCGCCATCACCGATGCCAAGCGCTCTTTCGATCTGAACCAAGGCTTCCTCACTTCGGTGTCCGAGGGTTATTTGGAGGCCTTTAAAGAGTGTCTTCAGGCCCGAGTTCAAGAGGGTTTCTAAACTTGAAACTTTTTTCATAGCGACCCCGTAACGTGAGGCCATGGCCCACTTAAGCCTGCGATTTGACTCTCGAATGTGGTCCCGGTTTTGCATATACAACCTACGTGCGCGAACCGACATGATTTCAAAGCTGAAACAAATTTCTACGATGATGTTCATTGTCGGGGTGACGACTTCCCTTTCACTTGTCCACGCCCAAACCAAAACCAAGGCCGCGAAGAAAAAAGAGCTCATCGAAGAACTTAAAAACGGCAATATTCCCACTGTCATTCGAGAGGAGCTAATGCTCGTCGACGAGGACTCCGCCGCCTTCAAAGAATTTCATACTCTCATGACCGACCTCTATATACGGTTGGTCGGCAATGAATTTGCAGAAAAAAATCCAGTTCGTTTCGTTTTGACCGATGACTCTTCAATCAATGCATATCGAATGAGCTACACGAAACCTCCCGTGATCGGCTTCAATCGTGGGACTTTTCAAAAATTGGATACCTTAGATCAGCTGGCCTACATCCTCGGGCATGAAATCACTCACTTGGAGCTGGCCAACGAGCTTGGTGAAGGGAAGAACTCCAAAGGTGAAGAATTTGCGGCAGATTTACGTCCTCTTCTGTTAATGCAAAGAGCAGGCCTCGATCCCAAAGAAGCGCTGACCGCTCAAAAACTTTTGAAAGATATCACCACGCTGAATTTTGGAAATTATATCGATCCTCACGGCCTCCCCATTCATCGAATTTCTGCCGTAGAAAAAGGGTTGGCTTTCCTCGATAGCAAAGAAGGAGGTTTGCATCGTTCGCCTACAAAACTTCCGCAAGAATTCCGAAACGCGACCAAAGGATTGACCCATGTTTCCTATCTTGAGGAAAAAAAATCTGAAAAAAGTTTCGATGCCATGTCCGTTACCGAACAATTAGATTTTCTGAAAAGCTATTTGGTCGATCTGGAGCCAGAGTTTCATAATCGCTATCGAGAATGGCATTCCATCTTAAACGACATTGCCTACGATCCAAAAAATATCGCTCATCGCACGGCCCTCGATGCCTTAGCCGACGCGGTTCTAGATGATCCGAAGTATTCCAATATATCGGCTAGCCCTTATGTAGAACTCGCTCTCATGGATGGCGGAAAGCATCGCGACCGTCCTAAACCGATTGGTCGCCTCCGTAAAATTCGAAATTTAATCAAAGCCTTCACCGAATCCTCTAGCCGTGAAGATGCCGAAAAAAATGCCATCGCCTTATTGGCGGCCTTACAAGCTGAGCCCTACGCTGGGCTTGAACAGTTCAATTGGTCCACTTTCAAAATACCCAATTTAGATAAAGATCCTCAGGCTGAAGCTTCATGGAATCAATTCATCCCTTGGGCTAAAGCCGACTCCAGTAAAAATATTTTACGGGCTCTTTGGACTTTGGGAATCGAGGATCCACGATTATACCCTCTTATGGATTTGCCGCTAGCGACAGAGCTTTTCGAAGCATCGGCAAAAACTCTCGCCAATCACGGACGCTTCTTCGAAGCTGTCGAAGTCGAATATGACGGAACATTCAGTAAATTAAAACGCCGCGAAACCATTGAATCGCGTCGAGCCATTGTTCTCTCAGATTTGCAGACACGCGATTTCGATCGTCTCCTTCAAGAGGCCTTCGAAGGTAACGAAGAAGCCAAGAACGCACTGCGCACTCTTTTAAGAAAACAATTCTCACTCATAGACGACCGCCTGCAAAGAATCGTCTATGAAGCGCATTACGAAAAGGATCCTGCGTTATTAGCCCGAATGAAGGAGCTTCAGGATATGCGCCCAGAACTCGTGGGTCTCGAGTACTTCGACAAAGATATGGATTTCTTTTTAAAATTGAACCAGGCCGCGCTCTCAATACCTCGATGGTCATTCGAAAAAGGCGACGCTACGGCCCAAACAAAATACTTCGCTCAACTTGAACATATTTTTAAAAACCAATCTGTTTGGATCGCCGCCATTCAAAAAATTATTGGGGAAAATAATAATCGATCTGCGGAACTAAAAAGCAAACTTGTCGACTATTTTAGGGAGAACGCGAGAATTTTAAGAACGGATGAACCCCTATTTAAATTCTTTATTGATATTCCTGACTCCTGGATGAACACCGAGGAGAAAATCGAAGCTTTGCGAGATAGCGAAACACTAATTGTTCAGCAGAACCGTTTCTCGCATTGGCCAGATTTGTCCATCATCACAAAATTTCGAAATCTCTTAGGCTATACCGCGCCCCAAAGTTTCAAAGAATTGATGACCGCTATCGAAAAGCTAAAGACGAAGGAGCATAATGCCCTAACCAATCAATTGAAATTCATTGAATTCTTTCTTTATTTTCAAAATCGGCCGTTGGGAAATGAGCCTTGGGAAAAAATCATCGGGGAGATCGACGTGGTCACCGTCGAACAATATTTGAACGACGTTTTCTCACCCGCACTTCGAAACTTTCAAAAGAAGTTATACACTCACGTGAAGGGAAAGAGAAAATGGCCCACAGATATCGGCGAAAAAATTAGAATTTGGAAATTGTACAGCTCCAACGATTTGTTCGATGCCAATAACATTCAGCGATTATCTGTTCTAAAAGAGATTTTGGCTCAGGTGGAAGAACAAAGTGATCTGGATCAGCGCATTTCAGTGATTGAAGAACTTCTCTTTGGAACGCAAATTGAAGACTTTAGTTTAAGAGATCGAGCGTATGAAATTTGGGTTGCAGCGCAGGCTCAAAAACTTGGCATCGACGATCGCAGTCCCGCTTACGATAAAAAAATTAAATCACTCATCTCTACTATCCAACCTCGAAGTGATGCGATTACACGACTCGCTCTCTTCTCGAGACTGGCCGATCGAATTGAAGCCCAACGCGATGTGGCTTTCGAGCTGGAGAAGGGAATCGTTATTCGGACGCGTGAGAAATTAGAATCCACTCACATAAATGGAATAATGACCGAAACCTTCCTGACGTTGGCAAAAAATGAACCTAAGTTTCGGACCGATTTGATTCATTTTCTAACTGAGCCCATTTCCGATGAGGCTCTGCGATCTCTTCGAATCACGATAAAGGAGTATTCCCATGCGATGGGTGGATACGAAAAGGAATGGAGCACGAAATCCTTCGCCGACGCTTCTCTCTCCCTCGTGCATAAAAATTTTTGGTCCGCCCCAATGCCTATCCGAGCGGCACTTCTGGAAGAAATTTTGATGGGCCAGCGAGAGGCGGGTAGTTATCAGGAGGCCTTTTCATTTGTGATTGAGCGCTTATTTCCTCCAGAAATGCAATATGTCGGGCAAGCCAGAAATATTTTTCAACAATATTCCAGAGTCATTCCGGAGTATCAACGGTCTCTTCTCTTGGCGGCGGCCATGGTGGCTAATCAAAAAAGTTTCCGATCAGGGAGATACGAGCGTTGGATTAGGCCGTCGATTGGGGTTGATTTTGGAAGTCCTCGGACCTGCGGAAACAAAGCTGGGTCAAGCCATTCATTCTCACCCCTCCACACCGGAAGATATTCGAGAGGGAATGGCGCATCTCAAAAAAATGACAGCGGCACCTTTGCGATGGGATCTCTGGCGGCTCTACGACTCCTCCGTTCCCGAAAGTACGCGTGCTCGCATGGATCATGTAGGAAGTATTTTAGGTGCGGCATCCTATTATGTGGTCTTTGAAGTGCAGCCGAAAGATGGGAAGCCCCAAGTGATCGCCACGCTGCGAGAAAAAGCCGAAGAACGATCGAGCAATGGTTTTCGTTTGATGCTTGAACTCGCAAAAAATCTCGGAGAGCAAGATCCCGTCTATAAGATCTTTACCCAACAAATTGGACAGGCGCAAAGCATGGTTAAAATTGAAACCGACGGAAATGCCGCGCGGTCTCAATACGATATCGCCTCTAAGCTTTATAACGGACGTTATGTTGAAATTGATGGATTCAAATTTTCTTTCGACTCCACTTCATTAACAGATTCAGGACCTCGCTTTCGTTTGATGGAAAAGGCCAAAGGACTTCACTTCAATGATTTGCCAGAGGACACTGCCGAACAAAAAATATTTAAAAAGAATCTCGCGAAGGCCTATGTGACTCTGGAATTTTATATCATCTTAATGGGTGGAGAATTCGATCACGATCGGCACGGCTATCAAATGAAAGTCGACGGCACCGAAGTGCGCCTCTTCGATCACGGGGCGATGAGCCTGCATGCCCCCTCCACGGAGGATCGAAAACTCCTCGCTGACGTTCTGTTTGAAGGTTTCGAAAGAATGCAAAGAGGCGAAAGTATTCAAACCTTCTTAACGAATACGGTTCGACAAAGAGCCGAAGCGGGTACACCGTCGGAATATATAACCACGATTCAAAAAGGCTTGCTGGCTCTGTCCGATTATCTCCGTCACATGAGCGCCAACGACATCAAACTTGCTCTGCAATCGGCGATCCAAGCTGGCTTAGAGGATGGCACCCTTCACTCCGACTTAATCGAACAGGCGATGATGAAGGCGGAAGCTGGGGGTTTTTCGTCGGGGGCCCTCTCCTGCCAAGGCGAAGTGATAAAAATAGGTCAAAGGCTGTCGAAATAACCCTCGGCAATACACCTTCGTGGTGTCCCTTGCGATTCCAGGCCATTTTTGGCTAGCTTTAGCCCACTATGTCGACTTCCGCTGCTGAGTCCCCCCGTCATGAGCCCAAAGCTCCCACCTCGTCCAGTTTCTCCATTCGCTCGTACTGGGAGAATCAAGAGGCTCGCTTTGATAACCATCTGCAGTACATGAACCCTCAATTGCCGAAGGTCTTAAAGACGCTGGGCTTCGACAAGACCTATGTGCGCGGGGAAGGTCCGTATTTGTGGGATCAAGAGGGACGCCGTTATTTAGATTTCCTTTCGGGCTACGGAGTTTTCAACTTTGGCCGCTATCACCCGGTGATTGTGCGCACGATGCGCGAGATGTTGGAACTTCAAGATGCAAATCTCGTGCAATTCGATTGCCCCCATTTGCTTGGCGAGTTAGCGAAGGCTTTGAGCGAGCGCTCTCCCAACAGAGGTCGCGTGTACTTTACGAGCACGGGCGCAGAAACTGTGGAGACGGCAATTAAATTTGCTAAAGCGCATACGCGACGCGATCGCATCCTCTATTTAGATCATGCCTTTCACGGTTTGACTTTGGGTGCGCTCTCCGTAAATGGAAATCGCGAATTCCGCGACGGCTTCGGTTGTCTTCTAGAGCCTACGCTTGGAATTCCTCCGAATGATCTAAAAGCGCTTGAGACGGAACTTAAAAAAGGGGACGTGGCTGCATTTATCTTTGAACCGATTCAAGGAAAGGGCGTCTATCTACCAGATCCAGGCTACTTGAAAGCGGCGGAAGATCTTTGCCACCGTTACGGCGCACTTACCATTGCCGATGAAGTGCAAACGGGCATGGGACGCACAGGTAAATTTTTAGCGGTGGAGCACGAAGGCGCTTCGCCGGACATTATTTTGATTTCCAAATCACTCTCCGGCGGATTGATCCCCACCGGAGCCGTGATCGCCCGAGATGAAATTTTTAAATCGGTCTTCAATCGAATGGATCGATGCGTGGTGCATTCTTCATCCTTTGGGAAGAATTCCCTTTCTGCCGCAATGGGACTGGCCAGCCTATGGATTTTAGACAATGAAAATATTTTGGAGCGCGCGACTCACGTTGGAAAGAAAATCGTGGATGGTTTGAACGCCCTCAAAATGAAATATGAGATGATTGGCGAAGTTCGTGGACGAGGCTGCATGATCGCCGTGGAATTCCAAGCGCCCAAGTCATTGCAATTAAAAATGGGATGGTCGCTTTTGCATACCCTCAGCAAAGATTTATTCCCCCAGTTGATTGTGGTGCCGCTCATGCGCGATCACGGGATTCTGTCTCAAACCTCCGGCAAGGGCCAAGACATTGTGAAATTTTTACCGCCGCTGATTTGTTCGGACGAGGACATTGATTATTTCTTGAATGCCTTCGATCAAGTGTGTGCGGGAGCTCACAAGTTTCCGGGAGGTGTTTGGGATCTCGGAAAAACGTTAGCAAAAGCAGCGATGTCCGATCAGGCTTCGAAGTAAAACGAATGTCGAATTCTCGCTCCAACGCTCTATCCGCCGAACAGATTCTCTCTTCCTTGGCTTCGGAAGGCTTTCGCCTTACTCAAAGTCGAAGACATTTGATTGAATTCATTCTGAAACAGAAAGGCCATTGGACGATTCAAACGCTCGTCGACCGCGTGGCCAAAACTTTGCCAAGCCTAGGGGTCGCAACAGTTTATCGAACGGTGGGCCTTCTTAAGAAAAAAAATTTTTTAACGGAAACGGCTTTTGGCGATGAAGCGGTTCGGTACGAAGTTTGCTCCAAAGATCATCATGACCATTTGCGATGCCTTGACTGCGGTGAAATCTTTGAATTTGAAAATGATGAAATCGAAAGACTGCAAAAGAGTGCGGCAAGGAAACTCGGCTTTCAGCTCGAAAATCATCACATGGAACTTTTCGGTCGTTGCCAAATTGAAGCCTGCCCTCGAAAGCCAGCGCGCGGCCGCCCTTCTAGCGCAAAGCGCCATGTGAAAGTACGGTGACACTCCGCCAAAAAGCTGACTGGAATCTGTGCATCTGGGCGCACAGGGGTAACTAATTTCTCTAGTAAATTCATGGGGTTAGCGACACATGGCGTTTGGCACAAATCGTGAAATATACCTATTTCGTAAGACGTATCGAAAAAGGTACAAGAAAGGAATCCTATGAGCCCTTCAAGCCGAGCCCAAACGAATCTTCAGAACCAAATGCCAGTGTTTGATCTTCAAGTTCACCACAGCAAGGTTTCGGTTCCCACGGAGTTTGATATCCGTGACCTCTCGAAGAAGTATCACGTGTTTCCCTTGAAGGTGATCGTTCAAAACGATCGACGAAAAGTTCTTCTCGCAATGCGAAATCCGTTTGATCAAGTTGCGGTAAGAGACGTGGAATTTCGCTCAGGGATGAGTGTCGTTCCCGTACAAGCGGATGAAAAAGATATTCAGTGGTTAGTTCAAGTTCACTACTACGGACGAAAATTGAGTCCTTCGCCTTCTACGGAAGAACGTGAAGTCTCGCACGATGTCTTCGCTCAATTGGAAATGACCACGGATGCCCAAAAGGCTCCCGAGTGGTTAGATGCGACCTTGAAACCTTTCTATACTGAAGAATAAAGATTTAAATTAAGGCGTGGGGGTTGGGTTTCCGGAGTGTCGGATATCTAAACCCTTCACCATAAAGACGACCTGCTCGGCCACGTTCGTCGCGTGATCTGCCATTCTCTCCAAATACTTTGCAATGAAAGTCAGCTTGAGTCCTGCATCTACATTTGCGGGATCATTTTTCATGAGCACAGTGAGCTCCCCTAAAATCTTGCGATAGTAATCGTCGATCTCATCATCGCTCTTTAACACCAAATCGACAGATTCCAACGATAACTTCAAGAAGGCATCGATCGATTGCGTAATCATGCGAGAAGTCAACGTCATCATCCTGGGAAGATCTTCGTAAGGTTTGATTGGTTTCAATCTGGAAAGTTCGGTAATGCGCTCGCAAATATTCACGATGATGTCGCCCATTCTTTCCAGATCTGTGCAAATTTTGGTCGAAGCCATCACAAAGCGAAGGTCCGCTGCCGCCGGTTGCCGAAGCGCCAAAATTTGCAGCGCTTGTTCATCCACTCGCTTTTCCATTTGATCGAGTTGCGAGTCTCTTTCAATCACTTGGGCCGCCGTCACGGCATTATTGGTGATCAAAGCGTCTTCGGTTTCTTTCAGCATGGACTCGATCATCCCTCCCATAAGGAGAAGCGTCTCCTTAAGAAGATCGAGTTCGTCTTCAAAATCTTTAGACGTATGTCTCATGCCGCGATACATCCTAGCTCAGCCAAACTTGCCTGTAATGTAGTTTTCGGTTTCCACTTGCTTAGGCCGTGTGAAAAACTCTCTGGTTTCGCCCGTTTCAATGATTTTGCCATTCAAAAAGAAAACGGTTTTGTCCGAAACGCGTGCGGCTTGCTGCATATTATGGGTTACGATGACGATCGTATAATCCTTCTGAAGTTCTCGCATGAGATCCTCAATGCGGCCCGTGGCGATGGGATCCAACGCCGAGCAAGGCTCATCCATCAGTAAGACTTTTGGCTGCATAGCGATGGCCCGAGCGATACAAAGCCGTTGTTGCTGTCCTCCCGAAAGACCCAGAGCGGACTGATGCAGTCGATCTCGTACTTCCTCCCAAAGAGCCGCCTTTTTGAGAGAATTCTCCACGATCTCGTTCAATTCCGACTTTGGAAGGCCCGTCTTTCGCGGAGCCCAAGCCACGTTATCGTAAATACTCTTTGGAAAAGGATTGGGCTTTTGAAAGACCATGCCCACTTTTCGTCGCACCAAAACGGGATCGATGGAGGCCGCGTAAATGTCCTCCTCCTCCACGATCACCTTCCCTTCCGTTCGCGCCGTCGCGATGAAATCATTCATTCGATTGATCGAACGCAAGAACGTCGATTTCCCGCAACCCGACGGACCGATCAATGCCGCAATCTCATTCTGATAGAATTTTAAATTCGCATTCTCAATTGCCCTTTTCTCACCGTAAAAAATACTGACCTGGTCGGTGATGATAATGGGTTGAGCACTTTGCATATCGTTCATTTCAACGCGCTCCCTTTCGTCCTGCAAAACGTGCACGCAGATAAATCGCTAAACCATTCATGGCCAAGGTGAGAATGAGCAAAACAATAATCGCAGCAGCCGCTCGTTCATGAAATGCTTCTTGCGGCCGACTCGCCCAATTGAATGTTTGAATCGCCAATACCGTAAAAGAGTCCATCGGGTTCTCCGGCACGAAGGCAACGTAGGATAGCGCGCCAATTAAAATCAACGGGGCGGATTCTCCGATCGCACGCGATAACGCCAAAATCACTCCGGTGCAAATTCCAGGAAAAGCCTGAGGAAGTACATGACTAAAGACCACCTGCCGTCGTGATGCTCCTACACCGAAGGCCGCCCAACGCAGCGTTGTCGGCACAGACTTCAAAGCCTCTACCGTTGCGATCACAATCACCGGCAATATGAGCAAACTCATCGTCAGCGCGCCGCTGAGCACGCTTCTTCCAAGTGCCATTGCGCGCACAAAAACGGCGAGCCCGAGCATGCCGTAAACAATCGATGGCACACCTGCAAGATTGGAGATATTTACTTCGATAAATTTCTTAAATACGCCGCGAGATAAAAATTCTTCTAAATAGATTCCAGTAAATACTCCGAGCGGGATCGATATAAAGGCAGTCATTATCATCACCCACGCAGTTCCAAAAAGTGCGGAACGCACGCCGGCTTGCGCCGGAAAGCGAGACGGAAAATTCGTGATGAAATCCCAACTGAGAGCCCCGCCGCCTTGACGAATGATGTCGTAAATTAAAATGAACAGTAGGCCAAGGCTGGCCACGACGGCCAGAAGCCCAACGAAATAACTGAGTCGTTCTCGGATTTTTTCAAACATCATATATATTTCTGCCGATAGCGAGAGACGACCCAATTGCCGATCATGTTGGTAGATAGAGTCATTAAAAATAAGACGAGACCCACTGCGAAGATGGATTGATATTCCACGGTGCCCGCCGGAGTATCGCCCATACTGACCTGCACAATATAGGACGTCATGGTCTGGATACTTTCCAGAGGATTGAGAGTAAGTCTCGGGGTTGCTCCTGCAGCAAGCGTGACCGCCATGGTTTCACCGACCGCTCTTGCGAATGCCAACATGATGGAAGCTACGAATCCTGAAAGCGCAGCGGGGAACACCACCGTCAGCGCCACCTGAAATTTCCGCGCGCCAAGTCCATAGGCCGCTTCCCTTAAGTCCTGCGGGACTGCTTGGAAAGCATCCTGACTGATGGAGGAAATGGTAGGAATGGTCATCATCCCGACGACAATGGCTGCACTGAGCGCGTTAAATATCTCAATATTGACGAAAATGCCTTTCAAAAGAGGCGTTACAAAGGTCACCGCAAAAAATCCATAAACGACCGTGGGAATTCCTGCCAGAACTTCCAGCGAAGCCTTAAGAACGGTGCGCGTCACTCCCGAGGTGTATTCGCTCAAAAAGAGCGCTGTCACCGCGCCCATAGGAGCAGCCACCAGCATCGCTCCCACCCCGACCAGCAAGGTGCCGCAGACGAGAGGAAGAATTCCAAATGCTTTCGGTTCAATCAGAGGAGACCATTGAAGTCCCGTTAAAAAATCCCATAACGAAACTTGGGAAAAGAAAGTGCCCCCTTCCATCAGCAAAATAGTGACAATGGAGAGCGTGGTCACAATGGATACTAAGGAAGCGAGAGCCAAACAAACTTCCACGCTTCGCTCTGCCAACGAAGATGACGGAGAAGTCCAAGAACGCTTCAAGCTTGTATGAGTTAATTTCTTCTCCGCCATAGCTACTTTCCTCAAGCTTAAAGAAAGCGGGGCTTCCTTACGAGGAAGCCCCTGAGGTTTTTCAGATAAAAGTCCCACGTTCGAGTTACTTTTTCTTGCTGCCTTTAGCGAGAAGAGTCTCAAGCGTGTCGTTGGATCCTTTTCCAGCCAATGTATAGATGGATCCCGTTACTCGCGAGTTTAGTCGCTTTTCCACAATCCCCATAATCTTTGAACCCAAGCTGACGTAACCTACTTGCTCTGACAAAGTCGGAGTTTTTTCGAGATAAAATTTCGTGAAGGCCAAAACTTCCGGGCGATCCAAGGCCTTTAACGAGGCATAAATGAAGATAGGTCGAGAAAGAGGTCTGTAAGTTCCATCGGCAATGGTCTTATGCGTCGGGGTGACGGCTGCGCTTGTGCCTGTTTTGATAGGAATCACATTCAATTTTTCTTTGTTCTCGATGTAATAGGCAAAACCAAAATAACCGAGTGCACCTTTTTCGCCGCTCACGCCTTTCACAAGCACATTGTCATCTTCACTTGCCGTGAAATCCGCTCTCGAAGACTTTTCTTTTCCATTGATGGCTTTCGTGAAGTAATCAAACGTTCCAGAATCATGGCCAGGTCCAAAGAGCGTCAATTTCAAATCGGGGAAACCAGGACGCACGTCTTTCCAATTGGAAATCTTGCTGCCCGCATCCCAAATTTTCTTCAATTCCTCCACAGTTAAATCCTTCAACCATGTGTTGGACTTCGGAACGACGAGGGCAATGCCGTCATAGGCGATCGCCAATTCGATAAAATCAATTTTTCCGCTCTTGCAGGCTTCTATTTCGCTTTCTTCGATGGGACGAGAGGCTCCCGTCAAATCGAGTTCGCCTTTGCAAAACTTTTTAAATCCGCCGCCCGTTCCGGACATCGCCACGGCAGCTTTTACTTTGGGATTCACTTTTGTGAATTCTTCCGCGACAGCTTCCGAAACTGGAAATACGGTGCTCGATCCATCCACAATCACCTTACCTTCCAAAGCCTTCGTGGGGGTGGGTGTCGTTTGTTCTGCAGCCAAAACGACGCTCGCAAAACCAAAGAGTGAAATTAAGGGTAATACATACTTCATAGTGAGGGTCTCCTTGACCCTAGGTGTATATGACTCTTACCCGGTGGGGACAACTAAGGTTGCCGAAATGACCTGTTAATAAATGGTAAAGGCTACAGAGGAAAATAGAGGGCGAAAGAGGCTCCTCGTTTGGCCTCTGACTGGGCTTTGACGTGCCCCCCATGAGATAACATGATGTGTTTTACGATGGCCAACCCCAAGCCGGAGCCCCCACTCAGGCGGTTTCGAGATTTGTCAGCTCTGTAGAATCTCTCAAAAATATGCGGTAAATCTTCGACGCTGATTCCGGGCCCATTGTCTTGGACTTTAAACTCTGCCCAAATTCTTCCATTCTCTGTCTTTAATGTTCCCGTGATTTCGATAAGCGAGCTTGCCCCCGAATAGCGATGCGCATTTTCCAACAAATTAGTGATGGCATGCTCGAACATACGCTTATCGGCATTCAAGTTTTCCACTTCATTTCGAACCAATAAAGTTTGCCCGCGGCCGCTCAACTTGTGCGCAAATTGTTCGCGAACTTCTTGCAACACGGGATCCACTTTAAAGAGCTCCACTTGATGATGAAAATTGGGAGCTTCAATTCGGGAAAGCTCGAGCAAATCATTGATGAGAAGTGCGAGTCGTTCAGCATTGTCATCAATTCTCTGTAAAAATTCGAGTGCTTTATCGGGATCACGCTTAATGGCACTCCGAAGTGTTTCCGAATACCCTTTGATGGCTGCGAGTGGCGTCTTTAACTCGTGAGACACATTCGCCACAAATTCGGCACCTCGCCGGAGGAGCTGCTCATTATCGAGTCTTTCCTTACGAAGCGCTTCCTCCATCACGCGCAAGCGAAAGCGTAGGATAAAAAAACCGCTGGCGGCAAAGCCAAACAGACCGAGCAGTACGAGTAAGAGAATGGTATTCAAACTTTATAAAACCATTTGGGACGGCATCTTCACTGAGGAAGGCATAGCGTCTTTGAAGCGATAACCTACCGCCCGAATGCTTTCTATACATGCGCCGTACCGGCCAATCTTCTTTCGAAGATTGGTGATATGGACGTCGATCGTACGGTCTACGACGGAAATATCTTTGCCCAAGGCGAAATCAATCAATTCATCGCGAGTAAAAACATGCCCAAGACGCGTCATCAAACACTGTAAAATTCGAAACTCCGTCGTGGTCAAATGAGTCTCGCGACCTTCTACTCGAACTTCATGGCGAGAAAGATCCATCTGAAGACCGTCGAACTTCAATTCCTTGACCTCTTCACTCCCACGTTTTTCATCTAAGCGACGAAAGATAGCTTTGATACGCGCAAGCACTTCCTTAGGAGAGAAGGGTTTAGTGATGTAATCATCAGCGCCCAACTCCAGGCCGACTATCACATCCGTCTCCGAACTTCGCGCGGTAATCATAATGATCGGGATCGATTCCATAGCGGGCTGCTTTTTCATCAGCTTGCAGAGCTCCAGTCCCGGTATTCCTGGCAACATCAAATCCAACAAAATGAGATCGACCTGATTTTGCTTTAAAAACTCGAGAGCCTTTTCGCCATCGTCGATGGAAACGACCTTATAACCTTCTTCCTCCAAGTTATAACAAAGGATCTCGCGAATATCGGCTTCGTCATCGACAACCAGAATCGTTCTCTTGCTGGATTTAGTCATTGAAGGTCATCCTAGCGCATTCACATTGCGACCCAAAAGAAGCTTTCCCATGCATTTGTTAAAATCCGGCAAAGAAAAGTGTTTTCAATGCTGAAGAACCTTCTTTTAATTAAAAGATGAGAAATTTCCGTAGCCTATTCGTGATCACTGCCTTGTTTTCAACATTTTTAGCATCCCAAGTAAAAGCCGGGGGACTGGATCTCAGTCTATATTATGGGACCCGCCACATCGCGATGGGGGGCACGCAGATCGCTTTGGCCAACGACGCCTATGCCACCATGTACAATCCAGCGGGTTTGTCATTCGTGGATTCTCGTCAGATCGCGTTCAACTCAATGAATTTGATCTACAGCTATGAAGCGCCCATCGGCGCGGCGAACGCTCAACGGCGATCGGACGTGAATTTTGCTCCTCTCTTTTATTTGGGTTACGCAAGCATGCCCATTTGGGAGCGCCTGTCCTTTGGGTTTGCGGTATTTCCCACAGCACTTCAAGGTGGAAAATTTAGCCGAGTCAATTACGGCGCTCCAAACATCTCAGATCGAGAATTTGGAAATCGCCTGGTGCGAATTGAAATTTCTCCGTCGGCCGCCCTTAAGTTGAACGAATATATGTCCGTCGGTCTTGCTTACAAGATGGCCTACAATCGCTATGACAAACAATTCGGAAGCAACGTGCTACTGACCTATTTCGATTCCAGCGTGGATTGCTGGAACTTCACGGGTTTGAAACTTGCGGCGATGGTGCACCGATGGAACGGTTTGTCACTGGCCGTAACGTGGAGATTAGAAAATCAAATCGATCTCGGAGGCACCACGAAAATCGTGAGTCCCCTTCATCCCACGGGAACATCCGTCGATACCGAACAAACCGTCAAGATCCCTGCACAACTTCAAGTGGGCTTAGCTTATGAATTCACGCCGCGATGGACGGGCGCGTTCACGTATGAGTTCACTCAAAATTCCGTCATCGAAGATGACACTAGCCGATTCTCAGCGCCCGTGACGATCTTACCGGCCGTTGCCATTCCGGGAACATCCGTGCCACTGCGCTACAAAGATGGTCACGGTTTCCATGTGGGTACCGATTATCTTTTCAATCTCGGGAAGGATTCTTCACTTCGAACGGGAGTTGGGATGGCCATCGATACCGCAGTTACACGGGAATCGAATCAAATTCCCGCCCTTCCACCCGCCAATCATTACGTGGGTTGGGCGATGGGCGCACAATATACCGCCGGTCATCACATTTATGGTTTGGCCATTAACTATGGTGAATATGAAGATACGACCGATCGAGTGGATCCTGCGATTACCCCGGGGGTTGTTTTCCCAGGAAAAAATAAGCTCCAGGTCTTCCTGGCGTCGGTGGACTACCAGTACAAATTTTAAGACGGCAAGGCTTCATGTCTCGCCACAAGTCGCAGTCCGACGGCCGTGATTCTTGAAGTGGAAATCGCTTCCACTTCAAGATCCAAAATTTTTTGAACTTCCTCTTGAGGGATTTTTTCTCCAACGGCCTTTAAAAAATATCGATAAAGATAAGGACACACTTCTTTACTTTCAACTTTGAAATTCTCGGAAACTAATTTTGTAATCTCCGCACCGGAGGTTATGGCATGTTCTTTGTGATAATGGAGATGCCACTGCTCCAAAGCGGGACCCTCCAAATAGAAGTCTTTCGATTCATCGGTAAGCGTCTCTCGCATTTGCAGAAAATTCCATAGTGCTGCCGCCCAATTCATCGTGCTTTGATCCATGGTTTCATAAGAGAAATCTTCAATCACAATGAGACCTCCCTGTTTCAAGAGAGATTTGGCCTTCTTCAACACCCAAGAGAGGGGCTGGATGTGATGAATGGATCGCGTGAAGAGCAAATGATCGAAAAGGCGATCGGGCGAGGACGTGAAATCGAGAAAGCCTTTGCAAATCGCCGCTTTCAACCCAGCCTGTTTCGCAGTCTCGATCGCCTCCTCAGAAGAATCGAGACCCGTGATTTGGTGGCCCTTTTGTTGCAGCGCCACTGCCAAATCGCCATTGCCACATCCAACTTCCAAAATGGATTTCACTCCGCCCGTAAGCAGCGGCTCAATAAAGGACATGGTGTGGTCCGTGGCCACCTGCCTCGCGGGAGTCATCTATTTAATGTGTACCTGGTTTGAGTCTTTTGGTTTAGTGTTTGCGTTCGTTTAACCCAATTTGCGGCGTTAAATCGGACTGTCGCTCAACCCTTCGGCCCAGAGGCCGAGGAAGCAATGGAGAGCACTTTATGCTCTACCAGGTTGAGCCATAAAAATCGGAGTGTAGCTCAACCTGGTAGAGCACCAGTTTTGGGAACTGGTTGTTGGAGGTTCAAATCCTCTCACTCCGAGTCCTTGCTAATCTGATGTTAACCTTTCTCCATCGTCCGTAACTCTGGCTGCTACGCATGCTCTCAGCCAGTCTCACTCCGAGATTTCCGGTGAGCGAACGACGGGAGCCCGAAGGGCGGACCGAAGTGAGCGAAGAAAAGCCGAGCGAATAGCGAGGGTTTTCAGGAAATCTCCTACCCAACCCGCATACTTGTAAAGTTTCGGTCGGAGGCGCATTGCGATTTGGCGGAAGCGCATTGCGATTTGGCGGAAGCGCATTGCGATTTGGCGGAAGCGCATTGCGATTTGGCGGAAGCGCATTGCGAATTTCAATCTGTCTCGAGCCAAGCTCAGCCGCATTAGTCAAGCCTAAGAATTTTCCCGGGCCGGGCCACTTTCGGTTGACCACGTTTACAAAAATTTAGTTCGGTATGCCCTGGGTATGAGGGGCTTGGGATTCACATTCATTTTTTGCTTTTTTAGTTTTTCCTTACATGGCGAACCCCGCTGGAGAGATCCGCAAGCTCTAAACACTGCGGCCAAACGGCTCGGATACCTCACAGGCTCGAGAATGAAGTGGTCGAGCGTAAATAATCTGCCCATCGACGCAGGTCGAAGCGCTCTACAGACCTCCTTCCTCTTGGGTACGCTTGCAGAACTCAATGTCACACGCTTTCACTATACGCTCGGTAAAACTCAAGCCGAGCGCAGCTTCCGAGCGGAGACAATGGAAGCTCAGTTCTTGCAAAAGCTTCGTCGAAATCCTTTGGAAATTTTTGTGGATGACAACATGGGCCGGCCCGTGAGTCGGGGCCTCATCAAACGTACGACGACAAAAGGGGTCACGACTCTCACCGATACTCTGGGACGAACCTCGAACTCACTCAAAAATTACGTAGCGATGGTGCGGAGGGAGGCTTTTCAGGATTTGGGACAAACCGTGGAACTCTCTATGCGCTACCCTCAAGTGCAAGGTTGGCAGGAAGATGATTTTCTGGCGAAGCGCAAGTGGGCGACGGTTTTGGATCGCGAATTTTTTAGATCGGCGTGTCGAGCGGCTCGTCAGGTAAATCCTAATTTTAAAATCCAAGCCACGATTTACTGCTTCTCCGACCGCACTCAAGATCTTGAAGGAGAGCGCGCAGCGTATGCGTCCTTCATGACAAACATCACGAAGTACAAGCCCGACGATCCAGCCCGACAAGTGGAGGCCTTTCTGCAATATGCGTCGGATCCCGAAATTCACTCGTGCATTTCCGGCGTCGCTCTTTTTCATCAGGGCACAGGAGGATCGCCGGGGGCCGTTCGTCCTTGGGAGGATCGCGATGTCAGGAACGTGAACAAATGCGTCGATCGCCTTCGCACAAATGGAAAGCCGATCACGCTTGGAATTTATGTGGCAGGATACCAAAGTCTAGGATTGGGCGATAGCGTTCACAATCTAGATGAAGCCCTCCAAATCCCCGTGAACGAGTATCGATTATTCTTAACGCCCCTCCCTCCCTACCCCATTGGATCAGAAGCTTCCGCAACCAATGGAAAACTTTTTCAGATACTTTCGCAATTTCGCTAAATCACTCATCAGCGAAAGACCACGGCTTATCCCGAAATCCCACTCGGCCTATAAGAGGAAGTTTTAAAGCGGGACGGAGAAAATCAATTCCAAAATTCAGTCCGAGGACATTCAATTCAAATCCTTCATTGAGTCCGACGACGAATCCAAGTGCTCCTAACAATGAAAATTGGACTCCCGTTCCAGCTTCGGTGAGTCCAAAGAGATACCCTTCGCTCAACCAGTCTTTTCCAATGGCATGAGGCGGAAGTTCCATTCCAATTTCGGGAACATTCCTCAAAATATACGAAACAAAGGTATTACTATTTGGACCCGGCCACGCGCGATAGCTATTGGGGTAAGGATAGGAGGCCGCATATTTCTCGATCTTTGGAATTATCTTTTCTGCACGAGGCCCTTTGATCTCCAAAAGCAAATCGGGAACCGCATCGAACCATTTGCGATCGGGAATATCCGCCTCTATCACGACGGGACTCAAATTTCGACGGAGTCTCCAACCGATAACATGATAAACCTTATAGTGATCTGCATCTTTCTCCTTCGTAGCAAACCAGGAGTGAACTGCAAAAGTTCCGCGCCAATTGATCGTCCGAGCTGCATAGAGCTGCACGAGCGCCGCAGGTTCCTCTTGAGGTGTTTTGGCAATCCCAGCGCTACTTCGATCGGCCGTTCGGTAGTCTCGCGTAGAGCAAGCCGATAAAAGGATCGCGGAAATAAAAATTCCCAGAGAAATGGTGAGGCAGTGATTCATAGGCTTGGGTCTAACGTACCTCGTAGGATCATAAACCGCCATTGTAACGATGCACTGCCAAAACAATGTCATCCGATATTTTCACTGAGGCATCGATTAAGTACTGCTGAATAACCGCCGGATCTTTTCCCGCCAAATCTCGAAGGCCAGCAAGAAATCGCTTAACTTCCGGAACTTCCCAGTACTGACTACTTTGAAAAATCTGCTGAATTGAAAGAGTCGTTCCTTTAAGTTTTCGATCCGTAAAACCATCGGTGCTAATGACCAACAGATCGTCCTTTAGCAATTTCGTCTTCCACGGACCATTTCGCTCGTGATTCGAATAGCTGATATTAAAAGGATCAAAAGGCGTGCTCGTGAGCGTAATGATTAATCCATCTCCCTCAAAAACTTCCAATGCACCTGTCTGCCGCAGGATGAAGTGCAATCCCATCCCCGCACTTGCCATTTCCATTTCGTGATTCGAACGATCAATTTTCACATGGGTCGCCACCAAAGGCTCATCGTGAAAATTCCAATTCGGATCGACCCAAGCTTTCTCCACGGCCTCTAAAAGCACGGGAGATTTCGAGAGGTAATAAAGATATTGAAGATCTTGGTTTCGAATCAATCGATGCACGTGCAACGCCGCCTTCGCGGCTTCCAAGCCATGGCCTTTGGCATCTGCGATAAAAAATCCGTATGTGTCTTTTCGAGCGATAAAATCAAAAACGTCCCCCGAGACAAGATGCCCATCCGCCGGATCGTAAATGAGAGCCAACTCCACACTGCGTCTAGCCGCCTCCTCCATGATGGCAAATTCATTTTGGTAATCGAAAAGATATTTTTCGTAGAGCTCCTGTTCGGTGGTTGCCATGAATGGACCCGCAAAAAATGAAGGAATGGGAAATGTGCCGAAGACATCCATTCGATTGAAGCATTCCAGCATTTTGGGATCTGGATTTTTCGGAAATAAACTGACGTTCTGAGCACAAAGTGGTGCGCTCCACAAAAGGCAGAGCGAGGCAAACCTCAGGAACCACTTTAGAAATTCACACACAGTCTTCAATGAGTGCAAGGAAGGTGCCATCGCGATCGGCTCAGAAAGCCGCAAAAGTTGCGAATCGGGCTGTGCAGAAGTTGCTCCGATATCGGAAATAATTCAATTATTTCAGTATTTTACATCGGGCATAGGACATGCAGATTGGGGGATATGGGTGAAATTGCTATCACACGGTTTTTCAAATTTACCTTTAGCCTGTGGATCCTGAGTTCCACAGCTACACTCTCTCAAATGCCCTCTCCCGAAGAGGTAATTAACTCCATTCAAATCGTTGATTACGCTTATCAAACGTTTTCCGACCCCAAGACTGGTCAACCCATCCATCTCAAATTTTCTTTGGACTTTGGAACTTACGGTTCAACCGCGCCCTTGGAGCTGGAATCTCTCTCCGCTCAAATTGTTCAACAAATGGACTCCGTCGTCGCTCGCTATCACAAATTTGAGGATTTATCGCCCACGGATCGCGTGAAAATCGCAGATGGTTTTAAATCGGAAATGAAACGAAGGTTTTCAAATGTAGAATTTAAAAACAAATTTAAAGCTGAAGTGGAAACGAAGTTAGCAGCGGATCGAAAAAATATTGGCTATATCAGAAATCATGTTCGAACGATGATGATGGGCGGCAATGAAGCTGTCGCAGACTCTGTTGTTGTCGCTACAAAATGGGTTCAAGAAAAGAAACTTAAATTTGTTTTAGATGCCGAAGGGTACGGACCTTCCGAAAATAAGTATGCTCTTCCCGTCAGCAAGCCGGGCGACATGATTGAAGTTCGGATGGGCTTTCGTGAGGGAAATCCAGGAGAATACACGTGGTCGAATTCCGTGAAGCACATGATGAATGCCATGGTCGAAGTCCGCAATATAGAACGTGGAATTACACATCCTCGAAAAGAAGGATTCAATGAGCATCAAGCATTATATGATCGATGGGCGCGTACGCTTGTCACTCAAAGTTCTGGAAGTTACACGAGCGCTCCCGATCCGAAGACCAGAGAAACAAAACCCATGAGAATCAAAGAGGATAGCCTTGAGAGTCAAATTGAATGGGCTTATACGAGAATATTTAGTGAAGGCGAAGACACTCGAATGGAAATTGATCTGGTTCAGGATACACTTGGAGTGCCCTACGACATCTCTCAGCCTCAAGGAGTAAATGCGGGACGAATTTTTCATAGACTTCGACAAGCCGTCGATAACGGCGCGACCTTTAGAGAAATTCAGAAATGGGATGCCGAAAAGCGAGGCAGCGTCTTCTCTCGCCCCTCGCAAGAGGCCGCCGTGTCTGATGCTCAAAAAATTATTAAGGGTGAACCCGTTCTTTCGTCTTCCGCGGCGGCGTGTGGCGATCGCACTCGTCGGCTAGCCGCCTCTCCATAGATCTTCCAGCTTTCGTCAGTCGTCGTCGCGACGGTTTCCGGCAAAATGAACAGATGAGTTCCATGAAACCACCTCCGTGTCCCGATGAGGAATTGTTTTTAAAGAATGAAAAATTTAAAGGCTGGTCCGACCCCAAAGACGGCAGCAATGAAATGTCCGGTTGGGGACATTTCAACAGCGGTACGTACGGAATGCGAAAGTCGAGTTCCTACACAGAAGCGGGTTACATCGGTAAGAAATTTACGAGTGGCCGAATCAAAGACGCAGATCAACGTCCATTTTCAATTTGAATCACTTTCTCTAGCAAACCCGCGCCATTCAGATAAAAACATTCGCCGGGTGAAAGCAGTTGACCGTGATGCTGCGAATATTGCTCACTCCAAAGTTGAGGATTTTTGGGTTTATGAGTGAATTTAGCTCCCAACATCTCTTGAAAATCGGCCGTCGATTGTTTCCAGCTGCGAAAGCAAATCTCCATCGTCATCCAAAGGGATTTGGGACCTACTGCTCGAAGATTGAGCGTGAGAGCATTCTCCGTGGGCATGACTTTTAACTCGTAAGTCACTCGACTCTCATTGCTCTTCGCACGATTCGAAAAACCAAGTTTGGAAAAGAATCGTCCTTCAAACTCCAATTTATAATTTCCATCGATCTGTAGCTGCTCACCTTGCAGCGGCTGATAATAGCCGATACTTCGCTCAGCAGAGATAAGAAGAGATTTTCCATCCGGAGATTCGATTTTATCGGCGGGAATGAATCCCGTTCCGAAGAGGCCGCTCGAAAAGCGGATAGAGTCGATAATGATTCTCGTCGATCGCGCCGTAAGTATCGTGGGATTCTGAGCGGTGCCACTGCCCACGGGAAAGTTTTTATCCTGACCGGAATACGCAGAGAGGTCCCAGCCCGACTTCTTCAACCGAAACAAACCGGAATTGGGAATCGATCGTGCCAGTTCTGCAGGTAATCCTCCTTTCTCGACGGAAATTCGCCAAGTGGGATTAAGCTTCAACATCGAATAGGTGAAGATGTCATAGTCCTTAGATTCAATGGCCTTCGCTTGGAGCCAGGCTGCCGCCTGAAGGAGAGATGGATCATTCAATTGAGCGGCCGTCGCCATCAAAACCCAAAGATACGGAAGAGGTTTTTGAATTCTCCACTGATCCTGTCGTCGAGATCCCAAAGTCAAGATTTCATAGGGCTCTTGAAAGAGTGTGATCGCATGCCGCAAATGTTTTTCAAGTAATCCATTTAAACCTGTGCGATGAGTGAGCGTTGCAACCAGAAATAAATCTTGGGTAGAAAGTGGGCTATAAATTCCGGCACTGCGCTCGCTAAACTCCCCGTCGGCATCTAGATCAATTCCTTCCGCAAGCCACTCGGAAATGCGAGAGAGATAGCGTCGATCTTTATAAATCTCGTTTAATCCTGCTAACGCCGCACACACGAGCCATCGGTGATTTGCCGTGTGAATTCCTCCGGTGATCAAAGCTTCGCCTGCAGGTTTTAAAATGACCTCAAACTCCCTTTTGAAAATATCAAACGACTTGAGCGTGGAAAGAACTCGACTAGCCAACCACAGGCTTTTCACCACAAAGGCAGAGTCGGGCGGAGAAGCTTCGTTCCAACCTAAAGTCCAAGTGCCATCCTCGTTCTGACGTTCCTTTAATTCTTTCAAAAGAACGTGAATGAATTTTTGACGTTCTCCACCACTCCCGACACTCCAAGACAACTCCAAAACTTTGTCGGCTAACTTTCGAGCATCTAAGCTCGACAGGTCCGCAGGCAGCTCGCTCGACTGAACAGCCGAGTCGAATGTCGCAACATAAGCGGAAGAGTTTTCGAAAAGTGCTGCGGCCGTAAGAGCAATAGAAAGAAAAATTTGCATAAGCGATTAAAGCTTCTTCAATTGTCTTAGAGATTGAATTAATTTATCCGTTTGATCCGTGAATGCACCGTCCACGCCAACTTCCACAAATAATTTTTGGACGAGTTGATCAAAACTGGATGCCCACTTTGGAAGACTATCTGAGCGAAGAGTGTAGGGATGCACTTTCAATCCAAGTTCATGCGCAGTTTTGACAAAGAGATTCTCGTCCAAGACTCCCCCCGTTTCTTTGTCGATGATCAAATCATAGGTAGGCCCAACTCCATCGGCATACGTAGCAATGTCTTTCAATCCTTCGGGCTTCGTCATCCAGCCGTAAACTTCCAGATTGTCGCCAATCAATTGCACGAGAGGAAGTTTTGTTTGATACTCGTTTCTCAATTTTCGAAGTGTCTCATGTTCAAAGCACTGAATGATGAATAAACCGTCTTCGGGTTTCACATTCTCGGAGTTGAGAATCTCTAAAAACGTTCTCTCAATTCGACCTCCTTGCTCTGCGTGCCAGGAAGGATTTTTCAGTTCCGCATAAATGCCCGTCACTTTGCCGCTGGAAATATTAAGGCCTCTCACGAAATGAATGATTTCTCGAAGGGTGGGAATCGTTTGACCCACTTTAAAGTTTTTTGGGAATCGATTCTTAAAATATAGTTCTCCGGTCTCAAGACGAAAGCGCTCAGTCACTTCCAGTTTCTTCAACTCCGTCACCGTAAAATCGATGGCGTAATATCGACCGTCTTCGCGCGCGCGGGTGGGATAAATTTCTTTAACATTTGTCGTTGTATCCAACGTGCGGTCGTGCAGTGCCACCAACTCGCCATCCTTCGTGAGCACGAGATCGGGTTCTATATAATGAGCATTCATGGCGTGGGCCATCGCGTAAGCTTCAAGCGTATGCTCGGGCAAATATCCGGAAGCCCCCCGGTGCGCGATCACTGTGGGACCGTCAGGAAGCTTTTTCAGAGTCGGAGAGGAAGCGGGAAGAGCCAAAGCGAGGGATACAGATATAAGGCTTGTAACGAACATCTGGGGGTACTCCTTAAGAATAGAGATCATTGCTTAAGCAAATCATGGGGTTAGCACGAAAACTAGGGGCTAATTAGCACAGCGCCTCGGTCCCCACAAGAGGCCCAAGATCCCCTAAAAAAAGTGTCCTTTGGGGGGTCCCGAAATTTGGGCTTGTCTGCTATAGGACGCCTCATTGGGAGACACCCAAAGACTCCCAATGCCCTATAAAATAACAATCGTTTTTTTTGAAAGGATGATGACCCATATGAAATTCCTCCCCACTTTAGCAATCATCTTGATCTCTCAATCCGTCGAAGCGGCACCCTCTTCCGATGAATTGAAAGCTCGAGTGAATGCTCCGCTTACCACAGAGCAACTTCAATTTTTAAAGAATGAAGCACCTTATCTCGTTCAACCTAAATGTAACCTCGAGGGTTACGATAATTTGGGAACGCCTTGGTATGATGGTGACTACGATTCGTCGAACAACTCTTCGACGGCATCGGGACGTAACAATCAAACTAAGTTGAATAACTTAATGACAAACGGCACTGAAGTTGCCGCGGATTTCCGTGAAATGAAGGGTGGCGCAAATGCCATGTATCTCTTCTATCGCCCGTGGAGCAATGGATCGATCGTCGGTCATTTGCACGATACCGAGTCTGCGACAAAAGTTTATAAGAAGAAAAACCCTGGTTCGTCTTTGGAATCCGATCTCGCTGCCCAAGGTCTTGAGTGGAAAACGATGATTTCCAATAAGAATGCCGATTCCGTCAAAGTCGCTTCTCACAAAGATAACGTGCTGTATCTTGGATCGAACTCGAGCCAAGTAAATGCAGCGCTCGATGATTTAAAAGATATCATCGGAAGCCGAGATTCCTTGGTCGCCGCCACTTTGGAAAATGAGCCTTCTCGCCCATTCATCTATTCTGCTCCAAGTGGTCATGAGCTCTATCCGATCTTTGATTTGACGGTTGCCAATAAAGCTTTAAATTCTCCAACGACCTGCCTCTTCGTGGAAGAAAATAGCTTAGCCGCACAAAACATTGAAAATGTATGGCAATTCAACAAAACCAAAGTGATCAAATATAAGATTGTAGAATTGGCTAACGAAGTCGCGGATAAGAATGCCAGTGAAAAGGACGCTAAAGGAAACATGAAGACTAAGGCGGACATGTTGTTAGCTGGTGATCGCGTTGAAAAATGCACAGCTAAAGACTTCTACGGCAATGAAATTTGCACGATCGATATCAAACGAAACTTGAAGGACGATGACGGATCTTCTGGAAGCGCCAACATGAACTTCGATTGGTCTTCTTCCGATGCCACGGTTGTGAATCCGGTTGATAAAAACACCGGCAAAGCCCAAGGCAAGCCGAGAATTTCAGCGATCGATCTTCCCAAGTGGAATCTGAAGGTTTGGAAAGATCTTTTCACCGAAGACGATGTAATTGTCGTTCGCGATCGTTACTTCGAACCTACTAAATAAATTTAGCTTTTAGATCAAAAAGCAAAAAAGGCGGCCTCCCATCGAGGTCGCCTTTTTTATTTTCGTGAGAATTAAAAATTATTTATCGTTTTTATCGCTCTTCGTCACCTTGAGCATCTTCTCAACCTCTTCGACATGCTCTTGTTCTTGCTGAATCAGTCCGCGAATCAATTCATCGAGAGCCACATCTTCTGTGCAGAGAGGGAGAATATCGTAGTACTTCGAAAGCGCTTCTTTCTCGAAAGTGAGGCTCTCATCCAAAATATCTAACACATTGTGTCGATTCGTCTCTGGCACCGGCTTCACTTTGATCGAAGGATGGCCGCCAAACGCCGTGATCTTCTCGCCAAGGATCGAAGCATGGGCAAAGGCTTCATTGGCCTGATCCTTAAAGAACTTCACAATGGGGATGCGATTCGGCCCTGTAATCATCAGGGAATAGTGCAGATAACGAGGCACACCCGAGAGCTCAATTTCTAAGAGTTCGTTCAACTTGGATAAAATTTTAGACTTGTCCATGCGGACAAGGCTAATGGCACCTCAGCGTCTTTGCAAATAGTGAGACACGGAAATTTGAAGCGCATCGACCGCGGCTTTAAAGAGGTCAGAGCTGTCCTCGGGAACTTTGACGCTCATCTTTTTCAAGAGTTTATACAAGTCGTCGTTCAATTTGCAGCTCTCGTAAAACTCCCTTACCCAGTCGCAGGCGCGAGTGGCTTCGTCGATCCAGCGAGTATAAGTCAATACTTCTGCCAAATTGTGTTTCTTCATATCAGCCGTCCAGCCAAAGAGCATCTTTCCAAATGCATCCATGCTTCTGACTATATTATTCTCATCATCGAGGCCGGAGATTTTTCCAAACGCCATGGCCGCTAAAAAATTCGATCGAAGACGAAGCATATACACAGCGGCATCTTCAAAGAGCAAAACTTCCGCAACATGGGGTGGAAAGGCATCCTTGCCAAGTTCATTAAACTCATCGCGCACTTCCAAAGAATCTTGAATGAGTTTCAACATGGAATGCTTTTCGATTCCTCTTTGCTTTAAAATTGCCTCTTCATTTGGATTTACCATATGACTGGTGGCCGCGAGTGCGTAGAGCGACTTCATTCGGTTATCTTGCGAAAATGGATTGGTTGAAAATTTTTTAGCGAAGGGCTCTTTGTGAATTTGAATAATGAGATCTTGGGCTTTTCGGAAAAATTGATCGATCGCTGCGACGTGAAGGACTTCCAGATTTTCTATGTCGTCGAAGAATTCATTTTTCCAAAGCTGCGCTTCCATGGCTTGAAAAAAAGCCCCAGCTTCAGCCAATTTCGCGGGAATTTCTTTAAACGCCAATAAGTTGTGCCAAGCCTGATCGCGAATCATCCACGAGTTTCCTTGGCGCATGTCGATATACATGTTCAACGTGGCGTCCAACACAGATCCAGTTTTCTCGTTCAATTGATCTGTCGTGGAAGCCATTTTGTCGGTAGTGGAGGCCATCTTGTCCGTCGTCGATGCCATACCGTTTGTTGTGTTCTTCATGTGTTCCATGTCGTCAAATGCCGAACAAGACATCAGTGTGATGGAACAAAAAACAAAACTCAGAAAAGAACAGAGCCGGCCGTCTCTAGACATACTCATCCCCTCATATTGATTTTGAGGCCGACGGCAGTGCAGGGTCAAAATTTATTTGATGCATTGCAGAGCATCAAAGGGATGAGCTGGAAAATTTAAAGGGGTATTTGATGCTGACGTCGCCCCCTTTGGGCGCAGGGAATTTAATTTTTCCAAGCTCCTTGGAGAGGCATTGATGCAGACTTTCTCTTTTCAATTGCGAACGGAGGACCTGAATTTCCGCTACGGAGCCTGATTCTTGAATGGTCCATTGCATTTGAATGATTCCTGAAAGCGTATTATCTGACAGCAATTCCTTTTCGTAGCAGTATTGAAAGCGCTGTAGATATTTCTTTAACGTCTTCTCAATTTCTGCGTCTGCGAGCTGTCCAGGACCACTTACACTCATGCCTGTTCCGCCTAAAGATGAGCCGAACTCTCCCGTGACATCGGAGTTATGCAAGTCGCCAATCGCCACTCGCCCTTGAACGTCATTTAGATTCTTTTGAGTAATGACGACGTCTGACTTTATGTTTCTCGCGTTCGTCGTTTCAATCGGTCCATCAATTTTCTTCGACTGGGTGATGTTACTTAAAACCGAACTATTTGCCTTCTTGGGGTCATCCACATTCCCAACCGTGTTGTATTTAGAATTTACCTTCTCATTCGAAATGTTCGCAACGGGCGCTTTTGCAGAAGGCGATAGAAAATTCAAAGACTTCGCAAGCTGAGCTCGAGCCTTCGCGGCCTCCGCTGCTGGATCGGGCTTCACCGCTACCGGGGGTTGCACGGGTGTGGGAGGTGGCGGCGCGAGAGGTTTCGGTTTTGCAACGGGCGGAGGCTTGGGAGCCGCGGCCACCTTCGGCGGCGGAGCCGGCTTCTTCTTTTGCACGGGCTTGGCTTCCTGCTTCTTCGGCTTCAACTCAACGACTTTTTTTTCTGGCTTTGCCTTCTCTTTAGGCTTGGGTTCCAAAATCGGAATGACTTTGGGTGCTTTCAAACTAATCGTCGTCGGCTCGGGAGCTTTCTTTGGCTCAAACACGCTGTCGGGCAATAAGCTAAGCACGCCCGCAAATAAAAGGAAGGCTCCGAAGACTCCGAACATGAGACGTTGAAAAAGTGCGCGATCACGAGCTTCATCCGCCTCCATCTGATCCAAAGGAAGCTTTTCAGGCGTTGCGACCCGATTTACGCGCCACCAATGTTTGCCCCACTGAAGCCCACCGTGCGTTATTTTTTCCGTGCTCAGTACGATTGCCTTTTCCACGGGAACTTCAACTCGTGCCTCTCCCGGATACTTGAACCGCACGCCTGTAAAATGCGCCGTTAGTTCATAACTTCCTTTTCGCTCGACCAACGTGAATACTCTTTTTCTTGCTACCGTGCCGAAGAATTTTCGGCCCAGAGGTTTGAAATCGATCATGTAGTGTCGAGTGCCCCAGAATAAAAACAATTGCCCCGGACGAGAATCTTCTCGGACTGCCTTCGACCGTGCGAGAGGCAGGTAAGATGCACGAATATTTTTTAAACGCTGAATCTGAACGGAAAGCACTCGATCCTGCTGGCCCGGAGCGGGATACTTCACCTTCATCTTCGATCCTCGATCGATGACAAGAGCGGGTATGGGATAACTAAGAACTTTCTTCTCGGTTTTATCCTTATCCGTCTTTTCTTGAATGACCTTCTTCAGCGAAATTCCATTTTGAACGGAATTCGTAAGCACATATTGCGCTGGATGATCGAGTGGCAAAGGAGTTCGCCCATCCCACACTTGCTTGCGGGAGCGATTCCCTACGACCGTCGTCACAAGATAATCTTGAAACTTCATCCTTCCATCACTCCGGATTGATCACCACAAGTTGCAAATCAACAAAACCCGCCTGCGCGGCAGAAGCCAAAACTTTCTCGAGTGTGGCATAGGGGGTGCGCTCATCCGCCATGACTAAAAGGTTCGATTCCATATTCGGAATCGGATTGGGTTTTCTCTGTTCCTTCAAAGCTTGAAGTAATTTTTCTGATACATCTCCGACGAATGTTTCGCCGTTAAATTCAAAATCTTTGAGACGCAAAACTTCTTTCTGATCGACCAAAACACTGTTTTGAACGATCTCCACTTTAAGAGTTTCCTTAATTGTGGACTCCACGGAAGCCTCAGGAAGCTTGTTCGTGTCGGACGGAGATAAATTTACAATGCTGGTGGAATAAGACTTCAAAAGAAAAACGAGCAAAATGACAAAGATATCTGCCATCGACGTGATCTGCAGATTCATGTCCTCGTTAAGCTTCTTTTTACTGCTGAACTTTGTTTTCATTGCCACCCGCCAGAAAGACTTTCGAGTACGAAGGTTTTACTCCTTCGATCACTTGAATAATGTCCTTATAAATGACACTTGCGTCGGCCGTGACACTGACATCCCCAATCTTTGGAAATTTCTTTTTGAGTTCGTCTAACTTTTTCTTCAACTCGGGAATATTCCATTTGGAATTTCCCGCTAAGCTTGTAATTGGAAACTTTTCATTGATTTGATCTTTTCCGCCGACCACTTGGAGTTCGAGTCGTTTGTTGTCGATCATCTTTACCGTGAGAACAAGGGGTGGATCCTTCAATTGATCTTCGGCAATTGCTCCTTCTCCGCTCACCGACACGCCCACATCGAACGCTGCCAAACTTAAAAACGAAGCGGATAGCAAAAGATAGGCAATCAACACCGTAAAGCAGTCAATGATGGGAACAATGTTGAGTTCAAACTCTTCATTCTTCCCGTTATCGGAACTCACTGAGCTCATAATCCCCCGTGACGTGCCACCTTCGGTTGTTGCGGGTGAGCTTGTGCAGGTTGTTCGCGAGTCGTAATACCTGCGTTGGTAATCAGCGGATCATGCGCTAAATCCACCGTGTAGTACCGTTGCTTGAGCAAATCTAATGTACGAACTGCGGCTCGCTCGATGATCGCATTCATACGATTGGTGCGATTCATCAAAAAGCTATAGATCACCATACAGGGAATGGCGACTCCAAGACCCATCATGGTTGCGTTCATGGCAGTCGAAATCCCTTGCGCTAAAAGCGCGGAGCGTTGTTGCGCGCTGGCTGCACCAACGGCTTCGAAGGATTGGATCAAACCCAGAATGGTTCCGAACAATCCGAGTAACGTAGCGACGTTTGCAATCATCGCGAGAAATCCTGTTCGCGCCTGTATCTTTTCTTGCACCTCACCCACTGCAATTTGCAAGCCGTGCTCGATCAAATTTTCAGGTTGATGTGCGCGAGAGAGACCGGCTCGAACGACCGTGGCGATCGGTTTGGCTCGATAGCGCTCACAAAGTAAAACGCCCTCACTCAATCGATCATTCATGATAAGCCCGTGAATTTTTTCAAAGAAGTTTTCAGCTTGGCGCATCGGATAAAGCACGAGAAGCGCATAGATTCGCTCAGCGGTGATCGCTAAAGCAAATGCACCGCAAATGAGAATAGGAGCCACATGCAAGAAATTCTCTTGGATGAACTTAAGTAGATTCATGATGAAAGGGTCCCCCTACCAACCTATTCTAATAGAAAAGGGATTTTGGGCTCCGCAGCAGCGCCAACTCGGGCATCAATAGTTGGTCTTTGGAACCTCGTTCTTGTAGTTGCGACGAATGTCCAAGAATTGGATCTGATCTTTATCATTCTTCAAGGTCATCATCATCGAAAGGTTCCGCGTCTGACCGTTTATATTCAACGGCTTTTCTACTTCACGGGGTCCCCCCGGAACTTCGGCGACCATTTCTTTGGGCGCCGCGGCGGAATTCTGAACGTCATCCGCCCAGAGGGGGGTTGAAACGAGCAATGAGATATAGAAAAACTTTTTCATGATCGATGGCTCCCCCTCCATTATTGAGGAATAGGGTCAACTCCACCACCCCCACCGCCGCCGCCTACACAGGCGTCCACTTGATCCACTCGGCAGTAGAATGCTCCATAATGTTGTCCCGCACTCAATTTACGATTCGAAGTGCCGGTGAGGGGACACGTAAAAGTTCCCATGATTTCAATGTCATAGTTCTCATTCGCCGTTCCCGGATTCGCACAAGGAACGAGTCCACCGGGATACTGAACGATTCTTAAATTAAGCGTACAGTTTCCATCCTTTGAATAGGTTTGGGCAGCGCGTTGGTCGTTCATACCGTCCGTAAAATAACGAGCGGAACTGATTTTCGCATTGGTGGTTGTGATCGTTCCAACTCCGCCGTTGTATCCCATCGTATCGTCGATGTCGGTGATGTTGAGCTGAATACCATGCTCTTTTGCGTCGACGGATCGATTGTATTCATGGGACGCAGTGATCGTGAAATACGCTTTGTTCGATCCATCGGTTTCCGAAGTGGCAGTGGCCACTTTTCGGTAATCGCACTTGATGTGCTGAGGATGATCCTCATCGATCATCGCGCCGAATGGTTGTTTAATGACGACATCGGCACTCTGAGTACTGTCTGGAGAAGAAATTCCAGAGACGGGGTGAATATCCGCTTGGAGATAATAAAATCCCTTCACGAGATTTGCTAAATTTCCAAATTGAGACTGGTCGACTGCCTTTTGAATTTGAATGTTCGGACTTGGGGTCGCAGTCACCACTTTGAAATAGTTACAAGTGGTTTCCCATACTTTCACGCGAATGTTACGCGTACCCGTCTCTAAAATTCCAGAATAGATGCTGTAACCCGTAAAAGTATTCACATTTGGATCCGAGAAGTCCGTATCGTCCACGAGGTCGCCGTTCAGATCCCAGATGTATTTGTAGGACGGAGTTCCGGCCGGTAAAGTCGCATTGACGCCGGATATCGTATAGACGGATTCGTTGTCCGTCCCTGCAGCAGCGCTACCATTGTTTGCAATTGAAATTGTCGCGGCACTTACATCTAGATTATTTGTCGTCGTACACTGAGTAAAAATTTGAAATGAGAGAGTTTGTTCAGCACCTTCAGCGTCCGTCGCTTTGATATCAATGGCGTAAGTATGAACGCCCACTTGATTTAAACTGAGGTTCGACGTCGCCGCTACTGGAACATATCCGCCGCCATTCACCTGTCGCTGATAAGAAATGGATCCGCCTACAGGATAGGAATCCGAAGTACGAGAAAGATTCAACGTATAGGTTCCTTGAAGAATACTTGCAGTTTGCAATCGATTCAGTGCGCGATTGGTCGCGTGAGTCACGAGCGTGGTCGCCCCTTGCTTAATGTCTGCGACAATCTGGGGCGCTTGATTTCCAATCTGTGCTGGATCGAGAACATCGACCTCAATAGAGCCCGATTCTTCTTCATTTTCTTGCGTGATGACTTTCACACCAATCTTGGTGGCTCCCGGTACCTGGGGAGTCCAAACATAGGATGCTCCCGATTCTCTTGTCGTGGTTCCGCCGTCTTCATCCACAATGATCCAGGTATAATTTGAGTTGTGCCCTTCAACGGTGGATAAAGTCACCGCCTCGCCCATGATAACGGGGTTGGAACTCACAGAAATGGCGAGACCGGAAGCCTTGAATTGATCGCCCACTTCGGACTGACAACCTCCCGCTAAGGCTGCGAAGGCTAGAGTGATAAATGTATTTCGGAGTGTTGGATTAGTATTCGTTCTCATTGGAAGTCTCCTCGTTCAAAGGTAATCGCCCCATTTCCGTTGGGATCTACTCTCTTCTCCGCAATCTTTAAGAAACTCTTGTTGTCGATCACGGCCGTATTTTCCACGACCCAAATTCGAATGAGATCTGCCATCACATTGCCTTTCGAATCAGAGCGCATAGCGAGATCCTTCACTTGAAGTTTGTAGCAAGTTCGAATGCGGTCATCGCTCTCGACAGTAAGAAAATATTTCGCCTGTTTGAGCCCCACAATGCTTCCATTCGGAAAGAGCGGGGGCGTGTTGTCTTTTACTTCTTGATACGTCGAAACGAGATCGCCATCAGGATCGAGCGAGCCTTCGGCATTTCCCGAGTAAGCAAGGTACATCGCGAATGCCAAACCGTCAGGAATCCAGTCCGAGTTAGAATCCCAACGACTTTGATAGGAATCTAAGGCGACGCGTTCTTCGCAATCATTCAAGCGATCGGAATCAAGATCCCCAAAGGATGTGCATGAAGAATAGGGCTCAGCAAAACTTCCAGGGCGACAGAGCAAATCTTTACAAGGCTTGCCATTGGTGCGGTACTCCACGCCATCGTCCACTCCGTTGCCATCGGTATCGGCCACGGAAGGATCTGAACCCAATCGCTCTTCCGTGACATCCGAAAGCGTGTCGCCATCGGAATCAGCTTTCAACAAACCATTTTCCCAAGTCGTATTGGTATTTTGAACGAACACATCGCGAAGCACGCGCTTCACTTCTCGAATCGGCACACCAAAACGCGTGAAGTCGATGAGTTCCCCGGCAGAGACAGAGTAGAAATCTCCTTCGCCCTCGTCGGCCACTTGTTCGAGCAGAGTTTCCGCTGCGGGATCGCCCACTTGATTGTAATAAAACAGCGAGTGCACCTGAATGATATCGACGTAGGGCTCGTTCTCTCCCAAAGTTTCAAGTCCTTTGAGACCTCGAACCGCTCCTAAAATGTCAGAGGTGGATTGATAAATATAATTCCCAGGTGTTCCACCCGTGATGGGCGCTCCATCCGTAACGAAAAACACCACATAGGACGAAGACTCAATTTCATCCAAATTGTCTTTAGCTTGCTGAATGTCGTGGGCAATGAGTTCATTCACGACAGAATAGGCGTTTAAATAATTCGTCCAGCCCCCATCCGCCGGACAACCTGAATCGTATTTGTCAGCATAGACACAACCCGATTCAAATTTTTGATTGATCACCTTCGTTTCAAAAGCAGCCTTATCAATAAACCTATCATTGCCGGGTCGCGATGCATTGGTTGAAAAATTAACGAGCGCATAGGAAATCGTGGGATCAGGAATCACCGACTGATCTAAAAAGTGCATGATGGCGTCGTATCGGCGAGATCCATCGGGATCCGTCCCTAATTCTGTGGCGGTTCCCTGATTACTTCCTGATTTATCCAAGACAAATATAAATTTAAGTTTGGACTTAACGGCACTTGCATCGGAAGTACAAAAATTCGCGTAGACATCGGTGGTTTTGTAGTCGGTGGCCCGAATTTCATCGAGCTCTTCTAAACGTTCTGAATTACAAGCCGCCAAGCCAAGACTAAGCGCGCTTACCCCCACTAAATTTCTCAACACCCATCTCATTGATACACCGACCATTCTGCGTCCGCTCCCTGTTCATACTGCACCTCATACGCGTCGATTCCTCGAGTCAGCGATTCGATGAGGTAGTCTTTCGATTTAAGTGCGTAACGATCCGAAGAAGTCTGGCGCTCCATGAACATGAGACGAACTGCATTGCCCGATGTCACTTCGACGAGCGGAATGTTATTGATGCGCAAATTAAAACAAGTTTGGCCATTCACTTCGGTAGACGTGATGGCATATTGAAACGCGAAGGCTTTAACGTCGTCCGTCACCGTTTCGTAAATAGGAAGATTTTGTTTTACCTTTGAAATATTGGTGATCCCATCTCCAGAAGGATTTTGATCCTTATCGGCGCCGTCCAAGGGGTTCATAGACTTTCGAATTTCAATGCCATCGGGAATTCCATCTTGATCGGTATCGAATTTAAACGGGTCGGTGTGCGTGATCGTTTGCTCTTCGCAATCGGTCAACCCGTCAAAGTCAGAGTCTTGATCTGCCGCTGCACAAAATCTTAAATGCGACTGAGCTTCGAGCGTAAAACCTGCAAGATAAACAAGAAGATCGGAGTAGCCGTCTTCATTGGTGTCCGCTCGAAGGTAGTTAATGCCCAATGAAGGATCAGTTTCTTGAACATTGGCAAGACCATCGCGATCGGTATCCACCAGAATTTGCGAACTGGAAATTTTGTAAGAAAGAGCATGTCCCCAAAAATCCAAATAGCGGAAGCCCGTGCGAGGACAATAATTTTTGATAAGCAAATTCGCGGTGGTAGGCGCTGCGATCGTAGCTCGTTGAATATCGAGCGGCATAATTTGCTCCTCGGTGCAGGCCGATAAAACGACCGCCGTCCCCAAAAGGGCTAAAGCGATACGAATTTTACTCATAGGACCCGCCATAAATTCCCAAACTCCTCTGCTCTTAGAGGTTCCTACCTTTCAAGGAATGGGCCAGGTTTGCTCCGTCACCAAGGCAAAAAAGGTAAGTAATTTGAGGGGGATAAAAAAGAATCCAAACTTGTCATGTCTAAAACGCCCGAGTGGGTTCAAAGCCTATGGCGGTTTTGCCCGTCAGCTTTTTGGCTCGGATTTTGCTTTCTCTATATATTGGTGGTGTTTCTCTCTTTGAATATTGGACTGAGTGTCGTCCTTCTTACGGGGACGGTCGATCTTCCTCCCGCGTGCAAGGCGGCTGCGGGAAAATTTGTAACATCTACTTCAATCGCAATTCCTAGAGTCGTTCATAAAAATGAACTTGGCGCTTTCGATAAGGGTACAAATCAGCAAGTCTTTCAGCTAAATGATTCCGTCCTCATTAAAATTCCCATCATTCAAAGAGCGCTTCACGAAGAAATAGCAGTGGCTCAGGCATTAAACTATGCAGGTCAACAGCCGTTCTACGGAGTCGTCGATATTCGATACGATCGAAACTTACATTCAGGCTATCCGTTCCTGCGAGGATACGCGGTCGGCCTGGTGGACGGAGTGAGTCTTCATAAATTTAAACTCATTTATAAGAATCGAATTTCCATTGAAGCTCAAGATGCCAATGCGCGCCTTAGCACATTGAGAGATCAAGTTGTTCGTGAGACGGGCCTATTCGATCTTAGCGACCGAAATGCAATTTTACGCTCCAACGGAGACGTCACCCTCATTGATGGACTCTACTCGAGACGACAGCACGTGGTTGATTCGAAAGAGCGACATCCTCTGCATGATAGGATGATCTCCGAAGGGTTCAATCCGCGGCGGTTTAGTTTGGACGTCCTGCCATTTCCAACCGAGCCTTAATAGAGCAGCGCAAATTCTAGCAGAAACACATAGCCCGCAGAAATTTTAGAGCGGTCATTATTGACGGCTGCGTCCGTGAATACGTAGCGCCAGCCATCTTGGATTTCTCCCGTAGGATAATTTTGTTTGTAGAATACTTGATTCGTTCGAAGCGTGAAATTTTCTGAGAGCTTAAACGTTTCGCTCACAAGAGCTCCATACACAAAGCCCCGACTCGAAAATGGCTCCAGCTTCGTCGAAAGATTGTTTTTGCTTTGCACGGCTTTCACGTCCGGAAAGCTGATGAGCTCGTACCCCACGAGAGGCCCCACACTAAACATGGAGTTCATTCTAAACTTGGGGGCCGTACGAAAGGAAAAATTTTGAAGCTTAGAAGTCTTATCACCGCCCAAGGTCATTCCAAAGCTTGCATTAAAAACTTCCCAGTCGAACCAACGATCCCAACGAAAATGAAGTTGAAATAAGCTGAGAGAAAATCCGACGCGATCCTTCACAATTTGAAAGGGACTAATGCCCCCGCCAAACTTTAACTCCAGCTTGGGTTCACCGCCCACAAAGCGCTTCAACTGAGGATACTCTTGTAAGATTTCCGAATGCACAGCCATGGGAAAAATCACCAGAGCTGCGCTCGCGATCCATGTCCATGTTCGAGTCATTATGATCTCCCCTTTTGCTCGAGCACTTTCTTCATGCAAGAATCTCGCATACCTTCCATTTCCGAACCCTTTTCCAATCGGAAATATGCCTCACTCCAATAACCCATAGCGAGCACCGTACAACCGAGCACCGTGGAAAAATCCTTTTCTGACCCTTTGTGGAATGCTGCCCCGTACGTAGCGGCCGCCGCAGCGTGATGCAAATAACCCTCCGAATAGTAGAGCTTTGCTAAATCCAAAAGCGGTTCTGCGTCGGAATCCGTAAAGTAGACAGCCTTCTGCAACTCATCGAACTTTGCTCCCTTTGGATCCGTTCCCACTCCCGCACTTTGCTTAGCCGCTGGCGCATTCCACACCAGAAATGAGGAAAATTCAGCATCGGTCGGGCCCGCACAGGCCTTTGTAGCCGGATGAATCACCTTCGTCTTCGCTTGAACGGTGTTGCATTTCGCAATGTAAGCTTGAGCGGTCTTCTGACTTTCTCCTGCTTTTTCCTTTAAGACCGACGCCAACTCGGCATTCGCACCCGCCACACGAAGGAGGTAATTAGCAAACGCCGTGTAGAGGGACTGCTGTCTCAGCGAAAGAATGATCTCTAATTGCGGATCAGATGTTCCCTCCATGGATTGGTAGGTAGCAGCCAGAGCTTGAAATTCTTTTCCACTCTCTTCGATCTTTTCGACCGCGGTGGGTGCCGTTGCTAGCTTTTGTACGATGGCTTTGCGATTTGGTTCCAATCGCTCCGTCATAGACCATCGACAAAGCGTCGAGCGCGTAGAGTTATTGGCACAGCGCTGAGCAACTTCACCAAAGACGCGAGCTCGAACCGCCTGAGTGAGCTTCGATTGATTCTTATAGAGAGACATCACCGTTTCATCGCTGGAATCCAACGCTAAGAGAGTAGTGGTCAGATCTTCTGAAATAGGCGTGGGCGATTCTAGCGCATCCAGCAGTTGTTCCTTCAAACGCACTTTGGATTTGGCGCTCACCATCGTCCACGATGGATTTTTCAAAATCCTTGAGGCCACCTGCCAATCACGTAAAATCAAAGCTTCGCTCAAAATCTCATCTAAGATCTCAAGCCGCGTTTTGGAACTCAACTTGGCATCGTTGAAAAGCTCGATCGAAATTCCAATGGCCGAATAATATCGAGTCATCTTTCCATTTTCTCGCGCGAGAGAACGCCGAATTTCTCCGCGTTTCACCGGATCTTTTTCTTTCTCTCCGAGGACTGCGGCCGCCTTAAAAAATGTATCGAGATCGCGCTCTTTCTTGGATTTCGCAAGCGCTTCCTTCAGGGCTTCATTCGCGATGCTTTCGTCTTCTACTGAAAGGGCGGCGGAGAGATAACTCTTTCCTTGAGCAAATTCATCGTAATCGCCCACGGTTTTTACTTTCTCTTGGATCACCTTCGAACGAGCGAGCTGACCCACACTGTTTAGACGTTGATTGAATTGTGCATTCGGTAACTTCAATTGAGTAAGAAGCGTGGTCCAATATTGCAACCCGCTAAAATCATTTCGCGTATTAAAATAATCTAAAATGAGCTCGCCTGCATCCGCGGCCTGTGGAGCTTGGGAGAACTTCTTCATGTAGTCGTAGAGCTCATTAAGAGCCTCAGGGAACAAGCTTTGTTCGTATTTGGCCTTCACGTAAGTGAATTGCATGCCAGGATCATTTTTTATTTTCGCATCAAATTTGGAATAGGATTCGATGGCCTTCATGAGAAGACCCTTCATGCGCGTCGTTTCGTAATAGGAATACTCCCCCTTCTTTTGAAAGCAGAGAATCGCATTTTCAATGAGAGGCTTCTTATCGGAAGGTTTTCCAAACTCTTCGTTAAAAATTCTGAGGTAATAGTCCCCACTTGAAAGATAGTTCTCGGTGTTAAAAAATACATCCGCGAGGTCGATCGCTATTTTAACGGAATTAGGATTTTTCTCGAAGAATCCCAAATAGAGTTCATAGTAATCACGGGAACGAGACAGCCAAAGTTTCTTCGCCTCGGGATCCGAGGCCAACTTCGCTAAGTCGTGGCAGCGAGTGCCCAAATCTCGAATTTGTTTTTCAAAGAAGAGATAGGACTTTTCGTAATCTGCGCGCGGAACTTTATAAAAAGAAATCCACTGAGTGTACTTATTGAGAACAAACTTCATTTCCTCCACGGGGATTTCCGCTCGGCGATCGATAGGAATTTGAAGCAATACCTCTTGATAAATATTCACGACCTTTTGAGGCTCAGCCGTTCTCTCGCTGAGAGTTCGAAGTAATTTCAAGGCGATTTCATATTTTTGAAGATTGATATAACGAAGCGCCAATTTCTCAATCACTTCCTGAAAGTAAATCTCACTGGGCGCGAGCTTCGAATAATAACTGACGGGATCGGGATTTTCAGGAAACACAAACGTATAGGCTCGAATGGAATCGATAAGAGCCTCTCGCTTCAAATCGCTTCGGGTCATTCGCTTGGTCAATGAAAGTGCGTAAGGGTTATCCTGCTCTTTCAAATTGGGATTTCGAATGACTTCTTCTAATTCCTTCAGTGCGTCGGGGTACTTCTCAAGGGGCATGAGCGCAAGAGCCGTTCTATATTTTGCCAAGTTAGACTCGTAAACCAGCTTTCCACTAGTGGCCGGCTTCAACATGTCCACGGCTTCCTGATAAAAGTGATTGTCGAGGAAATGCTGTCCCAAAAGCAGTCGCGATTTAAGGGCTTCGTCGGAATCCGGAAAATCTTTGATCAATTGCTCGGAGATAATCGTAAATTGAATGACTTCATCGATTGCCTTAAGTGCGGTTGCCAAACGATAGAGCACTTCCCGACGCTTTGGAAATTGCGGAAAGTCTTTCAGAATAAGACGATAAATTCCAATCGCCTCCTGCTGAGCGACCACGACGGGCGAAAATGCTTTCTCTGCGGAAACGCGGAGATGCTGGTCCTTTTGCTTCTCCATCTGAACGTAATAGAGTGCCGTGGATTTTTGCGTGAGCAAGTCTCCTAACTGAAGATACAAATTGGCAAGGAACGGCGCCGTTTGGCTTTCAGTAATTTGCACCCGAAGCAATCGCACCGATTCTTCCGTTCGCTTCAACAATTCGTTTAATTTTTGCTTGAAATCCTTGTCTTCAGGATTTTCTTGGATGGCCAGAGGATTCTCCAGCACCGGCGCATTGGCCGCCGCAGCCGCGCTGACAGGCTTTGCAGGCTGCTGCGCTTGCAGAGTTGCACTCAATCCTTGGCTGAGGATCACAACGCTCACGAACTTCACTATTGAGTGCATTGATTTGCTACCACCCCTCGATAACTCAAACGCTCGTCTCTCCAAAAATCTCCCAACTGTACCCACCGAATGCGAAATTCTTGATCCTTAGAAGTTGCAAAGGAGTCTCCAAAAGTCTCGGATGGAATGAATACGGAATCTGGGTTGAATTTTTGGCGCGCGACCTCAAACTTCATAAATCGCAATTGTTCCGCCATGAGGAGCAATTGCCCGGCCGCACGATCGAGCGCTTTCATTTCTAATCCGCGCGCTCTTGTCATGAGAAGGCGCATTTCAGAGTCGTAAAGATAGTTGAGAAGTTTGAGCGTCGGTTCCGGCACGTCTTTCAGATTCTTCTTCTCGGAGGCAAGCTCTTGAACGGTGAGCGCCACTTGCTGATACTCTGCATTCCCAGGAACTTTAAATTCTTTAAGTTGAGGATAGCTCATGAGCGACTCTCCTCGCTTCAGTCCCTCTACGACCGCACCGAATTGCTTTTGAAAGGCGGCTCCTAACGTTTCAAAATTCTTAGTTCGACAGAGTGCCTTATAAATGAGCGCGCGAAGTGTGTAGCGCTCGAGATCCAAACTCTTATCCCCTAATGAAGACTCTAAATTATAGAGGGAACCCAAAGCCTCGGAATATCGCTTTAAATAATAAAGATTCCAGGCCGCCTCTAGATAATCAGACGGCACGACCGGATTTAATTTCAGAAGAAATGTTTTATAAATATCGAAGGACTTTTTGTAATCCTCTTTATCAAAGTAAACTCGGGCGAGAGTTCTCGTAGTCTTTCGAACAAAGCTCACTTGATCGTCGCCAATTTTCTTCGCCAAAATTTTACGGAGAATTTCTTCTGCTTTATCGAGATGACCCTGAGAATACTCCTCAAGAGCTTGATAAAATAAGTACTTCGAAAAATTTTCTTTATCGACATTGGAAAAATAGCTCTCGGCCCAACGATCCATTCCCTTTTCTTTGTTTAAGATCGCTTTATACAGATTGTAAGAGTTTACAAATTCATATTGATCTCGTGGCTCGATGTCCCCCGAGATAAAAAGCCCAACGGTAGAATAAGGATAGCCCATGTCGACCAACCGAATGATTGCCTTATAGGCATGTTCCTTACTTGGAAGATCATTGAAGAAAATGATCATTCGGCTCGCCGCGGCCATCGCTCCATAGTAAAGGTCCCGCTTCTCCAAAAGATCGATTGTATCTTTCCACTGCTTGGCGTCCCGAAATTCTGTGGGAATCTCGCTGCTCCATTTTCCCTGAGCTTCAGCATCCTTTGCAGTGGAGAGCATGCCCAAAATGAAGATCGTTAAAACGATAAACGTCCGATTCATTAGAAGTGATATCCCCCGACCAATCCGAAACTCACATAGTTTGAGAAACCTTGAACCCCCACCGTATCGCGCACTTCCATTCCAAAGGTGAATTTGTCGTCCATCACGGCTGTAAATCGAATTCCCAGGTTTGCTGCGGCACTGGTCTTAAATTTTGTTTTGATCACTCCCGCTCCAAGGAAGGGAGAAAAATGAAAATAGCGAATGTAATTCTGCAACAATACAAATTTTCCTCGCAGCAGGTTATAAACGGCATTGGAAGTTACCAAATATTCAATGCGATTAATGCTTCGAGGGGCGACACCATGGCGCTCCGCCAATTGAGTGGTGAGTGAAGAATCGAACGTAAAATAATAATGAGCATTCACCACTTCCCATGCCCAGTTCGTATTGAAATGGTGCTTGTACCCAAGAGCGACACTGAGACCCTGGTAGTATGCATTGAACGGATAAGACCCAATTCCCAAATTGATTTCATTGGGTTGAGTCTCGGGATATGCCTCGACCGCTTGCACGTAAATTCCATCCAATGTTCTCTGTGGAATGATAGATTCCTGCGGTGGCTTCTCCTCTAATTGCGCAGAATTCTCCGCGGCAAATAGAGTGGTGGTCGAAAGTAGAAAAACCCATAGGAAATTAGGCAGCTTGGACATGTTCTAAGATTAACTTTTCGATTTCTCGTCGTCGATTCGAAAGCGTCCACGAATTTCTCTCTCATTAATTGAAACTTAATAAATGTCCGAGCGCGTCATGCGATTTTTAGTTCTTCCTCTCGCCGCATGAACACAGCGTTCCATATGATGATTTCTAAGAAGGGGTCATCATGAAATTTCAATTCATTCGAATCTTATTCATAAGTCTTTTAACTTTGATCTGTAGCCTTGGATCATCTCACGCCAAATCCATCAGCATCATGAGCTACAATACTGAAAATCTATTCGACACACTGGATGATCCCGATCGAGCGGATGAAGACTTCACTCCCGACGGAAGATATCGTTGGAATACAGAAAAACTGAAACTGAAAATTCAACAGCTTGGAAAAGTGATCACTAGTATTAAGAATCCGGATGGAATGCCTTGTCCCGACGTTCTTTCAATGGTGGAAGTCGAGAATGCGCTCGTTTTAAAGATGCTCAAGGAACAAGCACTCAGTGCTTGCGAATATAAAAAGACGGTCATCGACAAGAGGGATCCTGATCCCCGAGGAATTAAGGTTTCTCTCATGACCCGATTTCCCGTGGTCGGCCAGCCCATCTCTCACTTTGTCTACGATACCGGTCGAGTGATTCAAGAAACCCACGTAAATGCTCACGGCACTCGTTTGGTTATTTTTGTAAACCATTGGAAAAGCCGAATTCCCTCTTCCAATGATCCCGATGGCGGAAAATCAAAGCGAGCCTTAGCTGCAAAGATCCTTCGAACTCGAATGAATGAACTCTACGCGGAAGATCCTGGCATTGAAATGATCGTCACAGGGGACCTCAATGATGAATTTGAAGATGATTCCATTCGTAAGGTTTTAGGAACGGTGGCGGATCCTGAAAAGGCGACCAATCCCGAGAAGCTCGTGCTCTGGGAATCTAGTTTTGATCTTTTACACGATCCTCGATTTGACGATCTTCCAACAGACGAAGAAAAATATGCTTTTCTCAAATTACTTCGCGCCACCTATTACTTCGCCAGAGAAAAAGCCTTTAATCAGCTCGACCATCTCTTAGTTTCCCCCGGCTTGCTCGATGATCAAGGGCTCACCTTCATTCCGAAGTCGTTCAAGGTTGTAAGACTCGTGATGAATACGGATCCCCAAACCAAAGGTCCTCGCCGCTTTACGGCCTTTGAGGATGAGAATGGACATTTCTCCCGCGCCCTCGGTGCGTCTGACCACTTTCCGATTTTGATTCGCCTTGCAGTTCAGGAAAATCGATAAATTTGGCTCGTGAAAGAGCGAAGACAAAAAAAAACCGCCGATCTGAAAAGATCGGCGGTTTATCTCGAATAAGATGTAACTAAAAAAATTACGAGAGATGTTTGGAGACGTATTTCGTCATTTCAAACATAGACACTCGACCTTTTCCACCGAATACAGCTTTCAATTTGTCATCCGCAAGGATGTAACGCTTTTCGGTTTGATCTTGAAGGCCATTCTTCTTGATGTAGGCCCAAAGTTTCTTGGTCACTTCTGTACGAGGCAAGGGCTTCGTTCCAATGATGGAGCTCAAAGTCGTCGACGGTGTTAACGGCTTCATAAAAGCCGCATTGGGTTTACGCGTCTTCATTTTTCGCGTGGCTTTTTTCGCAGTCGTCTTCTTCTTTGCCTTCGTTTTGGTTTTAGTTTTTTTCTTTGCTGCCATTGTATGACCCCTTTTTTATTTGATATTCGGTTCGATCGTTTCTCGAATTGTTGAGCACGATTTCAAAAGTCTGCACCAACTTGACCCTCCCATCAAACGGAATTTACACACGAAGCTGGGGATTTAGGAAAGCGTCCACTCCATTCGTACCTTCGTACTGGGATGATGGATCGCTAGATGCACGGAGCGGAGCCGAATTTCACTCTCTTCACTCTGCGAAACACCATATTTGGTGTCCCCGATAATGGGATGCCCAATTTTGGCAAGCTGAGCTCGGATTTGATGGGAGCGCCCCGTCTCCAATTCCACGCTAAGTCGCGTCACCCCTTCTAATCGTTCGACAACTCGATAGGATAGAACCGCTCGCTTGGCCCCAGGAGTCTCTCGCGGAAAGACGGTTACATAATTGGTTTTCTCATTCTTCCGTAGATAGTGCTCCAACCGATCTTCATCCTTGTGCACATTTCCCCGAACCAACGCCTCATAACGCTTCGAAACGGTTCTATCACGAAACTGGTTCGAAAGACTTTCTGCCGCTTCCTTTGTTTTCGCAAAAATCATAAGACCCAGTACTTCACGATCCAGACGATGAACGGGAATCAAAAAAGTTCCCGTCGTACGAGAAATGAATTCATACAGTCCTTCCGACGAACCTCGATCTGCTTTCTGAGATAAAAAAGGAGCACACTTCTCCACAACGAGGATGGCGGGATCTTCGAAGACAATTCGGAAAATTTGTGATGACATTCAATTGTCCCCTAACAGACCAAGGGGATGTTGACGAGAGGATCGCATGCGACGCCCTATTCTTTGGATCTCCTTGGGATTTTTTCTATCCGGATGCAATTCCTTTCCGCTCTGGCGCACTTCTGATTCCAGCCAAAATCGCAGACCCATTGGTCGGCTCAACGTGAACACACGTCTGGACACCTTTCATCCTTCTGCAGAACTTCGTGTGAAGGTCGATCCGACAGTTTGCGGAACGAAACGTGCGCCTCAGAGTCTCCTTTGGAATGAGGGAACAAAGGGAGTGGAAAACGTGGTGGTATGGCTCGAAGGTCCCACTCTAAAGCCACTTTCGACGGACGATACACCTCGAATCGTAACCTCGACCAAATGCGAATTCAGTCCACGCCTTCTAATTGTTGCTCCAGGAACGCTCATTGATTTCAGGAATAACGACCCCGTCCTTCATAGCGTCCGTGCTCAAACCAAACTGAATCCTCCTGACTACAAGGTTCAACCTCCCAACCTGGAATCCGTGACGATGAAATTCGAAAAACCTGAAATCATTCCTCTCGTGAATGACATGCATCCTTGGATGCAGGCCTTTATCATTGTGGCCGCGCATTCATTCTATGCGGTGACGGATGCTAAGGGGGAAGCAAAGTTCCTCGACATCCCGGAAGGTTCGTACCGCCTCAAAGCCTGGCATGAAATCCTCGGACTGCAAGAGCATCCTCAATCTATTGAAATTAATATGGAGACGTCTGGCAAAACTCAGAGCCTGACCTTTATCTGGGCGGATGAACCTACCCCATAAAGATCTAGCAAAACCGTGGGGGATTTGAACCCGGTTTGCCTTCCGACACGTCGGCAGAATTTGGATTTGATTTTTGGAGATTGAGGGTCAGTGTGACTCGACCTTTGCAAACGACTTTCTTACACTCAAAGGTAATGCCTTCTAGATCGTCGGTTTGCGATTGAGCTTCATAGGTCTCACTGCAAGTTCCGCATTTGCCGTGATAAAAATTCGTTTCGAAGTCTTTGAATGGATTTTTCTTCATATCACACGTCCAAACTCTTCTCTTAGTATACGTGGGAGCCTTCTCTAGCGGCAGCCTGCACGGCACCACAAATGGCCCCAAGATTTTCGTACCTCCGACGGCACGTTAAGACATAAACTAATTGCGATGCCCAAGATCGGTCTGCAACCCACTGGGAGGACACTCGAAGCGCCCAAACGGTGTAATTTACTGCAGTTCCTGCATGCCGAGGGAATTCCCGTTGGAAGCGCTTGCGGCGGAAAAGGTCTATGCGCGAGCTGCAAAGTCATCGTTTTAGCGGGCGAGACGAATCTCTCCCGCCCGAACGATATTGAAGTGGATTTAAAGGAACGTAATCATCTCCAGCAGAATGAGCGCATTGCATGTCAGTGCAAGGTGCTGGGAGATATCGAAATCACGACGAGCTATTGGTAGGAAATAACGATGAATAAATTGCCGGCAAAATCAGTTAAAGAATCGATGGTCGAAACGAACAATATTGTTCTTCCTTCTCATGCAAATGCGCTCGGAACACTTTTTGGGGGCGTCCTCATGAGCTGGATAGATATTTCAGCGGCAATTTGTGCCCAGCGGCATTCGCGCAGAGTTTCTGTGACGGCAAGTGTCGATTCGCTTTCTTTTCTTGCTCCTGTGTACGTGGGCGATACAGTGACTCTGAAATCTAAGGTAGTTTATACGGGAAAAAGTTCCATGGTAATAGCCGTGGACGTGACGGCCGAAAATCCACTGGAGGGAAAACCTCGAAAATGCGTAACGGCGTACTTGAATTTTGTAGCGTTCGACGAGAAGCGTAAACCCACGAGCGTTCCGCAGATCAAATTAGAAACTGCGGAAGAACGCGAGCTCTTCGAGTGGGCGGCTGAGCGGCGGAAAGCCCTTTTGGATCAATGGCGCAAGCTGCCAGCGCATGATTCCTGATATGCTTTAATTTGATCTTTTATGATTGTTCTCTGTCCTCAGTGTCAAAGTCGGTATCAACTTGCCGATGAAAAAATTCGCGAGAAAGGGACGAAAGTCCGCTGTCCGCGATGTCAGAACACCTTTCGGGTTTATCCGGAAGGATTGAGGAACGCGCCTGCCCAAAATCCGAGTCAAGAGCGCGACGCCTTTTTCGATCAAGGTCAAACGGAATTGGCTCCTCCCTCAACCCCGTCCATGGCCTCACCTGCGATGGAAGTGTCAAAGACTGCCACCACGCAAGGAAGAACGGCCAGTAAAACGGTGCCCCAATTTGCAGAAGAGACTTCGAATCCATTTAGCGGCCCTACCCGTGTGTCGGAAGAGATGCCCTCTAAAGTGACCGCCTCCACGATGCGAACTAAGGAGCAGTCTCCGTTTAAAAAACAACCTAGCGTCACCATTAATTTTGATGAACCCATGGCCGATGAGGACACCGCGCAGGAACCCTTCGAAGCCACTGCTTCCACGCAGAGTCCATTCTCAAGCAAATCCAAAAAGGAGAGCAGAAACGATGTCCGGTTTGCTGAAGAGCAAAATGAGGATCTCGTTTCTGAAGCAACAGAGCTTGCCCGAACTTCTGCAATTCTAGAACAACGCTCTCGATCGCAAGTGAAAAAGCGTGAAAAAGAAGCGAACGATTTTCGAATTGATGACGACGATGATTTTGTTCGCGAATCGAAGGAAATTACTGACCCAGTCCATGAAGAGCAGGAGCAACCTCGGCCCTTTGGATCAGAGACATTTTTAGAAATTAGAAATTATTCGAAGCCTAAGTCTGCGCTTCGGAAGAGAATTTTAATTGGCGGATCGATCGCTTTGGCCGCTATCGCCGGCTATTTTTTGGCGACGCAGTACCCAATGGGTGATCAAACGAAGAGCGAAATTGCTTCTAGCCGACCTCGATTAGATCCCGTTAACGAAAATGCACCCACAGATTCGATGGAGTCTACTCCCTCCGATGAATCCACCAAAGAAGTCGAACGAGAAAAGGTTCCTCAGATCGGTCACGTTGAAGTACGACGTCCGAAAGGTTGGTACAAGCAAGAACCGGGAATCATCCAGGATTATCTCTCTCAAATGGCGATGCTTCCACCTCCCGAGCAACAAAAGCCCCACAATCGGAGTCTCATCGCCGAGGCTCTTATCTTGAATGGGTTTTTTACGGGAGCTTCAGATCAGTTATCCACCGGCCTAGGGTACTCTTCGGGTCTCATGGTTGGAGATCCCACCTCGATCTATGGCTACTATGGGCTCGCCAATTACGCTCTCTGGAAAGACGACGTTGTCACCTTGGCAGACCTCGTAAAGCGCTGGCCTGAAATTCAACGCTTGGATCCCGAGTATCGTTTATCAGAAGCCGTCGTTCGAGCTCGGGTTGAAAAGAATTTACGATCCGGCTTGGAACTTTTGAAAGCCCTCTTGAATGATTCTCCCGAATACCAGACAGCTCTGTCTTGGACTTACTATTTGTCCTTAGAATCCAAAGGTGAAGACGCTTTGGAAGTCTTTGGAGAAGCTTATTTGCAGGGCATTCAGAAATCCTACCAACGTCACCGCGATCTTTTGAAATCGAGTTACCAAGCGTCACCCCCCCTCTATGCGAATATTGAACGTCGAGCTCGGCTACTAGGAAAATCCCTTTCTACGGCGAGTGGAAGGGAAAGTTCCAAATCGGCCAAGAGTCCCTCGAAGCAAAAATCCCTCCCGCAAGCTCCCGCTCCCGAGGTTCCTCCAGCGCCAACACCCTCTCCTTCCGTCGCTCCGCCGGCTCCAGCTCCAGCTCCGACGCCAACACCCATCCAGGCGCCGACAGGGCGGCAATCGAAGAAGCTTCCAAAGGTTTCAGACAAGTTAGTGGCCTTAAACCGCGAGACTTCAAGTGCGAAGGTTGGAGCCAAGAAACTTTTAGAGGAAGGTATTGTTCGTCAGAAGGAAAACAAACTGGAAGAAGCCATCGCCCTGTTTCAGAAGGCTCTGCAATTAGATTCTGATTTGGCGGAAGTTTATAAGCGATTGGGAATGATCTACATGGGCCGCAAGGAAAACGAACGGGCCCTTCTCAACTTTAAGCTTTACCTTCAGCTCAAACCCGACAGCGACGACAAGAAAATGGTACAAAGCTGGATTAATTCACTTCAGTAATTCAATCTAACGTAGTGGGTACAAAGTTCAATCAAGTGGGGTCTCTCTGCATTTTTGGCGTCAAAGATTTCCTTTGGACGAATGAATGGACGAGATTTTTTGAGGAGTTTAATCCGTCTGGTTTAGCGCTCTTTAATTCACCCTTCGATAGCCCATCTAATATCTGGAAGGATAAGGACGCTGCCCTAGAGGTAGTCTACGAATTTATTCGAAAGGCTGAGGAAAAAAGCGTTCCCTTCGTCTGCGTCGATCAAGAAGGAGGTCGCGTTCGTCGCCTCCGAGGACACTTTATTGCTCTGCCCTCGGCGCAGAAAATGACAGAGGCCCATCGAGATCGAAAAATTTCGATGCCAGATATTGGAAAGCTATACCAATTGGCAGCGCGCCAAATGAAGTCCTCTGGAATCGCTTTGGATTTTGCGCCGGTTTGCGATCTTCGTTTGGAAAGATCTTCGAATGTCGTCGGGGATCGAAGCTTTGGTTCCAACAAGGCCGAGGCAATTGAATATATTCGAACCTGTGTTGAAGCCTTCGAAAGTGAAGGCGTTCATTCCACTTTGAAACATTTTCCAGGGCATGGCCCGACGGAATTTGATTCGCACGAGAAAATTGCCGTTATCTTTAAGGAAAAACGTGAGTTGATGGCGGAAGACTTAAAAGTTTTTGAAGAGATTGCACCCTTTGCTTCCGCCATTATGACTGCGCACATTGCCTTTGCCGAAAATCCTGAGCGCATTGTCTCTTTAGATAAAGAGCTCTTGGAGGAACTCGGCCGTAACATTCCAAAGGATAAGTACTGGATTACAGACGACATGCTTTCTATGAAAGCCGTAAGTGAGGATCGTTCCTGGAGAGCGGCACTAGAATGCCGGTATGATTTTCTATTGATGTGTGGCGATTTTGGTCCTTCGCTTTCGGCGATGGAAGATCTGATTCGTTTTGCTGAATCCGAATATCGCAGCTTTACAAAGGAATCCGACCTCTTGAAGCGAATCGAGCGATCTAGAAGGGCCTTCTCTCGGAAGCAGGCTATACCCCCATATTCCCAGTGGCGGAAAATCGTCTTAGAATGTGAGCTAGAAGCGGCGTCGATCCTTGAGAAAATTGGATGAGTTCTGAGCCTATCATTCGACTTGCAATTACGTACGACTGGACCCCTCAGCAAGGATTCTTCCTGAAGTCAGATTGCAGAAAGCGTTTTGCCGATCTGCGCGTGGAGCTCGTTCCCATTTATGATGATCTTCAAAAGATAAAGGAAGTTCTCGCAGGCGTGGACGGGCTGATCATTCCGGGCGGAGTCGATGACGTCGACCCGACCCGCTATGGACAGGAGAAAAAACACGATCGAGTTCGAATTAATACGAAGCGCACAGATTTTGAATTTCACGTATTGGAAGAAGCATTTCGAAGAGAGCTGCCCATTTTTACCATTTGCTGGGGATTGCAAATTCTGAATGTGTTTTTAGGAGGATCCCTTCACCAGCACCTTCCTATGGATAAACCAGGTACGGTGGTGCACGAACAGGACGAGGCTCCGCATAAACCCACGCATTGGGTAATGCTGGAAAATAATTCGTTTTTAATGGAGAAAATCGGCACGCCGAAACTCTTTGTGAATTCCACCCATCATCAAGCGATCGAATCTCTAGGAAAAGGACTTATCGTGGAAGCGTTATCGGACGATGGCGTGATCGAAGCGGTAAAGTTCACGGGAGGGAACATGACTTGCTTCGGCGTACAATGGCATCCCGAACGTCTGATCGGCGATCCCGTCATCCCACTCTTTTTGAACGAGTGTCTAAAACGAAAAACTTGATTTGTTAATTTGACTTCGAAATTGTGCGATTCAACAGACGTTGCGCGCTCACGTCGATAAATGCGGCATTTTGCTGTTCTAACGTCTGAAGACGCTCTTTCAACCGTTGCACTTCAGCTTGAAGATCTTTCTTTTGTCTTTTCAACAGCATGATGGCGCTCACCAGAAAGTTTCCGCCGCCTAAATAAGCGCCGTCTTCGAATAAGGCCGTTTGATCCACTCCATCTTGTCTCTCAGGTTTTCCCATGATGTTGAACTCCCTTCTCCCTCCTTCTCTGCAAGAATTTAACCACGGGGTAACGCAGCGCCTAAGGCCCCAAGCTCCGCGTCAAGGGCATTGCAACGCCGATTTTTTGACGAGTTTTTCAGAATTTCAACGCAAGTTTATGGGGAGGTGTGCAATGAAAGAATTCTCGAAAGGACTCGCGCCGCATTTTCGATGAAGCTTCGCATTTCAAGACCTTACG
>ERZ761602.806-NODE-806-length-62652-cov-44.761490_pt1 | contig 62652 bp, 28 predicted proteins | sample MGYA00512165_ERZ761602 | MGnify/ENA primary metagenome ERZ761602 (study PRJEB28899, sample SAMN02445085) | bioreactor sludge metagenome | biome: EBPR sludge; isolation source: Thorneside wastewater treatment plant | place: Australia: Brisbane, Thorneside... | reverse complement strand
TAGTGGGAACAGCCATAAACCGCCCTCGTCAGATGGTTTGAAGAAGAAACCTGGGCTGCCTAAGAATCCGGCTAAGAAGAATGGTGCTCAGGTTGGGCACAAAGGCAAGACGCTCGAAATGGTAGTTAATCCGGATAAGGAACACTTACCATTCAAAAGGTGGATTTCCACTTAAAAGTTTAAACGTTGAACGATGCGTTTACTTCAAGGGGTGTTACTACAAACACCCTTTTTTTGTATTTTTGCCGTTAAGGTGCCATAAATAGTGATGGGGCGCAGTTTAGAATAGATTCGAGCGAACCCTTTTCAATAGCAACTTTTTGGCTTATCTTGGTTAAACAAGCCAAAATGGCTTTTCCCCTTATTCTTTACAAACCGTTTTTTCTATGAACTCTACCCAAGATACGTCGTTTTTTGGGCATCCACGCGGCTTAGCGACGTTGTTTTTCACCGAGATGTGGGAGCGATTTAGCTATTACGGTGGCCGTGCCCTACTCATTTTATACATGACTGATCAATTGGTAAATGGTGGACTTGGCTTCACGGTAGCCGACGCAGGGGCCATTTATGGACTTTATACCGCATCGGTGTATCTGACAAACCTCCCCGGTGGCTGGATTTCGGACAAATTCTTGGGTGCGCGCAATGCCGTTTTTTATGGGGGTATTATTATCGCCCTTGGAAACGTGTTGTTGGCATTTCCGGGAATTGGATTTTTCTATGGTGGCTTGGCATTGATTGCGGTGGGAACAGGCTTACTTAAGCCCAATGTGAGTACCATGGTTGGTTCGTTGTATGACAAAACAGACAACCGTCGTGATGCGGGGTTTTCAATCTTCTATATGGGAATCAACTTAGGTGCCTTTCTGGCTCCATTGATTGCCGGATACATTGGGGAGACCATCAATTGGCGTTATGGCTTTCTGGCAGTAGCCGTCGGAATGTGTATTGGCTTGGTACAATACAAAATGGGGGACAAACACCTCGGAACCGTAGGGCACTTTATCCCACCCTCCACCGCTGAAGAAGCCGCCAAACAAAGAAAGTCGCTTTTTGTGGCCATGCTCTTTCTGGCAGCCTCTTTTGCAATTCCTTATATACTCCATCTTACCGGATCCATTCAGATTACCATTGACTGGATTAAGACGGCGATGACCTATGTATTTATTGCAATCCCAATTGTTTACTTCGGGTTTTTATTTCTTAGAGGTGGGTTTACTACCGATGAGAAGAAGCGATTGGCTGCCATTTTCGTGTTCTTTGTGGCCGCAGCACTTTTCTGGGGATCTTTTGAGCAAGCAGGGTCCACCCTCACCCTTTTTGCAGACCGCCATACCAATAACCAGATATTCGGCCTTACCTTCCCTACTACTTGGTGGCAATCGGTTAACTCTATTTGGATTATCTCATTGGCCCCTGTCTTTGCAGCACTCTGGTTGTTTTTGAACAAGAAGAATTTAGAGCCTTCAACGCCTGTCAAATTTGGTTTAGGTTTGCTATTTGTCGGCTTGAGTTTCCTGCTTTTGGTTGTTCCGGCAAATGCAATTGTATCTGCACCCGATGTTAAGGTAGGCGTTATCTGGTTGTTAACCGTTTATTTTCTACAAACCGTTGGTGAACTCTGCCTTAGCCCAGTGGGCTTAAGTACCATGACGAAATTGGCCCCTGAACGGGTGGTCGGTCAGATGATGGGCGTATGGTTTCTTGGTGCTGCCGTAGGCAATTTTATTGGCGGTAATGTGGGTGGATTATTCGAGACTTATCCCCTTAATAGCTTATTTTTAGCCGTAGCAGGTACCTCTATTGCGGTTGCGGTGGTGATGTTTGCTTTGGTACCGTGGGTGAAAAAACTAATGGGCGATATAAAATAAGATATTTAAGAATCGGACTTGAGATTTTAGGATTTGCAACATAATGGCGTAACTTCCGTTCGTGGGGGTTGCGCCATTTATGTGTCGTACTCCCTATTCAGAACCACAATTATCGTTATGGTTATACCTATAGAAATAAGTCCACACGGGTTAGACTTGCCTTTACCTCGATACGCAACCTCAAAAAGTGCTGGCATGGATCTTTTAGCCGCTATACCAGCCGAAGAACCTGTTGTATTAAAACCGGGCGAGCGTGGTTTAGTCCCTTCTGGCATAAAAATAGCTCTTCCTGATGGCTATGAAGCACAAATTCGCCCCAGAAGTGGTTTGGCTTTTAGGTTTGGTGTTACTGTCTTGAATGCTCCGGGTACGATAGATGCGGATTATCGCGGGGAAGTGAAGGTCTTGCTTATCAACTTAGGAGAAGAACCCATTATCATCCACAGAGGAGACCGAATCGCCCAAATGGTTATCGCCCCTTACATCGTCGTTTCATGGCAACCCACTTCGCAACTAAACGAAACGCCGCGTGGTGAGGGTGGATTTGGCCATACGGGTATATAAATAATAAGATTCAACACATGGAAGGATCTGCTAAACAATTAGACTTAGGCCGTTTTTGGACGGTGTCAAATGTCCTGAGCATCAGTCGTGCGGTGGTGGTAATTCCTATTATGTACCTCATCATGGCACAAGGGCCCATTTCTTGGCTGGCGGGATGTGTGTTATGGGGCATCGCATCCGATTGGTTGGACGGCCAGGTGGCTCGTTGGACCAATACCGTATCTGGCTGGGGAAAGGTACTGGATCCTTTGGCCGATAAAGCGGCTGCGATCGGGATTGTTTTTGCCTTGGTTTGGGTGGGTGCTGTGCCCATGTGGTTAATCGTGATTGTGGCTGCAAGAGACCTCCTCATTGTTTTTGGGGGGATTTTGTTATCCCGAAAAATTGGGGAAGTGGCGATGAGTATTTGGACGGGCAAAGTAGCCGTTACGGTTCTCGCAATTATGGTGCTTTCCGCAATTTTAGAAGTACATCCAGCCATCACCCTCATCTATACCCAGACTACGGCTGCGCTTTTCATCTATTCTTTCTTGCTGTACGCGCTTCGGGTATGGGGCTATGTCCGAACTGGAAGGGATGCCACGTTCGGCCAATTATTAGACGCATACGCCAACGAAATTACGGTAGCTTTGCTTGCAACCTTTATGTACCTTAGCCCGGCCAAACAGTTTGATGCCATTATACCCGCATTCATGTGGCTTGCGTGGGCCTGTGTCTCGGCCTGCATTTTGTTTGGCTGGAATGCCTTTAAAAGAAGGCAGCGAATATTTTACCCAAACGTTTTACACCTTCCGGTGACGGCAACTTTTTTGTTTGCTTTGTATCTGATGTTAGAGCCTGATGCCGAGGTGGTACGGTACGGCCAATGGCTCATTTTGGGGTTCATGGCCTATGCCTACTTTCTTTTTATCATTGCTTCTTTTTGGCGCTACAAGCCCTTAGAGTATATTCAGCAAACAGTCTCTCCCACACAAGAACCTTCCACCAAACATGATTGAGTGGTTTCGTATTAATATCTCTGGTGACCATGCCGAGGAATTGCTTATCTCACTGGCCATTCTGGTCGTTGGTTGGGTTATTCGTAAATTGACAGGCGAGGTCTTGATTCGTAAGATCGAAGACCCACACCATCGGTTCACCATAAACCGCCGTGTGGGCCGGGGGCTAGCGATTGCCACACTGATATTAGTAGTGGCCATCTGGTTCCCAAATCTCAAAGAAATTGTGGCGATCCTGTCCCTCTTTGGTGCAGGCTTGGCCATTGTCAACCGCGAAGTGATTCTTAGTATGGTGGCATGGTTACACATCATTACCCGCCAACCATATGGTGTAGGTGACCGTATTGAACTTAATGACGTTTCAGGGGATGTCATTGACATCAGTTTATTGGTAACTACCATGATGGAAACCCGTGAATGGGTACAAGGAGACCAAAGCACCGGACGCATTATGCGGATTCCCAATAACTGGGTTTTCCTGTATGCTGTCAAAAACTATACACAGGGTTTCGAGTATATCTGGAACGAGCTTTCTGTTACGGTTTCTGATAAAAGTGATTGGAATATGGCCAGAGAGATCATGATGTCTCTGGCGCAAGAATCATCGTTTATCGTCGAACACCAAGTAAAATCTCAACTCAAAACCATGACGCAGGAGTACTTGGTCTATTACAGCACGCTCACACCCTTTGTTTATGTTGCCACCAATGAGCGCGGTATCCAGCTAACCCTCCGATATTTATGCAAAGTCCGCAACAGGCGAGGCAGCGAACATGCCATTATGCTTCGTATCTTAGAGGAATTTGCCAAAAACCCGTCCATCAAGATGGTATTTTTTAAATAGTCTAAACCTAATAACCTGCTATGGGATTTTTTGACCGGTTCAAAAAGCGCGACAATGAAAATTTAGAACAAGGCCTGGAAAAAACCAGAACGTCTTTCCTTGGAAAGCTCAACACCATGATCCGAGGCAAGGACAAGGTGGACGAAGAAGTGTTGGATGAACTCGAAGGCATTTTGGTAACCAGCGACGTGGGGGTTAAAACCACCATCGAAATCATCCGAAAAATCGAAGAACGGGTGGCAAGGGATAAATATGTCAACACTGCCGACCTAAACGGCATCATCCGTTCGGAAGTGGCAGATCTTCTGCTTGGTTCCACCTCCGACCGCCCAGCAGATTTTGAGGCCCCGCTTCCGCATAAGCCACACGTAATCATGGTTGTTGGCGTGAATGGAGTTGGAAAAACCACCTCTATTGGTAAAATGGCCTATCGTTATAAAGAAGCTGGCAAACAAGTGGTTTTGGGAGCTGCAGATACTTTTCGGGCTGCGGCAACCGAACAACTAGGGATTTGGGCAGACCGTGTGGGGGTTCCCATCATCAAACAAGGACAAGGAGCAGACCCCGCCGCTGTAGCTTTTGACACGCTAGCTTCCGCTAAAAAACAACATGCAGATGTGGTCCTGATTGATACGGCTGGCCGGCTTCACAACAAAGGCGGCCTGATGGATGAACTCTCTAAAGTCAAACGGGTAATGGACCGCCAGATACCGGGTGCTCCCCACGAAGTGTTACTGGTTTTAGATGCCTCCGTTGGTCAGAATGCCTTACGTCAGGCCGAAGAATTTACCAAAAGCGTGGACGTGACTGGCTTAGTCCTCACCAAACTTGATGGAACCGCTAAAGGAGGGATTGTAATTTGTATCTCCAACGAGTTCAATGTACCTGTGAAGTATATTGGGGTTGGCGAAAAGGTGGAAGACCTTCAGGTTTTTGATAAACGCGCTTTTGTTGAAAAGATATTTGTTTAGGTATGCCAGACCCATTCAGCGGGGTAATTCGACGGCTCGACTTTCGCAAAAAACCGTTCTGACATTCGCGACATCCCTACGGCTCTAAAGTTTGTAATTTCCTTTCGGAAACGAATCAGCACCTTCCCAATTTTTTCTTGGTGGAACCATGATGAGAATACTTTCGCTCCGAAACGCCTTAATGTTCGTGTTGCTGGCACTGGTATTTGTCGTTACCAGTACTGCACAAAGTGTTCCAGAATTTGATGTGGATTATGTGAGTACGAGAACAAGTCGTACAGACCGAACCAAGGTAGATTTTTTTACCAAAATCGCCCTGAACCAGCTCAAATTCCTGAGTCGTAGCGGACAATTTGTAGCCCAATACGAAGTTACAACCGAGGTTTTTGAGACCAATAGCAAAGGGCAGGCCATTCGAAAGGTCCTGAGCAATAATTGGGACCGGATCGTGCAAATCAAGAACTACGCAGAAACACAAAGTGACCAAATATTTGATTTGACCACGAACTCCTTGGAACTCTCGCCCGGCAGCATGATGGGCCAAGTAACCATAGAAGATAAAAATTCTGGCAAAACCTTTGTTCGTGAATTTGCTCTATTGGTTCGCGGGTTTAGCGCGGAAAACAAACCTATCACCATGAGTGATCTCTCATTGGTGGATGATTACAGCCCCAGCCGCACCAATTTTACGCCTAATGTTTCAAACACATTAGGCAGTGACCGGAGCGAAGCCGTTTTTAACTTCGACGTATTTGCGAAAGAAGCCATTTCGTTAACCGTTTCGTACAGTGTGCAACAACTCAAAAACTCTGCCCGTCGGCCTTCGGTTCGCAACCTTTTGAACTTCCGCCCAGATGGATCCAACTTAGAAACCGTAGGTGTGGCCAACTGGAATTCCAAACCACTCCGTGTGAAGCCCGGTGAAAACTCCGGTGTGGTGAGCATTCCCCTGAAAGACCTTAAAGCCGGGGCATATCAGATAAATGTGTTGTTAAAAGGTGAAAAAGGCGAGACTTATGATGCTGCCGCCAAAGTCTTCCATATCCAATGGATGGGCTTAGATCAGCAACTGAATGACATTGATCGTGCGATCTCTCAATTGCGCTACATTGCCAAAGAGAATGAGATTTCCCAAATCCGCAATCAATCTACGTCTGCCAAACGAGCCGATATGTTCATGGATTTCTGGCGAAAGCGCGACCCTACGCCTGGCACAAAGCGTAATGAGGCAATGGAAGAATATTATTACCGAATTTTCCACGTAAACCGGAATTTTGGCCGATTTAATGATGGATGGCAAACCGACCAGGGAGAGGTGTACGTCCGATTTGGCGAGCCTTCGTTTATCCAAAAGCATCCATACAATTTTGGATCTGCCCAAGCATACGAGGTCTGGTACTACGAAAACATTGGTAAAAAGTTTATTTTTATAGATAAATCCGGCGTAGGAGACTATAAATTACTAAGACCTATATGGGATGAACGGAATCGGATGTAATAATGGCTGAGTTATATCCGTATTTTGGTCAACTCATTTTGGAAAAAGGGCGCTGGTGCTCCTGTTGGGCACGGGTGCCCTTTTAAGTTTTGGAGTGAGCCCAACTACAAAAAGATTGGAACAAACTCTGGAGTCATTTTGTAATCAAACGAAATGGCTTTCAGTACCATCAAAAAAGCCGAATAAACAACAAGCCTTTTTTCTTTGTCAACAAAAGGTTATCTTCTATTGAAGATTAGATGCACTCCTTCACTACCTTCTTTTAATAAACCCAACTAAATATGTTACGCGTAACACATATGCGCAGGATGATGGTTTATTCCATCATCGCTCTTTTCTTGGCTACATCTTTTTCCTTTGCCCAGACGGCACCAAAACCCGTTGACAAAAACATCATTCGGTTGAACATCCTACAAATAAATGATGTTTATGAACTGGCACCGATCAGCGGTTACGGCGGGTTGGCACGGGTTGCTGGCCTAAAGAAGCAATTGCGTGCCCAAAATGGAAATACTTTGTTGATGATTGCCGGTGATTTTTTTAGTCCTTCGGCACTTGGTACCGCAAAAGTAGATAATGAGAGGCTCATGGGCAAACAAATTGTGGCCACATTTAACACCATTGGGTTGGATTATGCCACATTTGGAAACCACGAATTTGACATTAGCGAAGAGCAATTTAACGCCCGAATGTCTGAGTCTAAGTTTAATTGGGTATCCTCGAACGTTACAAACCAAAACCTGCAACCTTTTCCCAAAGTCCCCACTTCGCAAATCATTCGGATCCAAAACCAGTATGGCCGTGTGATGAAAGTGGGCCTTTTTGGTGTAACGATAGACAGCAATAAAAAACCATACGTAGCTTACCAAGATTATATGGAGAAGGCTCAAGAACAAGTGGCCATCCTACGACCACAGGTGGATGTTTTGGTTGCACTTACGCACCTTGACTTGGCCGATGACATTCGTTTGGCAGAGACCCTTCCTCAGATAGACCTCATTATGGGTGGGCACGAACACGAAAATATACTGGTACGGCGTGGATCGGATCTTACCCCGATTGCGAAGGCAGACGCCAATGCCCGTTCGGCTTACATACACCGTATCTCCTACAACAGGGCCACAAAAAAACTTTCCTTGAGTCATGAACTCAAGATCTTAGATTCTACGATTCCGAGTGACCCCACTACCGAACGGGAAGTCAATAAATGGATCGAAGCAGGATTTGCAGGATTTCGGGCAGAAGGTTTCGAGCCTCAGCGCACGGTTGTTACCACCAATGAATCTTTGGATGGCCGCGAGGTTTCTGTGCGGAACTATCCAGGGACAATGGGAACGAGAATTGCCGATGCCATGCGTGCTGTCGTTCCAAACGCAGATTGTGCCTTATTGAATGGCGGCTCTATCCGGATTGACGACGTTGTGAATCCAGGGCCACTGGTGGAGTACGACATCATTCGTATCCTACCTTTTGGAGGACAAATACTTTCCAACACCATAAAGGGTAGCTTACTCAAAAAAGTCCTCCTACAAGGCTTGGCCAATAAAGGAAAAGGGGGATTTTTGCATCATAGTGGGATTACCCGCGACGGCGAAAACTGGCTGATCAATGGTTCGCCTTTAGAGGAAACTAAAACCTATACCGTTGCCATGTCCGATTTTTTGGTATCCGGACGTGAAACGGGTTTGGATTATCTGAAAGAAGGAAATCCAGAATTAAAAATTGGCGCGAAGCATGGCGATATCCGTTTGGCCCTTATCAGCGAATTAAAGCGGGTTTACGGACAAAATTGATGACCTTGGTCTAAGTTAAACTCGAAAAAAGGGCTGCCTCCATGTAACGAGACAGCCCTTTTCAGCTCAGAATACTGCAAGAAGCACGGCAGCGGTGGGTTAAACGTGGTTTCAGAAGAAGTGTATTAGGATGGTTGGTATTGAGGACGCCTTTTCAGGTTACCTACATCCGAAAGAAGAACCACTTATCCATCGGACAACTAGAAATTCGTTTATCAACACCTTTTCTCCATTCTTTCTTCGACGAATCCCCTCATTCTTTCGACGAAACCGCCTTCCTATTCGTTGAAACAAGTCATTAGCGCCTCACCACCATACGCAAAGATTTGGCAGCCGAAGCCGTTTCCATCCGGACAAAGTATAAGCCATTCGGTAGTTGCTCGGTATTTAGCGTCACCCGATGCTCTCCAAGATCAAAAAACGTATGCTTGGCTATGGTGCGCACTTTACGGCCCAACACATCATACAACGTTATACCAACCCGTTCCGCCTGTGCCAACTTGAACGAAATCGTGGCCTGTGCCTGAGCCGGATTAGGATAGACGGACAAAAGACCTGTTTCCACCGGAACCGCATCTTCATCAATTTCAACACTTGAACCCGAAACCGTTACACGAGCGTAATCAGTCCCCCCAACCCCATCACCAACCACATAAAAGAAATGGTCGTTACCGGAAAGTCCGTTATTAAATACATATTGTAAACGTCCATCGGGTTGCCAAATCACTTTTCCCTTCTGCGCCCCAAAGACTCCCAAGACCCGCAAGCGGTCGGCATCGGGGTCGCGGTCATTGTCTAAAACATTAACCACATGAGCGGGGTCCTTTTCGAGTACAAGCACGTCCTCCTTGGCGATTGGGGCGGAATTGGTTGCAGGGTTTAGGACAAATGCACGGGTTTGGCCATTTAAGAGACCATAGCCCACAATTGCCCCGTTCCGGTTAACATCTCTTGCTTCTTTTAGTACCCATCCTGAATTGGTTGGGATGAGGCTATTAAGATCGAATGTCTGGTCATCCAGCCATAATACTGCCCTTGTACTCAGTGCTGCGGTGGCATATAATTTTTCCATTCGACCAGAGAAGGCCGCCTGATGTGGACGAATGTCTGGGAGCAAGCGATCTACCTCCGTTTTGCCAAGAAGTGAACTGCTCAATGTTCCAGCACCTACAATCCATCCCATATCGTTAATTCCATAAGCTTCCGAGAAGCTACCAGAAAGCGCGGGTAATGGAACCACGGTATTTTCATTCCACCGAATGGCACGCACGATGTCTCCGGTTTGACTACTACCGACCATTACATTAAGGTTGTTGATGCGATAGGCCCGGCTGTCTCCTGCAAAAACAGTATTGTTACGAAACGCTTGGGCTGCTCCTGCACCATCATAGGCCAAGCCCGCTACCACACCTGCCAGATTAATATCAAAGGCTTCACTTTGGGGTTTATCACCAAAGTTGTGCATATTTTCCATTTTTCCTGCAAAGGTAAAGGCTTGCATACGATTATTATTATCAAATGAAGCCCCTACGACTTTACTATCATTTGAAACCGCATTTCCGATACTAAATCCACCTCCCAAATGTCCCAAAAACTGGATAGGGGCCAATGGGTCGGATGCACGCCACAAGAAAGCTTCGTCCGTACCTCCAGTAGTGCGCATAAATCCGGTAACGATGCCCGTTTCGCTCAGCCCCAAAGCCTGCCCCACCGAAGTTCCTAAAAGCGTCATCCCTTTGCTATTCCAAAAGAATGCCCGATCTTGACCTGCTGCATTTTTCGCAACACCTACAATTTCACCCGCATCATTGATTCCCCATGCACGAGCGGCACTTCCCAGTGCTTGTACTTCTGTTAATCGGTAAGTAATGGCTTGCACTTGAACCTGAACACGAGCAGAAGCGGTCCCCCCCTTACCATCCGAAAGCATGTACTCAAATTCGTCTGTCCCCATAAAGCCCCGTTGAGGCATATAGGTAATGGTTTCATTTGAGTTGACGGTAGCAACACCATTTAGTGGTAACAGACCACCCAACGCCACTGAAAGCCGATCTCCGTCCAAATCTTGGTCGTTTTGTAATACCATGATGGTTACGGGCAGGTTCATATTTGTGGCGATGACGTCGTTTATGGCAATCGGCGCACGGTTCGGATTACGCCTAATGGTTAATGTTACCGCTATCGCCTCAGAGAGCGCACCATCTGCATCTTGTGCACGATACGTAAAACTGGCGTCTCCAAAAAAGCCAGGTGCAGGTACAAATTGGAACGCTCCGTTTGCTGAAAGCGTCAGGGTCCCTGAAGTTGTCGTGTTCACCAACCGTGCGGTAAGTGCATCCCCATCTATATCTACGTCATTTCCTAACACACCAGGTGCAGGAATATTTATGGACGTGGCAAACCCAGCCTCAAAAGCATCCGTAAAAGCAACTGGCGGATCGTTAACAGGTTTAACCTCTACCGAAACGGTTACAGGGAGCGAAATCAAATTGCCAGTATCCCGAACACGGTATCTAAACTGATCGAATCCATTAAAATCTTTATGGGGAATATAGCGGATTTCATTATTGACCACTTCCGTACTTCCGTGATTCGGCACAGTATCCAATAAAATGGTTAAGGGGTCATCATCCGGATCTGTATCGTTCCGTAAGACTGGAATCAAGGCGGTTTCGTCCTCCAATATTTGTACTTGGTCTGCGGCGGCAATAGGTGTGGCATTGGTATTCCCAATGTTAATGGTTACTTTGGCCGTGTTCGACTTCCCACCGAAGGGATCTAAGGCTGCATAGGTAAACACTTCTTCGCCAACAATATTGCGATTCGGTGTATAAAGCAGTTGCCCCTGCCCATTCGTGGACAATATCCCTTTTGAGGGTTGTAGAATGACACCAACCGTAAGGGCATCCCCGTCTGCGTCGCGGTCATTCGACAACAGATTGAGTACTACGGAAGCATTTTTATCGGTTGCAACCACATCATCTACGGCAATGGGTGGATCATTGACGGGTGTTACGGTAATCTGAATGGTTGCCTTATTAGACTTAAGGCCCGCAGGATCAACCGCGATATACCCAAATGAGTCGAGTCCGTTAAAATCCGGCTTAGGCGTATAGCGCAACAAGCCATTCGGAAGTCGTGACACCGAGCCGTTAACTGGTTGTATAAAAGAATCTATCTGTAGTACATCCCCATTGGGGTCTCGGTCATTGGTCAATACATTCATGTCCATTGCTTCGTCTTCCAGCGTAACAAATTGGTCGTCGAGAGCAACAGGTGGGCGGTTGGGATTCTGCCCGACATCTATAGTAACGGTAATAGGCGCGGAGGTGGCACCTGCCGCATCTCGTGCACGATACAGAAATGTTACCTCACCCGAAAAGTCTTTGGCGGGTGTATAGGTAAAGCCACCGTTTTCTTGCAGCACCAAATCCCCCGTCGCGGGGTTTGTCTCCAATACCGCCACCAATTTATCTGCGGTATCCGGATCGCTATCGTTTATTAAAACACCCGGAGAGGTAACCGTTAGTACGTTGTTAAAGGCTGTGAGATAGGTATCGTCCATACCTTTTGGTGGATCATTTACCGGACGAACAACAATCGTTACCCGAGCAGAACCCGATCTGGCTCCCGCTGCATCTTGGACTACATAGGTAAAGAAGTCTTGACCATTGAAATTTGGATTAGGCTGATACCGCAGTACCCCATTAGGCGAGAGGCTTGCCGTTCCATTGACTGGGTTCGTAAAATTTGCTACTATCAAGGCATCATTTCGATCCACATCCACATCATTAGACAAAACAGCAATATTGATGGCCGCGTCTTCATCGGTAGTGGTTTCATCATTGACCGCATTTGGAGGATCGTTAACGGCGCGGACGGTGATGCGCACAATGCCTACATTGGATACATTTCCAGCCACATCCCTTGCCTGATAGGTAAATTGATCTGTACCATTAAAGTCCGTATTTCCAATATATCTCAGCGTACCCTGCTGATTGATTAAAATCCCATTCTGGGGTTGGGTCAACACCAGAACCGTTAAAAGATCATTTTCTGGATCTGTATCATTTGAAAGCAGGTTCAACATAACAAATACATCTTCATCTACTGCAACCTCATCATTTACAGCTATAGGAGAACGGTTTTGCGCCGCCTGCACCTGAATGTTTACCGTAGCAGTATTGGAGCGTGCGCCGCTTGCATCTTGCGCCTGATACGTAAAAGTGGCTGTCCCAGAAAATCCAACCGGAACTGAAAAGCTAAAGCCACCATCGGCACGCAGCACCACACTTCCATTCGTGGTATTCGATACCAAAACGGCTGTAATCGCTTCTTGCTCAACATCTGAATCATTACCCAAGACACCCGGAGCCGCTACGTCGAGTGTAGTGCCGGCTGTTGTCTGGAACGCATCATTCGTGGCTACAGGCGGATCGTTTACCGGATTGACGAGAATGGTGACGAGAACGGTTGCCGAAGTTGCACCCGAAGGATCTTTGGCCCGATAGGTAAAACGGTCTGTTCCAAAGAAGTTTGGATTGGGTGTATAAACTTGGTTATTCTGTTGGTCTAAGCCTAATGTTCCGTTTTCGGGCTGCGACATCACTTCCACCACCAGTAGATTGCCATCTACATCTGAATCGTTTGCCGTCAGACCGAGGGATACAGCTGTATCTTCATTGGTCGTGTATTGGTCGGCAACAGCTATGGGCGGGTCATTGACTGGAAGAATCGTGATAAGAACTGTTGCCACATTCGAGAACGCACCCGAAGGATCCTTTACGCGATAGGTAAAGCTATCCGTCCCATTCGTATCTTTATTGGGTGTATAAACCAATTGTCCTTGCTGATTACTGGATAGCGTCCCTTTAGTCGGCTGAGTAAGCAATTCCAGTGTAAGAGGGTCTTGGTTGGGATCGTTATCATTTATCAGAACATTCAACGTTATCGCCCTATCTTCCTCTGTACTGAACTCATCGTTTGTCGCAACAGGCGGGCGGTTTGGATTGGTACCGACCGAGATCAAGACTTGGGTAGTTACCGAACGTGCACCTGAAGGGTCTTTGGCCTGATAGGTAAATGCAACATCCCCCGAAAACCCAGTTGGCGGCGTATAGACAAATCCACCGTTTGCTTGCAAGGTCAAGGTTCCAGAAGTTACCGAACTGATCAAAACGGCTTCTAAAACATCCCCATCCACATCAGTATCATTGCCTAAAATACCCGGCGCAGAGACATTTAAGGTAGTGTTAAAGTTGGTTTGATACGAATTGACAGTGGCAACCGGCGGATCATTTACCGGACGAATGGTGATGGTAACTTTTACGACCCCAGAACGAGCACCTTCCGGGTCTTGAACCAAGTACATGAACTCATCGGTTCCGTGATAATTCGGATTAGGTTTATATATCCGCTTGCCCTCTTGATCGAAGTTGAACGTTCCATTTTTTGGTTCAGACGTAATCACAACGGTCAATACGCGGCTTTCTGAATCCGAGTCGTTCTCTAAAAGATTTAGCAAAAGGGATACATCTTCATCGGTAATGTATTGATCTGCAACGGCTATTGGCGGATCATTAACGGGCGTAATTGTGATGTCTACAGTTGCAGTATTAGATCCAGCTTGCAAGGGGTCTTTTGCTTGATACGTAAAGCTATCTGTACCATTAAAATTCGGATTGGGTGTATAAGTTAAAACTTGACTTACTACCGTAAGTGTTCCGTTTTTCGGGCTTGTGATGGGTTGAACCGTTAGCGGGTCACCGTCCACATCCACATCATTGTTTGTTAGGCGGTCTAAAGCCACAGGCGAATCTTCTGTCGTGGTTACTTGGTCATCTGCGGCAACTGGGGCGTCATTTACCGGGCGAATGGTGATGCTAACCGTCGCCGTATTGGATTTTGCACCCTGTGGATCGGTGATGAAATAAGTAAAGCTATCATTGCCATTCAGGTCTTTATTCGGCGTATAAACCCAAAAGCCTTGTTGATCCTGAGAAACGACACCCTTTTGCGGTTGAGATTCAATGTTTACTAAACTTCCAGAAGGGTAATAGTCATTGTCTGGATCCGTGTCGTTGTCGGTGGGATACAATGACAACGCAATGTCCTCATCGGTTTCAAATCCATCATTAGATGCTATGGGTGGATCATTTATCGGCAGAATGGTAATGGTTACGGTCACGGTTTCCGAAACGGCACCTGAAGGATCTTTTACACGATACGTAAATTGATCAACCCCATAAAAGTTTGTATTGGGCAAATAGAATCGTTGTCCTTGTTGATCAAAAAAGAACCGTCCATTGCTGGGCTGATCCACGACCTCGGCCTTCAGTACATCGCCATCCACATCCAAATCGTTTTGGAGTAGGCTTAATAAGACCTGTGTATCCTCGTTGGTGACATATTGATCCGCAATAGCAGTAGGTGGATCATTTACAGGACGAATGGTGATGCTAACAGTGGCCTCATTAGAGTTTGCACCGGATGGGTCTTTGGCAATGTAAGTGAACGTATCGGCACCATTGAAGTCTTTTTTGGGCGTATAGACCAATTGTTGTTGCTGATTAAAAACAAGTGTTCCATTGTTGGGTTTTGTAAAACTCGCGATGGTAATGGGATCTTGGTTCGGATCGGTGTCATTGGTCGTGAGGTTGAGTACGGTGGGTGTGTCCTCATCGGTGACAACCTGATCAGGAATGGCAACTGGGGGCTGGTTGGGATTCTGCCCAACAGTCACAATAACCTCTACTACATTGGAACCAACCCCTGCTGGATCCTGCGCATAATATCCAAACACCACATCGCCCGTAAAGTCTTTTGCCGGATCGAAGGTAAAACTTCCGTCCTCAAGTAAAGTTAGCACACCCGAAGCTGGGTTTCCCTCCTGTATCGCGATCAAGGTTTGGCCATCGGGGTCGCTATCATTCCCCAAAACACCTGGTGCTGCCACGGAAAGTCGTTTATTAAACTCCGTTTGGTAACGATCCGACTTTGCTACGGGCGCATCATTCACCTCATTGACTTTAATGAATATGGTGGCCAATGATGACAAGGCTCCCGCGGGATCTTTTGCTTGGTAAGTAAATTGGTCTTGGCCGTGAAAATTCAGATTAGGCGTATAAATGTATTGCTGAGTTTGTTGTATCAAAGACAACGTACCATTTTGCGGCTGCGTAACGATCTGGATGGTAAGCGGGTCGTTGTCTAAGTCTGAGGTATTCCTTAATAAATTCAACGTTATCGGGGTATCCTCATTGGTAGAAATGCCATCGTCTTTCGCAACAGGTGCATCGTTTACAGGGTTGATCGTAACCGTTACGGTTGCAAAGGCAGAGACTGCACCACGTGCGTCCTGAATGTTATAGGTAAACGAATCCGAGCCAAAAAAATTGGCATTGGGTATATACACCCATTGTTGTTGTTGGTTAAGGACAAAAGCACCATTTACAGGGTTTGAGCGTTCATTCAGCACAAATATATCCTGGTCTGGATCTGTATCATTAGACAATAATTGCGTTAGCAGAAAAGGTGTGTCTTCGTTGATGGTAACTTGATCGTTATTTGCAACAGGTGGATTGTTAGACCCTCCGCTTTTCTCAATGCGCAAAAAGAGTGTGCCACCTTGTATATTAACACTCCATTCTTTGCCTTCACTTAAGATTGGGAGCGTAAAAGACGGTTTGTTATCAATTAGGTTGGTGGCTTCGACAAGGTTAAAAACACGTCCGATAGGCTCATTGGCCAAAGATCCATCTACATCTTGCACCTCCACAGTGCCCGACAAATCAAACGTACCAGTGACTTTCAGCAAATCTTTTAAACTACTGGAAAGGTCTATTTGCAAATATACATTCTTGACCCCTTCTGGATTAACAGGCACGATTGTTAACGTTCCAAATCGCTCGTAAGCATGGTCATTACCGGGAGCAATCTGACCTAAGTTGGTATGCGTACCCGAAAGACTCAATTCTTGCGACCCAGCAATCTCGCCATCTATACCGTTAGATAGGTTTCCTGTAATTTCCAAACTTCCGGTTGCTATCACCAACCGACCCGAATTGTCAAAGTTTGTATGAATGAAACTGGAGGCAGCGGAAGTTTCTTTCTTATGTAAAGCCTCTTTATTATTAGAAGTAGTAGTCGTGTTCTCAACATACCAATCTCCATTATTACTGATCCGATGTGACTTCCCATTTTCGCCTTCAATGATTGTTTTTTCTTGATTTACCCTTGACATATTCTGAATTTCACCGTCCGATAACACCACCTCGGCACCTGCATTGAAATATGCGGTACCGTTGTTTGTCCATTTGCTTTTGTTTTCAATCCGAAGAGTGGCGTTGACGAAACTTTCGCCTGTTGTTTGAAGTTGAACCCCATTACCCAGAATATTCGCGAGCGTTTCCGATTCTCCTTTTAAGAAATTGGTCAACACCTGCGCTTCGACCTCTCCGCCAAGCAATTGCCCTGACCTTAAGCCCAAAAATTGTGTTAGCAAGGATTTACCAATCGAAAGGCTTGCTTCATTAACCGACGTTTCATTGGTAAATGTGGCTGTTTTTAAACTGACATTTGCATTTTCGCCAACAATCAGGTTACCGATATTGATGTTTGTAGTTGCCTCCAAGGATGCAGAAGCCCCCGAAAACCGCATTGTCCCACCAATACCAATAGTCGTATTTTGTTTGCCTTGGGTTTTATGCTGTGCCTTTCCTGGCTGAAAGATGGTAAAATTCCAATTGCCGTTTGCAAATTCGTATTTACCCTTGCCGGAAAAGGAGGCATACGAAGTGATGCTGTGTTTTTCGTGTGCAGCAACAAGAAGAAGAGTCCCCGTTTCTTGTACATGAACACCATTATTGGAAAACCAGAAAAAAGGATTGCCAGGATTTTCGCTCATTTGAAGGGCAAGCAAACCTGCTTCCACAAGAATATCCCCAAACGTCAGCACACCCGTTAAGTTCACCGAAGCCCTACCGGTTTTGGTTAAAAGTCCAGAAACATTAATCGTTGTAATGGGTTCGACGGCACGACTTGCCCGGAAGGAAATGTCTTGGTCGCCCGAAAAGTACATCGAGCGATTTCCGAAATAAGTGTTAATACTCCCACCTGTAGTCCAAACCGTCATAGGACTGTTCTGAGGAGCCGTCACGACAAGATCGCCTTGATAAGACAAATTGGATTGAACCAGTGTGAGTTCTTCGCCAGACATTTCACTCAGGCCAAAAACCGAAACCGTGACATTATCCAGTTTACCACCATTCCAGAAAAAACCACTGCCTACGGAATAAAAGCCCCCTTGTATCGTTCCCTGTTGGAGTCGAAGTTTTTGAACCTGAACCGAAGCGTTGGTCGTGAGTAAGATTGCGGGCGAATTGATCGTGAGTTCGTTCAGCGAAACAAAATCATATTCACTAATATGAACGCCAACATTTCCGGTTTGCAAATCCAGAATAACAGAGTCTCCTTCTTTAGGAGCTCCTATTGGATTCCAGTTCTCAGGATTTCCCCACTCACTCCCAGACTTACCCGTCCAAGTATAGGTGGTTTGTGCAAATAAGGGAGGTGGTATCAGAAAAAACAATAAACCCAATACCCAAAACAAGAATGGTCTCATGGCGAGAATCATAATTACGGAAGTATAAAAGAGCAGCTTATATATGCAAAAAAGGCACTCAAGAACACCTTTTAGGACTTTGTACGGTTCGACAGGTCTCTGTTTGGATTCGCTTTACTGGAATATAAGATATTTTTTTTCTCCGGAAGTGTACTTTTGTTCCATTGTTTTTTTAAATTGTATCCGGTAAATTTAATATTATCAATTTACATAGTGGAGATAGCTCCAAACGACAAAGCCGGTCTATTTGCTATTCGGCAGGGCACTCAAGTACTGAAATTACTGTGCTTTAAGCACCCCAATATAAAACCAAATCAACTCAGAAACACCTTATTTTCTAAGTGGTTTGGGCAACTTCCGCTCTTCTGATTTGTCCTTGCCTCTTCCAGGTTTTCGGACAAAAATCAAAAATTATTGCACATGGTGAAATCCAATCTCCGTCATTGGTCAGGACTTCTCTTTTTGGTATTTACCAGTCTTGCCTCCGGCATATTTCCGGTCTATGGCCAAGGGACGGCCCGTATTACCATATCTGGCGTTCCTTCTGTGCTCCAAACTCCGTATTTAGCTGAGCTACAGCGCGACTATCAGGCAGGTCGTTTCCCAGTTCAGTTTGTCTATAGCCATGCCTCGCGGCAACCTGGAACATTCCGGTTTGCCCTTTCTTTATCGCTTGATGGGCAGGAACTGGTTTCCGAAACTTCTCAGGAGGTTACCATCCGTCCAGGGGTTTACACCTATCGCACCTTTCGTGACGCGCCGGAAATCTTATTCCCCAATATCGCCAGTTTGATAGGAAAGTTACCCTCCGATATTCAGACACGCATTAACCAGACCGGATTATTACCAGAGGGCCGTTACGAATTGACCTTAGAAGCCCTTTCAACCGATCCTGAGCAATTTGTAGTAGCTCCACCAGCTTCTGTTTTCTTTACGGTTTCGTTTCCGGAGGCGCCAGTACTGCTTTCTCCGTCCGATGAAGCCGTTGTCACACAGGCCCAACCCATTTTTACGTGGTTACCAGTTTTGGTACCTTCCAGCCAAACGGTTGAATATCAGGTACGTTTAGTAGAAATCTTACCAGGACAAACCACCGATGAAGCGTTTCGGGGCAATCGCGCCCACCTTGAATCCGCCTTCCAGCGAGGAACCTCGTTTGTATATGGCCGTGATTTATTGCCCTTAGAAACCGGAAAACGTTATGCATGGAATGTTAAAGCGCGAACGATTTCCGGCGCACCAATTGCCCAGGGCGGCCAAAGTGAAATCTATACGTTCTCGTTTGGCTCTGGCTCTGCACCGGACGACGTGATCGCCCAACTACGACAAATTGTTTTAGAACCTGGGCTGGCTACCCTGACCGGGCTGACAGATTTAGTTGTAACCGACGAAGGAAGCAACTGGCTACTAAACGGTCTTGCCTCCCTTAATCTAACGACCCCTTCCTCCGAAACAATAACCGTTAACGTAGAAAATATTCGCCTCCAAAAAGGCTCTTTAGAGGCTCCAGTTCTACAAGCAGGTTCAGTGACCGCACGCCCTGCACCAGACTCCGGTCTTTTAAGAGGGGCTTCCGGAGGACTAATAGATGTGCGTCTGTTACGCTGGGAATTCGGGCGCGGGTTTATCGCTGAAGGGGCTCTCCGTCTTCCCAATGGCAACCTCATACCTGCTACTGGTAGTTTGCGGTTTTCACGGAGTGGATTTTCCGGCGAAATACTTTCAGAATCCAGCACCAGCCCTATTTTCACTTTAGGTATTCCGAGTCAACAATTAGTCCTTAACCGCATTCGCGCCCGATTTCCTGAAACCCAGTTAAGCGGTTCTGGCCGCTTCAGTTTGAACGGTACTACTTGCGCGTTAGACGAGGTCTTGTTTACTGGTGGGATGCAAGATCTATTGGTTGATTGTGCCCTTAATGAAACGATTCGGGCTGTCCCTGGATCAGATTTGGTACAGTTACAACTTAATCGCCTACAAGGGCGCCTCCGTTTTGATACAGGTACTGGCCGCATGACCCCCGAACTTACGGTGAATGGTCAGTTTGCAATTAATGTTTCGGAAGGGCGTTGTATGGCTGGCCTAAATGCAGACCTCACGGAAAGCGGTTGGAGCATTAGGGATCTTTCACCTGCCTGTAATCTACCATCTTTGCCTTTGGGGTTGTTTGACCTCAGCCTTAGCAATTTGCGCATTCCATTATTGGCTTTCGACACGGCACAAAACCGTTGGGATTTTGCCATAGACATAGACGGACAACTGACAGGTGGGATATTAGGTACTGTTCGCCTTCCACGTATAGCCGGTATTAGGCTTACACCAGAAGGTTTTTCGTTTCCCAGTACAGTTCTTACGGGGGTGGATTTGTCTAATCTACCCGAATTAAACTTTGGCGTATTAAAAGGACGACTCACCGCACTAAGGGTACCAGTTTTTACACTAAATGCGTTTGATCTCACGACTGCGGCATGGCAGCCTGTATTGATGGATTTTGCCTTTCGATTGGCAGACGATCTCCCATTACCCGCTTGTTTACAAGCACCACGTTTTAATGTCCGCGATTTTCGGTTTACGGGCAATTCATTTAACATGGATCTGGGCAACCTAACCCCATCGGGTTGTGAAATACCGTTAGGAATGGCTTCTTTGCGGGTAAATCAGTTTGGGGGACAACTGGAGGGGGCCCTATCCAGCGGACGGCTTAACATCAACCCCAATTTATTGCTTGGCGGGTCGTTAAGATTCGGATCACCCTTCACATGTGATGGTATAGCGGAAACCATATTGCCTACAAGCCTTGGCATAGATGCACGTGGAAGGTTAGTTGGCAATATAGAAAACATTGTACCCTCGTGCCCGCTTAACTTTGGGTTTGGAAGTGGTAGTTTGCGTTCTTCAAACTTGATCTTGGGTAATTCTGGAGGGATTCAAACCGCCCGATTAGAAGCAAGTGCTGGATTAGACCTGAGCTTATTTGGGCAAAGCGGTGTGAATGCAAATGGTTTGATCAATATAGACTTAATCGCTGGCAGATTCTCAACCTTTAACTTCAATCTGCTCTCTGGCTTTAACCTACCTTTCCCCACATCCGAAAATCCTTTTTTCACCTTCCGCTTAAATGGCGGATTGAACCTGAGCCAATCCGGTTTGCGCCTCACCGGAACACATGCGATTCAAATCGGGGCAGACAACATACCTGTACGCTTTGATCGTGGACTTTTTGACCTCAACTCGTTCCGCTTTACAGAAGGAGTTGCCCAAATTGGCGGATCTGGTGCGGCTTTTCAGTTGGCTTATCTGTTAAATGAAGGCCGTTTCACTACGTTCCCTGCCTCGGCTACCCTACCGAACCAGAACCTTTTTGCAATTCGGGTAGAATCTGTAAACCTCACGCCGAGCGGGTTTGCTTTTTCGGGTAATACAACCGGACAGCTCCGGTTTGGGGGAGAATCTTTCGGGATAGATCGGTTGCAATTGCGCTTTACGGACTTTACACTTGGAACAGAGCCTATCGCGGTGTCACGTGGCCAACTCGGTTTTTTTGTGGATGGTAGCCGCGTTGCAACGTTTGACGCGGCTGGATTCCGCTTGGAGGCAGGTGGACTTTTGGCAGCACTCCCCTTGCCCGAACAATTACCTCTACCCCGCACAGACTTGGCGTTTTTGCGGCTTCGCTCCTCGCAAGGCGGCCCATTACTCATCGCCACCGAAGACTTAGGCGGCGGACGTTTGCGGATATTTACGCGCCCCGGAAATCCCATTCAATTGGTTTTGGCGGGATTAAATAGTGGCGGTACACCTCCTTCGGTTGGTGCCAACTTTGATCTGGTGTTAAACAATGGTGACTTTGCGATACAAGAAGTCCGCTCGTTTAATGTGGCTACCTCGGCAGAAGTAAACCGTACCTTGTTCGGAAGTTCACCTTTACAACTCACCCGCTTTGTCCTTGCAGGTGTTGGTTCCAGTTTAGCACTTCATGCGGATGTGCAAATGGCCCTGCCAACCGATCTTTCTTCGGATCCGTTGGTGGTTCGGAATTTACGCCTAAGTGAACGAGGATTCGAGGAAGCGGATGTTTCTGCCATCATCAATCTTCCGGACCGAACAACGGGGACTCTTCGTGGCCGTCTCTCGGCCAATGGTACGGGTTTAAGTGGCTTTTTGGGGTTAGAACAGACTTTTACCCTTGGTAATAATCCGCTTCAGGTGGCTCTTTCCGGCCTGCGACTACAGTTTCCGTCTGTCCAACTTGTGGGAAGCGGCGCACTCACGCTGTTTGGTGGCCGCCAAACATGCGGTATCACCGACTTGGTGGTGGGTGGTACAGAAGGAATGGGTTCTATTGATTGCCGAATAGACGAGGCCCTTCAATTGGTTCCGGGTAGTTCCCTTGCCACACTAAACCTTGGGAGAATTACTGGACGATTGGGCTATGCGGGCGGAAGATTCATACACGATCTACTGTTCACTTCGCAATTGGGTTTAGAAGTCAGCAATGGCCCCCGATGTGGGACCAATCTTAACCTCCGCTTCACCCATACGACTGGTCTTACCACCTCCGATTTCCGACCTGATTGCTCCGAGACACCACGTCTGAACTTAGGGGCATTGGAAGCACTTTTGGCTAATTTACGTGTCCCTTCTTTACAATTTAACCCAACCACAGGACATTTCGATTTTGAAATCCAAACCGATCTGCAATTGGCAGGATCCTTATTGGGTACACAGGGATTACCATCCTTACCCGGTATCCGAATCCGTCCGAATGGGATCACATTCCCCGATGTCAACTTTAATTCCGTTCAACTATCTGGCCTCCGCCCGTTCGACCTAGGCGGGATTCAAGCTCGTGTCAGTAGTTTCAGTATGCGTGGCTTCACCTTAGATTGGTTTGGCCGCTCCCCTGAATCGCCCGGTAATTGGGATGCCCAAGTGGGGCTTAATATCGGGCTGGGCAATGTTTCCGAAGTTCCTCGCTGTTTACAGACAACCACTTTCCCGCTTAGCCTCAACATTTCTGGAAGTCGTTTGAGTGCCACCTTGCCCGTCCAGACATTACGGGATTGTAGCCTCCCGCTTGGACCGGCCTCCTTAGAACTGACCGGAATTGGAGGTAGCTTCACCGCCGGATTTGAGTCAGGACGGTACAATTTTTCACCCGTCTTTTCGCTCAGTGGCAATTTACGCCTCTCCGACACGTTCACCTGTATGGCTGCCTCCACAATGCCGCTCGGAACCGCTGCACTAAATCTCTTGCCAAATGGCTTGGTTTTGGGCAATGTCACTGCCAATATTCCGGAAACCTGTTCTTTACAATTTGGTCCTTTCCAAGCATCCGTCGGACGTACCACGCTCTCCTTAGGCCGTTCCGGAGACAACCAAACCGCCACCTTAGACGGTATCGCACGTCTCACCATTGGCGACAGTGCCCCCTTCGATGGAACTTATAACCTCAATTTATTTACCGGACGGTTTAACACTTATCGGTTTGCGTTAAGTGCCCCATTTGTCTTGGCCGTTCCGCCTGAAAGTCCAGTATTTCGCTTCAATATCACTTCTGGTGAACTCTCCAATACGGGCTTTAACATCAATGGAATCAACACCTTAGATGTAGGTGGTTCTCAGATTCGGGCTATATTCGATAATGTGCGACTGAACCTCTCCACATTGGCCATCGAGAACGGACAAATCCAGTTAGATGCGGGCATGGGCTTAGAAGCTGGAATTGGCTCTGGCGGTTCCCTCAGGTTCAGCGCCGTGAATGCCACCCAGCCGCCTGCCGTCAACCCCGGCATTATGTTGCGTCTCGGCTCTACCATTACCATAGACCGAACAGGGCTGAGCCTTGGTGGACGCGGTTCTGCTGCCCTCAATTACCGACCAGAAGGAGGCGAAGCCCTCAATCTTCCCCGTTTGGATGTGGACTTTGGTTCTGGTTTTTCATTCAATTTCAGCCCTTTTTCGGTTGGATCGGGCCGTGCCAATCTCTTGGATGGAAGCGCCATCATGGGGTATATAGACCGTTCGGGCCTTCAAATCAACCCTGGATATGTGGTCAGTCGTTTATTACCGGAACGTTTACCTCTACCTTCGGAAACCGTTGCGTATTTACAGTTGAGAAGAGGCGGCACGGCTTTGGTTGAAACCACAACCGAACCGGGTGGCCGGGTGAGGTTAGCGATTAAACGCGGCGAAACGGTCAATCTGGTCTTTCCGGCCATGGCACGCGGTGGCCGTACTCCCGAAGTTCCTGTCACCTTTACGGATGTGGTCTTTGATCCAGCTTTGATGCAAATTACGGGTGGTAGCATCTCGGCGGATGTTTCTGGATTAACCGACTTCATCCTCCCCGATCACTTTCCGTTACAACTGCGCAATATATTATATGGTGAACGGACCATATCAGGACGAACCGTTCGCGGACTTTTTCTGACTGGCAACCTCAGAATGTTTTCTGAAAATTGGGCTGGAGACTGCCCAGCTGCATTCCAAGTATTAGAAACCGGACGGCTCTCCGGAAGCCTTGCCTGTACAGGCATCAACCAAAACATCCCCCTTCCCGGCGTTGACAATTTTGCCTCGCTTCGCATAACAGGTGTAAACGGCGCGATAGATTTGGCTTTACCGGGCGTAGCGACGGGTACTACAACGGTTAATTTTGGTTTAGACGGGCAGATCAACTTGAATAGTGACGGGCGCGAAATGGGTCGTTTAGGTTTTACGGCCACCTTGAACAATGGCATCTTTACCCTTAACACCACCGCCGACGGGAGCCAACCGGGTGGATTGCCACGACTCGACTTTGGCTCCTTTGGTATGGGCATTACCCACTTGCGAGACCTGAGCCTAAGCATGACTGGCGGCGCTTTACAATTTGGAGTTGGCGCAGACCTTGATTTCCGCATAAGAATGCCGAACGGTACATTTGTCACGATTCCAGCCAATGGCGCGTATTTCGGAACCGATGGCTTCCGCCTACCTTCTATTCAATTAGCCGGACGCACCCTCGCAGACTTAGGTATTTCTCCAATTACGTTAGGCCCGATACAAATCCAACCCACGCAAATTCGGATACCTTCGCTCAATCTGGGTGGTCTTAGAGCGCTTGGCACAGACCTGCTTGCACAACTCGTTCCCTCCTTTGACCTTAACTTCCGAATGCCCTCGGTTTCGGGACTTTCCCGCGATCTCGCAACAACCAATATTGCCTTCAACAATGTCACCTTTCGTAATGGTGTCTTTACGGGAACTTTAGGTGGTTTCGATTTGCCCGGAAACGGCTTGGTGGTTCCTTTCGGAACGGATGCGGGTCTCCAGGTTCGGCAAATAACGGCACGGTTCTTCGACGACACCGGACGACAAGGCGTGGATGTGCGCTTCAATGGCGGATTACAATTCCCTTCTGCGTTTGGGGATACCCGCTCTTGTTCTGCCTCGCTCACAGCAGCACTCTCTTCAACAGGCGATATTGCGGCTACCGCTTCGGGCATTGCCCCTTGTGGTAGCCTCACCTTTGGGCCACTCAGTTTACGATTCACCCGTTCAGACTTGGCCCTGACGCTCGGCAGCACCACCGCTGCCACCTTAGAAGGAACCGCCGAAGCCACCTTGCGCACGCCTGATGGACAAGTCTTGAACGCAAATGGAGATTTAGGGATCAACCTTTTAAACGGAAGCCTCACCCGAAGCAATATCCTACTGAACGGCCCCTTTGTTTGGCAAATTCCTTCCGATCATGCCTTGCTTTCCTTCACCATAAACAGCGCACGACTAAACACAACCGGACTCACCTTTGATGGGGCAGGGCAATTGGATGTACCCGGTGCACCTGTGGGGGTTCGGTTTAATGCTGCACAATTTGGTTTCGATGGCCGGATGAACGGAGGAAGCATTGCCTTTAATGCGGGCTTTGGCTTCGACATCCCCCTCGGTGAAGGAACTTCTTGGCGATTGACCGCCGCCAATGCAGCAGATGCGGCGGGTAATTTCTTCCGTCTCAATTTACCTACCGGTCTTAGCCTTGATCCGACCGGATTATTGGTAAATGGAACAGCTTCTGCACGGATAAATTATGGAACCCAACGATTTACGGAAAGCCAACTAAGCCTTAATTTTGCAGGCTTCCGACTTGGCCTGACCCCTTTTGGTGTAAGCGATGGACGTGTGGATCTGAATACCCAAGACGGTGGCAGAACCGTCCGAATTGCCTACTTCGACCGAGACGGCTTTCATCCTGATAATCTTTTGGCCGCACTTCCACTTCCCGCACGACTGCCCCTTCCAGATGCACAACTTGCATATTTACAACTCCGTGACTCCGGTGGCGCTTTACTTATCGAAACAGCAGACGAGGGCAGCGGGCGAATGGCCGTTAGAACCCGTCCGGGCGCACCCATCAATTTTGTTATTCCGGCACTTCGGGGTTCCAATCCTTCCGACCCCACCTTGCCCGTACAGTTCGATTTCGTACTCAATACAGGGGATTTCACCGTTCGCGAAGTACGGAGTTTTGTAGCCAATGGTGCACCTATTTTAAATGCCGCACTCTTTGGAGCCGGAAGCCCCATTGCCCTCCAACGGTTCGACCTGACAGGCAACGGGGCCGGTTTGGCATTATTGGCCGATCTGAACATCACTCTCCCTACTGCTATTTCAGCGGATCCACTCTCGTTACGCGGCATTCGCATCAACCAACGTGGATTTGAAGAAGCCACCATCAATGCTACCCTCAATATGCCCGGCGGTACCCCAGCGAATGTAACGGGGTTATTGAGAGGCGGTTTGGGTGGACTAACGGGCGAACTTCTGGCACGTGCCGATGGCGTCCGACCTATCCTTCGTATTGGTTCGCAACCCATAGAGGCAGCACTCACGGAACTACGCATACAATTTCCCGATGTGCGTATTTCTGGAAATGGTGGAATTTCATTAATGAATGGAGTACCGACATGCGCCATCAACAACTTTACCCTTTCTGGCGAAACCAATAACCTCAACTTCTCCTGCTCACTCGGTCAACGCATTCAACTGGTTCCCGGAAGTGCCTTGGCCACCCTTGGCATTGCCTCACTTTCCGGAGACCTCACGTTTAACGCCCGCACCAACGCATTTGGATATAACCTGAATGCCTCCGGCGACTTGGCCATGCAAGTAGAAGGCATGACGGCCTGCGGTGCGTCTTTAGACCTTAGCATCTCCAATACCTCTGGATTTTCGGCACGAAATGTCCGCCCTAACTGTAGCGGAACACCTCAATTAAATCTGGGCTTCTTAAACATGGGTTTCCGTAACCTAAACTTGCCCACACTCACGTTTAATCCCGTTTCCGGGCGGTTCTCATTCGAACTTGCTATGGATGCCAACCTCACCGTTCCAACCTTCAACAACCTACAATTACCCCAACTGTCCATACGGCTTACCGAATCTGGTATCCGATTTAATCCATTTAATTATAACGAAACCGATTTATCCGGCTTGGGTGCGTTCAATCTCGGATTTGCTCAGGCACGCATTACGGGGTTGCGTTTGGCCACCCCGTTCACTTTCAACTGGTTTGCGCATGATAGTAATACCGCCGGAAATTGGGACTTTGCCTTCGACCTGCGCATGAATTTACCGAGCGGGCCAGAATTTCCGGCTTGTCTCCAAACCTCGGCCATTAATCTGAACAATTTGCGATTCTCTGGAACGGGTGTCAGCTTCAACTCCGCCATTTCCGCCATCGGTAACGGAGGCTGCAACATCCCCATGGGACCAGCTACCTTGAAAATCACCGAACTCAGTGCACAACTTAGTGGCAGCTTTAACAACCATTCTTTTAATCTTGTACCAACGGTTCAGATTGCTGGCGGTATTAACCTCGGCACACCCTTTACTTGTTCCGGGGCTCCTTCACCTTTGAGTTTGGGAGCCACCCGCTTGAATATTGGCTCTGGCGGACTGGTTCAAGGACGAATTGACAATTTAGCTCCTTCCTGTCCCTTACAGTTTGGAACCTATACAGCTTCTGTGAATCGTGCCAACCTTATTTTTGGTACAACGGGCGGACGACAAACGGTCCTATTTGATGGCGGTGCGTCCCTAACCTTTGCCCCCGGTCAATCGGTAAGTGGAACGTTTGAATTGGACGTGGCCAATGCACGCTTCAACCGCTATTCCTTCAACTTAGACAATCCATTTGATTGGGCCGTACCCGCCACCAATCCAGTTTTCACTTTCCGCATCAATCGGGCACGGTTAGACCAAAATGGGCTTCTGATTGACGGGCGTAACAATCTAAGATTTGGCGATGGTGCACAAATGGGCGTCACGTTCGATCAATTCTTATTCAATTTAGACAATGCTTCAATCTCATCCGGAAGCATCACCTTTGATACAGCCTTTTCACTTCAAGCCGGTATTAACGAGACCACAAACCAACTTGCTTTCTCTGCGGCTGCACTCAACGCACCCCTCACCCTAAGCCCTGGTGCGATGCTGAAGTTGACCGGAGCCATCCGAATAGACCGTACTGGATTGGGTGTAACGGGAAGCACCGATGCCGCATTACGCTACAGAGATTGGAATCTAACGGGCCTCGGTCTAACGTATTCCAACGATTTTAGACTATCATTTAGTCCATTCGGCATAACCGCCGGAAACATGACGATCAACCATAACGGGTCACGGGTAGCCACCATTTCTTCTATCGGAATTGCGATTGACCCTGCTTTCGTCCTGTCGGTTTTACCAGATCGTTTGCCCGTCCCACATGTAGATGTTGCTTATTTGGAACTTCGGCGTAGCGGTCGCTTGATGGTGGACATGACAACACTCCCAAATGGCAACCTCCGCATCAACACGCAGCCCGGCCAAACCGTAAATATGGTGATTCCGGCTTTGCGTGGTTCTGGTTCTGCTCCTTCATTGGCTGTTACCTTTAGCAATTTCGAGATTGATCCACGCGACTTCCGCGTCGTAGGTGGTTATTTCTCGGTTCGGACGGCCGATGTTTCACGAATCATTTTGCCCGCCAACTTCCCGCTCCAACTCACTGACATTGGGTATGGCATCCAAAATTATGACGGATCGCCATTGGCAGCACTTTTCCTAACGGGTACAGTTCGGCTTTTCGAGAGCAATGTTCCAGCGTGTAATCTTACAACCTACATCCAAATGGATGGACGGCTACGCGGGAATTCCGCATGTAGAGGAATGGATGCCAATATCCCATTGGTTGGTTCCTCCAACTTAGCATCGTTGCAAATCAGAGATATATTGGGAAGCATCAATGTGCCCTTAACAGGTGGCTCTCCCAGTTTTTCTTTAGATATAAACGCCGGATTCCGCATCCGTACCCGTGACGAAGTGGGGGCGCCTATTGCTGCCGAGTTGGATGTCCAAGCACAGTTAAGTGAAACCGGTTTCCGGCTCACAGGCTCTATGCCCCGCACATTGTCCTCGCCTCCAACCATAGACATGGGGATTATGGCAATGGGCATTAACCGAATTTCGAGCCTTACAATGGCCTATACCGCTGGGCGCTTCACTTTCCGTGCTGGTTTAGACGTTAGGATGCGCTTTGGCTTAGAAGAAGGACGGCGCGTAGAATTGCCGTCGTATAACATCGAAATCTCGGATAGTGGTCTTCATTTTGCCGCGATAGACCTGCATAGTGGTTCCACTCCTCCGCTTAACCTGGATCCATTTACGCTCGGCCCCGTCGCAATAGACCTTTTGGCCTTCCGCATGTCGCCGATGACTGTGGACTTTTTCTCGGGACGACTCTCTGATTTTAACCCTCGCTTCGACCTCGAAGTCACCCTACCCGGCTTCCGCGCTACGGCTCCAGAATTGGCAAATGCCCGTATTTCGCTCAATAATGCCGGACTACAAGATGGCAATTTAGTCGGAACAATCATTCCTTACATACCAGAAGGCGGCCTCCTCCGAATTCCAATGGGCGGTAGTGTGAGGATGAATGTTACCCGAATTGAGGGCAGCCTCCTTAACAACAGCGGAACACAAGGCTTCAACTTCCAACTAACCACCGAGTTAGAATATCCAAACCTGAGTGGTTCTGGTCCTGCATGTAGAAACCCGATCAGTCTTGGCTTTAACGGCACTACGTTTACCGCAAATGCCAGCCTTGCCCCATGCGGCTCCCTGAACTTCGATCCTGTAACCCTTCGGTTCACCTCTGCGAACTTAGACCTAACATTTGGCGGAACACCACGTGCCGAATTCCGAGGTACTGCTGAAGCCACCATCCGACGCGACGGAATGGGGCCAGCCACCGCAACCGGAACGCTTGGCCTGAACCTACTAACAGGCGAGGTTTTTGATGCCAATATCTCCATAACAGGACCTTTTACGTGGTCTTTACCCTCCCGCGAGCCTGTTTTCTCGTTCACAGTTAATAGTGCAGGTCTAAACCAAGATGGCATCACGTTTAACGGCGCAGGAAATTTACGGGTCGGTACAGGCTCCATTGGCGTGCGTTTTAATAGTCCGCACTTCCGCTTCCGCGATATGGCGCTAACGAGCGGTGACATTACCCTTGATGCCGCTATTGCCTTTGATATTGGACTTGGCGGCGGTAGTTCTGGCTTCCAGTTGGTGTCTCCTTCCACGCCTGTGCCCACTGGTAATTTCTTCAGATTGGGCCTCCCCAGTAGTTTGCGGTTAGATGCTACGGGCATGACAATTAGCGGAGCAGCAACTGCCCAGCTCCGCTTCGGACCCCGCCCGGAAGACTTCTATAACAGCCTGAGCCTCAACTTTGTGGGCTTTACGATGAATTACGCACCTGTCGCAGTCTCTGCCGGACGCGCCGATATCATGCTTGCTACAGGCGGAACAACCACACGATTGGCATACTTTGACCGTGACGGCTTCCATCCTGATAACATCGCTGGTATCTTACCCATTCCAGCACGCCTTGGCTTGCCAAACCAAGACGTGGCCTATTTACAATTGCGTTCCGGCCCTTCCAATTCCGACCCATTGTTAATCCAAACCCAAGATATGGGAAGCGGACGACTTCGCATTTTTACCCGTCCGGCACAACCCATACAAGTAGTCTTTGCCGGATTTGCGGGTGCCCCAAGTGCAGGTGTAGAATTGGATATGACCCTCAACACCTCCGATTTCTCGGTGGTGAGTGTCGGTACGTTTAACGTCACCATTACCGAACAATTGAACCAAGCCTTGTTTGGCAATTTCCCTGTTGCCATTACGGCGCTTGGGTTCAGCGGCTCTGGTTCTGGCTTGGTCTTCCAGGCAAGCGCCCGCATCAACCTACCGGAAAGCCTCTCGCGATTGCCCTTGGACGTGGAAAACCTACGAATTACTTCTTCTGGATTTGAAAGTGCTACAGTACGCATTGGAACGTATTCCGCCAGTTACCAACCTGCCTGCGAGAGCACGCCCGTCCAACAAGCAAGCTTCAGTGACGGCGCAGTCGTTATTGCCGCTTGTGGTATCGAAATGGTACTGGGTTCTTCGGGGATTTCTGCCCTAAGGTTTAGTGGTCAATTGGGTGGAACCTTCCTCCAAAATAATACGGGTGCGGCTACAAGAATGCACCTAACCGGCGAAGTGGCCAGCGGGAACTGGAGTTTTGTGGCTTCTGGAGCACACTTGCCTTCGTCTCGGATTAATCTTGGCTTCGCCACCCTCGAACCGACGCGCTTAGCCCTAACCGCAAACGCTACCGAGTTTGCGGTAACTTTTGACGGAACCTTCCGGCTTCCCAGCATCGGAACCGATTTTGCCATCTCCGTAACGGGTCTTAAGGTCGGAACGGCTGGTGTTAGCATCACTTCTGCCGTCATGACCACGCCACAAACGTTCAACCTATTTAACAACTCGTTGGTCATGAACGTAAACCGATTGGCACTATTGGGGCCAGGTGGTGGAGCACCATTCCGCGTCCAAATGAGTGGTGCGATGAATTTTATGGGGCAAACGGGCATCAACTTCACCGATTTCACCATTGGAACAGATGGTTCGGTATCATTAGGTAGCGGAGATGTGAACTTCTTGGCTGGCCGTCCAATCAACATCATAGATCAAGTATTTGCCCTAAACGAGTTGCGATTGGGGTATGTCTCAGGGGCCTTCACATTACGTGCCAATGGAAACGTAACCCTTCCCGCACCCATGTCTGCTTCATCTGCCGTCTCGGTAGCGATGACTGTGAACCCCACAACCGGAGCCGTTACCATCCCCCCGACCACCGTTTCCTTTACATTAGATGCCACCGGACGGCGCAATGGCAGCCCGCTTGAGCTTACACTCGGCAGTTTTGCCACCATTGAACCAACGGGTGTTCAACTCACCATAGACTGGCAACGGCCCGCACAAACCACTTTCTATGCTTCGGGTAATGTGTATGTACAAAACGACAATGCCAAAATTATCGAATTTGGACGCCCTACCGACCTTACAAACCAATATGGCATTCGGGTAACGTTTGGCGGAAGCGTGGACTGGCGCTTGACCAATACCCCTTCCTTTACCTTCGATACCGATTTCTTTTCCATCCAGATTGCCGCTTCGATGCCCACAACTTCTGGCGGCTGGCAATTGGTCATCAATGGCGTGGCAGGGCTGAAGATTCCCGGCGTGGCAGGTGCAAGAGTAGGCTTTGCAGACCTGACCATAGACCGGACGGGTATTGTAAACCCCGGACGGTTTACTGGCGAGTTTCAAGCCCAACTCATGGGAATTGCGACCCTAAGCCTGGGTTCATTCACCAATGGAACAGGTAACCTGACGTACCGTTGCGAAGGCCCGGGTTCTACACCCCAAAACCCCGTTGTGCAAGATTGTACGGTGGACACCCAATCCTACATGCTCTTCAATGGCGTACAACTCTCGCTTGGAAGCACTTTTAGCGGTGGCGTAGAGCAAGTGATGTACTACATCCCGCGAGCAGGCGGCATTTATTTGCGGATTAAAAACTTTAATGTCAGTTTGAATGGCGTTGGAAATCTGACAGCTCACATGGAGTTTACTCAGTCCAACGGTGATTTTCTCTTACGGGCAGCCGGCGGTGGAACCATCACGAGCCTTGGCGGTAGCGGTGGTGTCGGGTTCGCCTTTATGGGTAAATTTGCTAACAAGGGCGGCCAGCTTAGTTTTGGTATGTTTGCCTATATCAGTGTTCCCATTCCGCTTTATCCCGGCATTGTTACACTTACAGGTGTGGGAGCAGGATTCTTCTATCGTCCTGAAAACGAAGACATCCGCATCGTCACGAATATCATCAACTTCACCCCTATGCGGCCACTTCCATCCGTCGAAGGTATGACCTTTGCCATCTTGCTCGCAGCGGATGCCGGATTCGTCGGTACGCATCCTGTATATGCGGTTTCCGTTCGCACATTATTTATGTTTGCCGCAGGTGGGCCGGGAGGCGCTTGGGCTATCTCTATCAATGCACGTGGAACGGTCTTTGGTCAATCACAAGAAAGGCTTAACATAGGATTTTTCTTAAACTTAGAATATTCCCCAACCCGCTTCTCTATGGCTGGAGGCGTAGAGGTGGTGGTTAATTATCCAAGTATCGTGACCGGACGTGCCGAAGTGAACTTTAGCGTGATCAAAGCCGGAACTGCCGAGACCGTCTGGGCAATCAATGGTAGTATCAATGATTTCCGTATTATTTCTATAATCACCGTAAATGGACGATTTGTAGTCACCAATTCAGGATTCCTGTTCGACCTTTCTGCACGTGGCGGCTTTAACTTCTGGATCGTGGCCGTTAATACGAGTTTCGATCTCTCCGTTTGGTGGAACAAACCTCGCGATTCGTTTGGTGCGTATGTGCGCATGGGTATTGAAGCTTCGGTTTTGGGTGGACTTGCTTCCCTAAGTGCCAATGCAGAAGGCGCTTTTATTCGAGAAGGTCCTAATTACCTGATTTATGCCGCTGCAAGCGGGCGAGTGAAAGTCATTTTTGTATTTGAAGGCACGATTCGACTATGGATTGCGTGCCGGAATGGATCATGGGATGGCGGTATGGGGTCCGACGAGCGTTATCGCCAGATGATTGAGGATGCCCGTAACCAAGCCGCCGAAATGGAGCAAGCCGCCGACGAAGCCGCAGGTGCCCTCCAACAAGCGCAAAATGCTCCTCAGGTTTTTGCGCTTTCCGAAGCACAGCTAACCGCCGCAGGTGCTCTCTTGCAGTCGTATCCACAGTCATGGCGTGCGTCTTTTGCAGCCTATGCAGTTAACCGCGAACGAGACTTCTACAATGTGGTAAACACAACCTTCCCCGGAGTCAATTTGGCCTTCCCTCCGGTTTATCAAAGGGTAGTGGAGGATGTTATCGAGGCCAACCGTGCCGATCTCTCTACCGCCTCCCTTTCTGCAAGCCGTACCCAGATGACGATTAATTTGAGTCGGGTGACCGCTCAGGCACCCGCCGTCATTACCCGCCTTCAAGGCGCGGTATCCGAGGCCATCGAATGGGAAAACGAGGTCAATGAATTGGATGTGGCTTTACGCAACCCCATTCAAAACCTACGTGCGAGCTGGTCTGGTGACACGCCGCCTAACTTTGAGATTGACCAAAATGCCGAAGACCAAAATGCCCAGCGCATGAACGATTTCAGGAATGCCGTAGCTGCTTTGGACCAACAATACCAAGAATCTATTGCTGCTGTTACCGCCAACATTAATAAAATTGATGACGTTATGCGGGGCCAAACCGCCGTGGACATTCAAGCCATAGCACCGGCAGTGACTTGGAGTTCATCGGCCACTAATAAGCAATACAGTGGTATGACTATTGGTAGTTCTATGGGATATTCCACCATGTTGGGTGTTCCAAAAGCAACCCAGCCAAACCGCTCGGTTCAGGAAATTGGCCGTGTATTCCGCGATGCCATGCAGTCTGTCCATGCGTTTCATAGCCGCTATATCTCGTATTCTTGGGAGATGATGGATGTATATCGCCGACGTCTGAGTGCCCTGAACAGTATGAGGACGAATGTGGAAAGTGCGATTAATAATGTAATGAATACTCCAGTAAACATCCGAATATTCGCCATTAATTTTGTCGGCCCTATGAGGCTCATTGCGACAAGCCCCATTTTTAACCAAACCCAGTTTAATGCGCTCAATACCGGAAGTCGTGAATTGGCCTACCAACGTCGTTTACAAATCCTAAAATTGTTATATAAAAACGAGAACGACGGCGATACCCGCGCATTAAACGAAGCCAATACATTCCGAACAAGTTTGAATAACGATAATTTGATGTTGAACTTAGAGAATGCTGGACAGGAAATGTGGGTAACCATGCACCAAAATGGTTTAAATGAACGCATTAATGCGGTGCCAACCGAAGTTGCTAACAAATTATCGGAGTTCAATACCGGATTAACCAACCTCAACACACGCTATAACGCCTTCTCTTCGGCGATAGATGAACTCTATGCCGTGAAAGCACGCATGATGACCACACTCTTTGGAATGCTTGATGAATACATCAACTGGAGAACAACCGTCTTACGTACTACCGACAATACTACCTGGCGAACCCAACGTGCCAATTTTGCACGGCTGATGGAACCTCCTGTTATTACGGGGATTTCCTTCTCCTCCAATAAGCCTACCGGACAATACTTTAACGATCTCTCGTTTAGTTGGTCGGCAACACACCCGAATGGCGTGGCGGAGTATGCCTATGCCATAGACAATACGGGTGGAAATACCATTATTACCGATGAAGCGTTTGTGTCGGTAGGCACAGAAACCACACAACGTCATACAGTAGTGAAGCGGAGCGACTCAGAAACTCAACGTACCGTTGCCTTCCGGCTGATGGCACGTGGGCCAGGGGGAAATACTGCGATACGTGGGGTTCAGGTACGGGTTAATGTGGGAACGGGAAGCACTTATTCCGGAAGTGGAACGACACAGGGCGGGAACGTCCTCTCCAATGACACATCCGCACCAGCTATATGGTCTGCTAACCTGACCGATAAGGTAGAGACTGAGTCCACCGAGACTTCATACTTTATGAGCGCAGATCCTATTTCAGGAAGGCCGTTTATGACGCCCTATTCTTCCACAATCCGACGAATTTGGGTTAATGAAACCGACCGGATTCCGGTAGATGTAGTGGCTTTAGATTTGGAGTCGGACATTCGTGATATTGAGTATGCCATTGGAACTTCTTCTGGAGGCACTCAAATACGGAGTTGGGGAACCATGCAAGGGGTTCGTACACGTTTGGGAGACAATATCGCCACCAAAACCGAAGCCACCATTCGAGGCCTCAATTTGACCTCTGGCAATACCTACTATCTTTCCGTTCGGGCCGTAAATGGCCAAGGTTTGCGAAGTACCGTCATCACAAAGACCTTTACGATTGATACCACCAAGCCCACTACCCCACAAGCACCTCTGGTTGCCCGTGTAGAAGGCGGCCTAATCGGTGGTTTCACTCCTCCCCCTCCGGTAAATTACGCAACAATGAGTGCAAATACGCCTGTTACATATGCCTCGCCACTAACCAACACCCAGCCCAGCATTGCTACGCCATCATATCCCCTCAACTGGCGGGCCTCTACCGATCCCGCCCCATCCGGTTCGTTGGCTTCAGGCGTGCAATTCTATCGCTATATCCTAAGTACCAACCGTGACGCAACCGAGGCATCCCTAGCTACACCGGAAGATCAGGTTCGCTCCACCACTTCGCTTAGTGCGGTTTTGAGTAGTGGTCCATTAACATTTGTAGATCCGTTCTATGCACACATTTGGGCAGTGGACAATGCAGGCAATAACGGAGATGCCTTGACAATTGGGCCATTTAGCGCTCCCGACCCATCTGTACCCACCACCCCGATTGTGCGTGCCAAACTCGGAACCAAAGCGGTTTATATCACCCAAAAATCCGAAGACGCTGAATCTGGCTTACGTGGCTATCAATTTGCTATCGGAACCACACTGGGAAGTACCAACCTTCGCCCCTTCCCAGCCGAAAACCAACTGGATTTAATTGCAAACGATGCCCCGCGTTACACACCACCGGGTTCTGGAACCACCTTCGCACTTGGCTATTTCCTCGCCCTGAGTGATGCCCCACGTGCCATTACAGCCAATGACTTGTCGAGTGGCTCGAATGTGTATGTGCAAGTGCGATCACTTAATAGACAAAACATGAAATCCACAACGGTCTCCACAGGTCCATTCCGTATAGACACCACCCGCCCACAAACCAGTGGTATAACTGCCACATACAACCGTGACTCAGGGGACTATACCATTACCGTAAACAATATGAGTGACGGCGAATCCGGAATTTCTTATATCGAGTATCGAATCATAAACCCTGTTAATAGTGCGGTATTGCAAGACTGGACTACGGGCGCATGGTGGATAAGTCCAAGTTTTGGAACCTTCTCGCGCACCATTACCCGAAACCGCACTGCCGATCGTTCCCTCCTAAACGTTGACGTGATTGTGAGGATATCAAACGGGGTAGGTTTAGAGACCGTCTCTACAGTGCGCGTCCCAATACCCCAGCCCCCAACCTATTATTTTCCACCTTTGTTCTATACATTTTAATTTGGAGATTAGAACGAGAACATCAAGACGTCCAGACCACTAAACCACCCTATTAAAAACAATATGATAGGAAATACAAATCTTTTTCGGTTACTTGGCTTATTGACCATAATATGTACAGCAACCAATACCGTTTGGGCGCAAGACCCGCAAATCAGAACTTCGATCAATGCGGATGGACGTGTTTTCATTTATGCAACACAACCCCCAAAATCTGGGCAGGGCTATCATTTTTACCGAAAAGATGCCACAGGAAATGAAGTACGCTTGAACGGTACAGAACCCATTCGGGGCGTACAATCAGGAACAGAACTTCGCGAATTACTGGGCGAAGAATTTAATACCCTAAGGGAGACTTTACGCGAAGATGACCCTTCGGCCTTGTTGTTCCGGTTAAAATCCGACCGCATTAGTGGAAACTTATATGCCTTCTCGTATCCTACTATCGCCATTGCTTTGGGACAGTTATGGGTAGATTCTACGGCAACAATGGGGCAAACGGTAACGTATCGCCTTGAGACGCTTAATTTATCTAATAAGCCTCTTGGCAAATCCGCTACGCGCACCCTTAAGATTCAACCGGACATCCCAATTGCACCCCAAGACTTAAAAGCAGAAGGGAAAGGACGAGAAATCAAATTCCAATGGCGATTCCCAACCGCCTCGGAAGAACAAGACGACAAGGTGATGCAATTCCAACTATACCGCGCTTTAAACAAAAAAGACCGTGAAGGTCGGGAAATATTCGAGAAGATAAATCCGACTCCCATCATCCGAAACGCCAATACGACCAACGGAACCTACACTTGGATTGCAGGCCCCAATGCCAGCCGTGAAACTTTTTTTGTGGTCGCACAAACCATTTCAGGGCAACTGGGTCAACAGAGCGAAACCACGATTCTTACACTGGTTGATAACATCCCACCGGACCCCCTTCCGGGCATCACCATTATGGCATATCGTGATGGCTCCTTACAACTAACATGGCCGCAATCCCTAACACCAGATGCAGCCGGATATCACCTCCTCCGCAGCCCACGATTTGAAGATGGATACGAGAGGTTATTAACCCAGATGATGCCACTTAGCCAAACCACCTTTACCGATCGCAAAGACCTAATTTCGGGTAAGGCCTATTATTATAGTATCGTGGTAGTGGATGCCGCCGGAAACGAAAGTGAACGAAGCAATCCGGTTATGGAGATCGTGAAAGACCAAGTACCTCCCCCCCCACCTCAAGGACTAAAAGCCGATCTTCAGCCCAATAAAGATATTGTGCTAACATGGAATGCAACGGAAGTATATGACCTTAAGAGTTATGTGGTTTTACGAAAGCGGGTTAAAAAAGGCGTAACTGCTTGGGTACAAGTAAGTCGAGATAGTTTAAAATACAATCAATTCACCGACACGGCGTTAAAACAGAATCGCCTAGAAGAAGGAGCAGCATATGACTTTGCGGTTACTGCTGTTGACCATGCGCTTAACTTTAGTGATACTACCTTTGTTACCCTAAAAATCCCCGACCTGACCCCGCCAGAACCACCTGCACAAATTACCGCTGCCAATCAACTCGGACGCTATATTAATGTGTCGTGGCTCAACTCACCCTCTACCGATGTCGTCCAATATCAACTATTCCGCTCAGAAAACAATACCCCCGAAACCCTTCTCTCAACCCTGAAAAACACCTTCTACTACCGCGACGAGGCCATTACCCAACCAAATGTCTATCGCTACACGGTAGTGGCAGTAGATTCGTTGGGGAATGTGAGTAAACCCAACACCTCAGCGCCAGTGACTGCCGACGACCTGAACCCACCCCGTGAGGTACGAAATGTACGGGCTTTTCCACGAGATGGCTTTGTGGAACTGATCTGGGAACCAGTTGTAGCCAATGATTTGACCAAATACCGGATTTATCGTTCCGATACCCTCCCAACAGGTCTTTATACCCAAATTGCCGAAGTTGATACCCAAACCCTGGTTTTTCGGGATACTACCGGGCAAAAGCACCATTGGTATCGCCTAACGGCAGTGGATAATGCAGGAAACGAAAGCCGCAAAAGTGATCCTGCCCGCCCTTTCCTCAGAACGGATTAAGGACTTGACACAGCATTTTATTGACCATCCTCATCAAATTCTACTCAGATCTATACGAGCTTATTCTTTTTTGATTTAGCCCCCTAATTGTCTCAATAAACCGAGGGCATCCGAATCTGTGGGGTGAGCCGACAGTAAAGCACGAAGAAGATTTCTGGCCTGATCGTGCTGGCCGGTAATCGCATAAGCACCTGCAAGGTTAAATTGCACTTGTTTATCGTCTGGCTTCAGGTCTTTGGCCTTTTCAAGATGGGTAATGGCAATGTTCAATTCTGTAATATCACGTTTTTCCTGTGCTTTCTGTAACAATAAAGCCCCCATCCACTTAAGTGCTACAAAATTTTCTTTCAGGTTATTCGATTGATTAAATGCCAACAAGGCGTCTCCCAAATATTTGCGAGCCATCATGGCAAGACCCAATTTATTATATAAATCGGCCTTTTGTATAGAATTACGGGTAGCTGCGACCGCTTCTTCCACACAGGTTTGTGCCTGTTGCATATCCCCTGCGGTCATGTATAACTCGGCCATATAGGCCCAAGCGTCTGGCGTGGGTCCATAAGCATCCAACAGGGTAAATCCGGTTTTCAATGCTTGTGGCATCTTGTTTTGCCGCACCAAATAATCTGCCCATTCGATTTGTCCGGAGAACCATGAGGTGTTTCGCTGAAGCATTTTCAGCGCGATTTTTTCTTTTTCGTTCTTCGGTACGTAAGTTGCCAACGACTGGTCCACCGTTCCAAAAGGCTTAAAGGGCCAAGACGCCATGAGTTGCCTTACACGAAACTCGGCCATCATAGAATCCACTCCGGTCACCAGTACCATCCCACGGGCCACTTCTCTGGGAATGGGGTTGGGTGGTTGCGCAAACGAGAAATACCGCATCATGGATGCATAAAACGCTTCTGAAATTAAAAAGTACCCTTCCAAATTTGGGTGGAGGTGTTCCAACATAAGCGTACCGCCTATAATACCACCGGGACTGGCCTGGGCCAGTAGCTCCTGAGAGGGCACAACAACCGCTTGGTATTGGGTCGCAAGACGGCGAATAATTCCATTGAGGGATTCTGGTGCACGAAAACGTAGGAGGTCCAAATCTTTTGCTTTTAGAAAGGCTTTACGAGCAGATGCAAACAAGTGGGGCTGTGTGGTAGCTTCTTGGGCCAAAGCACGGCCACGAAAGTAGAACGCTTCTGCGGATGTTTCGTCCATACGAACCAACTCTTCCGAAAGCCGAATGGCGTCCGGCTGCTTGGCTTCTATGGCCTGCTTGAGGCGGTTTCTAAGCTGTTGCCATTTGGTTTTATCTGTTTCGTCTTTCAGGGCCGAAATAAACGGGGCATGATCTCGCTCGTTACTGGCAAGGGTTCCAATAAAAACCGGAATTCCCGCTTCCTGATATGTTTTTAACAATGCAGACATGTTGTTTTCGAACTGCACCTCGCCCATTTTATACATAGCCGAGCCAAATGGAATCCGCTGTTCGCGAACCATACGCTCCATCAAGGTAGCAGATGGGGCTTTTTCTGCTGGGCCAAACCATGATGCAACACCCGTAAAGACATTACGCAGCAATTGCATAATACGTAAGTCTTTAAGTTGCAGATACCAACGAACAATAAATTGAAATGAACCCACCGACTCGGAAGAACCCACTCCCAAAGCTCCATAGTACTCGTTATGACCTGCATAAATCAATACCATGTCTGGTTGAATGGCCTTAATTTCCTCCGCAAAATCAAGCAAGGTGTAACTACTAATGGCTGCCATCCCCGTGTTAATCACCTCGATCTGTTTATCTGGGAATGTGGCCTTAAGGCGTTGTTTCAGCATATTGCTAAAAGCCCCGCCGTGGTAATAAGGGTATCCGGCGGCAGAAGACTCCCCTTGAACGACAATACGCAGGGTATTAGGCCGCTTGGTTTTGCGAAAAAAGTCAGCATTGGGGTTTGGGATCACACTATTAGGCCCAAAATAGCGTTTCGCCACCAACTGATTGGGGTACAGGTATGCCGTATTTTCCTCTAAAGGCACAAAAAGGGGTTCAACTTTGCCATAGCCACCAATCCGAAGCCCTACTTCAACAAGTCCGAAAAAAGCAAGGGGGATCAACAACATAAGCGTCCGGAAAATCCACAACTGACGACTTGAAGCTTCCGGTGATTGTACATTTTGTTGATTTGGATGCACCGTTAGACTCATAAGGCTTTGGTTTCTTTGTGTTGGATGGGAACCCATGGGGTTTCCGGTGTTTGTGTTTTCACATTTACCCATCGGGCAAGGGTGAACAAAAGATCGGAAAGACGATTTAGGTATTGCTGCACCAAAAGAACACCCGGTTCTTCTTGAGAGAGTGTTACCACGTTTCGTTCGGCCCGACGGCAAATCGTTCGCGCGACCTGCAAGGTAGCAGCTACCACATGACCTCCCGGAAGAATAAAACTGCGGAGCGGGGGTAAGTCCACATTAAATCCATCTATATAGCGCTCCAACTGGTCAATTTCTGCTTGTGTAATGCGCGGCACTGGATAGCTCGTTTCTTCTGGTGAGGCCAAATCTCCCCCAACGACAAATAGTTCGTTTTGGAGTTGGTGCAGAACCGTATATAGACGGTCATCAGAAGAAACTGGCTGCCAATAGGCCATAGCAAGGCCCAAAACAGCATTTAGTTCATCCACCGTGCCATATGCCGAAATCCGGGGATGGTTTTTACCGACCCTTCCGGCACCAAAAAGGCCAGTGGTTCCATCGTCACCCGTGCGCGTATAAATCTTCATGGAAACTATTTTCGTGGGTTTTTGAGCGCATGTTTATTGAACTGCTACCAGATAAAATACAACATCGTCTCGCCCAAATGGTATAGGTGGCTCGTAGTTGGACAAAAAGTTTACTAAAAACGTGTGTCGCCTCTTTGTGGAGCCTGCAAAAACCATTTTATAAACGGCGTCATTTGGTCAAAGCCAATCATGATCAGGCTGAACACAAGAAGAAGAAACATTCTAACTATTCAATGAACCAGTCCTGACAACTACACGTTGATTTATCTTTAAAAACCGGATGCACATTTACAATTAAAGAACTATTTCCGTAATTTCTTGTAGAGGGTGAGGCAAAAATTATCCATATTGAAAGATATTGATAGGCTAAATCGTAATCGGCTCTACTCAGGACTAATACGCTTCGCCCATCTGATCTCCGTCAAAGCCAATTGATGTACCCATGTCCCAAATCCCCGCCAGAACGTATGAGGAAATGCTTATGCTACACGAGCGCATGGTCGAAAGCATCCTCGGAGCCTGCAAGCAATTTGGGGTTCCCAGCCCTTCTATCCAATGGTCAAATCGAATGACACGCGCAGCCGGAACCGCCTCCAAAAAAGGAATCAAATTATCCATTCCCCTTCTCAGAACAGCCAGTGATGACTTTTGCATAGAGGTTGCTATTCATGAAGCAGCCCATTACATAGATTTCAAATTCAGGGGTAAGAGCGACCACGGCCATGAATGGCGAAAGTTAATGACTATTTTAGGGTACCCCAATGCCGAACGATGCCATACATTAGACCGCAGCCATTTGCATCGGTACGAAATCATTTGCCGCACCTGTAAAAAAAGTTTGGCTAAATACACTCGTGAACCCGCAGCTTCGTTTCTCTCCCGCCGACGATCCGCATGTTGTCATGCTGAATTGGGTGTCAAGAAGGCATCCATAGAGGCTGGACACTAATGGCGCCAATCTGTTACCAGCCCTTATCAGGTCGCACCGTTCCTGCCTTTAGTCCTAATCTTTTCCGGTTTGAATACGGTACAGATCGTTTTATATTGGAACCACCTCCAAAAAAAGCGTTTCCTTTTAACACTACAAACATTTGGAATCATGTTTGAAAGCCTTCATACACCATATCCAATTTCAGAAGAACAGCGGTATTCCTTTCAAAAAAATGGCTATATACGCCTAAAAAACGTCCTTGAACCGGATGTCCTGTCATATTATGGAGATGCCATCACAAAATTTGTTTTGGAAAAAAATCCATTACAAGATGTACCTTTAGAAGAACGAAACACGTATCAAAAGGCATTTATACAAGTCATCAACCTTTGGCGGGAAGACGAAACCGCTCGTGAATTTGTGTTTAGCAAGCGATTGGCCCAAATAGTAGGCGATCTCATGGGGTGCTCTGGCGTTCGATTGTATCACGACCAAGCACTGTACAAAGAACCTTCCGGCGGTTTTACACCATGGCATGCCGACCAATACTACTGGCCCCTTGAATCACCCAACACATGTACTGCTTGGATTCCGTTCCAAGCAACACCTTTAGAAATGGGACCTTTGGCGTTTGCAGTGGCCAGCCATGCCTTGACCGAAGGGCGCGATATGGGCATTAGTGATGACAGTGAGCGTCTTATTGCAGAAATGATGGCTACCTTTCCCTATGATGTAGCTCCTTTTGACTTGGGCGAGGTCAGTTTTCATTATGGGTGGACGTATCATCGTGCAGGTCCCAATAACAGCAATCAACCCAGAAAGGTGATGACCATGATTTATTTTGAAAATGGTTGCCGTGTCACCCCTTTTAAACGATATGAACACGAAAATGACCATGCCAACTTCTTACCAGGTACCAAGGTGGGCGAGGCTGCAGCCTCCGAATTAAATCCAATACTATACGAACGTACCTGATTGAATAAGTTTTGTTACCGGTGTATGTACATGAAGTTAGCCACTTTTTCTCTATGTATGCCTCTTCTGGCCTTCCGTAGCGGAGGCTGTAAACCGGCCCCTAACGACGCTTTATGTCAATGCCGTCATTTGGACTGGAAACCCCGAACAGCCTATAGCAACAACGATGGCCATTTCGGATGGAAAAAATTGTGGCCGTAGGCAGTTATACGCAGGACCATAACCCGAATGGATGGGTTACACAGCAAAAGATTTCCGTTGAAGACGCGCTACGGGCTTATACTGCCGGATGTGCTTATGCCGGATTCACAGAAGACCGTTCGGGTACTTTGGCTCCCGGAAAATGGGCTGACTTTGTGGTCTTTTCCGAAAACCTCTTAAAGGTGGATCCCATTAACCTCCCTAAGGTTAAAGTACTCCAAACCACTATTGGTGGAAAAACGGCTTATAAAGCCCCTTCCTCGTAAGTTTCTCTGTCCGAATTATTTCTCCGTTTTACCTTTTATCATGCAAAAAACATTTATTGGCCTTATCCTGCTTGTATTTGGACTGCTATTCGGTGCCTTATTTGTTGGCAATTTTGGATTTCCTGATTGGCTCGGTGGCTCCGGCCCCAGTACGGTGGTACTGGGTAGAAAAGACTTTCAGCCTATTGCGCCTGCTAACCTTAGCGAAATGAACCGCGTTTTTCGGGAAGTGTCGCAGCGCGTTAAGCCGAGTGTCGTCTATATCATGGTGGAGGGTAAATCCGTAGAGATGCCCAATGACGAAATGCACCGTTTTGAAGACGCCATTCCCGGATTACGGCGACGAGAAAGCAGCGCAGGCAGTGGTGTAATTATCAGCCAAGAAGGATATATTGTGACCAATCACCATGTAGTGGAAGGCGGTGAACGCATTACCGTCTTGTTGGATGATAAACGGGAATTTGAGGCCCGCCTTATCGGATCAGATCCCAGTACCGATATTGCCGTCATCCGGATAGCAGGCGCACAAAACCTACCTGTTGCTGCGTTGGGAGACGATTCCCAACTCGCCGTAGGAGAATGGGTATTGGCCATTGGCAGCCCCTTCCGGCTCACCCAAACCGTCACAGCAGGCATTGTTAGTGCCGTAGGTAGGCAGATTGGAATCATTGACGAAAATAAAATGCCCATCGAAGATTTTATACAGACCGACGCGGCCATCAACCCCGGAAACTCTGGTGGCGCCTTGGTAAACCTAAGAGGTGAATTGGTAGGCATCAATACAGCCATAGCTACCGAAGACGGAAGTTATGAAGGATATGGCTTTGCCGTACCGATCGGCTTGGCAGCAAGAGTCACCGAAGACCTCATCCGCTATCAACGAATTCAGCGCGGGTTTTTAGGTATTACGATTGCCCCCGTTACTTCGGATCTGGCACGACAACTTCGTCTCCCACGCATCGAAGGAGTGCTTATCACACGCATCGCTCCTAATAGTGCCGCCGCATCCTCAGGTTTACAGCGCGGTGATGTGGTCTTAAAAATCAATGGTAAAGAAGTGAATGAAGTAAACCAACTGCAACGTACCATTGCCATGAACCGCCCCGGAGAACAAGTTTCCGTACATGTTTTCCGGAACGGGGCCGAATCGAATATTCCAGTAACCTTGTTGGGACGCGAAGAAAGCAACTTTGGGGCCATAAGCAACCTTTTTAGTCCACAACCTGCCCCAAAACCCAATTTGCCCCCTGCCGACCTTGCAAAATGGGGCTTCTCCGCCCGCCCGCTAACACCTGCTGAGTTACAACAATTTGGCGTGCAACATGGTGTTTGGATTACGGCTGTCGTGTCCGGTTCCCCTGCGGGAAAAGCAGGACTACCAACCAATACCGTCCTGACACACCTCGAAGATGCACGTGTCCAATCTACGGAGCAACTCAAACGCTTGTTGTCCATTCTCGCTCAAAACGATCCTAAAGTCTTATTTCGAGTGACCAAACAAGACCGCCAAATCGGATTTTATGAGGTCACTGCACCATAATGGGCAGAAGTGCTCTATACAAAAACAGCCTCTTTAGGTTAAAAGAAGGGCTGATAGAATCCAACAAAAAAGCGAGGGGGTATCACCAATTCAAAATATCGGAAGATGACTTTGACTCCCGCATATGGGCATCAGCATCGGGTAAGGGTTCCTTTTTGCTCGTGATGTTATAAGAACGCCAAGATTCTGCGAGTACTTGGTTCAACTCTGCGTAATGCTCCAATGATGATGGTAACTCATCATCTGCATAGATCGCTTCGGTCGGACAAGCAGGTACGCAGGCATTACAATCAATACACTCTTCAGGATTGATGACCAAAAAATTAGGCCCTTCGTAGAAACAATCCACGGGACAAACTTCAACACAATCGGTGTACTTGCAGTTAATACATCCCTCGGTTACAACGTATGGCATTTTGAAAGCAGTCTAAAATGTTTGGATAATTATTATTTAGTGATCATGATAGGATGCGCCCCCCCTTCATGTCAAGTATTTAAATATTTTTTCTGCCACTGGAGGATTATCGGGGTCAAGAGGTTACTTCAAAGAGCGTAAGTACATTTATGGCAAATAAAAATCCACAACGCCCGTTGTTTTATCCACACTATACCATCCCTGCGTTGCGGTATGCCCTACGCCGTCATTGGTGACGACCTCGTAACAACGGATAATAAACTTCCCATTGTCCACATGATTGACCTCGATAAAGGCTTTTACGCCCTTAGACTGCAATAAATCCAACCATTCCTTAACTTCTGGAATGAGACGAACACGGTCTATCGCTTGTTTTTCGGACAGAGAACCACGAACAGGCGGAAAGTAAGATTGGTTCATCGGAACTGGCGCATCTGGCACTTCATACGCCGATGGGTCCACCAAGCGCTCGTCAGGCGGCCCCTCTGCGGCAGATACTCGTCTGCACTTTAGGATAATGGGTTCGGTGGCGATATTTGGAATTTCGGTAATTTCAAGGTCGGTTTTATCGTCACTCAACGTCAATCTTAAGCGATATTTGGTGTCTGGAGACGTTTTTTCCCATGTTTCACATGTTATTTCGCGGCCAGTAAGAGAGGAACAAGTGGTCTCGAGGTCTTCGCCAGCCGAAGTGTTGGATCGTGGGTAAATTTTGAGTCCTGAGCCGCGTACCTCGACAAACAGGTCATCATCTGGATTTCCGATTCGGATTTCCTGTTGTTGCGAACTATTGGCCCAATAAGCCCGCCATACCCCATCAAAATCGGAGATTTGGACATCTTTTGGTGTTTCTTGTTTGGGTGTAGTTTGCGTTTCTTCATCAGAAAAAAGTGGTTGTTGCTGTTTTTCTCCTGATGCTTTATTAGACCACCAGTACCAACCTGCAAAAAAGACCAGCAATACCAATACACCCAAGATGAGGTATTTAGGGAGGGTAAAAGTTTGCGGTTTTATGGTTGCTCTCCCCAAAGCAGGAGCAATTTCCGGCCTAGCTTGCTGGTCGTAGGAATGGGGTTGAGTAGGTGGAATGGAAGAAATGGATCCTTCTACTAAAGCCTCTGCCCCAGCATCCGGAGCAGGCGTTACGGGGCGGGTTGGCTCGCCTGTAGCCCAAGACGAACTGCCGTGCGATGCCGTCAATGGTGTACCGCAACTGGGGCAAAACACATCACCCAATACCAATTTAGTGCCGCAATTGGGGCAAAAGTTAAGATTCGTCATCTTCGTCCTCCTGTTGTAGCGTAGCAAAACGTCCATTGTAGCGTTCCATTACATGGCGTGCTGCAGGTACATTGACATCTGGGACAGGGACCAAAAACGCATCGTCTGCCGAGACCGTTGGGCCTGTCATATACGTATAAGGAAAAACAAGGAGATAGGGTCTTTTGCCGGTTTCCAAGAACACTTGTCCACGTGCTACGGTCATGATGTCCCAAAAGACAAACCGCCCGCCTGCATAGGCCCCCTTCTCTCCCAAAAGCACCATCCGGTTCTGGCGTTGTTGATGGCGATACCAATGGGGTGCTAAAAAGGCAGGAATGATCGTAATAAGAGCGATTCCCAGTCCAATTAATAAGAACAAGGGATCCGAAGAAACAATTGCCAAAAAGACCACAATCACCAAGGTAATTACTAAAACCAACTTCAAAACCATCATATTACGTGATTTTTGTATATCATAGCTAACTTTCAAATACCCCTCCCATTCTTCTGGTGCAACTTCCCACTTGGCCCAAATTCCTTCATCATGCAACAATTTGTCTAATTCCCTTGCCTGCCGGGTATAATAATAGGCCGTTATCAAGGTCATAATGATTCCAAACAGGCATAAAAACGCTACGCCAAATCCCCACTTCATCATATCAGCATCCAGCAGTGCGGGCAAAATCATTCCAAGTAGGAAGAGGAACGCAAAGAAGTAAGCGCCTTTTACGACATTCCAATTGCGATTTTTCATGTTTTTATCCTCCTTATAGACCTCAATGAGTAAGTACATGTTTGGGAAGATTGAGACGGCGGATGAGGTCATCAGCATTACTTATGCCATGAGACTTCAATAATTGTAAAGCCGCATGGGGGTCTTTTTGTGAGGCCACCCTCATCATCAAATTATAGGTGGCGGTATCCACCTGATGTCCATCTTTGATTGCCCTTGCGCCATATTTCACCATTTGGTTGAGGTTGTTCTGTTTGGCGGCCTCCACAACATGCCCCAGTTGGCTTTTGACCGAGGCAGCCTTTTGTGCAGTACTCAGAATGGTGGGTCTTCCCATTTGTTGGTGAACAGGAAGGACGCTCCTGCCAGGTGCCGAAACATGGTCCCCAATCACTACTCGCCCATCACGGGTAACGTGTACTTGATGATAACCGGAGCGCCCCGGTTCACGTTGCAAACTCCTGACCAACCAAGACTCACTATTAGGCGCAGGCCCTTTGGCATCCATCAGCCTTCCCGGACGCGGTGTGTAGATATTGGTATCCAACGTCTTCTGACTAAAACCCAAATTGCCACACTCTTCTTTGAGGATTTGGTTCATTCTTTGTGCCCGGACATGCTTCATACCCAGCACGGTCTGGTCTAAATCGCACGCCACATTCGAGCCATTAATGGCCACGCGGCTGCCTTCGGTGGAGTTTGCCGTAAAGAAACGCTTCGGGATGGGCGAACCACTCTTTTGTAAAGCCGCCACCTCTTCGGCGATGGCCCGCCTTACAGCATTGTTCACGGCTTGTTCTTGAAGCTGTAGCTTCCGTGCCGTAATGAGCGTGTGGGCATCCTTACTCATCACACCGTTTATTCGGATATTGTACAACGACCCCGAACCACCATCGGCTCTGATGGCTGCATCTACCGCATCTCGGAGACCTGTATTTTTTCCAAGATAACTTTGAGCGGTTTTGAAATTCATGGTGGCACTTGGTGGAGCACCTACATGACCGATAAGATTTTCTACTTGTTGGACTGCCCGCCCGGAATTGGCCAGCGTCTGGGCTTGTTCGATGGCTTTTTTTGTTTGGGCAATCCGATCTGCCAAGCCTCCTTTTGCCATTGCAGAAGCCCCTTGTTTAGCGGCGGCAGATTCCATGCCCACTAAGTTTTTTTGTAATTGTGCCACTCGGCTTGCGGCAAGTTCGGCTGTTTTGGCCGCTGCCAAGCCCGGATTTGCACTCTTGATTAAGGTGGTACTGTGTCCCAAGCCCGGTACAGGCGTTTTTGCATATTTTGTGGGTAGTAAAAGACTGGCAATTTTTACCGCTGCCGAAGGAATGGCCCAAAGTTTTTCTTCCGTACTTGCATGTTTATCAAAGAAAGATTTTACTTCTTCGTATGGCAAGGCTTCTTTCAAAATGCCCGCTATGCCTTTTCCAATACCCAAAGCCGCAGAGACGAACAACTTTCCCTCCGTCACCAGAATGGTTTTTACAGCGTCTAAATAACGCCCCTCCTTAATCGCATCTACAAACTGTTTGGGTGCATTGGGTGCATTGGTTTTAATCCAGTTCTTGAACGATTCGTTCACGCCTCGTACAAAATAACCCGGATTTAAAACCGCATCACCAATGGCCATGATGCCTTTTCCAGCAGCCACCACCCCATCTTTAATCCCAATCCCAATATTTTTGACGGCACCGCCCACCTCCACTGCTACATCTTTTACTGTTTTTCCAATCGCTTTAATGGTTTCCACCGCCGTACCCGTTGTACCTGATTCAGGTTGTGGGACCACCGCATTTTTAAGCGCCTGTTTGATGACATCCCATTTCCCCGGAATGACGTTTCCATCGGGCGTAAAACAAGTGTTTTTGGCCTGATTTACCAAGTCTCGTATTTTAGGGTCCTTCATCAAGCCAGCTCGTCCTTCCACATATTTCAACGTTTGCTTAGCGGAAAGCGTGGCAGGATCATTGGGTGGTTTCGGTTGTTGCGGGTTTTTATTTTTATCGGAATCTGTTTTTGGATTTTTGCTCTTTTCCGGCTTTTTGGGGTCTGTCAGTTTTTTGGTTTTATCCTTCGGGTCAATGGGTTTAGGCGGCCCTAATGGTGGTTTGCCGTCTTTAGGAAAGGTTGGGGGGGGAGTCCGACCTCCGCCCAAGATGCCGCTTAACCATCCGCCGAGAATACCCAAGATACCCGGCCCTATAACACCCAAAACTCCCTGAACCACGTTCTTAGGCCCGGGAATAGAACCAACCGGCCCCAATCCGGGTGCTACCGGAATACTTGCACCCACTTGGGTATTCCCATCTGCCCCCGTTGTCATATTCCGAACAAATTGGCCAGATGCACTCATGGTCACATTTTGTTCTGCACTTTTTTCGTCTGCATTGTCGAAAACGATCCTAAAGGTATTTTCAACTCCCTTAAAGAAATCGCACGAGGCGGTAAAACGCCCATTGGCATACTGGATGTGGCCTTGAACCGCAGACCCGCCCGATGCACGAAAAATAGTAGCAGAGGTAATCGCCGATTTACTTTTATATGTTCCGGTAATGCGTACCACATTCGCGGTTGTGTCCAATAGCGCACTCGTAATGGCAATCATCACCCGCTCAGGATCGCCCGCGCCTTTCACTTTAAATTGCAGATTCATCAAAATCTGCTCTAAAGTACTGCAATAAGAGGGTTCGCACATCCCCACTACCAAAACCGTTATATTTTCTACGCTTATCGCCAAAGCCCGTTTATGCGAAGGGCGCGAAGCATTCTCATGATCTCCCATCCGAAGAAGCCAACCCGTGTATCCATCCACCGTTACATTGGCGGTACTTTGGTAATACGACCGTTCATAGACCACATTCCATGGGATTTCATCGGGTGCAACCAACGAGTCTTCCGCTTCCTTTTCGTCCACACCATCATCTCGTTGCAAGTGGCGCATAAACAATGCAACTTTTCCATCCTCACTCACTTTCTCGAAATAAAAGCGACGCAACGCTTCGTCATCTTCAAATTGTTGCTCAAACATCATCACGGAGGCCGAAGCGAACGTCCTTGTAAATCCTTCCCGCTCCTCGATACTGTGACTTGCATGTATGCCTTTAGCCTCCCAACCTACAGGCATGTCCGGCCAAACAACTTCTACTTTTGCGGTTTGCGACCATGCCACTTGTGCGAGAATCAACCAGCAGAACAAACCTCTTTTTCCGAAACGTAACATGATCTTTCAGGTTTGATGGAATGGTTAGTGGACAGCAAGGCCACACTTCGTGCAAAATTTCACCCCTTCACGTAAGGGTGTTCCGCAGGCTGTACATGCAGGTGCAGCCACTTGTTTGGCTTGTGTAGGTGTTCCGCAATGGGCACAAAAATGGGCATCGGTCAACAACGGATACCCACAATGCTGACACGCTGAAACGGGTACATGATCCGAAGTACTCACTTCCACCTTGCCTTGGGCCAATGGAACCGGAATGGTAACCACAGGGCTGATGGGAACCGATTGGGATTTTCGGGTATCCAACAAAGCGTGGGCCAGAAAATCGGGATGATAGCGAGTATCTGCAAAAAAAGGTGCGTATTTCTCCGTATTCCCTTCGGTTAATAAAATTTCTAAGGCCGTTGTTACAAAATGGGGGCCAACAAAAAGGAGTTCTACATAACCCGTTGCAATGTCCGCAAAGTCCGCCAACCAAATTCCGGAGCCGCTCCGCCAGCCACCCAAGACGCTATAGGCTACTTTTTCAGGCTGGGGAATGGTTTGCACCACCAAGCCGAACAACAAAGAAGAAGGAACCAAGGTTTGGAAAAAAACTTCTAATGCCTCCTCAAAAACAAATACAGTATCGGAATCAGCCGTTTCTTCGGGCAAGAGTTGGGTAAGCAATCCAGCTACTTCCAACTCGTGTAACACGTCCGGAAGGGCTTCTTCAAACTGTACCGGAACCTCATCCGGCAAGAGCGTGGCATACATCGTAACCGCCCAACCGAGGTCTCGTTGCGAACACCCCAAACCCCATGCCTCACGTAATAAGGCGATGGAAACACCTTTCGGAAAACCACCTTTCCGCAACAAACGATTTTTCAGGAGGGCCATCCGATAAGCGTCTAAGAGCGTCATGACACCCCAAAACGCTTTTTTAGACAGCCGAATACGCAAAGGATCGGATTCGGGCAAGCCAGAAAGGTGCAAGGTTTCCAATAAACCCATTAGTACCATTTCCGATGAAATCGGGCCTTCTACCGTTAACACTTCCGGTTCCACACCCACCCGAATCCCCGGCATCAACCCCGACGGGTCTTCCCAGAGGTATTGCCCCAGAATGGACGTATCGGTATCCCCCATAAGTAGGGTGACGGCCCGATGCGGATTCAGAAGCGCAGGCATGGCCCAAGTCCAAACATCGTGTTCTTGTTGCCACCTACGCAAGAGTTCTGCCGGATCATCTTTTCCTGAGTTCGCCTGAAGATGCGCCAATGGTGAAAGTGGACTTGCCACCAAATGCGGGATTCGGCGGAGTGCCTGAAGGGCGGCTCGGCTTAGATATCCTTCCTGAAGACCAGAAGGCGTACCTTCTATCGCAAGGATGTTATTTGTTTCCATATAATTTCTGCATAAATAGTTTATGTTTTGCGAACAAGGCTTGTTTAGGAGAGTGCCACAGTCATCATCATCCAAAAAGCTGATCCGCAAAAAGCCCAAGCCATCGGAACCACAAACCCGCCAATTTTGGACGCACCTTTGGCCATTAAGTAGGCCCCGCACGATGCACCAATTGCCGATAGACCTGCCGAGAAAAACACCTGTGCCGCGTGCCACCCCAGCACAACATCCGATACAATGGCCAGCACGGCAAATGGCACAAAAAAGGCCAAGCCTTGCCGAACAGCACCTTGTCCCACGTCAGGATTCCCACGGACAATCTCGTTGTACTTCGACAAAAGTGCTTGTAGAACAACAATGCCCACTCCCCCAAATACCAGAGAGAGGATCACCAGCAACCATCCGGCCTCGTGATCTATGGCCGCTAAAAAACCAAAAACACTAAAGAGTAATGTAGCGCCAAGGATTGTTTGCTGTTTCATTGCGCTCCTCCTAAAAAAGCCCACCCAATGAGCATAAGAAGACCACAAAGGGTGGTCAAGACCACAGCAGGCCCTGTTTTTTCTTCACAAAAATGCCGGATAGTGGCTGAAATTGGATTGAGGGCCCATAAAAGCCCCGTCACCCCAAACGCTACCGCTGTATTCCACTCCAATGCTAAATTGACAACCAATCCACAAACGGCATAAACCAACGTAGGACTATATGCCAATGCAAAAGCCCGCAACACATCTGGTAAAACATGCTTGTGCCCCAAGCCTTGTATACCTGCCCAAGCAATAAAACCCACAAGCATCACGCCTATTGTACCAAATAACAGCCCTAAAGCCGATAAAAGTACCACCTCTTCGCCACCCATTCGTCCAACTCGCATCAAGTCTAAGCCAGTTTGGAGGAAAAACAGCAGAAAAGCCAAGCCCGAAACCCCCAATGCCAGTCCCCACGAAATTTGAGAAAGGGATTTTTGCAAAACCTGTCCGGGCGCGGCCATCATGCCAAACACCACGCCAATGAAGGAAGTTTTCCTCTTGGTATCTGTATCAATGGCTGTATTCATAACAATACTCCCGAAAATTTATTCAAAAAATAGCCGTGTGGCATTGGTTGCAAGTGTTTCTGCCTCCATGCTTCGCAACGTTGCAGCACGATAGGTTTCCCTAATTTCGGCGTGTGGGTATTGCACCTCGTCCGAGACAAGCGCCAATAACCGTTCATAATCTGGTTTATATACCACCCGCAACCGAACCCAAGTACCACCTGCATCGGCTTTACCTTTACCTTTATTAATTTGGATAGACCAGACTCGGCTTTCCCCTTCTACAAGTTGTGCAAGAGGAGCCGGAGCGGGTGCTTCCACCGCTAAATCTTCCGACGATTCAAAAAAAACCGCCACTTCCCGCAGGGTACCAGTACGTACCTCAATGCCTCCCAACAAAACAACGGGAGCATGCACCGGACGCCCGCCATCCGATGGTTCCAAGTTCACAGTGATGCTTTGCGGGTAAGGATAATGTAAAAAAGGGTCACCCCCGTTTGGGATTAAAGGGCAACCTGACAGACCCAAAAGAAGCGAAAGTAGCAATAGGTGTTTCATAAGTGTGACCATTTGCTAAATGCCAAATTCGCTCTTTTTTTTCTACTTATTGCACGAACTCATGAGATCAATTTTGTAAGAGAAAATTTTAATACTTTGTAAGGAAAAACAGCAAAAGGAGAGCTTATTTTTACATCCATAAAATGACTCTCAAATATTGCAATAATATAGATGTAGTGGTTTTGAGGTGTAGATGTCTATGGATAAAGAGCTTCACTACATATGAAAATGGCTTCCAAACCGTCGGGGAGTTCCCTCAAAACATGGGCTTATTATTAGGGCATCATCGCCACACACATTTTTTCCGGTAAGCGATTCTTTGTTCTTATAAGGAAGAAGGTTAGGCTTCTATGGAAGGGCGCATTTCAAAAATGCCAACAGACATGACAATGCACTTAGATTAGGTGAAATCTTTGCCTATCGTTGATCAAAACTCCGCAGGAGCGACATCATGATAGAACCCATCTCGTCGGCATAAAAGGTCAAAGAGGTGTTCACACGGTCGAACTTCATAACATATTTCATTCCCTTCTTTCTGAAACGCACCGCCTTAATGTGTCTCTTGGAATAACTTCCTGAAAAAAATCCCCCTAAAAAGTTGTACCCTTACCTCTGAGCCTGTTATATTGTTGGCAGCCGACTGTTTGGGCAAATTACCAACCTCAAGCACCCGTGTAAGTTTCCATATGCTATGACATAGCTATACCACCCACTTACTGGAGTCTGGTACGGATATACGGCTGATCCAAGAACTGTTAGGACATCGCGATATCAAAACGACATTGCGTTACACACACGTAAGCCAGCGAACCATACAGCGTATCCGTAGCCCCCTCGACGCTCTTTTTACCGAAAAATACGACAAAAAACGCGAAAAGGGCAGATATAAATAAGTTACCAGCAAGCGTGAAAAACAATACCACACAACCAAGCAACCGAAGGTAAAAAGAGCGAAGTCCCCCATATTTACAGTTGCCATAAGACAAAGAAACGTTGTAACAAGAGGACCAGAAGTACGCCAACACACTGATCAATGCTTTTTATTGAGTTTTTTCAACCGCATTTGTCAAAAAGATTCTTGCCCACGCACAAACGGCACATTTGCAAGCCACACATTCCAAAGCACAAACCAAAGCTTGCAAAAGAGCCGTTTCAGGCCAACGCTTTGATTAAAATCACGATATTTACTTCTTACTTTTAAGTATCCAAGAAATGAACAGTCACGAAATAGAACAGAATGTAAAGCGAATCATAGAGAATTTCTCGAAAAAGAGTTTCCTGTATGATTTGTTGTTAGCTTACGGCATTTCTAAAACTTCCATCACCCGATTGAAAAGTGGAGATTTTAACCTGTCAAAAATAGAAGGCGAAATCCTTTACAAAAAGAAAATCTTCTTTAAGCAACAGCCCGCAGATAAGTTATTGAGTTCCATTGAAAGCCTTGTCAAAGAAGAACGAATTGTAAAACACTCACCACGCTTTGCGGTTGTTACCGATTACAAAAATCTAGTTGCAAAAGATTTGAAACTGGGTAAGAACTTAGATATATCCATAAATGATTTACCAAAACATTATGGATTCTTTTTGCCCCTTGCAAATAGTGAATTTAATAACTACAACAACAATGATACTGAAGCCGACCGCAATGCTGCCTATAAAATGGCGACATTATACGATGAGTTAGTAACCAAAAATATTGACATTTACAATTCAAGAGAAAGCATCCATAACTTGAATATTTTCCTGTCAAGATTGTTATTTTGCTTTTTTGCAGAAGACACTGAAATATTCGATGTCGAAGGAGTTTTTACTGATACATTAGCACAACATACTAATGAAAACGGTAGAGATACTCACTTATTTCTTGACCGCCTTTTTAATAGGTTAAATACAGAAAATGTAGATGACATTCCTGATCATTTAGCTAAAAATTTCAAATACGTTAATGGTGGATTGTTCAGTGGCCCAAAGTCTGACTCTCCAATTTTTTCTCAGAAAGCAAGGAAACTATTATTAGAATTGGGCGGATTGAATTGGAAAAAAATTAATCCCGATATTTTTGGTTCAATGATTCAGGCTGTTGTGTTGCCTGAATATCGTAGCGATTTAGGTATGCACTACACAAGTGTAGAAAATATCAGAAAATTAATTAAGCCTCTTTTTCTATACAATTTAGAAGCCGAGTTTGAAAACTGTAAAAGCATACAGCAATTACGAAAGCTGATAAACCGAATTGCTAAAATCAAATTCTTTGACCCTGCCTGTGGTAGCGGAAATTTTTTGATTATTACCTACAAAGAGATTCGACTTTTAGAAATAAAGATTTTAGAAAAAATTACTGAATTAGAAGGCAATGCTCCAACAATTAAATGGACTTCCATTCAGCTTTCACAGTTTTATGGTATTGAGTTAGACGATTTTGCCCACGAAATGGCAATACTTTCTTTATGGTTGGCAGAACACCAGATGAACAAAGTGTTTGAGGAAATGCTGTTCGACTATGGAAAAAGCAAACCGATTTTACCACTAAAGCAAGCAGGTAAAATTGTGCAAGGTAACGCTGCCCGTGTGGATTGGAAAATGGTTTGTCCGATTGGACATAACGATGAAGTCTATATTATTGGAAACCCACCTTATTTAGGTGCAAGAGTTCAAGATGAGGAACAAAAGAAAGATATGGCCATTGTGTTCAATGGCATTCATGGATACAACAATATGGACTATATCTCATGCTGGTTTTTCAAGGCTAAAAATTACATAGAAGACTATAATTCAAAAGTTGCTTTTGTTACAACTAACTCTATTACTCAAGGCGAACAGGTTGCTTTATTATGGCCAAATCTTACTTCAGATAAAATTGAAATCAATTTCGCACACCTATCATTCAAATGGACAAATAATGCCAAAGGAAATGCAGGTGTAACCGTAATTATTTTGAGTTTGCGGAATACATCAAAAGAACCCAAATATATTTTTAGTGGCAACACCAGAAAAGAAACAAAAAACATAAATCCATATCTAATTGATGCCTCAAATACCATAATTGTTGGTAGAACAAAACCATTATCCAAATTTCCCGAAATGAATTTTGGAAGTATGCCAAATGACAATGGGAATTTAATTTTAGATGAAATTGAAAAACAAAAATTGATTTCTCAACATCCTAAAGCGAAAACTTTCATAAAAAGATTCATGGGCGGAGAAGAATTTATAAGAGGTAATTCAAGATTTTGTATATGGGTCGAAGAAAACAAAATAAACGATGCAAAAGCAATAAAGCCAATTGCGGAAAGAATTGATAAGGTTAAGAAATTAAGAGAAAGTAGTAATCGAGAAGCAACAAAAAAATTAGCCAAACTTCCATATCGCTTTGGAGAAGTTCGACATCAGCAAACAGATTCAATCATAATTCCAGCAACTTCTTCTGAAAGACGAGAATACATTCCAATGGGTTTTTTAACCTCTGAAACTGTTATTTCCAATTCGGCAATGGCAATCTACGATGCTCAACCTTGGCTTTTCGGAGTTATCCATTCCAAGATGCACATGGTTTGGGTGGATGCAGTTGGTGGAAAACTAAAAACAGATTACAGATATTCAGCTAAGTTGTGTTACAACACTTTTCCTTTTCCTGACATCACTCTAAAACAAAAGGAAAACTTGAATTTATATGTGTTTGCCATTTTGGATGAACGAGCCAAACACCCTGAAAAAACAATGGCACAACTTTACGACCCAGAGAAAATGCCCAAGGGTTTGAAGCAAGCCCACGAAGAACTGGACCATGCCGTTGAGCAATGCTACCGCTTGCAACCCTTTACTTCCGATACGGAACGGTTGGAGTATTTGTTTAAGTTATATGAAGAAATGACCAAAAGCGGAACTTTGTTTGAGAAACAGAAGAAAACGAGAAAGACAACAGTTAAAAAGGAAAATTAATTATGCCCGATTTAATAAAAGTAGAATACGGCCAAACAGGCAAAAGCAAAAAAACCAATGCTTTAGGAATGCGTGAAATGCAGGAACGAGCATACAACGCCCGAACGGCTCAATACCTTTTAATAAAAGCACCGCCAGCATCGGGCAAGTCAAGGGCTTTGATGTTTATTGCTTTGGATAAACTCAAAAATCAAGGCATAAAAAAAGCCATTGTTGCCGTTCCTGAAAAATCAATAGGTGCATCGTTCAGTTCAACCAAATTAACTGAACACGGCTTTTTTGCCGATTGGACAGTAAATCCAAAATATAATCTATGCACATCAGGTTCAGATAATAGTAAGGTAAAGGCATTTTTAGAATTTCTGGAAAGTGACGAACAAATTTTGATTTGCACCCATGCTACACTTCGATTTGCCTTTGACGGGTTAGATGAAAAGAAACTGAATAATACGCTAATTGCCATAGATGAATTTCACCACGTTTCAGCCGATGGAGATAATCGCTTGGGTGAAGTGATGAAAAATATCATGGCAAAATCAAATGCTCATATCGTAGCCATGACAGGCTCCTATTTCCGAGGCGACAATGTTCCAGTGTTATTGCCCGAAGATGAAGCCAAGTTTACAAAAGTTACTTACAACTATTATGAACAGTTGAACGGTTACGAGTTTTTAAAATCGCTGGGTATTGGTTATCATTTTTACACAGGTCGTTATTTCAAAAAACAACCCGACAAACCCATGTCGGCTTTAGAAGAAATCTTGGATGAAGGCAAAAAAACAATCATCCACATACCGAGTGTAAACTCTGCGGAATCGTCAAGAGAAAAATATGAAGAAGTTGGACACATCATTGATGCGTTGGGTGATTTAGAATCACAGGATGAAAATACGGGTGTTTTGTATGTGAAAAGTAAGCGTTCGGGCAAAGTGCTGAAAGTAGCCGATTTGGTAAACGACAACCAAAAAGAACGAGATAAAATTTCAGCATATTTACGAGATTCAGACACTGCGGATGCAATCGACATAATTATTGCTTTAGGCATGGCAAAAGAAGGTTTTGACTGGCCTTATTGTCAACATGCTTTAACCATTGGTTACAGAGGTTCATTAACTGAAATAATCCAAATCATTGGTCGGGCAACAAGAGATAGCAACAACAAAACACATGCTCAATTCACCAACTTGATTGCACAACCCGAAGCGGAAACCGATGAAGTGAAGGTTGCTGTAAACAATATGTTGAAAGCCATAACTGCATCGTTGTTAATGGAACAAGTGTTGGCTCCCAACTTCAAATTCAAATTGAAAGAAGATGATAACGAAGAAGATGATACTTCGACAAGCTCAGCACAAGATGATGAAAACACGATAAGAATCAGAGGGTTCAAGCTACCAACTTCACAGCGTGCCAAAGACATCATTGAAAGCGATTTGAACGATTTAAAAGCTCGGATTTTGCAAGACGACCAAATGTTGAAAGCAATGCCTGGCAATGTTGAACCTGAAGTAATCAATACAGTTTTAATTCCTAAAATTATTCGTGAAGTTTATCCTGATTTGAGTGAAGAAGATGTCGAGACGTTAAGACAACATGTGGTAGTGGATTCAGTGATTAAAAACAGTGTGATTGAAGAACAAGGCGGAAAAAAGTTTGTTCGCATGGCAAACAGCTTTGTAAACATAGATGACATTCACATTGATTTGATTGACCAAGTAAATCCGTTTCAAAGAGCATTTGAAATTTTGTCAAAATCGGTAACAACACAAGTTTTAAAACTGATTGACGAACATATTCAATCCATCAAAATTGAAATGACCGAAGAAGAAGCAATAATGCTTTGGCCTAAAATAAAAGAATGGATAGGACGAACGGGTGAAGCTCCCTGTCTTCAATCTCATGACCCGAAAGAGAAAAGAATGGCAGAAGCAGTTATTTTTTTACGTGAATTAAAAAGACAAAGAGCATTGAATGAGCAATAAGAAAAAAATATCATTAGACGACATCTTCAATGATGACGAGTTTGGCTTGTTGGATTCAACTTCAAAAGCATCAAACATAAAAACTGCTGACCAGCGTTTAATTGATTCTTTTGAAGAAATAAATGCTTTCGTTGATAAAAACGGAAGAGAACCGAATACATCAAGTATGTCCGAATATGGGTTATTTGCCCGATTAAAAAACATCAGAGAAAATGAACAACAAAAACATTCATTGAAGCCATACGACAGGCATAATCTTTTAGGTAAAGTAGAAATTCCAAAAACTTCGATTGATGATATTTTGAATGATGACGAATTTGGATTATTAGAAACAGACAGCGATTTGTCAATTTTCAAATACAAGCATATTTCAAAAGAAGAAGAGAGAGAAAAAGCTGATTTTGTTGCACAACGAAAACCATTGAAAGAGGCTGATTTTAAACCTTATGAAGCAATGTTTCAAAAGGTCCATCAGGAAATTAAAGTAGGCAAAAGACAGATTAAGCCTTTCCACAATATTGAGAAAAACCTTCATGTTGGCAACTTCTATTTGATTGACGGTGTAATGCTTTACTTGAAGGAAGCGAAACTTGAAAAGGCAGTTCGTGAGTTAAAATCTGGCGACCGAGAACGAATTGAAGGGCGAACTTTTACAATTTTTGAAAACGGAACTTACAGCAACATGCTTTATCGTTCACTTGGAAAACAAATTCAAAAAAGCGGAAAATTGATTACCAATACACATGAAGGAATCAACAATGAACTGTATGTAAATGCAGGAATGGTATTTGAAGACGATATTAAAACTGGTTGGATTTATGTTTTAAAATCTAAATCAAATCATCCAGCTATTTCAGGTATAAAGAACTTGTTCAAAATAGGGTTTTCCTCGACTCCATTAGACGAGAGAATAAAGAACGCAAAAAACGAAGCGACTTATTTACATGCTGATGTAACGAAAGTATCAAGCTATGCCTGTTATAACAGAAACGCACACAAGCTGGAACAAATGCTTCACAGATTTTTTGCGGAAGCTTGCCTAAATGTGGACATAGAAATAATTAAAGGAAAAAGAATTACACCAAGAGAATGGTTTGTTGTTCCGTTTGAAGAAATTGAAAGGGCAATTGAATTAATTCTTAACGAACAAATCGTAAACTATAAATATGACAGGGAAATTGAGAAAATCATCCTTAAATAGCCAACCCACAGGTGTAAGCACATTTGCAAGCCGCCAAGCCCAAACACAGACCAAAGCTTGCAAAAGAGCTTACACCTTTCCCAAGCAGGCAAAATTGTATTAAAAAAATCTCCTCTACTGAAACTAAAAAATACGCAACCGATCAGATCAACACGACAAAGACAGTGAAACTCACCAACGACAAGAGTTTACAGACACTGCGGACAAGAACGCCAGCTGGTAACAGGTTATTGGCGCAAGCTGGGCAGGACAACGCTTAAATTCGACCTTGGTAATCCTATTCGGCTTTTGTACTTTTATCGGCGGACACAGCTCCGATTGCCCAGCCTGACCGCCAATAACGAACCGTTAGTGGCAATTTTGCAAGCCCAAAACCGACAGAAAATTAGCAATGACCAGAAC
>ERZ761602.805-NODE-805-length-62720-cov-6.095237_pt1 | contig 62720 bp, 51 predicted proteins | sample MGYA00512165_ERZ761602 | MGnify/ENA primary metagenome ERZ761602 (study PRJEB28899, sample SAMN02445085) | bioreactor sludge metagenome | biome: EBPR sludge; isolation source: Thorneside wastewater treatment plant | place: Australia: Brisbane, Thorneside Wastewater... | reverse complement strand
GGGGCCTCCAAGGTCAGCTCCATCTCGATACCCCACAGCCCGCCGGCCAGCATGGCCGCCGGCAACAGGATACGTTGATCGTTACCGAGTGCCAGCCGGACCAGATGAGGCACGATCAGGCCGACAAAGCCGATAATCCCGGCCGCAGCCACCCCCGCGCCCACCGTCAGCCCGACGCCCAGGATCATCAGCAGTTGCAGCCGCAGCGGATCGACTCCCAGCGATCGCGCCGCTGCCTCGCCCAAGGTGAGCGCATCGAGCGAGCGCCCGGCCAGCAGCAGCACGGCAATGCCCACACCCGTCAGCGGCACGGCAAAGGCCACTTCGCGCCATGACCGGTCGGTCAGCGCGCCCATCAGCCAGGCTACGATCTCGCTCATCGCAAAAGGCGTGGGGGACAGGCTGATGGCCAGGCTCATCAAGGCCCCGGCCAGGCTGGCGATCATCATGCCGGCCAGGGTGAACAGGGTGACCGATCCGGTCCGCCCGGCGATCAGCCCCAGCAGCGCCATCGCCGCGCCCGCGCCGATCAGGGCAAACAGCGGCAGCGCCCAGCCGGTCGCGGCCCAGCCGGTCCAGAAGCTCAGCACCGCGCCCAGCGCTGCGCCGGGGGCGATCCCGAACAGGCCCGGATCGGCCAGCGGGTTGCGCAGATAGCCCTGCATCGCCGCCCCCGCCGCGCCCAGCCCGGCCCCCAGCGTGACCGCCAGGACGGCACGCGGCAGGCGCAGTTCGGTTAAGATAATCAGCGCGTTGGACGAAAGGTCCGAGAACGGATCGAGCCACACCCGCCCGGCCAGCAGCGACAGCGGCAGGGCCAGGAGCAGGCCGATCAGCAGCAGGGGGAGAGGGCGGCTCACAAGGACCGCCGTACCGCGCCCAGCCGATCGGCCGCGCGGATGATGGTCGGGCCGCCGCACCACAGCAGCGACGGATCGAGCGGTTCGCGCCGCACGCCGCCCAGCGCAGCCAGCGCCGGGTGGCCCAGCATCCGCTCGTCCTCTCCCGCGCCGTGGCTGGCCGAGAGGATCAGCGCGGGCGGCGCGGCGATCAGCGCTTCCAGCGGCAGCACATCGGCCTGCCCCAGCCCGCGCGCGGCGGCGGCATTGGCAAAGCCGGTGCGGCGCAGCAGATCGACGATCAGCGTGCCTTCCCCCGGCACGATCCCGCCCGATTGCCAGACCAGCGCCGCCACCGGCGCGCCCGGCGGAGCGGCATTGGCGGCGAGCGAGGCCTCGATCCGGCGGACCAGCGCCTCACCGCGCTCCGGATGGCCGGCCAGCGCGGCGATGCGGCGAACCTGGGCGATGCTGTCCTCCACCGTCGCCGCCATGCCGAACTGTTCGAGCGGCAAGCCCAGCCCGCCCAGTGCGGCCACGCTGGCGGGCGGCATGAAGGTGCTGCCGATCACCAGATCGGGGCGCAGTGCCACCACTTCCTCGACCGTGCCGGACACCGCCGGGAAGCGCCGCGCCGTGGCCAGATCCATCGAACTGGACGCCGGATCGTGGCTGTAGGCGCTGACCGCCAGGATCTGCCCCGGATCGGCCACTTCGGCCAGGATCGCATCGGTGCAGGGATTCAGGCTGACGATGCTGGGCCCGGCAGGCACCGCTTCCCGCGCCGGAGCGGGCGAGCAAGCCGCCAGCGCCAGTGCGAGGAGCGGGGCCAGCCGTCTCACCACTTCACCCGCACCCCGGCATAGGCGGAGCGGCCATTGGTGCCGTAGCCCGCAACCGTCTGGTACTGCGCATCGGTGACATTCTCGACCCGGGCGTAAAGCTCCAGGTCTTCGCTCAACGGCACACTGGCGCGCAGGGTCACGAGCGCATGGCCATCGATCGGCACGAAGTTGCCCCGGTCATCGAAGCTGTCCCCCACCAGCCGCAGGTCCGCGCCCAGCTTCAGCCCTGCCAGCGGCGTCTGCCAATCCGCCGAAACGCTCAGCGCGTGGCGCGGGCGGCGGGCCAGCTGCTTGCCGGTCAGGCGATTGGTCGCATCGAGGTAAGTATAGGCGGCACGGACTGAGAAACCCTCGCCCGGGCGCACGGTGGCTTCGACTTCCACCCCCTGCGCGCGGGTACGACCGACATTGAAGTATCCGGTGGGCAAGACGTAGTCGATCAGGTTGGCGCTATCCCGGCGAAACAGGGTAACAGCGAAGTGACCAACCCCGTCCCAGGCGTTGCCGCGATCGCCGAACTCGATCCCGAGATCCAGCGCCGTGCTGGTTTCCGGCTGCAAGGCGGCATTGCCGCCATAGCCATAGAGCTGGTTCAACGTCGGAGCCTTGAACCCCTCCCCGAAGCTGGCCTTGATCCGCCACAGCGAATCCAGATCGAGGCTGGCATTGCCGCCTAGCGCCCAGTGGCTGCCGAACCGGTCATGGTCGGTGAAGCGGACCCCGCCATTCAGCTTGAACGGCCCGCGACTGCGTTGTGCCATCACGAAAGCGCCGCTCTGCCGCGCGGTGTTTTCGGGATCGAAGGTCGTCGAAAAGCGGGTCCATTCGCTGTCCGCACCGAAACTGAGCAGCCATTCGTAGTCCAGCTCGACCTTCCCGGACAGGTCCGCCCGCCAGCTGCGCCCGGTCGTTTCGAACCCCGGCGCGGAGCCAAAGGTCGGATCGTAATAGGCCCGCCGCGTATCGGACAGGGCAATGCCGCCGCTCAGCCTCAGACCATCATCGTCATAGCCCAGCCCGGCATAACCGCTGCCCTGCCGGGTGGTCTGGTATTCCGGCGTATCGGCAAAGACATAGGCCGGAGCCGGATAACCATCGAAGTCGATCCGGCTATCGGCATAGCGGGCCACGACAAAGGCGGAGACTGCATCGCTGAACGCCACCCGCCCGCGTCCGCCCAGCTGCCACTGGCGGAAAGCATCCGGTTCGGTCCCGCCGGCAAAGGCCGAAATACCGTCGCTGGAGGTATAGCCGCCCGACAGGGTGACGCCGTAGTTGTCGCCATGAAAGCCCAGCGCGGCATTGCCGCTGACGCTGTCATGCGCGCCGTACTCCACCCCGGCCCGCGCGCCGGAGAGGTTTTCGGTGGTCACTGCTAGCACACCGCCGATCGCATCGGACCCCCAGGCCAGCGAGTTCGATCCGCGCAGCAGTTCGATCTTGGCGATCCCGCCGGTCAGCAGCGTTCCGAAATCGAACCCGCCCGAGGGCGCGGCAACGTCCTGCATCCGCACCCCGTCGAGCAGCACCACGACCTGTTCGGAATTGGCCCCGCGCACGAACAGGCTGGTCTGGCTGCCGAGCGGCCCGCTGCGGGCCAGGGTCACGCCGGGCAGACGCTCCAGCACGCGCGACAGGTCAGGGCCCTGGACCTGCGCGATTTCCTGCTCTCCGACAATGCTGATCGATTGACCGGTGGTGTCGATCATCTGGCGCCAGCCATTGGCGAGGACCGTGATGTAAGTATCGCGGACCGGGTGACTGAGGACGATCTTCTGACCCTCATCCTCCCGCTCAGCGTCATCCTGAGCCAGCGCCGGGCTGGCGAAAGCGAGGGAACAACCTAGCAAATACAGATATTTCACACGCAATACTCCCGTCATGAACGAACTGCCGTTCATGGCGAAAGCGCCCGCACAACCTGCGGACCTTGCGCTGCATTCCGGTACACCCCGCCCGGCTGCGGAACGACCGTCACTGGCAGGTCTCCTGGCTCCCGGATCATCGCCTTGCCCCGCCTTCCCAGCCGTTCGGCCAGTGGCATATGGAGGTTCGGCTCCCCGGTCACAGTTGCGGGGGCAGCGGGGGATTTGAACCCCCTTCCCTCTTAGGTCCGGTCTTCACCGGACAACCCGTGACGTGCCGCTGCCCTAGGCCCGCCACGCCGAGCGCGCAAGAGGGCGGCAATATTGGGCCTTTTCTTAACCGCTTAAGGCTAGGCGAGTGGACCGTCCCGCTTCGGCACGGCCCCAACAGGCCGCTGGCGCGCGGGGGCGACCTGTGGCTACGCGCTTTGCGCGTAACCCAACCAGAGCAGACATGACCCAGACCATGCCCCTTCCCTATGAGCCCAGGCCGCGCGATTTCGCGCTGCGGCTGAAGCGGCGGGGCATGCGCGGACTGGGGCTGAAGCGCCGCCGCCACACCGGACGCCGCGCGCTGGTGCTGCTGGCGGCGGTGGCCGTTCCCGCCTTTGCCGCGCCCGATGGCTGGCAGCCGTTCACGATCGACATGGCCGGAAACAGCGAACTGGCGCTTGAGCCGATGCCGTTCGAGCAGCAGGGTGCCAGCTTCCCCGGTTCGGCATTCTACTATCTGGCGATTGAAGAACCCGCGCCCGATGCCCTGGCCAGCGATGGCGCACCCGGCGGGCTGGTCGATCTGGCTGGCGGACCGATTGCGCGGGCGATGCGGATCGACCTGTCGGGTGTCGACCGGACCCGCGCGGTCGAATGCCTGACCGCCGCGATCTATTACGAAGCCGCCAGCGAGCCCGACCAGGGCCAGCGCGCCGTGGCCCAGGTGGTGCTCAACCGGGTGGCGCACCCGGCCTATCCCAACACGGTCTGCGGCGTGGTCTATCAGGGCAGCGAGCGGACCACCGGCTGCCAGTTCAGCTTCACCTGCGATGGCGCGCTGGCCCGGCGGCCCAGCGCGTTCTTCTGGGAACGCGCCCGCCGCACCGCGATTGCCGCGCTGTCGGGCTATGTCGAACCCAGCGTCGGCCTGGCCACCCATTACCACACGATCCAGATCTATCCCTATTGGGCGCCCAGCCTGAACTTCATCACTACGGTCGGCGCGCACCGCTTCTACAGCTTCCGCGGCAAGGCCGGACAAGCCGGGACCTTCCGCTTCAGCTATGTCGGCGGGGAGCCGATGGCCGTGCCGCACACCCGCAACCCGGCGGCCGACAAGGTTCCCGATCCGGTGCTCGATCCGCTGGCCCTGCAGAAAAGCTATGACGCAGGGCTGCAAAGTGCCGGCCCCGGCCTGGCAGCGCCGGGTGACAATGCGCAGGCCCGCCCGGCCCCGGCCCCGCGCTATGCCCCCGATGTCGAAAAGCGCGGCGGCGACAAGCAGTACAGCGGCGAGAAGTTGCCCGGATCGACCGGGGTGAAGCCGGAATACGAAAACTCCGGCAAGTGGATCGGGCAGCCCGGGGGGTGAAAGAGGTCTTGCGTGGTGCACCAATCGCATCCGCGAATAGCGCACCGACTACAAAGTAAACCTCTTGGCAACCAAAGCCCCACACGAAGGCTTAGCGCCCCCCGGCCTAGGGCAGCGGCGTGATCAAGACCCCCCGATACAGCGCCATGACCGTCCGCCTTGCCTCTGCCCGTCCCGTCCTGCAGACCGCCTATCTGCCGCCGGCGCGGCTCGCGCGGCTGAGCGCCGGGGCGGCCAATGACAACGGCGATGACAGCCGGTCGAGCGAAGTGCTGCGCGATGCGCTGCTGCACTTTGCGCGGCTCGGCCTGTCGGCGGCCAGCGATGCCCGCAACCGGGCGCGCAAGTGCCATCACGCTGGCGATCAGGCGGGATACCTGCACTGGCTGGCGATCTGCCGCGCGCTGGACCGGCGCATGGCCGCGGCGCTCAAGGCCAACCTGTCGCGCCGTACCCGGCGCTAGGCGCCAGCGCGCTCCTCAACCTGCCAAACGTGCTCTTGCCGCCAGGTGCGAACCGGGCCCATATCCGGCCCGCGACTGCGCTTGCCGTAAGGGGAAGCGCGCCGCCGCCAGCATTTTTGCAATTGCGAACTATTATCACAAAATAGTTGGTCTTACGACCTTTTACCACCTTGCAATCGCCAAACCGGGGGCCTAGGGCGGGTCCGTTAAGCCGGACACCTGCTCCCAGCGGGACGGGATGGATTGTCCGTTTGCAGCCGCGATCCCGCATTCAGGGAAGGACCAGTTCGCACCATGGCTCGCAAGAAGATTGCCCTTATCGGCGCCGGCATGATCGGCGGCACGCTCGCTCACCTCGCCGCCAAGAAGGAACTGGGCGACATCGTCCTGTTCGACATCGCCGAAGGCATGCCCCAGGGCAAGGCGCTGGACCTGGCGCAGTGCGGCCCGATCGAAGGCTTTGACGCCAACATCAAGGGCACCAACGATTACGCCGACATCGCCGGTGCCGACGTGGTGATCGTCACCGCCGGTGTGCCGCGCAAGCCGGGCATGAGCCGCGATGACCTGCTGGGCATCAACCTGGGCGTGATGAAGTCGGTCGGCGAAGGCATTGCCAAGCACGCCCCCGACGCTTTCGTGATCTGCATCACCAACCCGCTCGACGCGATGGTCTGGGCGCTGCGCGAATTCTCCGGCCTGCCCCACAACAAGGTGGTCGGCATGGCCGGCGTGCTCGATTCGGCCCGCTTCGCCACCTTCCTGGCCTGGGAATTCGGCGTTTCGGTCAAGGACGTGAACGCCTTCGTGCTGGGCGGCCATGGCGACACCATGGTGCCGGTGCTGGAATATTCGACCGTCAGCGGCATCCCCGTCACCGACCTGGTCAAGATGGGCAAGTCGAGCAAGGAAGCGCTCGACGCCATCGTCGCCCGCACCCGTTCGGGCGGCGGCGAGATCGTCGGCCTGCTCAAGACCGGCTCGGCCTATTACGCCCCGGCCACCAGCGCCATCGCCATGGCCGAAGCCTATCTGGGTGACCAGAAGCGCATCCTGCCCTGCGCCGTTTACGTTGACGGCCAGTACGGCCTCGACGGCCTCTATGTCGGCGTGCCGGTGGTGATCGGCGCGAACGGTGCCGAAGAAGTGGTTGAAATCAACCTCGACGCCGAAGCCAAGGCCAATTTCCAGGTCTCGGTCGATGCGGTCAAGGAACTGCTGGTGGCCTGCAAGGCTATCGAGCCGAGCCTCGGCTAAACCCGCAGTGCGCAGTCTCCTCCCCACCCTGCTCGCCGCTGCCGCCGTCCTGACTTCTGCCGGACCGGCGACAGCGCAGCAGACCGCGCTGCCGATCACATCCCCTCAGGACGTGTTCACGGCCTATCAGGCGGTCTGCCTGGCCAATCCGGGCGATCTCGACAAGCAGATCGCCACGGCCAAGGCCGCGCCGTTCAACTATGTGCTGAAGGAAACCAGCGCGGACGGCTCCATGCGGTTCGAGAACGGGCAGACCTTCGTCGCGATGCGCCGCAATGCCCAGTACCACTTCTGCATGGCCGGCGGGCGGATGGATTCCACCGTCACCCGGGAATCGATCGAAGCCGTCGGCAGTCCGGTGCTGGAAAAGCTGGGCCGCCGCATGACCGATCCGCGCGGCAACACCGTGTGGGTCGATCCGGCCAAGCCGGGCTCGATCCTGATGTACAGCCAGATCGACAAGGGTCCGATCCGGATCAGCTCGTGGCTCAGCGGCGTCTCGGTCGAGAAGCAGTGATCCGCGCGGTGCGCCTTGGCATGCTTGGCGCTGCGGCCCTGCTGGTCGCGGCGGCCAGCCCGGCCCCGCCGCCGGTTGTGCCGGTGCAACAGGCTCCGGCCGGGGCGGTCGGCGATGCGCCGGCCGCCGTGCCGGAAATCGTCGAATCCGTACGGACCTGCGCCAGGGTGACCCTGCCCGGCGCCCGGATCGATTTCCGCCATCTGCGCGAAAGCGGCTGGAAGATCGGCAACCGTTCGTTCCAGCTGCTCAAGGACAGCAAGCTGGGCCCGGACGCGGGGGAACTGATCTATGTCTTCGGGCGCGGCAATTCGGTGCTGGCGACACGGGTGTCCCCGACGCAGGCGCGCTGCCGGATCGTTGCCAGGGTCACCGGCAAGGAACAGATAGCCGCCGTGCGCACCGCGTTGATTGGCGGAAAGATTGCCCTGCCGTTCGATCAGGCACCGGGCTACGTGGCGTTCAAGGCCTCGATGCGCGAACGCCTGCCGGATAGCGATTTCTCCAACGTGCTGCTTTCGGGCCAGCACGTCTTCATGCTTTCGCTTCAGGAAAAGCCGGACTTCCTGGCCGTGTGGGTCGATGTCTGGGCGCTGTCGAGCAGCGCGGGAGGCGCATCGTGAGCCTGGCCGTCGTGACCCCGCTGGTCCTGTCGCTGGCCGTCCCCGACCCGGCCCAGCTGAACACCCCGGTGCTGGCGGCCGACCATTGCGTGTCCGCCATCACCACCGGCAAGGTCGACGACAGCGCGATTCTGGCTGGAGGCTGGACGCTGGACAGCAAGACCGGCAAGGACGGATCGGCCGATGAAAGCCGCGTCTATTTCAACGCAGCCAGGTCCGCCGGGATCGTGATCGATCGCAAGTCGCCCGGTGGCAAACCCCGGTGCCTGGTCCTCTACCCCGCCAGCGAGCAGGGACAGAACGTTACCGAATTCCAGCTTGCCGCGCATTTCAACGGACGGGTCTTTCCGATCACGGCAGAGACCACGGGCTTTGAAATTCCCGGCCACAAGGTCGCAATCTTCTCAACCCGAAAGACCGTCAAGGACCGCCCGGTCCTTGAAATCATGGTGACAATCTTCGAACCCAAGGGAGGGACGAAATGAGCATTCTCGTCAACAAGCATACCAAGGTGATCACCCAGGGGATGACCGGCAAGACCGGTGAATTCCACACCCAGGCGGCGCTCGATTACGGCACCCAGATGGTGGCCGGCGTGACCCCCGGCAAGGGCGGGCTCACCCACATCGGCCTGCCGCAGTTTGACAGCGTGGCCGAAGCCAAGGCCGCGACCGGCGCCACCGCCAGCTGCATCTATGTGCCGCCTCCGGGTGCGGCCGATGCCATCCTCGAAGCGATCGATGCCCAGATCGAACTGATCGTCTGCATCACCGAAGGTATTCCGGTGCTCGACATGGTCCGCGTCAAGCGCGCGCTGCAGGGTTCGAAGAGCCGCCTGATCGGCCCGAACTGCCCCGGCGTGCTGACCCCGGAAGAATGCAAGATCGGCATCATGCCGGGCAGCATCTTCAAGAAGGGCAGCGTCGGCGTGGTCAGCCGCTCCGGCACGCTGACCTATGAAGCCGTGTTCCAGACCAGCCAGATCGGCCTGGGCCAGACCACCGCGGTCGGCATCGGCGGTGACCCGGTCAACGGCACCAACTTCATCGACGTGCTGGAACTGTTCCTGGCCGACGACGACACCAAGTCGATCATCATGATCGGCGAAATCGGCGGCAGCGCGGAAGAAGAAGCCGCGCAGTTCCTCAAGGACGAAGCCAAGCGCGGCCGCAAGAAGCCGATGGTCGGTTTCATCGCCGGGCGCACCGCGCCTCCGGGCCGCCGCATGGGCCACGCCGGGGCGATCGTCTCGGGCGGCCAGGGCGGCGCGGAAGACAAGATCGCGGCGATGGAAGAAGCCGGGATCCGAGTCAGCCCCTCGCCAAGCCTGCTGGGTGAGACGCTGGCCGAGCTCCTCAAGGAACGCGTCTGATCCGCTTACGGTAATACGCGCAGGGCCGTTCTGGCCCTGCGCGTAACCACTCCTCCCCCAGGATTGAGAGCCATGGGTAACGAAGCACACGATTTCCTCCCCGAGTCCGACGACTCTGGCCCGCAACCGGGCCCCAGCTGGGCGCGGCCCGATTGGCGGTCCGCATCCGACGATCTGACCGCCGCGCTCGATCCCACCCAGATGCAGGTGGCGATCAAGGCCGCCGCGGCCAAGGCCGGCGCGGCGCTGGATCCGCGCGCGATCGAGGAAGCGGCTGCGGATTCGATCCGGGCGATGATGCTGGTGCGGACCTACCGGGTGCGAGGCCACCTGGGGGCGGATCTCGACCCGCTGGGGATCAGCCACCAGAACCTGCCGGCCGATCTCGATCCGGCCTATCACGGCTTCACCGGCGCGGCGCTGGACCGCAAGGTCTATCTGGGCGGCACGCTGGGCCTGGAATGGGCCACGATCCGCGAGCTGGTCGACGTGCTGAAGCGCAATTACTGCGGCAAGGTCGGCTATGAATACATGCATATTGCCGACGTGGAGGAGCGCCGCTTCATCCAGGAGCGGATCGAGGGCGGCGACAAGTCGATCGACTTCACCCCCAACGGCAAGAAGGCGATCCTGCAGGCCGTGATCCGCGGCGAGCAGTACGAAAAGTTCCTCGGCAAGAAGTATGTCGGCACCAAGCGCTTTGGCCTGGATGGCGGCGAAGCGATGATCCCTGCGCTGGAAGCCGTGATCAAGTACGGCGGCCAGCGCGGCGTGCGCGAGATGGTCTACGGCATGGCCCACCGCGGCCGCCTCAACGTCCTCGCCAACGTGATGGCCAAGCCCTACCGCGTGATCTTCCACGAATTTTCGGGCGGCACCGCCAACCCCGAAGACGTCGGCGGATCGGGCGACGTCAAGTATCACCTCGGCACCAGCACCGACCGCGAGTTCGACGGGATCAAGGTGCACATGAGCCTGGTGCCCAACCCGTCGCACCTCGAAACGGTCGATCCGATCGTGCTGGGCAAAGTCCGCGCCAACCAGGCGTTCCGCGACGATATCGGCCCGGGCAAGCACAAGCAGGTCATGCCGATCCTGATCCACGGCGACGCGGCCTTTGCCGGCCAGGGCATCGTCTGGGAATGCTTCGGCTTTTCGGGGGTGCGCGGCTACAACACCGGCGGCTGCATCCACTTCATCATCAACAACCAGATCGGCTTCACCACCAGCCCGCAGTTCAGCCGCGGGTCGCCCTATCCGTCCGACGTGGCCAAGGGCGTCCAGGCACCGATCCTGCACGTCAACGGCGACGATCCGGAAGCGGTGACCTTTGCCTGCAAGCTGGCGGTCGATTACCGCCAGACCTTCGGCCGCGACATCGTGGTCGACATGTGGTGCTATCGCCGCTTCGGCCATAACGAGGGCGACGAGCCGGGCTTTACCCAGCCGCTGATGTACCAGAAGATCCGCCAGCATCCGGGCGTGTCCAAGATCTATGCCGAGCGGCTGGTCCGCGAAGGCGTGATCGACGCCAGCTATGCCGGCGAAGTGGAAACCCACTTCGTCGCCACGCTGGAACAGGAATTCGAAGCGGCGAAAAGCTACAAGGCCAACCAGGCCGACTGGTTCGCCGGCCGCTGGACCGGCCTCCACGCCCCGGCCGATCCGGAATCCGCCCGCCGCAACATCCATACCGGGATCGACCGCAAGCTGTTCGACAGCCTGGGCCGCACCCTGACCACGGTCCCGGACTCGATCCAGATCCACAAGACCCTGGCCCGCGTGCTGGATGCCAAGCGCGAGATGTTTGCCAGCGGCACCGGGTTCGACTGGGCCACCGGCGAGGCGCTGGCCTTTGGCAGCCTCGTGTCCGAAGGCTTCAACGTGCGCCTTTCGGGTCAGGATTCGGGCCGCGGCACCTTCAGCCAGCGCCACTCGGTGTGGGTCGATCAGACCGACGAGCACAAGTACATTCCGCTCACCACCGTGCCGCACGGCAAGTTCGAAGTGCATGACAGCCCGTTGAGCGAATACGGCGTGCTGGGCTTCGAATACGGCTATGCCAGCGCCGATCCCAAGACCCTGGTGCTTTGGGAAGCGCAGTTCGGCGATTTCGCCAACGGCGCGCAGATCGTGATCGACCAGTATGTCGCCGCATCCGAGGCCAAGTGGCTGCGGGCCAACGGCCTCGTCATGCTGCTGCCGCACGGTTATGAAGGCCAGGGGCCGGAACACTCCTCGGCCCGCCTGGAACGCTATCTGCAGCTCTGCGCGCAGGACAACATGCAGGTCTGCAACATCACCAGCCCGGCCAACTATTTCCACGTGCTGCGCCGGCAGATGCACCGTCCGTTCCGCAAGCCGCTGATCATCATGACGCCCAAGTCGCTGCTGCGCCATCCGATGGCCAAGAGCGAGGCGAGCGAGTTCCTGGGCGAGGCGCATTTCAAGCGGATTCTCTCGGACCGCAATGGCGCGGACGACAAGAACACCCGCCGGGTCGTGCTGTGTTCGGGCAAGGTCGCCTATGACCTGATGGAAGCCCGTGACGCAGCCGGAATCACCGATACCCAGATCATCCGGCTGGAGCAGCTCTATCCCTTCCCGGGCGAGCCGCTGGCGCTGCGCTTCTCGAAGATGCCGAACCTCGAAGAGGTGGTCTGGTGCCAGGAAGAGCCGAAGAACAACGGTTCGTGGTTCTTCGTCGAACCCTTCATCGAGGAAGCCCTGATCGCCGCCAAGCGCAAGGTCACCCGCCCGCGCTATGCCGGCCGTCTGGCCAGTGCATCCCCGGCGACAGGCCTGGCCAAGCGCCACGAGGCCGAACAGGGTGCGCTGATCGGCCATGCCCTTGGCACTTCCGTCCGTGATGAAATCCGCCGCCGCAAGAAGGCTTGAGGAACAAGAAGATGTCCACCGAAGTTAAAGTCCCGACGCTGGGCGAATCCGTTGCCGAAGCAACCATTGGCGAATGGCTCAAGAAGCCCGGCGAGGCCGTGGCGCTGGACGAGCCGATTGCCAGCCTGGAAACCGACAAGGTCGCGGTCGAAGTGCCCAGCCCGGTCGCCGGGGTGATGGGCCAGTACCTGGCGCAAGTGGGTGACAACGTGGCCGTCGGTGCCGTGATCGCGACGATCGAGGCCGGCTCCGGCGCGGCTGCGGCTCCCGCTGCGGCTGCGGCGCCCGCACCCGCCCCGGCCCCGGCTCCCGCGCCGGTCGCGGCTGCTCCGGCTGCTGCCGCGGCTGAAGCGGCGACCCTCTCCCCGGCTGTGCGCCGTGCGGTGCTGGAGCACGGAATCGACCCGGCCAGCATCAAGGGCACCGGCAAGGACGGGCGGATCACCAAGGAAGACGTGCTGGCCGCGGCTGCCGCCAAGAGCGCCGCTCCGGCCGCTGCTGCTGCCGCGCCGGTCGCTGCCGCCCCGGCCGCTGCCGGTGGGCGCGGCGAGGAGCGGGTCAAGATGACCCGCCTGCGCCAGACCGTCGCCCGCCGCCTGAAGGACGCGCAGGATACCGCCGCGCTGCTCACCACCTTCAACGATTGCGACATGTCGGCGGTGATCGCCGCCCGCAACACCTACAAGGACGCGTTCGAGAAGAAGCACGGTGTGCGCCTGGGCTTCATGGGCTTCTTCGCCAAGGCCGCCTGCCTGGCGCTGAAGGACATTCCGGCCGTCAATGCCCGGATCGAGGGCGACGAGATCGTCTATCACCCCTATGTCGACATGTCGGTGGCGGTTTCGGCCCCCAACGGCCTGGTCGTGCCGGTGGTCCGCGATGTGCAGGACATGTCCTTCGCCCAGATCGAAAAGGCGATCGCCGACTATGGCAAGAAGGCCAAGGAAGGCGCGCTGACCATGGCCGACATGACCGGCGGGACTTTCACCATCTCCAACGGCGGGGTGTTCGGTTCGCTGATGTCGACCCCGATCATCAACCCGCCGCAGAGCGCCGTGCTGGGCCTGCACCGGATCGAGGACCGCCCGGTCGTCCGCGACGGCCAGATCGTGATCCGCCCGATGATGTACCTGGCGCTGTCCTATGACCACCGCCTGATCGACGGGCGCGAGGCGGTGACCGCGCTGAAGATCATCAAGGAAGCGATCGAGGATCCCACCCGGTTGTTGATTGATCTGTAATGAAGCCGGCCTCTCCCCATGTCATCCCCGCGCAGGCGGGGATCCATGGTCAGAGGTCGCCCCATGGATCCCCGCCTGCGCGGGGATGGCAATTGAAGGTGAAAGGCCAGAACAATGGCTGAATACGACTACGACGTGATCTTCATCGGGGCCGGTCCCGGCGGCTATGTCGGCGCGATCCGCGCGGCGCAGCTGGGGCTGAAGACGGCCTGCGTGGAAAGCCGCGAGACGCTGGGCGGAACCTGCCTCAACGTCGGCTGCATCCCGTCCAAGGCGCTGCTGCACGGTTCGGAAAAGTTTGCCGAGGCCGCAGGCGGCGCGCTGGCGCGCTATGGCGTCAAGCTGGGCAAGGTCGAGCTGGACCTCGCCGCGCTGCAGGCCGACAAGGCCGATGCGGTCAAGGGCCTGACCGGCGGGATCGAGTTCCTGTTCAAGAAGAACAAGGTCGATTGGCTGAAAGGCACCGGCACCTTCAAGGACGCCCACACCATCACCGTCGCCGGCAAGGATTACACCGCGAAGGAAGTGGTGATCGCGACCGGTTCCAGCGTCACCCCGCTGCCGGGCGTGGAGGTCGATAACGACAAGGGCATCATCGTCGATTCCACCGGCGCGCTGGCGTTGTCGCGCGTGCCGGACCACCTGGTGGTGATCGGCGGCGGTGTGATCGGGCTGGAAATGGGCTCGGTCTGGCGCCGCCTTGGCGCGAAGGTCACGGTCGTCGAATTCCTTGATGCACTGCTGCCCGGCATGGACGGCGATGTGCGCAAGGAAGCGGCCAAGATCTTCAAGAAGCAGGGCATGGAGCTCAAGCTCGGCACCAAGGTGACCGGCGTGACGGTCAAGGGCAAGAAGGCCACGCTGACGGTCGAGCCCGCCAAGGGCGGCGCGGCCGAAACGATCGAGGCCGATTGCGTGCTGGTGGCGATCGGCCGCCGGCCCAACGTCGCGGGGCTGGGCCTGGAGAACATCGGGCTGGAGCTGAACGCGCGCGGCCAGATCGACACCGGCCACGATTTCCGCACCAGCGTCGACGGCGTGCGCGCCATCGGTGACGTGATCCCCGGCCCGATGCTGGCCCACAAGGCCGAGGACGAAGGCATCGCCGTGGCCGAATACATCGCCACCGGCGTCGGCATCGTCAATCACGCGGTGATCCCGGGCGTGGTCTATACCAATCCCGAATTCGCCGGTGTCGGCCTGACCGAGGAACAGGCCAGGGAACTGGGCGAGGTCAAGGTCGGCAAGTTCCCGATGATGGCCAACAGCCGCGCCAAGACAAACCACGAGCCGGACGGCTTCGTGAAAGTCATCGCCGACGCAAAGACCGACAAGGTGCTGGGCGTCTGGGCGATTGCGTCGGTCGCCGGCACGATGATTGCCCAGGCCGCACAGGCGATGGAATTCGGCGCGACCAGCGAGGACATCGCCTACACCTGCCACGCCCACCCGACCCATTCGGAAGCGGTCAAGGAAGCGGCGATGGCGGTGGTCGGCAAGCCGATCCACATCTGAGCCCGCCCGGCTTGGCCCGCCATCCGCTGCTCGCCCGGTTCGCCCGCTGGCACATCTGGCTGGGCTGGATCGTGGCGCTGCCGCTGATCGTGTGGACGGCGACCGGGCTGGTCATGACCCTGCGCCCGATCGAGGAAGTGCGCGGCGAGCACTTGCGTGCCGAAGCGCGGCCGATCGATGCATCCAAGGCGGTTCTGCCCGCCCTGCCTCTACCGGTCAGCAAGCTGGCGCTGATCGACAGCGGCGGTCGCGCGGTGTGGGTCGCCAATCTCGACGGGCACCGGATGCAGCGCTTTGCTGCCGATAACGGCCAGCCGCTTGGCCCGGTGCTGGCGGGCGAGGCACGGATCCTGGCCGAGCGGGCCTTTACCGGCGAGGCCGCCCTTACCGCGATCCGCCGGTTCGCGGCCGAGGATGCGCCGCTTGACCTCCGAAAGCATCGCCCGTCGTGGCAGGCCGAATTCGCCGACGGGACCCGGGTCTACATCGATGCCGATACCGGCGAGGTGCTGGCCCTGCGCACCCGGTTCTGGCGGGTGTTCGATTTCATGTGGGGTCTGCACATCATGGACCCGGCCGAGCGCGAGGATACCAGCCATCCGCTGCTCTATGGCCTTGCCGCGTTGTCGCTCATCAGCGTGCTGCTGGGCACGGCGCTGTTGTTCCGGCGGAGGCGCAACCGGCAGGTGACGCGCGCCTGATCGCGCGTTAGGCTCCGCGCCGGAGAGGGAGAGCGCCGATGTATCCGAAACTGACCGAAGAGCCGGGCGCCATCGCGACGGCCGCTGCCATTGCCCGGGGCGAGATGTCGCCGCTGGAAGCGGTCGATGCCGCCATTGCCCGGATCGAGGCGCTGGACGGGCCGATCAACGCCGTGGTGATCCGCGATTTCGACCGCGCCCGCGATGCCGCCCGCGCGCTGGGCGGCAAGAAACCGGGGCCGGACCAGCCGCTGTTCGGCCTGCCGATGACGATCAAGGAAAGCTTCAACATCGCGGGCCTGCCGACCAGTTGGGGGATCATCGAGCACAGCGGCTACATCGCCCGCGAGGATGCCGTGGTGGTCAAGCGGCTGAAGCGCGCCGGCGCGGTGTTTCTGGGCAAGACCAATGTCCCGCCGTTCCTGTCCGACTGGCAATGCGACAATCCCAATTACGGCCGCACCAACAATCCGCACGATCACAGCCGCTCGCCCGGCGGTTCTTCGGGCGGTGCGGCGGCAGCGCTGGCGACAGGGATGGTTGCGGCGGAATATGGCAGCGACATCGGCGGATCGATCCGCGTCCCGGCCCACTTTTCCGGCGTCTGGGGCCACAAGACCACCTGGGGCGCGGTCAGCGGCGACGGACAGAATTACCCCGAAACCGACGGCCACGAGATTGCCCTGGGCGTGGTCGGCCCGCTGGCCCGCAATGCCGAGGATCTGGCCCTGCTGCTCGACCTGACGCTGGACCTGCCGCTGCCCCGCGCCGACAAGGGAATCGACCAGTGCCGCTTCCTCTACCTTGACCGGCACCCGCTGTGCGAAGTGGATGACAGCGTGCGCGCACCGATCGAGGCGGCAGTCGAAGCCATCGCTGCGGCGGGCGGCACGATCTCGCACGACCGCTCGGCCCTGCCCGATCTGGCCACTTCGCAGGGCGACTATCTGCGCATGCTGGGCATCGCCATGGCGATGGGCGCGCCCGGCCCCGACGGGAAGATTGCAACGGCGGCGGACTGGTTTGCCCTGCTCGATGCGCAGACCCGGTTGCAGCGCGAGTGGGCTCGGCTGTTCGAAGGCTACGATTTCGTGCTGGCCCCGCCGGCCGCGATTCCGGCCTTTGCCCATGACCTGACCCTGATGCAGCATCGCAAGTTCGCGCTCAACGGCGGTACGGCCGGCTCGGAAGCGGTTCTCGCCTATGCCGGGATGGTGACTTTCCCGGCCCTGCCCGCCACCGTCCTGCCGGTCGGCAGCGCCGGGCATCTGCCGGTCGGGATGCAGGTGATCGGTCCGCGCTTTGCCGACCGCGACTGCGTGGCCATGGCGGGGCGGATCGGACGGCTGCTGCATGGCTGATCCGGCCGCCGTCATTCCCCAGTTCCCGGCCATTCTCGATCTGGCAGGCACGGCAGTCTTCGCACTGAGCGGCGCACTGCTCGCCGCGCGGCTGCGGCAGACCTTTGTCACCATGGCCTTTTTTGCCCTGATCACCGGGGTGGGCGGCGGATCGGTGCGCGATCTGCTGATCGGTGCGCCGGTGTTCTGGGTGCGCGATCCGTGGGTGGCGGCGGTATGCCTTGGTGTCGCGCTGATCGCCTGGTTCACGCCCCGCCGCTGGTGGGAAGGACAACTGCTGGAGTATGCCGACGCGGCGGGCCTGGCCGCCTATGCCATGCTCGGCACGGCCAAGGCCCTGGCCTATGCCGTGGCGCCGGTCCCCGCCGTGGTCATGGGCATCGTCACCGGCTGCGTCGGCGGGATCATGCGCGATGTGCTGGCCGGCCGGCCGTCGATCCTGATGCGGCCGGAACTCTACGTCACCGCCGCCGCGCTATCGGCCGCGATCTGCGCGGCCGGCGCGATGCTGACCGCCCCGCGCGAACTGGTCTGGACGCTCGCCGTGGTGGCCGGCTTTGCGCTGCGCGCCTCGGCCATCCGGTTCGGCATCCACCTACCGTCCTACAAGCGCGCCGACGTCTAGATCCGGTCCAGTTCCTTGAGCGGACGGCTGGCATCGGCCAGGTCCGCAGGGGCGATTCTCGCGCCTTCTTCCACCAGCTTGCGGGCCTGGACATAGTCCTTGATCGCGTTGACCGCGTCGCAGGCGATCAGCTTTCCGCCCTTGAGGTAAAGCACCGAGAAGCTGCGCGCCGCCGGATCCCCGCGCAGGACCACCGCATCATGGCCCGATGACAGGCCGACCGTTTGCAGCTTGAGGTCATACTGGTTCGACCAGAACCACGGCGTGGCCGCATAGGGCTGCGGATCGCCGGTAATCGCCTTGGCCACGCAGGCCGCCTGATCGTTGGCGTTCTGGACCGATTCCAGCCGGATCACCGCGCCATCGGCAAAGCGGTTGGCATGGGCCGCACAGTCCCCGATCGCGTAGACGTCGGGCAGGCTGGTGCGGCAGAATTCGTCCACGTCCACCCCGTTGCCGCCCGCCGCGCCCGCCGTCAGCAGCGGGCCGACGGCGGGGATGATGCCGATGCCGACGATCACCAGCTGGCAATCGATGCTGCTGCCGTCGGACAGGCGCACGCCGGTCACGCGGCCCTCGCCCTCGATCGCCTCGATCCCGGTTTCGGTGCGCAGGTCGACGCCGTGGGCAATGTGTTCGGCCTGATAGAAGGCGGAAAGTTCCTCTCCCGCCACGCGCGCCAGCACGCGGGGGAGCACTTCCAGCAGGGTCACCTCCTTGCCCAGCTTGCGCAGCACGGCGGCCGCTTCCAGTCCGATGTAGCCACCGCCGACGATCACCGCGCGCGCCACATCGCCCAGCTCGCCCAGGATCGCATCGGCATCGGCGCGGGTGCGCACGCCGTGGACACCGGCCAGGTCAGCGCCGGGGCAGGACAACCGCCGGGGATCGCCGCCGGTCGCCCAGACCAGGCTGCCGTAGCCGACCGTGCGTCCATCCTGCAGCGTCACCGCCTTGGCGGCGGGATCGACCGAAACGACCTCTGCCGAGAGCAGCAAGTCGATCCCCTTGCCGGCCCAGAAATCGGCCGGGCGGATCAGCAGGCGCTCCCAGGCCTTCTCGCCCAGCATGTATTCCTTGGACAGCGGCGGGCGCTCGTAAGGCGGCTCGGCCTCGCGCCCGATCAGCGCAATCGTGCCTTCAAACCCCAGCTGGCGCAGCTGGATCGCGGCATAGGCCCCGCCCTGCCCCGCTCCGACAATGACCACATCGTACTTCATTGCGCGATTCGCCTCCCGAATGTTGCAATCGCCATAGCGCGGGGGCGCGGCGGCACAATCCTGTTGCGCCACAAGGTGGCCACGCTACCTTGGGTTGCAAGGGAGGACTGACCGACATGAACGGCGCCGAAGCATTCATCGAAACATTGTACAACTGCGGGGTCGAAGTGTGCTTCGCCAATCCCGGCACTTCCGAAATGCAGCTGGTCGCGGCGGTGGACCGCCAGCACGGAATGCGCGCGATCCTGGGCCTGTTCGAAGGCGTGGTGACCGGCGCCGCCGATGGCTATGCCCGCATGGCGGACAAGCCGGCCGTGACCCTGCTGCACCTCGGCCCGGGCCTCGGCAATGGCCTTGCCAACCTGCACAACGCCAAGAAGGCCGGCAGCCCGATCATCAACATGGTGGGCGATCACGCCACCTATCACCTGCATTTCGATGCGCCGCTGACCTCCGATGCGGCAGGCGTCGCCCGGCCGATGTCGGACTGGGTGCGCGTGTCCAAGAGCAACCGCGACCTGGCCCAGGCCGGGGCAGAGGCATTCTCGGTCGCGCAGGGCGGCTATCCCGGACGGATCGCCACGGTAATCGTCCCGGCGGACCATGCCTGGACCGAAGGCTCCGCTCCGGTGGCCGCGCCGGTGATCCCTGCCCCGCCGAAAAGCCCCGATGCCGCGATTGCGGCAGCGGCTGAGGCGCTGAAGACTGGCGATGGTCCGAAGTGCCTGTTCCTGGGCGGCCGCGCGCTGCGCGAGGATGCGCTGGTCCAGGCCGGCCGGATCGCCGCCGCCACCGGTTGCCGCCTGATCGCCGAAACCTTTGCCGCCCGCCACCAGCGCGGCGTGGGCCGGGTCGCGGTGGAAAAGCTGCCCTACTTCGGCGAGCAGGCCGAAGCCTATCTGGCCGAATTCAGGACGCTGGTGTTCTGCGGAGCCGAACCACCGGTCTCGTTCTTTGCCTATCCAGGCAAGCCCAGCTGGCTCTCGCCGCCGGATGCCGAACTGGTCCGGCTCGCTTCGCTACGCGAGGACGCACTGGCGGCACTGACGGCGCTGGCCGATGCGCTGGGCGCTCCGGCCGAGCCTGCGCTGATCACCGCTCCGGCCAGCCATCCGGCGCAGCCCGGCAAGCTCAACAGCGCCAACCTTGGCGCGATCCTGGCCGAACTGCTGCCCGAAAACGCCATCGTATCGGACGAAGGCGCAACCCAGGGCGGGGCATCGATGCTGATGTGCGCCAGCGCGAAGAAGCACGACTGGCTGCAATTGACCGGCGGCTCGATCGGTCAGGGCCTGCCGCTGGCAGTGGGCGCGGCGGTGGCCTGCCCGGACCGCAAGGTAATCGCGATCCACGGCGATGGCGGGGCGATGTACACCAACCAGGCGCTGTGGACGATGGCGCGCGAAAACCTGGATGTGACCACCATCATCCTCAACAACGGATCCTATGCGATCCTCAATATCGAGCTGATGCGGGTTGGCGTGCAGAACCCCGGACCCAAGGCATTGTCCATGCTCGACCTCAAGAACCCGGCAATCAACTGGGCTCAACTGTCCGAAGGCATGGGCGTGCCCGCAGTGCGGGTCGATACGGCCGAAGGCTTCCGCGAGGCGCTGGCCGATGCGCTGGCCCACAAGGGGCCGCGCCTGATCGAGGCGCTGCTCTGATGGGTGAAAGCCTCAACCTCCTGCCCGCCTCCTACGGCGATTTCCGGCGCGAGGCGGAACGGCGCCTGCCGCGTTTCCTGTTCGATTACTACGATGGCGGGGCCGGAGCCGAAGTGACCCTGCGCCGCAACACCGCTGACTGGGAAAGTGTGCAGCTGACCCAGAAGGTGCTGTGCGACGCTTCGAAGATGGACTGTTCGGTCGAACTGTTCGGCGAAACCCTCGCCATGCCGCTGATCCTCGCCCCGCTCGGCATGGGCGGGATGAGCAGCCGGCGCGGCGAAGTGCAGGCCAAGCGCGCGGCGGATAGCGCGGGGATTCCGTTCTGCCTCTCGACTGTCGGGGTCTGCCCGATGGAGGAAGTGGCGGCGGTGTCGGACAAGCCGTTCTGGTTCCAGCTCTACATGCTGAAGGACCGCGGCGTGGTGCAGGACATCCTCGCCCGCGCCTGGGATCAGGGCGTGCGGACCCTGGCCTTCACCATCGACCTTGCCGTCCTCGGCACCCGCTACCGCGACATCCGCAACGGCATGGCGGGCGGACTTGGCCCCTGGGGCAAGCTGCGGGCCGGACCGATCGACTATGCCCTCCACCCGCGCTGGGTGCTGGATGTGGGCCTGCGCGGCCGCCCGCATGGCCTCGGCAACGTGGCGAAATATGTGCCGGGTGCCGGTTCAGGCAATGTCGCCAATTTCATGCTGTGGATGGCCGGACAGTTCGACCCTTCGGTGACCTGGAAGGACATCGAATGGCTGCGCACGGTGTGGAGAGGCAATCTGGTGCTGAAGGGCATCCTTGACGAGCAGGATGCGCGGCAAGCGGTGGCGATCGGCGCGGACGGGATGATCGTTTCCAACCACGGTGGCCGGCAGCTGGACGGCGTCGCCTCCACCGCCGCCATGCTGCCGCGCATTGCCGACGCGGTGGGGAGCGAGACCACCCTGCTGGTCGATGGCGGGATCCGCACCGGGCAAGACCTGGTCCGCGCCCTGGCGCTGGGTGCCAGGGCCGCGCTGATCGGCCGCCCCTGGGCGTTTGCGCTGGGTGCAGGCGGAGAGCCCGCCCTCACCCGCTACCTTGGCCTGATGAAACAGGACATGAAGACCGCGCTGGGCCTTTCCGGCGCGATCAACGCGAAGGATGTCGGGCGCGGGGTGCTGCTTGCCCCCTAGCGCCCCGTGAACGCCGCCGGGCGCTTCTCCAGGAACGACTTCACCCCTTCGGCAAAGTCCTCGCTGGCGAACAGCGGCAGGAGTTGCAGGTAGACGTGCTGGACGTGGGTTTCGAAGGTTTCGTCCAGGCCCATCCGCATCATCCGCTTGCTCGCCTTGACCGCCAGCGGCGCGTTGGCAGCGATTTCCAGGGCCATGGCGCGGGCCTTGTCGGCCACCTGGTCGGCAGGCACCACGTGGTTGGCCAGCCCTTCCGCGAGGCACTCGGCGGCGCTCAGCGTCCGCCCGGTGAAGATGATCTCCGCCGCCTTGGCCCAGCCCAGCATCCGCGGCAGGAACCAGGTGCCGCCGCTTTCCGGCACCACCCCGCGCTTGACGAAAGCGGCGGCGAGCTTGGCATTGTCAGCCATGATGCGGATATCGCAGCCCAGCGCCAGGTCCATGCCATATCCGGCCGCCGAGCCGTTGAGGGCGCAGATCACCGGCTTGTCCATTGCGAACAGCACCGTTGGCGGCGGGTTGCGCAGGTCGATGGTCGCGGGCGCACGGCGGTCCTTGCCGCCGATGCCCTGCCCGCTGGCCGCTTCGTTGAGGTCCAGCCCGGCGCAGAAGGCGCGGCCCGTGCCGGTCAGCACCACCACGCGCACGGCTTCATCCTCGTTGGCGCGAACCAGGGTGCGGGTCAGCTCGTCCAGCATGGCCGAGGAGATGGTGTTCATCCGCTCCGGCCGGTTGAGCGTGATCGTGGCGATATGGTCGGCCACTTCATAGGTCATGTCGGTCATGGCAGTACCTTTCCGGGATTGAGCAGGCCCAGCGGATCCATCGCGGCCTTGAGGGTTCTCATCAGCGCCAGCTCTTCCGGCGAGCGGCTGAGATGCAGCCACTGGCGCTTTTCCAGGCCGATGCCGTGTTCTGCGCTGATCGAGCCGCCCAGAGCCTGCAGCGGCGTGAAGACCAGTTCCTCGATCCGGTGCTTCATGCCCGCATCGAACGGCTGCGCGCCCAGCAGGATATGCAGGTTGCCATCGCCCATGTGGCCAAACACCACCAGCTTCATCGTCTCGCCCAGCGCAGCGCGGGCCGATGCCTCCAGCGCGGTGACATAGCCGTCCATGGTCCGGATCGGCAGGCTGACGTCGAAGGTGACGCTCGGCATGGCGTAGTGGAACAGCGCTTCGATATCGTCGCGGATCGCCCAGATTTGCGCGGCCTGGGTCTGGCTGGCGGCGAGCACCGCGTCGGCCGCCACTTCGCGCTCGATCAGGTCGGCCAGCAAGGCCTCGAACCGGGGCGGGTCGCCGTCGGGGTCGGTCCCGCTCAGTTCCACGATCACGTAAAAGCCGTGCCCGCCGGGCAGCGGCGGCGTGTGGCGGCCGGTGCCGATCGCGATCGGCTCGTAATAGTTGGCCCACATCACTTCGAAGGCGGTCAGCCCGGGGCCAAGCCGCTTGCCGGCCTCGACGAACAGGGTCTGGACTGCATCGAAGCTGTCCAGCGCGACCAGTGCAGTGCTGGTGGAAAGCGGCGCGGGCTGGAGCTTCAGCACCGCGCGGGTGACGATCCCCAGCGTGCCTTCGCTGCCGATGAACAGGTGCTTGAGGTCATAGGCGGCGTTGTTCTTGATCAGGTGGTTCATCGCGCTGATCACCGTGCCATCGGCCAGCACCACTTCGAGCCCCAGCACGGAATCGCGCATCATGCCGTAGCGGACCACGGAATTGCCGCCGGCATTGGTGGAAATGCCCCCGCCGATCGTGGCGCTGCCGCGTGCACCCCAGTCGACCGGGAAGATCAGCCCGTATTCCAGCGCCGCTTCCTGCGCGGCCTGGACCGGGCAGCCGGCCCCGACGGTCATGGTCCGGCCGACCGGATCGACTTCCTCGATCCCGCGCATCCGCTCCAGTGAGATCTGGATATCGTCCGGCGTGCAAAGGTTGCCCTGGACCAGCCCGGTATTGCCCCCGGCGGGAACCACGACCTGCCCGGCCGCATGGCACAGCTTCATCACGGCGCTGAGTTCCTCCGTGCTGGCCGGGCGGACGATTGCCTTCGCCTGGACCCGGGTCAGCCCCATGAAATCGGCAGCGCGGCCGGAGACGTCTTCCCCGGTCAGCAGGCCCTGCGGCCCGACGATATCCGCGATCCTCTCCAGCAGGTCGGTCATGTTCCGCTTCCTTCCCCCAAACAATTCGCCCCGACCGTATCAGCTACGGCCGGGGCGAAAAGCGCAAAGATGGCCGGGGTTCCAGGTCAGCCGTCGATGCGCTCGATGATCAGGGCCGGAGCCATGCCGCCGGCGGCGCACATGGTGATCAGGCCGTAACGACCGCCGGTCCGCTCCAGTTCGTCCAGCGCGGTGCCGATCAGGATCGAGCCGGTTGCGCCGATCGGGTGGCCCAGCGCCATCGCGCCGCCATTGGGGTTCACCTTGGTGCGATCGAGATCGAGATCGCGGATGAACTTTTCAGCGACGACCGCGAAGGCCTCGTTGATTTCCCAGTGATCGATGTCGTCCTTCTTCAGGCCGGCCTTTTCCAGCACCTTCTTCGCCGCCGGAACCGGGGCGTTGAGCATTAGGGTCGGGCAGTCGCCCTGGTTGGCATAGGCGACGATCCGGCCGCGCGGCTTGAGGCCGTGCTTGTCGGCATATTCCTTGCTGGTGATCAGCACGGCAGCCGCGCCATCAACCACGCCCGAGCTGTTGCCGGCATGGTGCACGCCCTGCCAATCCAGTTCCGGATAGACGCGCTGGATCTGCTTCTTGAAGGTCACGCCGCCGCCGAGGTCGAAGTTGGCGAGACCATCGAAGCTGGCCTTGAGCGCCGAAAGACCTTCCATGGTGGTTTCCGGACGGGGGAACTCCTCACGATCGAGCGCGACGGTGCCGTCTTCGTTGTAGACGGTGACGAGCGAACGGTCGAAGCGGCCTTCGCGGATCGCGCGGTCGGCGCGTTCCTGGCTGACCAGGGCAAGGGCGTCGAGCGCCTGCCGGTCGATCCCTTCGCGCGCGGCAATCGCATCACCGCAAACGCCCTGGTGGCTCTGCGGGTGGATCGCGTCGAGCGCCGGGTTGCCCGACCCCATGCCCAGCGGCTTGAGGCCGGCATTGGCTTCTTCGGCACCGATGGTGGCGGTGTAGCTCATCATCTCGGTCCCGCCGGCGATGACGCAGTCTTCCATGCCAGACATGACCGAAGCGGCCGCGAAGTTGACCGAGCTGATCCCGCCGCCGCAGAAGCGGTCAAGCGTGGTGCCCGATGCCTTGATGTCATAGCCGGCGGCCAGCGCCGCCATGCGGCCCAGATCGCCGCCCTGCTTGCCCTTCTGGGTGCTGGTCGACCACACGATGTCGTCCACGGTCGCGGTGTCGAGGTTGTTGCGATCGCGGATCGCCTTGAGCACGGTGGCAGCCAGATGCTGCGGGTGAAGGTGCGAAAGCGCGCCCTTGCCGGGCTTGCCCACGCCGCGCGGGGTGCGGCAGGCGTCGATGATATAGGCTTCGGCCATGTCAGTTACTCCTTGGGAAAATCAGGCCAGCATGCCGGACAGGCGCTGGCGCATGATGGATTCGGCATCGGCAACGATCCGGCTGACCAGGTCCTGGCAGGTCGGAATGTCGTGGATCAGGCCCTGGATCATGCCGGCGGTCCAGATGCCGTGTTCGGTATCGCCCGAAACAAGCCCTTCCTTGCCGCGCGTGCCCTTGACCAGCGGGGCGACCTCTTCGAACGGCTTGCCCTCGGCCTCGGCCGCGACGACCGCCTGGGCAATGCCGTTCTTGGCGACGCGGGCGGTGTTGCGGAAGGTACGGAAGATCAGCGCGGTCGAGCGTTCGTCATTGTCGACCATTGCCTGCTTGAAGTTCTGGTGGATCGGCGCTTCGACCGTGGCGCAGAACCGGGTGCCCATGTTGATGCCATCGGCGCCCAGCGCCAGCGCGGCGGCAAGGCCGCGTCCGTCGCCGAACCCGCCCGAGGCAAGCAGCGGGATCTTCACCTTGTCGGCGGCGGCGGGGATCAGGATCAGGCCGGGAATGTCATCCTCACCGGGGTGGCCGGCGCATTCGAACCCGTCGATGCTGATCACGTCGACCCCGGCCTTTTCGGCCGAGAGCGCGTGGCGCACGGCGGTGCACTTGTGCAGGATCTTGATGCCGTGCGGCTTCATCATTTCCCACAGTTCGCGCACGGCGGGCGTCCCGGCGGTTTCCACCACCTTTACCCCGCTGTCGATGATCACCTGGGTATAGGCCTTGTAATCGGGCGGGTTGATCGCGGGGAACACGGTCATGTTCACGCCGAACGGCTTGTCGGTCATGCCCCGGCAGCGTTCGATCTCGGCCGCCAGCGCCTCGGCGCTCGGCTGGGTCAGGCCGGTGATGATCCCAAGTCCCCCGGCATTGGAAACGGCACTGGCCATCTCCGCCGTGCCGACCCACTGCATCCCGCCCTGGACGATGGGATGCTCGATCTCGAGCAGTTCGGTGATGCGGGTCTTGATCGCCATCGGGGGACTCCTCTCATGCCTGTTTGCGAGTCGGTTTAACCGATCAGTTAAAATTCGCAATCGCCTTGAGCAGACTTGGCGGGATCTGGCAAGCCTTGCTTATGATAAGCATGTCTATTATGTGTGCGACATGGAGCTGAGTCTCGCCTATCTTCTGTCGGACAGCGCCCGTCTGCTGCGCCGTGCGTTCGACGCGCGGGTGCGCGAACTGGGCATGACCAGCCCGCAGGCCCGCCTGCTGCTGATCCTGGACGTGACCGAGGGCGAGAATCAGGGCTACTATGCCGAACGGCTGGAAGTGGAGCCGATCTCGCTGACCCGAATGATCGACCGGATGGAGGAATCCGGCCTGATTGAACGCCGCCGCGATCCGGCCGACCGCCGCGCCTGGCGCCTGTTCCTGACCGACCGCAGCCGTCAGGTGATCGATCAGGTCCGGGCCAAGCTGGCCGGGCTGGAGGACGAGATGGTGGCCGGGCTGGAGCCCGCGCAGCGGCAGGCCCTCGCCCGGTTCCTTGAAACGATCCGCAGCAATTTCACCAACACCCGCATGCCGACAGAGGTCGCCCATGGCTGAAGCCGATCCGAACCTGGCCGATCAGGCCGCCACCGCCGCTGAACATGTCCCGCCCCGTCCGAAGCGCGCGTGGGGCCGGTTGGTGCTGATGCTGTCCCTGCCGCTGCTGCTGCTGATTGGCGGGCTGGTCTATTGGCAAAGCCTGCAAGGCCAGGTCAGCACCGACAACGCCTATGTCCACCTCGACAAGGTCTCGGTCAGCGCGCTGGTTGGCGGGCAGATTGCCGAGGTCTTTGTGAAGGAGAACCAGCAGGTCAAGGCCGGTGACCTGCTGTTCCGGATCGATCCCGAGCCGTTCCAGCTCCAGATTGCCCAGGCCGACGCCGCGATTGCCAATGCCCAGGCGAGCGAAATCGCCGCGGCCAATGCCAGCGCCCTGTCCGGGGCGGACATTTCCGCAGCAGATCAGAACATCGCCTTTGCCCGCTCGAACCTCGCCCGGCAGGAGGCGCTGTGGAAGAAGGGCTTCACCACCAAGGCCGCCTATGAAGCGGCGCAGCATCAGGTGACCGTGGCCGAGGAGCAGCGCAAGCTGGCGATCGCCAAGCGCGACGAAGCGGCGGCCAAGCTGGCCTCTGGCCGGCAACTTCCCGGGGTCTATCCGGAAGTCGCCTCGGCCTTGGCCCAGCGCCGTGTGGCGGAGCTGAACCTGCGCCGCACCGAAGTGCGCGCGCCGGTTTCCGGGCAGGTCAGTCAGGCCGGACGGCTTCAGGCCGGACAGCAGATCGTCTCGGGCGTGCCGGTGGTAACGCTGGTGGCCAGCGGAACCGCCTATGTCGAGGCCAATTTCAAGGAAACCGATCTGGCCGACATGCGCGTCGGGCAGCCGGCGGAAATCCGTCTCGATGCCTATCCGGGGCTGGTCCTTAAGGGCCGGGTCGCCTCGATCGGGGCCGGCACCGGAAGCGAGTTTTCGGTCCTGCCGGCTCAGAACGCCACCGGCAACTGGGTCAAGGTGACCCAGCGCGTGCCGGTGCGGATCGTGCTGGACGAAGCGAGCCCGCGCCCGCTGATCTCGGGCCTTTCGGTCAAGGTCAAGGTCTTCACCGACGGCCGCAAGCGCTGAGCTGCCGGACGTGGCCAGCGTCGCCAGCCCTGCCCGCACACCCCCGGCCAGGTCCCGGGTTCCGGCTTTCACGCCCGAGGAGGACGTGCCCCATCTGCCGGTGGCAAACCCGCTGATCCTCACCATCGGGATCATGCTCGCCTCGCTGATCCAGGTGCTCGATACCACCATCGCCAACGTCGCGATCCCGCACATGCAGTCGAGCCTCGGCTCAACTCCGGACGAGATCAGCTGGGTGCTGACCAGTTACATCGTTGCCGTGGCGGTGTTCATGCCGATCACCGGCTGGCTGGCCGACCGGGTCGGATCGCGCCGCCTGTTCATTTGGTCCGTGGCCGGTTTCGTCGTCTCCTCGATGCTCTGCGGCATGGCCCAGAACGTGACCGAGATGGTGATTTTCCGGGCGCTGCAAGGGGCAACCGGCGCGTTCATTTCCCCGCTGGCCCAGGCCGCGATGATCGATACCAACAAGCCCAGCCGCCAGCCGCAGATGATGGCGCTGTGGGGCATCGGCATCATGATCGGGCCGATCCTGGGCCCTCTGCTGGGCGGCTGGCTGACCGAAAACTGGAACTGGCGCTGGGTGTTCTACGTCAATGTCCCGCTCGGCGCGGTTTCACTGGCGATCCTGATGGCCGCCCTGCCCTCGCGCGAGGTGAGCAAACGGCGGTTCGATCTGCTTGGCTTTGCCCTGATCGGCACCATGCTGGTGTCGATCCAGCTGCTGCTGGACCGCGGCAACCATATCGACTGGTTCGAATCCGCCGAAAGCTGGGTCTATGCCTTCCTGTTCCTCTCGACGGCCTGGATGGCGACGATCCATTTCATCACCCGCAAGGACGCGCTGTTCAGCCGGGAACTGTTCGCCAATCCCAACTTCATCTTCGGGATCCTGTTCAGCCTGGCGATGGGTGTGGTGATGTTTGCCACCATTGCCCTGCTCCCGCCGATGTTGCAGCGCCTGTTCGGCTATGGCGTGATCGACACTGGCGAAGCCTTGATGCCGCGCGGTGTCGGCACGCTGATCACCATGCAGCTTTCGGGCGTGCTGGTACGGCGCGGTTTCGATCCGCGGATCCTGATCGCGCTGGGCTTTTCCATCGCGGCCTATTCGCTGTGGGCCATGGCCCAATGGTCGCTGGAAACCGATTTCAACCAGATCGTGCTGTGGGGCTTCATCCAGGGTGTCGGCATGGGGCTGATCTTCATTCCGCTCAACGCCACATCGTTTTCCACGCTTCCGCCGCACCTGAGGACCGAGGCGTCGAGCTTGCTCAACCTGGCCCGCTCGATCGGGTCGTCGATCGGGATTTCGATCGTGATCACCATGCTGGCTCGCAATCTGCAGACTTCTCATGCCGATCTGGCAGGCAGGATGACCAACTCGATAAGCGGCGTGGTGGATTTCTCGACCATCGACCGGTTCCAGCGGCTGGGCGAAACCGCGCTGCTGGTGCTGGATTCGGAAATCAACCGCCAGGCCGCGATGATCGCCTATATCAACGATTTCTACCTGATGATGTGGATGACCGCAGCGGTGATCCCGCTGACCTTCATCATGCGCCGCCCCGATCTGCGGCCGCCGACCGTGCCGGAAGGCGAACGGCCGGCGGCGCAGGATATGCCCCACTAACCGCGAACGGCACTCACCAGCAGGTCCGGCACCGAGGGGTCCTCGATCGTCGGCGGGGTTTCAAACGTCTCGCCGTTGACGATCTTGCGCAGCAGGTTGCGCAGGATCTTGCCCGATCGCGTCTTGGGCAGTTGCGGGACGACATAGGCGGTCTTCAGGGCGGCGACTGCCCCCAGCTCGGCCCGGACGGCGGCAATCACCGCATCGTGCAGCGCGGCGGCATCGTTCACTCCGGCCCGCGCGACCACGAAGGCCACCGGGATCATCCCCTTGATCGCATCGTCCGCGCCGATCACAGCACATTCGGCCACCCCGTCCTGGCTGGCGACGATTTGCTCCATCTGCCCGGTCGACAGGCGGTGGCCGGCCACGTTGATGATGTCATCGGTGCGGCCCATGATGTGCAGGAAGCCTTCATCGTCGAAGTGCCCGGCATCGCCCGTCTCGTACCAGCCGGGGAAGGTCGCGAAGTTCTTCGCGAACCCGGCCGGGTTGTTCCACAGGCTGCGGAACGCGCCGGGCGCCAGCGGTTCGCGGATCGCCACGGCACCGCTTTGCCCCTGCGCCACCGGCTGGCCATCCTCGCCCAGGATCGCGAATTCATAACCCGGCACCGGAAAGCCCGCGCTGCCGCGCTTGCGGCGCAGATCGCCCAGCGCGAAACAGCTGGCCACGCCCGGCCAGCCCAGCTCGGTCTGCCACCAGTGATCGATCACCGGCAGCCCGCTCTGTTCTTCCAGCCAGCCGATCGTGTCGGGATCGGCGCGCTCTCCGGCCAGGAAGATCACCCGGCAATCGCCCGTGCCGATCTCCTGCAGGAACGTCGCGTCAGGGTCTTCCTTGCGCACCGCGCGGATCGCGGTGGGGGCGGTGAAGAAGCTCTTGACCCCGTGGCGGTTCATCACCCGCCAGAACGTGCCTGGGTCCGGCGTCCCGATCGGCTTGCCCTCGAACAATACCGTCGTCGCGCCGACCAGCAGCGGGCCATAGACGATGTAGCTGTGGCCGACGACCCAGCCGACATCGCTCGCCGCCCAGAACGGATCGCCCGCGCCGATGCCGTAGATGTTGGCCATCGACCAGGCCAGCGCCACGGCATGGCCGCCGTTCTCGCGGACCACGCCCTTGGGAGTGCCGGTCGTGCCGGAGGTGTAGAGGATATATAGCGGATCGTCCGCTGCCAGCGCCGCGCAGGGCGGAACCGGATCGGCGGCCGTGGCGGCGCGCAGTTCCATCCAGTCGCGATCGCGCCCCTCGGTCAGCTCGGCGGCCAGGCGCTCGCGCTGGAACACCACGATCTCGTCAACCTGGTGTGCCGCAAGTGCCAGCGCCTCGTCGACCATCGGCTTGTAGGCGATGGTCCGCGCGCCCTCGATCCCGCAGCTGGCGGTCAGCAGCGCCTTCGGCGTGGCATCGTCGATCCGCTTGGCCAGCTCCAGCGGGGCAAAGCCGCCGAAGACGACCGAGTGAATCGCGCCCAGCCGGGCACAGGCCAGCATGGCAAAAACCGTTTCCGGGATCATCGGCATGTAGATGATGACCCGGTCGCCCCGGGTCACGCCCAGGCTGGCAAGCATGGCGGCCACCCGGCCGACTTCATGCTGCAGTTCGCCATAGGAATAGCGCCGGACCGTGTCGGTGACCGGGCTGTCATAGGCGAGTGCGATGGCCTCGCCCCGGCCGGCCGCGACGTGCCGGTCGATGCAATTGTAAGCGGTGTTGAGCGTGCCGCCCGGAAACCAGCCGCGCGCCTCGTCATAAGCAGCCACGGGCGGCTGGATCCAGTCGATTGCCCTGGCCGCATCGGTCCAGAAGGCTTCGCGGTTCGCAATGCTGGCTTGCCAGGCGGCTTCGTAGGCTGTGCTCATGTCCCTCACCTCTTTGGGATTAATGTCGTGCCCTTGCTCTACAGGCAAGTGCCGCGCCCTGACCTGGATCAAGACGCGGCACCCTCCTGAGAGATCGTATCGATCAGTCGTCGATGTTCCGCTTGAAAGTTTCAGGCAGGAACAGCAGCCCGGCGATCAGGGTCAGACCCGCAACCACGATCGGATACCACAGACCGTAGTAGATATCGCCGGTTGCCGCGACCATGGCGAAGGCCGTGGTCGGCAGGAACCCGCCGAACCAGCCGTTGCCGATGTGGTAGGGCAGCGACATCGAGGTGTAGCGGATCCGGCTGGGGAACAGTTCCACCAGCAGGGCGGCGATCGGGCCGTAGACCATGGTGACCAGCAGGACGAGGTAGAACAGCAGCGCGATGGTGAGCGGCTTGTTGATCTCGTCCGGGTTGGCCTTGGCCGGATAGCCGGCAGCGGCCAGGGCAGCCTTCACTTCTTCGGTGAAGCCCTTGATCGCGGTCTTGCGCTCATCACCGGTCACCTTGGCCGGATCCGGCGCGGTGAAGGTCTTGTCGCCGATCTTGATCTGGGCGACCGTTCCGGCCGGAGCCTCTTCCGAGGTGTAGCTGACGGCCGACTTGGCCAGCAGCGCCTTGGCGATGTCGCAGCTCTTGCTGTCGAACTTGTTCTTGCCGACCGGGTCGAACTGCAGCGAGCATTCGGCATCGTTGGTCACCACCGTCACCGGGGCGCTGGCCTGGGCCGCGGCCAGCTGCGGGTTCACCGCAGAGGTCAGGGCCTTGAAGGTCGGGAAGTAGGTCAGCACCGCCAGCGCGCAGCCGGCCATGATGATCCCCTTGCGCCCGATCTTGTCAGACAGCCAGCCGAAGAAGATGAAGAACGGCGTACCCAGGGCCAGCGCAACAGCGGTCAGGATGTTGGTGGTGGCCCCATCGACCATCAGGGTCTTTTCAAGGAAGAACAGCGCGTAGAACTGGCCCGTGTACCAGACCACGGCCTGGCCGGCGACAGCACCCAGCAGCGCGATCAGCACCCACTTGGCGTTCTTCCACTGGCCGAAGGCTTCGGTCAGCGGCGCCTTGGAAGTGGTGCCTTCTTCCTTCATCTTCTGGAACACCGGGCTTTCGTTCAGCTGCATGCGGATCCACATCGAAACCGCCAGCAGGATGATCGAAACCAGGAACGGCACACGCCAGCCCCAGTCCTTGAAGGCTTCCTCGCCCACCAGATAACGGGTCCCGATCACCACCAGCAGCGCCGCGAACAGGCCAAGGGTGGCCGTGGTCTGGATGAAGCTGGTGTAAAGCCCGCGCTTGTTGTTGGGGGCGTGTTCGGCCACGTAGGTCGCCGCGCCGCCATACTCACCGCCCAGGGCCAGGCCCTGGATCAGCCGCATGACCAGCAGCAAGATCGGAGCCGCAACCCCGATCGAGGCGTAGTTGGGCAGGACGCCGACCACGAAGGTCGAAAGACCCATCAGGCCCATGGTGACCAGGAAGGTGTTCTTGCGGCCGACCATGTCGCCGATCCGCCCGAATACCAGCGCGCCGAACGGACGCACCGCGAAACCGGCGGCAAAGGCGGCCAGCGCGAAGATGAACCCGGTCGTCTCGTTCACGCCCGAGAAGAACTGGGCGGAAATGATCGTGGCCAGAAGGCCGTAAAGATAGAAATCGTACCATTCGAACACCGTGCCGAGCGAGCTGGCGGCAATGACCAGCTTCTCGTCCTGGGTGGCCTGGTGGTGCTTGGGCAGGGCGGCCACATCGGCCGCTGTCTCGTGGAACTCCATAATCCCTCTCCCTTCGTGTCCCTTAGAAGCTGTACTTGGCGACCACGTCGATGCGGTCGGTGGAGCCGTCTGCGCCGCTCACCAGCTCGCGCTGGCCGTGGCGATACTCGATCCCCAGGTCGATGTTCTTGACCGGGGAATAGAACAGGTTCCCGGCAATGCTCCAGGCCTGCTTGTTGAAGCCGGAAATGCTGCCGAGCGCCAGATTGTCGGAATAGTCGACGGTCTGGTAAGACCCCATCAGATTGACCCGCACGCCCGGGGCAACCGGCACGCGCACCGCGCCGATCACCGCAAAGACGCTGGCGGATTCGAGCCGGTTGGTCGCCGGGACAAAGACCGCGTCGGGCGCGAAGTTGAGGCCGACATAGCGGCCAATGTTGGTGCCGTAGGTGACCATGATCCGGGCATCGCCGGTCTTGGCATCGTTGAGGAACAGCTTGCCGCCAACGCTGACGCCAAAGCCGCCGGTGTCGGCGCTGACCCCGGTATTTTCCACGCGTACCTGGCGGACCAGGCCGGCCACCGAAAGTTCACCGCGCGTTCCGGTCCAGGCCAGCCGCGCCGCAAGATCGGGCAGGCGGTCATCGCCGTTCTCGGTCAGCGTGGGCGAGCCGAGGTTGGCCGTGCCGCTTTCCGGATTCTCGACCGAAACGTGCAGCGTGGTGCCCTTGCCGAGCGGCGCGCTGTAGCGGATCAGGGGCTGGCGGACGAAGACCGTGCCTTCCGCCCCGCCAACGTAGTCGGTGCTTTCCGGCAGTGCGCCGGTGTACTGAAAGGTCGTCCAGTCCTGCCCGAAGGTCCAGCGATCGACCTGCATGTAGGCGCGGCGCAGGGCCGGGTTGTAGCCGTTGGTGGTGCGCTGCGAGCCCTGGGTGCCGGGCGAGGTCTGGAAATCGAATTCCAGATAGCCCTTAACCGCATGGCCCGAGACGGTGGTGTCGAGATTGAGCCAGAAGCGCGATTGCTTGGCGGTGAAATCGGTATCGTGTGCCGACGGCGCGCCGCCGGTCGGGATCGCCTGCGGCAGATAGAAATCGCGGCCGAGCGAATTGGTCGCGACTTCCCCGTCGCTGAAACGGGTGCTCGATCCGATCAGCTTGATATAGCCGCCCAGACGCACCTGGGTGTTGCCGGCCTTGAACCCGTCGGCCACCGGAGCGGGCGCCGGCGCGGGCTTGGCTTCCACCGCGGCCACGCGGCGGTTGGCCTCGGCGGCCTGGCCTTCGGCGGCCAGCGCGCGGGCCTCGGCATCGGCGGCGCGCTTTTTCAGCTGTTCGTTCTCGGCCTTGGCGGCATCGAGATCGCCGCGCAGGCTGCTGACTTCGCCTTCCAGCTTGTCGAGCCGCGCCTCGACCGACATGGCCGGCTTGGCGGCCGACTTGGCCAGCGCGACCTGCGGTGAAACCAGCGCTGTTGCGGCCAGCAATCCGCCGATCAGCGCCCCCCTTCCCATTTTCATTGCACCCTCTCCTCAAATGCAGCCCGATGTCGAATCTCGGGTTGGTGGGACAATGCCGGGTGTCTCGATTGTGAAGCAGAGCGATCATGGTCTTAGGCCTACGACCATTGTCTATGCTCGCATCGCGCGGCAGCATTGGCTAGACAACGAACCAAAGGCCCAAGGGCCGGGAATCACGCAGGAAGAGGAGATTCGGGAATGGGCGAAGCGATCTATCCCGTGCCGCAGGAATGGGGCGAAACCGCGCTGGTCGACGATACCCGCTATCAGGAAATGTATCGCGCCTCGATTGAGGATCCCGATGCCTTCTGGCGGGCCGAGGCCCAGCGGCTGGACTGGATCAAGCCGTTCACCCGGGTCAAGGAAACCAGCTATCACGAGGCCGATTTCGGGATCAGGTGGTTCGCCGACGGCAGCCTCAACCTTGCCGCCAACGCGCTTGACCGGCATCTTGCCCAGCACGGCGATACCGTGGCGATCATCTGGGAACCGGACAGCCCGGACGAGCCGGCCCGCCACATCACCTACCGCCAGCTGCACGAGGAAACCTGCCGCTTTGCCAACCTCCTGAAGGCGCGCGGGGTCAAGAAGGGCGACCGGGTCACCATCTACCTACCGATGGTCCCCGAAGCCGCCGTCGCCATGCTGGCCTGCGCCCGGATCGGGGCGATCCATTCGGTCGTGTTCGGCGGCTTCAGCCCGGATTCGCTCGCCAGCCGGATCGAGGATTGCGACAGCACCGTGGTGCTGACCGCCGACGAGGGCCTGCGCGGCGGCAAGGCCGTGCCGCTGAAGGCCAATGTCGATGAAGCGCTGACCAAGGTCACTTCGGTCGATACCGTGATCGTACTGAAGCGCACCGGCGCAAACGTGCCGATGGTGCCCGGCCGGGATGTCGACTGGCACGAGGGCGTGGCGGCGCAGAGCGCGGATTGCGCGGCAGAGGAAATGAACGCGGAAGACCCGCTGTTCATTCTCTATACTTCCGGTTCAACCGGCAAGCCCAAGGGCGTGCTCCACACCACCGGCGGCTACGGCGTGTGGGCCTCCATGACCCACCAGTACGTGTTCGATTACCGCCCCGGCCAGATCTACTGGTGCACGGCCGACGTGGGCTGGGTCACGGGCCACAGCTACATCGTCTATGGCCCGCTGATCAACGGCGCGACCACGCTGATGTTCGAAGGCGTGCCCAACTACCCCGATCCCAGCCGGTTCTGGCAGGTGATCGACAAGCATCAGGTGGAGATTTTCTACACCGCCCCCACGGCCCTGCGCGCGCTGATGCGCGAAGGCGACGACTTCGTGAAGCGGACCAGCCGCTCCTCGTTGAAACTGCTGGGTTCGGTCGGCGAGCCGATCAATCCCGAGGCCTGGGAATGGTATCACCGCGTGGTGGGCGACAGCCGCTGCCCGATCGTCGATACATGGTGGCAGACCGAAACCGGCGGGGTGCTGATCAGCCCCCTGCCCGGCGCGACCGCGCTGAAGCCCGGATCCGCGACCAAGCCGTTCTTCGGGGTCCAGCCGATGCTGGTCGACAACGACGGCGTGGAGATCCACGGCGCGGGCGATGGCTGCCTGGTGATCAAGGACAGCTGGCCGGGCCAGATGCGCACCGTGTGGGGCGATCACGAGCGGTTCTTCCAGACCTATTTCAGCACGTTCAAGGGCCTGTACTTCACCGGCGACGGCTGCCGCCGCGATGAGGACGGCTATTACTGGATCACCGGCCGGATCGACGACGTGATCAACGTTTCCGGGCACCGCATGGGCACGGCCGAGATCGAAAGCGCGCTGGTCGCCCATGCCAAGGTGGCCGAGGCCGCTGTCGTCGGCATGCCGCACGACATCAAGGGCCAGGGCATCTATGCCTTCGTCACCACCAACGCCAATGTCGAGCCGGACGAAGCGCTGCGCAAGGAACTGGTCGCCTGGGTGCGGCACGAAATCGGCCCGATCGCCACGCCCGACGTGATCCAGTTCGCGCCGGGCCTGCCCAAGACCCGGTCGGGCAAGATCATGCGCCGGATCCTGCGCAAGATCGGCGAGAATGACGTCGGCAACCTCGGCGATACTTCGACCCTGGCCGATCCGTCGGTGGTCGATCACCTGCTCGCCAACCGGCCCGGCGCCAACTGAGCGCGGGCCCGGGGCGTGAGCGGCACGGTCCTTATCGCTGACGATCATCCGCTGTTCCGCCAGGCCTTGTCCCTGGCGGTTCAGCGGGTTGCCCCGGACGCGCGGATCGTCGAGGCCGGCACGCTGGCGGCGGCAGCACGCGCCGTGGGGGAAGCGACAGACCTGCGGCTGGTCCTGCTGGACCTCAAGATGCCCGGTGCGGTCGGCTATTCGGGTATTGCCCTGCTCCACGCCGAACGTCCCGAAGTGCCGATCATGGTTGTCTCCAGCGCCGAGGGTGAGAGCGCCGCACAGGAAGCGCGAGCCTTCGGCGCGATCGGCTTTGTCCGCAAGGATACCGACCTGTCCGCGATCGAAGCGGCGATTGCCCGCGCGCTGGGCAGCGGAGCGGTCCCGCCGCCGCCCGCGCCCGCGCCAGACCAGCCGGTCGAGCAGGTGCGCCAGACCGTGGCGGGCCTGACCCCGACCCAGCTCAAGGTCCTGCTGGCCGTGCTGGAAGGTCAACTCAACAAGCAGATCGCCCATTCGCTGGGAATGAGCGAGGCGACGGTCAAGGCCCACATGACCGCGATCATGCGCAAACTGGACGTACGCAACCGCACCCAGGCGGCACTGGTCGCGCGGTCGCTAGGGCTCGATCTCAAGCACTGAGGCTTCGGCCAGGAACCGGGTGATCCGTTCAGGATCGGCCGGTTTGGAGAGGATTTCCACGCCCATCAGGCGGGCCCGTTCACGCATGTCCGCAACGGATTCAGCCGTAACCAGCCGCACCGGCAAGCCGGGCCGCTGACGCCGCAGAGCGGCAATCAGGGTCAACCCGTCCTCGCCGTTGTCGAGCTGGTAATCAGCCAGCACCGCATCGACTTCGCTGCAATGCGCGAGCGCTCCGGCGATATCGCCCGCCCCGATTGGCCGGTGCCCCATCCCGGCGAGCAGCGCGCTGGTCGCCTCGACAATCAGGGGATCGTTGTCGACCACCAGCACGCTGAGCGCACGGACCTGCCGCGCCGGTACAGCCTCTTTCACCGCGGGACGGGCAGCGGCATCGTCCGCCACGGCCGGCAGGCCAAAGCTGAACCGACTGCCCCTTCCCGGTTTCGAGGCGACGCTGATCCGTCCGCCCAGCAGCCGTGCGATGCGGCGGACCAGCGCCAGGCCCAGGCCCAGTCCTTCGACTTCCACTTCGCCCAGGCGCGTGAACTCACCGAACACCGTCTCGACCCGGTCAGGCGCAATCCCCACCCCGGAATCGACCACGTCGATCCGCCAGCTCTCGCCCCGGCGGCGCACCCCCACGACTATCCCGCCGCGCTGGGTATAGCGCACCGCGTTGGTGAGGAAATTCTGCATGACCGAACGCAGCAGCGCCGGATCGGTCTCGACCGTCCCCGGGACCGGCCCCAGCCGCAGGCTAAGTCCCTTTTCCTCGGCCAGCGGTCGGAAACTGTCGACCAGGTCGGTCAGGAAGGCTTGCAGGTTGACCGGCTCTGGCCGCGGCGTGACCCCGCCGGCATCGAGCTTGGAAATGTCGAGCAGCGCGCGCAGCAGGTCTTCCGCCGCGACGATCGCGCTTTCTACCCGGCGGACCAGCTGGCGCGGGCGCTCGTCCACTTCGCGGTCCAGCGCCGCGGCAAACAACCGCGCGGCATGCAGCGGCTGCAACAGATCGTGGCTGGCCGCGGCAAGGAACCGGGTCTTTTCGGAATCGGATTCGGCCAGCCGCCGGTTGGCTTCCGACAAGTCGCTGGTCCGCTCGGCCACGCGGTGTTCGAGCTGGTCCAGTGTATGGCGCAGTTCCTCGCGAACACGGGCTTCCTCGGTAATGTCGGTGAAGCTCATCACATAGCCGCCGCCGGGCATCGGCCCGCCGACGGTCTTGATCACCCGCCCGTCGCTGCGGTGCCGTTCAAAGCTGTGTTCCAGCCCCCGGCGCAAGTGGCCAAGCCGTTTGCGGACATGGAATTCGACATCGCCCGGGCCGAAATCGCCGCGCCGGGCGTTGTGCCGGATCAGGTCTGCCACAGGCACCCCGGCGCGGACCATGCCGGGCGGATAGTCGAACAATTCCAGATAGCGCGTGTTCCAGGCGATGAGATTCATGTCGGCATCGACCACGCTGATGCCCGCGTCGATGTTTTCGAAAGTCGCGGCGAGCAGCTGCCTCGAAAAGCGCAGGCTTTGCCCGCCTTCGTCGAGCACACGGGCAACCTCGGCAAGGCTCATCGTCCCGCCGGCCAGCGCGGAAGTGACCAGCGCGCGGGCCGACGAGGTTCCGACCACGCTGGCAATCAGGTCGCGGGCCTTCTTGGCAGAGCGGCGATCGATCGGCAGGCCCTTGCGGGCATGAGGCAGTTCTTCGGCTACCCGTTCCCGTCCGACGAAGCTGGCGGTCAGCTCGGCCAGTTCCGCAAGGTCCGCCACCTGCCGCTGCCCGCGCAGGAACCGCGGCAAACCGGGGGCCCCCATGCCGCGCGCGGCGACGAGGCCATAGACCGCGATGTTCGCGCCCAGGCTCCACAGCACGCCATGGACGATGGGTGAGGCATTGCCGATTCCGAACAGGCGCAAAGGATCGAAAAGCGTATCATAAAGGCCGCTCAACAGGGCCTCGGGCAGCACCGGAGGCAGGGCGAGAGTGTAGAACCACAGCACCAGCCCGGTCGCCAGGCTGGCCCGCGCCGCCAGCGGATCGCGGTTGCCGCGATAGGTCGCCATGATCAGGTGCGGGGTGAACTGGGCCATGGCGGCAAAGGCGATCAGGCCGATCGAGGCGAGCGAGCTGGACGGCGAAACCAGCAGCGCCCAGGCCAGCGCCAGCACCATGATCCCGAGGATCGAGGCGCGCCGCAATTGCAGCATCCGCCGCCCGATCGCCCCTTCCTGCGCGGCGGTGCGGCTGCGCAGGACGCTGGGAAAGGCCAGGTCGTTGGACACCATCGTGGCCAGCGCCGTCGTATCGACAATCGCCATCGATGCCGCCGCGCTGACCCCGCCGATCAGCGCCGCCGCCACCACCAGCCCGCTGCCCGCCTCGATCGGCACGTCGAGCACATAGAGGTCGGCCGAGATCCCGGGGCCGATCATGGCCATTCCGGCGAGGGCGATTGGCAGCACCAGCAGGGCCATGGCGGCCAGATAGGCGGCAAGGCCAAAGCGGGCCCGGACCAGATCGCGCGGCCCCTGTGCTTCGGCCAGGCCCATATAGAACTGGCGCGGCAGGGCAATGATCGCCATGGCGGAAATCAGCGCGATCACGGCCACGTCGATCGTCAGCCGGCCGGGTTCAAACCGTTCCGCCATGCGCGCCGTGGCGCTGGCCAGGGCCGCCGGATCGACCGAAGTGAACAGCAGGCTGGCCGCCAGCGCGGCGACCATGGCCAGGGCCGCGACCTTGATCAGCGATTCAAGCCCGATCGCATAGACCAGCCCCTCGCTGCGCCCGGCCAGTTCATAGCGGCGCGCACCGAATGCGGCGGCAAACAGTGCCAGCAGCAGCGCGGACACCACCATCACCGCCGTTTCCACCGCCTGGCCCGAAACAAAGGCCATTGCGCTGCCGATCGAGCGCAGTTGCAGCGCCACATAGGGGATCGAACCCAGCAGCGCGATCACCGTCACCAGCCGGGCAACCACCACGTCGTTGCCGAACCGGGCGGCGATGAAGTCTGACACCGTGCCGGCCTGTTCCTGCGCCACCGCATCGGACAACCGCTCCAGAAAGCGCGGCGCGCCAAGCAGGAGGACAATCGGCGCAAGATAGATCGGCAGGTACGACCAGCCATCGCGCACCGCGCTGCCGACCGCGCCATAGAAGGTCCAGCTGCTGCAATAGACCCCCAGCGCCAAGGTATAGGTGAAGTGGCGCAGGCGCGGCCGCTCTTGCAACCGGCTGCCCCGCCGCTCGACCAGGCTGGCCAGCACGAACAACGCCGCGATCAGCGCCAGGGCCAGGATTGCCGCAACCCGCAGGCTCACGCCAGAAATTCCCCCAAAGCTCCGCCCCCCTCCAACTGGCGCGGTAACCGGGCGAGACTAACCGATAAGCGGCTCAGGCCAAGGGCGAAAATGTCATCGGTTATCGGGTCGGATAACCGCGCCACGGCTTGATCGTGCGGATCGCGAAGCTGGTCCGCATCGCGCTGACCCCGGGCAGGCGCGACAGGCAATCGCGGTGGATCCGGTCGAACTGCTCCAGATCGCGCGCGGCGATCCTGAGGACATAGTCGGCATTGCCCGACATCAGCTGGCATTCGAGGATATCGTCGAAATCACCGACCGTCTGCTCGAACCGGTCCATCGCCTCGCGGCTCTGACTGGTCAGGGTGATTTCAACGATCGCCTGCAGGGTCAGGCCAAGGCGCTGCGGATCGAGCAGCGCGGAATAGCCGGCGATCAGCCCGGAAGCTTCCAGCGCCTTGATCCGGCGATGACAGGCCGAGGTCGATGTGCCGATCTCCTCGGCCAGCTCGGCTATCGACCGTGACGAGTCGGCCTGAAGCGCCCGCAGCAGCAGCCGGTCGATCTGGTCCATGCAATTTTCTCCCAGATAATCGCCTATTGTCGGGAAATCATGCCATCAATCGGGCAATTGGTCCATAAGTCCGGCAAGAACAATCGCCCGCTCCCCGCTACACTTTGTGGCGAAGCCACAACCGGGGAGAGCGGTGATGCGTGTTGGCACTGTCAAGGAAATCAAGAACCACGAATACCGGGTCGGCCTGACTCCGGAAAGCGTGCGCGAACTGGTCCAGCATGGGCACGAGGTCTGGGTCGAAACCGGCGCCGGGCATGGCATCGGCGCGCAGGACGCCGACTATGTTGCAGCCGGCGCCATGATCCGGGCCACCCCGGCCGAGATCTTTGCCGAGTGCGAAATGATCGTGAAGGTCAAGGAACCGCAGGCGATCGAGCGCGCCCAGCTGCGCCGCGGTCAGATCCTTTACACCTACCTGCACCTGGCACCCGATCCGGAGCAGACCGCCGATCTCGTCAAATCCGGTGTCACCGCGATCGCCTATGAAACCGTGACCGGTCCGGGCAACACCCTGCCGCTGCTGAAGCCGATGAGCCAGGTGGCCGGGCGCATGTCGATCCAGGCCGGGGCAACCGCCTTGCAGAAGGCCCACGGCGGGCGCGGCGTGTTGCTGGGCGGGGTTCCCGGCGTGCTGCCCGGCAAGGTGCTGGTGATCGGCGGCGGTGTGGTCGGCTTCCACGCCGCGCAGATGGCGGTTGGCATGGGCGCCGACGTGACCATCCTCGACCGCGATCCCGAAGTGCTGGAGCGGCTCGACAACCATTTCGAAGGCCGCGCCAAGACCCGTTTTTCCAACCTCGCCGTGGTGCAGCAGATGGTCAAGGAAGCGGAACTGGTGATCGGCGCCGTGCTGGTGCCGGGCGCGGCCGCCCCCAAGCTGGTTACCCGCGAGATGCTCGCCACGATGAAACCGGGGGCCGTGCTGGTCGACGTCGCGATCGATCAGGGCGGCTGCTTTGAAACCAGCCGTGCCACCACCCATGCCGAACCGACCTATGTGGTGGACGGAATCGTTCACTATTGCGTGGCGAACATGCCCGGCGCCGTGGCGCGGACCAGCACTTACGCGCTCAACAACGTGACCCTGCCGCACGCGCTGCGGATCGCCGATCTGGGCTGGGTCGCTGCGCTCAAGGCCAATCCGCACCTGGCCGCCGGCCTCAACGTCCATGACGGCAAGATCACCTATGCCGCCGTCGCCCGCGACCTGGGCTATGCCCACGTCCCGGTGGAGACTGTGCTGAACGGCTGAGCCGATCGGCGGACCGGCACAGGCGAACTGGCTCAATCGCGCCGCGCGGCGGGCTATTCCGGGTCTTGTAAGTGGCGGAGAGGGTGGGACTTTACCCGCACTCACATAAATATCGATAATTCAATATTTTAACGTCAACTTCCTGGATGAAAATGTAGCGGATTTTGTAGCAGCTAGTTGCAACGGGTTGCACTGCGCAGACAGGAGCAACTCCAACAAAGACCGCGAATGTTGATGCTCGTATCGAGACCTCTTGAAAGGCTTGGTCTGGCCGGTCTACCCTCGTTCCAAGAGGTGAGATTGGCGACAAGAGTGTCTCGGGTTACCGGCGAAGTGCGGCGGGGGCGTATCACGCCTTACTCACGTTTTGTGAGCCAATATCCCGAGTATGTAGATCAATTGGAAATTCTGGAGCGTGAGTTTGCTGCGAGATGCAGTCGGCTCGGCAGATTAGGGGCCTCTCGCCAGCGAGATGCTGTTCGCCAATTGTTGAGGATGCGGCATCTGTTCCCCATATTCGCATTCTCCGCCCTAAAGCGAACGGGCGCTATCGGGTCAGCTTCCCCTGACACAGTTCAAGCGCTAGCCGACGAGTTCAACCCCTTCCGGCCTGTGCAGAACGAAATGGCCCGATTGGTCCACTCGCGGAGCCCATCCAGAACATCCCGGGTAATCGACCAGCGTTGCCCGAAGGATCAACTCTGCCTCGGCATCAGTGAAACTGGCGGAACGGAGGCGCTTCGCTTTCTTCGACCCCAACACTTTGACCCCAGACGCGACATTTTGTGGGAGATCGCCATTGGAAACCCCCAACTCCAGTGTAGCCCGAACTGCCGGAAGAAATGTCTCGCGCACAGATCGCGGATTGAGCGGTTCACCCAATTTGGACCCGCGTTCCAGAAGGTGCTCCTTCCAACGAACAACGTCAGACTTGGCTATCCGGGTCGCATCATCGTGCCCAAGGAACGCCACAAACGCCCTCACCTTTGAACCGAAGGACTTTACGGTGGCTGGCGCTGGCTGCCGTTCTTTGACGTATTTCTCGAATAGTCCTGTGAGTGCAACGGGTTGCACCGACTTCGATGACACGACCTTTTCGTCTCGAAGAAACTCTTCCGCGGTGAACGCAGCGTCTACGACTGTCCCCGGCCTACCTTCGAGCGTTTGAAGTTCCCGGCTTGCGGCTTCGATCTGGGAACGCGCAACAAAGTCGACAAGATGCCGCCAATGAGGCGACCTGTTGTCCGTCGGCCATCCCTCATCTTCGCAAATGGCTTCAGCTTGCCAGAGAACGTCCTGAGGAGCTGTGAATTGGTTTACCCCCCGCGCCCCCTCCGTCGCAGCAATGAACGCTCTGAGCGCTTCCAAACGCTCCTTCGCAGCACTTCTCACAATCGGATTGTGAACATCGAACGGCCTCACCCGATCAAGCCGCTCCAGAAAGGCAACTCTCACCGCCTTCTCAATTTCTCGAACTGATGGAATGTGCCCAGCACGAGCAATCATTGCCGGGGCCACTTCCCCCCTTGCCTTGGCAACATACATCTCAAACTCGTCTACCAGCGGCTGGAGCCTGCTTCTCGCCACCGAAAGGTCCGAGGTCTCGAGCGATTGCCAGACTTGTGATCGACCACCAAAGGCGTGACGCGCATCCTCCGGCACCGCGCGCCGAAAGTAAAATACGCTCTCCCTTTTGGAGAGGTAGCGGTGACCTTTGACGGACTTCAACTCTACCCCAGATGTAGCACGTTATGTAGCAGATCATGCCGTGCAACACGCGGAAATCAAGCGTTTTCGCAGCTTTCCGTCACTTTCTGGAGGCTCTGGCGGAGAGGGTGGGATTCGAACCCACGTTACGGTTGCCCGTAAACCGCATTTCGAGTGCGGCGCATTCGACCTCTCTGCCACCTCTCCGCAGAAGTGATCGGGGCGACGAAATGGCCAGCCCCCGGTCGGGAAGCGCGCGGTTAGCCCAAAGGCGGGGGCTTGCCAAGCCCCCCTTGCGGCAATTTCGGGTGATGTCCCAACAGCCAGCGTTGTTTCGCAGCCGCACAACCCCTATATTGGCCGCATGGAAAGAGCTTCCTTCTTCTCTCCCCAAGCCGGACGCGAGATCGACATGCCCCGCCAATCCCGCGCGCGGTTTGGCATCGGCGATGTCGTGCGGCACAAGATCTTCGACTTTCGCGGGGTGATTTTCGATATCGACCCGGTCTTCGCCAACAGCGAGGAATGGTACGATTCGATCCCCAAGGAAGTCCGCCCGCACCGCGAGCAGCCGTTTTACCACCTCTTCGCTGAGAACGGCGATTCGAGCTACATCGCCTATGTCAGCCAGCAGAACCTGCTGGGCGATGCCGATGCCGGGCCGGTCGACCATCCCAACGTGGCCGAACTGTTCGAGGATTTCGACGGCGCGCGCTATCGCCTGCGCCGCTCGATGACCCACTGATCTACTTGCGGTAACGCAGCACCAGCGATTGCGAGGCGGTGGCCATCAGGGTCCCGTCCTCGGCAAACAGCCGCAGGTGGCCGTGGGCAAAGCCGCGATCGGCCGCGTTCATCTGGATATCGCACAGCACCCATTCGGTCGGCACCACGCCGCGCAGCCGCAGCGTGTTGTCGAGGCTGTTGCCCCCGCCATCGAGACCCAGCGCCACCCCGGCCCCGGTCGGCACGAAATCGCCATAGAGCGCCAGCAGCGTCGCATCGACCGGAACGCCTTCGCGCGTGCGCATCCACATCTGCATCCGCCCGTCCGGCACCGGGACCCCGTCGCGCGGCTGCAAGGCCGGACTATCGGGCGCAACCCGCACTTCCAGCCGCCGCATCAGCGTGCCGTGCTGGTGGCTCCAGGCAGCCCATTCGGTGCAGTCGTCAGGGCGCGGGACAGCCGGCATCGCAAACCACTGGTGCGCGGGATGGCCCTCCCGCTCGCCCAGCGCCGCCGTGGCCGAGATGATCACTTCGTCCCCGCAGTGCAGGTTGATCACCGCCTGGGTGACATTGTGGCCCTGCACCGGCAGGCGCACGTCCACTTCCAGCACGGACCCGGGCCGGGCATAGGACAGGTACTGGGCGGTGGCCCAGATCAACTCGCGCCCAGCCACGCGCTTGGCCGCCTCGACCGCGCAGGCCAGCCCGACCCCGCCGAACATGAAGGTGTGGTTTTCCGGCCCGACACACAGCTCACGCGTCACCGGCAGGCGGAAGCGGAGCGGATCGGCGGTATTCTCAAGGTGCAGGAAGGTATCGGGCATCAGCTCTTCAGCTTCCAGCCGCTGCGCAGCAGGGCATAAAGCGCGATGCCCAGCACCACGTTGAGCAGGCCAAGCCCGATCGCGCCGTTCAGCACGGCCTGGTTGGTGCTGCCGATATCGCTTTGCCCCAGGAAACCGAAGCGGAAGCCGGAGATGACGTAGAAGAACGGGTTCACCCGGCTGATCGTCTGGAACACCGGGGCCAGGTTATCGATCACGTAGAACGTGCCCGACAGCAGCGAGAGCGGGGCAATGACGAAGTTGGTGACGGCCGCGTTGTGATCGAACTTTTCCGCCCACAGCGAGGTCATCAGCCCGATCAGCGCCAGCATGATCGAGCCCATCAGCCCGAACCACGCCACCGCCCATGGATGCGCCAGCGACAGGTGGACGCCCGGCCACAGCAGCATCGCGGCATAGACCGCCAGGCCAACCAGCACCGCGCGGGTGACCGCAGCGGAAATCAGCGCCAGCATCAGTTCCCCTTCGGAAAGCGGCGGCATCAGGTAATCGATGATCGTCCCCTGGATCTTGCCGGCCAGGAAACTGAAGCTGGAATTGGCGAAGGCGTTCTGCATCATCCCCATCACGATCAGCCCGGGGGCGACGAACGTGGCGAAATTGACGCCGAGGATCCGCACATCGGCCCGGTCCATGGCGACGCTGAAAATCACCAGGAACAGTAGGGTGGTGATCGCCGGGGCCCAGATCGTCTGGGTCTGGACCTTGAAGAACCGGCGTACCTCCTTCATATAGAGGGTCCACAGTCCCAGCCGGTTCAGTCCGGAGAAATGGGGCACTCCCTGCGCCGGAAAGCTGGCAGGCACCGCCCCCGTGGCGGCGGTGTCCGTGTCGGAACTTGCGGAACCGGGAAAAGGTTGATTGGCCATGCTGTCGCGACTATCCGCAGGCTGCGCCAATGGCAAGATTGCGGCAGCGCGCCGCTATGGAAAGTGACAAGCCGATGAGCTGGACCGAAGAACGGATCGAAAAGCTGACCAAGATGTGGGAAGGCGGGGCCACCGCCAGCCAGATCGCCGACGAACTGGGCGGGGTCAGCCGCAATGCCGTGATCGGCAAGGCCCACCGGCTGGGGCTGAAGGCCCGGCCCAGCCCGGTCAAGCCGAACGAGAAGGAAGCGGCCGCGCCCGCGCCCAAGGCTCCCAAGGCCGAAGCCGCACCGCGCCCCGCACCCGCGCCGCGCCCGGTCCCCGCACCGCCGCGCGCGCCGGTGGCCGCCGCGCCGACCAGCACCGCTCCGGCCCCGCCGTCGGCGCCGGCCGCCGATGCGCCGCGGATTGTCTCGGTTGGTCCCGGCGGGTTCCTGCGGCAGGGTCCCGGCGATCAGCAGGCCCCGATTCCGCCCGCGCCGCCGCGCCGCCTGGTCCCGGCCAAGCCCAGCCCCGAAGTGGCCGACAAGACCAGCCTGCTCGATCTGAATGACCGGATCTGCCGCTGGCCGATGGGCCATCCCGGCGAACCGGACTTCCACTTCTGCGGGGAAAAGGTGAACCCCGGTTTCCCCTATTGCGTGGAGCATTGCGGCCGGGCCTATCAGGCGCAGCTGCCGCGCGGGCATCGCCGCCCGCCGCCGCCGCTGCCGTTCGGCGGGCCGCGGGTGCGCTGAGGCGCTGCGACCGAGGACTTAAATTCGCCAGGCGGCTGCCGTTAACCATGGCATGACCGCCCATGATCCCGCACTTGGCCGCCCGTCGGGCATTCTTGGCTGGCTTGGCTTTGGCCAGCGTAACCCTGATGCCGCTCCGGCCCGGCCCGATCCTGAAACCCACCGGCCGGAACGGCGCAGTGCCCTGCAATGGCGCCAGCTGGACGAGGTCGGCCGGTTCCTGATCGCCCACAAGCTGGAAGTCAGTGCCCGGACACTGACCGCCGCGTGGAATTACCTGACCGGCGCCGACAGCCAGACCGTGCGGCTGATCGACAAGCAGATCCAGCAGCGCCTGCCGATCACGGCGGAATGGCTGGAAGCGAACCTCGGCAGCGAAGGACCGGCCGAAGACCTGGCCCTGCTGGCCCAGTTGATGGAACGGCTGCAAAGCTCGATCGAGGAATTCGGCAAGACCAGCCGCGAGGCGCAGAGCGCCACCAGCGAATACCACACCGCGCTGGAAGAGCACGTCAGCGAACTGGAGCGCAGCAGCAAGGCCGGTTCGGTCATCACCGATCTGGCGGCCATCGCCAAGGTCATGCTGCGCCGCACCCGCAACATGGAACGCCAGATGCTGCGCAGCGAGGCCCAGACCCGTGCGCTGCGCCGGCGGCTGGACGAAGCCCGCCGCAGCGCCGAGGAAGATCACCTGACCGGCCTGCCCAACCGCCGCTCGTTCGAAGCCACTTTCGCCGAGGAGTACCGGATTGCCCGCGCGGCTGCCGAGCCCTTGTGCGTGGCCTTTTGCGATATCGACCATTTCAAGGCGATCAACGATAGCCACGGCCACGACGCCGGAGACCGCGTGCTGAAACTGGTGGCGGAATGCTTCGCCCGGATTTCCAACGATCGCTGCCACGTTGCCCGCCACGGCGGCGAGGAGTTCGTCATGCTTTTCCGCGGCGAACCGCTGGAGATCGTGGCCGGACAGCTGGACCGCCTGCGCGAACAGCTGAGCGAGCGCCGCCTGGTCAACCGCGCAACCGATCAGCCGTTTGGCCAGGTGACCTTTTCCGCCGGGGTGGCCGATGTCTTTGCCAGCGGCGATCCGCGCACGGCGCTGCGCGCAGCCGATGCGGCGCTCTACCGGGCCAAGCAATCGGGCCGCAACCGCGTGGAACCGGCAACGCCAGAGGACAGCCTGCCGCCGCAGCTGCATATCGCGGCCTAGGGCCGGGGACCTATTGGTTGACCAGAAACACCACGTAACCGCGAAACAGCGGATCGGATTTCAGCGTCGCCGGCTCGCGCCACTCCCCGCCCTGCACCAGCGCCACCTTGTGCGGCACCGGCACCCGGGCCAGCTTGGCCAGGTAGCGCTCATATCCCGGGATCGTCTCGCGCCCCTGATAGCTTTGTACCACGATCTCGTCGATCACGCCGACCAGCGCACCCAGCGCGGCCGGATCGGCATTGGCGCCCCAGTCCATCAGCCCGGTGATCGACAGCCTGTAAGGTTGCGGCAGGCGGCTGCGCAGCCCCTTCAGGAAGGCGGCATAGCCGTCGAGGCCATCGGTGGAGGCATCGAAATCGACCTGCAGCCCGGCCACCCGGTTGCCGGCCGCGCGCCAGCGGTCGAGCTCGGCCAGCAGCTGGGCCTCGGCGGCCGGAGACCAATCGAGCGACTGGCTGCGCACGACCAGCCAGACTTCGGCCTGTTTGGTCCGGGGAATGGCGCGCAGCGGCAGATAGCGGCCATCGCGGCGCACTTCCCCGGCCAGTAGGTAGAGCGTCTCGGCCCGGTCCAGCACCGGCTGGGGCCGGACCCCGGCCCACAGGAAGAAAGCCCGGTAATCCTCTGCCGCGACCCGCCCGGACGCCGCCGGAGCGCAGGCCGCCAGCAGCAGCGCCAGGGCCAGTGCCGCGCGCCTCACCAGTAGTAGCGCAGCTTCTTGGCCCACTGGCTTTGCGGGTAATCGCGCTTCAGCCGCTCGAACCAGGCCTTGCGCTGGCTTTTGGGCGCATCGGCCCCGCCGCAGTCGTTCATCCCGCTGGGAGCATAGCACATCACCGCGCGGTAGAGCGCATAGGCCTTGTCATTTGGCCCCGCGCGCGGATCGGCGATGATCGAGCTGTAGAATTCGCTGCGGAAATTGCGCTTGCCGGAAAAGCCGGTGGCATGGCCGCCCAGCTCGTCCTTGTCCGGATCGGGGTAATATTCGCCGTGCAGGCTATCGAGGCCATGGAAACGGAAGAAATCGCCCAGGCACAGCCGGCCGGGAATGTCCTGCGGGTTCCGGGCCAGGGCCGCGACCGTCACCGCGATCGGCGCGCAGGGATAGCCATCGGAAACCTTGCCGCGTTTGAAGAACGCCGCCTGCCCGTCGGTCCTGGCAAAGGGCAGCTTCAGATCGGCGACGAAATCGCCATAGCGGCCGAAGACCAGCTGGTTGGACAGCAGCACCTTGTGCGCCAGATCGCGCTCGTCGGCAGAGCTGGCCTTGCTTTGCACGATCGTGCGGAGCAGCGCGGGGCCGGCCGAATAGTCGATCAGGCGGGCACGGATCGTGGTATCGGTGATCGGCGATCCGGCGGCGAACACCGCATCGAGCCGTCCGGCCCGTTCCCAGTGCATGGCCAGGCCCAGTTCGGCCAGCGGGCGCTGCCACGGGCCTTTTGCCCCGCCCAGCAGTTCCTGCCAGAACCCGCCCTGGTTGCGGTCATTCAGCTCGGCCAGCGCCATGCCGCGCAGTATCTGGCGGCTGAACGACAGGTTGGTGTGGCTGGGTCGGCGGGCATCGTCGGGCACCAGCTGCAGCAACCGGCGATAGTCCTTGGCGTAATAGAACGCGTGGGTTGCCTGAAGGTAGGAAAACAGGTCGGGCACGGCGGCGAACTGCGGGGCCATGGCATCCAGCGCCTGGGCAGAGATGCCGGGCTTGGCTGGGCCTTCCTCGGTATAATCGGTGTCGCGCATGTCGACCAGCAGCCGGGTTGCCAGCAGCATCGGTCCGCGCAAGGTCGTGCCCTTTGCATCCTGGTTGAACAGCAGCTTGGTATCGACTTCCTCGACCAGCAGGGCTGCCGCCTCGTCATTCGGCGAAGTGCGTTCCAGCATCCCGGCGTAGGATCCGCCAAGCGCCTCGTAATTGCCCGCCAGCCACAGCCCTCGCCGCAGCAGGGCCTTGGCCGAGGCGGCATAGCGGCCTTGTGGGTAGACCTTGAGGTAGGCCGAAAGCGCCTCCAGCCCGCGATTCACCGCCGCGCGGTCGGGCTTGGCCGGATCGTAATCGCCATACTCGCCGAAAGCGCCGGCCTGGGCGGCGGCGAATTCGACCCGGATCAGCATATAGGCTGCCGTCTCGCGTACGAAGGGATCGCTCGCCCCGGCGAGCCTGGCAAAGCCGCTGCGGGCATCGTCCCAGGCCTCGGCATAAAAGGCATCGGCGGCAGTGATGTAGTCCAGGAACTCGCGCCCCGGCTTGCTGGTCACCTGCGGCAGCGCGGTGAACTTGGGCAGCGGTTCCAGCTTGTCCTTGTCGGCATAGCGGCGCGTATAGGCGGTGGCGCTCTTGCACACCGCCTCCGCTTCGGCCCGGGCGGTGATCAGCGCGCTGCGTTCGCTTTCCGGCAGGGCGGTATTGGCCTTCATCGCCGCTTCCAGCGCGGCGCTGCCGCCGGCATAGGACTGGCAGCGCGATCCGGCATAGCTGCCCTCGCCCAGATTGCGCGGATCGGCCGCCGCCGGGAACATCGCGTGGCGCAATGTGGCCCAGTCCAGGAACACGCTGGGGTGGTTGAGCCAAGAGTAGCTGTCTTCGGGCTTGCCCGGCTTGAGCCCTTCCATGGTCCGCCCGCCGCGATCGGCCAGCAGCAGCATCAGGTTGATCCGGCTGTCGTTGCCGGGGGCCAGCATGGCCCGGCCCTGGCATGACTGGAACCGGCCAAGCAGGTTGAAATCCCCTTCGCACCCCGGATCGGCACAGGCCCAGGCCACCGTCGAGGTAGCAAGCGCGGTCAGGGCGATCAGGCTCTTGGCGTGGCGGCGGATCATCGGGCGGGCTCCTTCGCGGGGCAGAATCTGCCTTTGCCGCCCGCCTTGCAACAAAAAAAGGGGGCCGCACCGGCGACCCCCTTTTCGTTCATTTCCGTTGAAGGAACTTGGACTTAATCGTCACCCTTCAGGAAGGCCGGAACGTGATCCGGGGCCGGACCGCGATCGTCGCCGTCACGGTCGGAACGCTCACGGCGCGGGCCGCGATCGCCACCATCGCGGCGCGGGCCGCGGTCACGGCCGCCACGATCACCGCCACCACGCGGACCGCGACGATCGCCGCGATCACCGCGCGGTTCGCGCGGCGGGCGAGTGTCTTCCAGCTCGGCGCCGGTTTCCTGATCGACGACGCGCATCGACAGGCGGACCTTGCCGCGCGGATCGATCTCGAGGACCTTGACCTTCACGGCCTGGCCTTCGGAGACGACATCGGTCGGCTTCTCGACGCGCTCGTTCTTCATTTCGCTGACGTGGACGAGGCCGTCCTTGCCGCCCATGAAGTTCACGAACGCACCGAAGTCCACGATCGTGACGACCTTGCCGTCATATATCTTGCCGACTTCCGGTTCCTCGACGATGCCGAGGATCCAGTTCTTGGCGGCTTCGATCTGGCTGAGGTCGGACGACGAGATCTTGATGATCCCTTCATCGTCGATGTCCACCTTCGCGCCGGTTTCAGCGACGATCTCGCGGATCACCTTGCCGCCGGTGCCGATGACGTCGCGGATCTTCGACTTGTCGATCTGGATCGTCTCGATGCGCGGAGCATGGGCCGACAGTTCGGTGCGGGCCGAACCCAGGGCCTTGGTCATCTCGCCCAGGATGTGGGCGCGGCCTTCCTTGGCCTGGTGCAGCGCGGCTTCGAAGATTTCCTTCGTGATCCCGGCCACCTTGATGTCCATCTGCATCGTGGTGATGCCTTCGCTGGTGCCGGCCACCTTGAAGTCCATGTCGCCCAGGTGATCTTCGTCACCCAGGATGTCGGACAGCACGGTGAATTCGTCGCCTTCCAGGATCAGGCCCATCGCGATGCCCGAAACCGGGCGCTTCAGCGGCACGCCGGCATCCATCATCGACAGCGCGCCGCCGCAGACGGTGGCCATCGACGACGACCCGTTGGACTCGGTGATGTCCGAGACGACGCGGATCGTGTAGGGGAATTCCTCGTGGCTGGGCAGCACCGCCTGCAGCGCGCGCCAGGCCAGCTTGCCGTGACCGGTGTCGCGGCGGCTGGGAGCGCCGAAGCGGCCCACTTCACCGACCGAGTAGGGCGGGAAGTTGTAGTGCAGCATGAAGCGCGAGTAGCTCAGCCCTTCGAGCCCGTCGATCATCTGCTCCGCATCCTTGGTGCCAAGGGTGGTGGTGCAGATCGACTGGGTTTCACCGCGGGTGAACAGCGCCGAACCGTGGGTGCGCGGCAGGAAGCCGACCATCGATTCGATCGGGCGGACCTGGTTGACCTTGCGCCCGTCGATGCGGGTGCCGTCCTTCAGGATCGCGCCGCGCACGATGTCCGCCTCGACCTTCTTGACGGTCTTGATCGCGACCATCTGGGTCTGGGCGTCTTCGCCGGCGAAAGCTTCCTTGGCCTTTTCGCGCGCGGCGTTGAGCGCGTTCGAACGGGCCGACTTGTCGGTCAGCTTGTAGGCGGCGGCAATGTCGGCGCCGATCAGCTTCTTGAGCTTGTCCTTGATCGCCGAATTGTCGGAAACCGCGATGTCCCACGGATCCTTCGCGGCCTTTTCGGCCAGGTCGATGATCAGGCCCGCAACCTTCTTGCACTCTTCATGCGCGAACATGACGGCGCCGAGCATGACTTCTTCCGACAGCTCCTTGGCTTCGGATTCGACCATCATCACGGCATTGCCGGTGGCGGCGACGACGAGATCGAGCTCGCCTTCCTTGATCGCCAGGTCCTGCTTCGGGTTCAGCGTGTATTCGCCGTCCTTGTAACCGACGCGCACCGCGCCGATCGGGCCCATGAACGGCACGCCCGAGATGGTCAGCGCAGCCGAAGCGGCGATCATCGCCAGGATGTCGGGCTCGCACTCGCCGTCATAGGACAGCACCTGCGCGATCACGTTGATCTCGTTGTAGAAGCCTTCGGGGAACAGCGGCCGGACCGGACGGTCGATCAGGCGGGAAACCAGCGTTTCCTTTTCCGTCGCGCCGCGTTCACGCTTGAAGAAGCCGCCCGGGATGCGCCCGGCGGCGAAATACTTTTCCTGGTAGTGGACGGTCAGCGGGAAGAAGTCCTGACCTTCCTTGACGCTCTTGGCGGCCGTGACGGCGCAGAGCACGACAGTTTCGCCATAGGTGGCGAGGACCGCGCCGTCAGCCTGACGGGCAATGCGGCCGGTTTCCAGGGTGAGGGTCTTTCCGCCCCACTCCATGCTTACGGTTTTGACGTCGAACATTTCATTTCCTTCAGCCCGCAGGCCCTATTGCGTGCGGGTTTTGCTGCCGGGGTATACCGTCCCGGTCCGGTGTGAGGCACTTGCGGCCCCGTGGCGATCCCGCACCGGATTGTGCGGAAGCCCCATAGCAAAAGCGGCCCGCTGGGGGCCGCTTCGCTGGTTACTTGCGAAGACCAAGCTTGGCGATGAGCGCGTTGTAGCGTTCGACATCCTTTTTCTTCAGGTAGTCGAGCAGCGAGCGGCGCTTGTTGACCATCATCAGCAGGCCCCGGCGCGAGTGGTTGTCCTTGTGGTGATCCTTGAAGTGGGCCTGCAGCGTGTTGATGCGGCTGGTCAGGATCGCGACCTGGACTTCCGGCGAACCGGTATCGCCCTTGGCACGGGCGTTGTCAGCGATGATTTCAGCTTTCTTTTCGGCGGTAACCGACATGTCATTCACTCCGCGACATCGGGAAGGTTGAACCCCCGCACCACCGTGGCGCTGCCACCGAAAAGTTCCACCAGCGCAACGGGAACAGTTCCCGCCCTCGCCCAGTAAAGCCCGTCGGTGTGGGGCAGTCCGGCCAGAACCCGACCCTGACGGATCGCCCTTGCCTGTTCCGGACCGAGGTTCAGAGCCGGGATGTCGACCAGCCCTGCCTCCAGCGGCAAGAGTACGTTCTCAAGTGGCGCGCCCTTACCCACTTCGTTCAATTTGTCCAGCGAAATCGCCTGCTCGATCCCGAACGGCCCGGCCTTCAGCCGCCGCAGCATGGTGACGTGGCCGACCGTGCCCAGCGCCAGCGCGATATCGCGGGCGAGGCTGCGGATGTAGGTGCCCTTGGAAACGTGGGCGATCAGGGTGATTTCCTCCCCGGCACGGGGAGGGGAACCATCCGAAGGATGGTGGAGGAGCACGGGCGAGTTGTCCTGAAGGTGCCGGCCAGCGGCGTCGGGACAAACAGCGCGTGCCCCTCCACCAGCTACGCTGGTCCCCCTCCCCGTTTCGGGGAGGATTGCAAGTGAGTAGATCGTGACCGCCCGGCTTTTCAGCTCCACCGCTTCACCCGCCCGGGCCAGATCATAGGCCCGTTCGCCATCGACCTTGATCGCGGAATAGACCGGCGGGACCTGCTCGATCGGGCCAGAAAAACGCGGCAGCACCGCCTCGACCTCGGCCAGCGTCGGCCGTATCGGGCTGGTGGCAATCACCGTGCCTTCCAGATCGAGCGTATCGGTCTGTTCGCCGAACCGCACCGTGAACGCATAGGCCTTGCTGGCATCGAGCATCCGCCCGCACAGCTTGGTCGCCTCGCCCAGCGCAATCGGCAGGACCCCGGTCGCCAGCGGATCGAGCGTGCCGCCATGGCCAACCTTGACCTTGCCCAGCCCGGCCTCACGGCAAACGCGCTTGACCGCGCCGACCGCCTGCGTGCTGCCCAGCCCAAGCGGCTTGTCGAGAATGATCCAGCCGTGCGGCATTGGGTTGCCTCAGCGCCCGGCTACCGCCTGGACAATCGCCATGTAATGCCCGTTCAGCCATTCGACCGGCGGCAGGACCAGCCAGCCGACGATGTTCAGGCTGGGGAACACCCAGGGCACCACCACCAGCAGCAGGATCATGATCAGCAGGGCATAATTGTGCAGCCCGGCATATTTGATCGCCATGTGGCGCGGCAGCAGGCCTTCGACGATGTGGCCGCCATCGAACGGCGGGATCGGCAGCAGGTTGAACAAAGCCAGGAACACGTTGAGCAGGATGAAATTGACCAGGTTCTGGACCAGGAACATGGTCGCCATCCCCTGCTCTGCGCCATCGGCGGTGATGCCGCGCACCATCAGGCCCAGCAGCACCGCGCCGATCAGCGCCATGACGAGATTGCTGCCCGGCCCGGCGGCGGCGACGATCATCATGTCGCGGCGCGGATTGCGCAGCCGGCCCTTGATCACCGGCACCGGCTTGGCCCAGCCGAACACCGGCATCCCGGCCAGCTTGAGCATGCCGGGCAGGATGATGGTGCCGAACGGATCGACATGCTTGATCGGGTTCAGGGTCAGCCGGCCAAGGTTGGCCGCGGTCGGATCGCCCAGCGCCCGCGCGGTCCAGCCGTGGGCAACCTCGTGAAACACGATCGCGATGATCAGCGGGATCACCAGCGCGGCAATGTCGAACAGGGTCTCGGTCATCCTTCCAGCGCCTCCACGAAGTGCTTGCGGCACAGCGCCACATAGCGGTCATTGCCGCCGATTTCGGTCTGCGCGCCCTGCCTGACCGCCGCGCCGCTGGCATCGACCCGCAGGTTCATCGTCGACTTGCGCCCGCAATGACACACCGCTTTCAGCTCCACCAGCGAATCCGCAATGCCCAGCAGGACCTTGGATCCGGGGAACAGTTCCCCCTGAAAGTCCGTCCGCAGACCATAGCACAGCACCGGGATGTTGGCCTGGTCGGCCAGTCTGGCAAGCTGCCAGACCTGCGGCTCGGTCAGGAATTGGGCCTCGTCGATCAGCACGCAGGCCAGCGGCTCGACCCGGTGGGCGGCCGTGACCCGCTCCCACAGGTCGGTATCGGGAGTATAGCGGTGGGCATCGGCGCCAAGGCCGATCCGGCTCTCGATCGCGTGGTGATCGCTTCGATGATCCAGCGCGGCGGTCCACAGCATGGTCGCCATGCCGCGTTCGCGGTAGTTGAAATCCGCCTGCAGCAGGGTGGTGGACTTGCCCGCGTTCATGCTGGCGTAATAGAAATAGAGCTTTGCCATGGCGGACAATCGTCTACCTTCGATGGCAGACAAAGGTAAACTCGCAGGATAGCGGGAACTTGGGGAAAGAACGATCGATGGCCACTACGGCAGATGCGCAGCAAAAGGGATTCCTCGCCTGGGTGGAGCGGACCGGCAACCGCCTGCCCGATCCGGTGTTCCTGTTCCTCTGGCTGATTGCGGGGCTGATTGTCCTGTCGATGATCGCCGCGGCGGCCGGCTGGTCGGCAATCCACCCGACCGAGATCGACAAGGCAACCGGCGAGGCCAAGGTGATTGCCGCCGCCAGCCTGCTATCGGCCGACAACATCCGCACCCTGTGGGTCGACATGCCCAAGACCTTCACCCACTTCCACCCGCTGGGCTATGTGCTGGTGGTGATGCTGGGCGCGGGCGTGGCGGAGCGCGCCGGGCTGTTCGGCACGGCGATGCGCGCGGGCGTATCCGGCGCTCCGGCATGGCTGCTGACCCCGATCGTCGCCTTTGTCGGGATGATGGGCAATCTGGCCGCTGACGCTGCCTATGTCGTGCTGATCCCGCTGGCCGGGATCATCTTTCATGCCGCCGGCCGCCACCCCATTGCCGGGATCGCGGCGGCCTTTGCCGGGGTCTCCGGCGGCTTTTCCGCCAACCTGCTGCCGGGCCAGCTCGATGCGCTGCTGTTCGGCATCACCGAGGCTTCGGTGGAGACCGTGTTCGGCGATTTCACCGCCAACATCGCCGGAAACTGGTTCTTCATTTCCGCCATGCTGGTGATTTTCCTGCCGGTGATCTGGTACGTTACCGACCGGATCATTGAACCTCGTCTCGGCAAATGGGACCCGGCCCGCGCCGGCAGCGCCGCCAGCGGCGAGGATCAGGACCGCCCGCTGTCCGATGCCGAGCGCAAGGGCCTGCGCCATGCCGGCCTTGCCACCCTGCTGGTAGTGGGCCTGTGGCTGCTGTTCACGTTCGGCCCCGGCACGCCGCTGATCAATGAGGACGCTACCCCCGAAGCGCGGCTGACCCCGCTTTACCAGAGCCTGGTGGCCGGGTTCTTCCTGCTGTTTCTGCTGGCCGGCTGGGCCTACGGCAAGGCGGTCGGCACGGTCACCGACCATCGCAGCCTGGTCAAGATGATGGCGGATTCGATGGGCGACATGGCCTATTATCTGGTCCTCGCCTTTGTGGCCGCGCACTTCGTGGCGATGTTCGCCTGGTCCAACCTGGGCCTGATCCTGGCGGTGGAAGGAGCCGACGCGCTGAAGGCATCGGGCCTGCCGGCCTGGGCGCTGCTGATCCTGATCGTCGGCTTCACCGCCTTGCTCAACCTGTTCGTCGGTTCGGCCAGCGCCAAGTGGGCGCTGCTCGCCCCGGTGCTGGTGCCGATGCTGATGCTGCTGGGGATCAGCCCGGAAATGACCACCGCCGCCTACCGCGTGGGTGACGGGGCAACCAACATCATCACCCCGCTGATGGTCTACTTCCCGCTGATCCTGGTGTTCTGCCAGCGCTGGCAGGCCGACTTCGGCCTGGGCAGTCTGGCCGCTACCATGCTGCCGTTCTCGATCGGCCTGCTCCTTTCGGGCATGGTGCTGGTCGGCGGCTGGGTGATGCTCGATCTGCCGCTGGGTCCGGGGGCCTCGGTGTTTATCGAGGCGCCCGCAGCCAAGTGACGTTGAGGTAAGCCTTAAGTGAGCATGGTCCGCCCGTGGTGGCACCCTTGTCTGGCGCTTGTCATACTGCTGGGTGCCACCGCGTCAGCCCCGCCGGCCTACCGCTACCGGCTCGACGCACCGGGCTCGCAGGTCAGCGCGCGGGTTGCCTACTTCGGGGTCGGCCACAAGACCGTCCGCTTCCCGGTGATGCGCGGCGCACTGCGGCTGGTGCCTGAACGGACCGAGGCCATTGACCTGGATGTGGAACTGGACGCCCGAGCCCTCGACGCCGGCGGAAAGACCGACAGTGACTATCTGAAAGGAAAAGCCTTTTTCGATGTCGCCAACCATCCGGTCGTGCGCTTCAGTGGCAACCGAATGACCATGACCGGAGAGACAACGGCCCGCGTCGACGGCCGGATCACCGCCCGCGGGGTGACCCGTCCGGCGGTGCTGACGGTGACTTTCGCCCAGCCCCCGGCCCGCGCCAGCGGCCGCGATCGCCCTCACCGCGACCACCGCGATCAACCGCCGCGATTTCGGGATGACGTCCTATGGCCTGATCGTCGGGAAAACCGTGAAGATCACGATCCGGGCGCGGCTGGTCCCGGACTAGCGTCAGGACCTATAGGTCCTAACGCTAGTCGTCGGACAGGTCGCGCTTGACCTTCGGATCGGCCAGCAGCGCGTCGATCCGGCTGGCCTCGTCAAAGCTTTCGTCCGGCAGGAACTTGATCCGCGCGGCGTATTTGAGGCGCAACTTGCCGGCCACTTCCTTCTGGAAGAAGGCGGTGTTGGTGCGCAGCGCCTTCAGCACCAACTCCTCGTCCGCGCCCAGCAGCGGCTTCACGAAAACGGTGGCGTGGCGCAAGTCCGGGCTCATCCGCACTTCGGTGACGGAAACGGAATGGGCGCTCAGCACCTCATCATGCACCATCTGCCGGGTGAGCAGTTCGCTGATCACGTGCCGGACCTGTTCCCCCACCTTGAGCAGGCGGACCGAGCGGGTTTCAGGAGTGGCGGCGGGGCGGGCCATCAGGTGTTGTCCATCTTGTCGATCATCCGCCGCAGCGAACGCAGGTTACGGGCCGTGCCGGGAAAGCCCAGCCGCCGCTCGATGAAAGCGCCGGTCAGGCGGGAATTCCCCGCACCGCCAGCATAGTCGATATAAAGCGCGCGGTCACCCGGCGCGATCCGTTCCGGCCCGCGCCCGGCATGGGCGGCCAGCAGCGCCTCGAACTGCGCCGGGCTTGGCTGCCCGCCCAGGAACAGCGTGTGGACGAGGTTTTCCGCGCCATCGGCGGCAAAGGGGTTGTCTTCCACCGCGCGGACCAGTTCGGCCCGGGTGCGCACGGCCACGAAGCTCTCGATATCGAACCGCTCGGCCATCATGTGCGCGAACAGGTCTTCCAGACCGTCGGTCGGCCGCTCATCGAAATCGAACAGGACGTTGCCGCTCGCCACCACGGTTTCGACGTTTTCGAACCCCTCGCGCTCGAAAGCCCAGCGCAGGTCGGCCATGGTCAGGCGGTTGCCGCCGACATTGATGCTGCCGAACAGCGCGACATAGCGCGGCATCGCCGTTGTCAGCCTGTATGCCGGTAACGGCCGGCCGGCAGCGGGTTCACGCCGCGCCTCCGGTCGGCACGGGGGTGGGGATCGCGGTCGACGTGGCACGGGCATAGGTCACCGTGCCGCTTTCGTCGAACAGCTCGCCTTCCAGGAAAGTCACACGCCGGCCGCGCCGGACCACCCGGCCCTTGCCCAGCAGCGGCCCGGGCGGGATCAGCTTGAGCAGTGTCATGGAGATGTCGAGGTTGAGCGGGGCCTCGGCGCCGTTGGTGGCGCGAACATGAGCCCAGCCCATCACTTCGTCCAAAAACCCCGCCACGAGCCCGCCCTGCACGCCGCCACGCCCGGTGATGAAGCTGGCGGGCGCGACAAAGCGCATGGTGATGGTTTCGCTGGCGGGGTCGAAGTCGACAAACTCAGCCCCCATCAACTCGACATGTGGCCCCCTGGCTCCCGCGAAGACCATCACAGCGTCCGTTCGCGCTCCTCGACCTCGAACAGTTCAAGCATGTCACCGGCCCGCACATCGTTGGTATCGGCCAGCACAACACCGCATTCGAGACCGGCGCGGACTTCCGGAACATCGTCCTTGAAGCGGCGGAGCGATGCGATGGTGGTCTTGGAGATGATGACATCCTGCCGGGTAAGACGAGCGTTGATGCCCTTCTTGATGAAGCCTTCCAGCACCAGCAGACCGGCGGCCTTGTCGCGCTTGCCGGCCGGGAACACTTCCTTGACCTCGGCGCGGCCGACCACGTTTTCGATCCGCTCCGGCCCCCAGATGCCGGCCATTTCCTTCGCGACGTCGTCAGTCAGGTGATAGATTACGTCGAAGTACTTCATCCGCACCTTGTTGCGCTCGATCATCTCGCGCGCCTTGGCGTTGGGACGGACATGGAAGCCAATGATCGGTGCGCCCGAAGCGGCTGCCAGGCTGACGTCGCTTTCGGTGATCGCCCCCACGCCGGACTGCAGGATCTTGACCTTGATCTCGTCGTTGGAAAGCTTGTTGAGCGCATTGACGATCGCTTCGGTCGAACCCTGCACGTCGCTCTTCACCACCACCGGATATTCGATCACGTCCGCCTTGGCCTTGAGCGCCGAGAACATCGTGTCGAGGCTGGCAGGGGCCTGAGTGGTACGCTTGGCCGTGGCGCGTTCCTGGCGGAATGCGGCGACCTCGCGGGCCCGGGCCTCGCTTTCGACCACGGTCAGGGTGTCTCCGGCCATCGGCACGCCGCCGATGCCCAGGACTTCGACCGGCAGCGCCGGGGGGGCCACCTTGATCTGGCGGCCCTTGTCATCCAGCATCGCGCGAACGCGGCCGGAATGGGTGCCGACCACCAGGACGTCGCCTACCTTCAGCGTGCCACGGTTGATCAGCACAGTCGCCAGCGGGCCCTTGCCCTTGTCGAGCTTGGCTTCGATCACGGTCGCCTCGGCAGCGCGGTCCGGGTTGGCCTTCAGTTCCATCAGTTCAGCCTGAAGCAGGATCTTCTCGATCAGGTTGTCGAGCCCCGCCCCGGTCTTGGCCGAAACTTCGACATCCTGCACATCACCGCTCATCGCCTCGACGATCACTTCGTGCTCCAGCAGGCGCTCGCGGATCTTCTGCGGGTTGAACTCGGGCTTGTCGCTCTTGGTGATCGCCACGATCATCGGCACGCCTGCCGCCTTGGTGTGGTTGATCGCCTCGATCGTCTGCGGCATCAGCCCGTCGTCGCCGGCCACCACCAGGATCACGATATCGGTCACATTGGCGCCGCGCTGGCGCATTTCAGTGAAGGCTTCGTGGCCCGGGGTATCCAGGAACGTGATCAGTTCGCCGCCCTTGGTCTTGATCTGATAGGCGCCGATGTGCTGCGTGATGCCGCCGGCTTCGCCCTTGACCACATCGGTGCCGCGCAGCGCGTCAAGCAGGCTGGTCTTGCCGTGATCGACGTGGCCCATGATGGTCACCACCGGCGGACGCGGCTTCAGCGTTTCGGGTGCATCGACATCCTCGGTCGTGTCGATATCGACATCGCTTTCCGAAACGCGCTGCACGTTGTGGCCGAATTCCTCGACCAGCAGTTCGGCAGTGTCGGCATCGATGGTCTGGTTGACGGTGACCATCATGCCCAGCTTGAACAGCGCCTTGACCAGGTCCGCGCCCTTTTCGGCCATGCGGTTGGCCAGTTCCTGCACGGTGATCGCTTCTGGAACGATCACGTCGCGGACCTGCTTTTCACGCGGCTGGCTGTGGCCCGAGAACTGGGCCCGGCGTTCCTTCTCGCGCGCCCGCTTCAGCGCGGCGAGGCTGCGGGCGCGGGCGCCCTCGTCCTCGTTGAGCGCGCGGGTGACGGTCAGCTTGCCGGCGTGGCGACGCTCGCCCCCGCCCGACTTGTCGCGCGACTGGGCCGGCTTCTTGGCCGCCGGTTCGGGACGCTTGACCGGCGAAGCGACCGGAGTGAAGCGGCGCGGTGCCGGGGCGCTGGCCTCGGCCCCGCTTTCGGTCTCGGCCTCGGCTTCGGGCGCAGGGGTCGGCTCCTCGGTCACCGGGGCAGCAGGCTCGGCCGCCTTGGCGGCTGCTTCGGCCTCGGCCTTGCGGTTTTCCTCGGCGCGGCGCTTTTCCTCTTCCAGGGCGCGCAGACGCTCTTCCTGCTCGCGGCGGGTCTGTTCTTCAAGCAGGGCCAGACGCGCTTCCTCGGCCTCGCGCTGCAGACGGGCCACGCGTTCCTGCGGAGTTTCGCCAGCCGGAGCGGCCGGCTTTGGCGCGGGCTTCGGGGCTGCGACCGGCGCGGGCGGCGGGGGCGGCGGAGGCGGCGGCGGAGCGGCTTCGGCCACACCGGGCT